>Ga0187778_10000602_pt1 | contig 25389 bp, 12 predicted proteins | sample 1015_Q2_SP5_20_M_FD_132418 | JGI IMG/M metagenome (GOLD analysis project Ga0187778, IMG submission 132418) | Tropical peat soil microbial communities from peatlands in Department of Meta, Colombia - 1015_Q2_SP5_20_MG | ecosystem: Environmental > Terrestrial > Soil > Wetlands > Peat | place... | reverse complement strand
GACCAGGAGCTCGCACAGCAGTTCGATGCCTTCCTGGAGGCTGCGCGCAGCGGAGCTGCTGGCCAGCGTCAGGCGGCCACCCAGCAGCCATCAACAGAGGAACAGCGGCTCGAAGGCTTGGAAGCACCGCCAAAGAACCAAACAGTATTGCCCACCTTTGCATCGTCCGAGGTAGTTGATCTTGACGATAAAACGCAAATAGCCGACCCCGGCCACCTGGAAGCCATTTTGGGTGAAGTGACCACTGTTGCCGATCACTATCGCGACGACAGTAAAGTGCAACTGGCCATCAATGACATAAAAAACAAAATCACGTCGCGCATTACCGCTTTGCGAGAAGCAGAACTGGAGGAAAAGCCCCAGGAGGTCGTCAGCGGCCCTGTAACGCCTGAATTGCCCGTAGAGAGCATCTCGGACGAAGTTACTGGACTGAAGGAGAAAGCTCCTGAAGCTGATGCCGGCATACAGGTTGAAAGCGAGGCGAGTAGCGTTCCACCGGGAACTGCTGAGGTGTCCGAGTCGGTTGCGACTCCTGCGTTGGATGTGAGCGAGTCCGCTCAAACCATTACCGGGGCGAAGGAGATTCAGGAGATTGCTGCGGTTGAATTTGAGGATCTTGAAGAGGCCGCGGAAGAGCCCGAAGAATTACCAGCCGAGCGTGAGCCAGAAGTCATTCCGGCCATCTTAGCTCCGTCCGATTCCTCAGGCCTAGCCGGTGTCGTCGAGCAAGTTCCAGCTCCGCCCCCGCGTTTCGAAGATGGAAGCGCGCTCGAAGCCGCCTTACTGCAGCGGCTGGAAGAGGAAGAACGTGTCGGGACAACGGTTCCTCAGGCTCCTCAGCCGCCAGTCGCGCCCGAGTTCAGCCCGGAGGCAGTACCAGAAGTTCCCCGCAGCGCTCCCCCCATTTCTCTCGCTAGAATCAGTGCGCAACTGCGTCGCATTCGGGTACCAGCACAGCCCTGGAGCAATCCGGCCCTGCTTGCGGCATGTGCACTGATTGCTGTGACCCTCGTCATCAGCTTGTATTTGCGGAAGACGCACCCGCGTCCGGCGCCTACGGCCCCGACTGCCCCGCCCGTCGCATCTTCACAACCACCGCAGATCGATCCCATCCAGGTGCAACAGCAGGCGGCGATTGATGCGGCAGACAAGCTTTTGGCCGCAGGCGACCTTGCTGGGGCGCAGCAAAAGCTGCAAGAAGTGCACTCGCTGCGCGGGCCTTTGAGTAAAACGGTCGAGCAAAGGTTGTCCGGCATTGACGCCGCGATGAAGGATAAGAGCCTCCTGGCGCTGCGGCAAAAAGAAGAACAGTTGTGGCAACGCGCGGTTTCGCAAGTCAACGACGGAAAATTTACCTCGGCCAAGAATCATTTTGAGCAGATATTAGGCCTCGGAGAAGGCGGCACGCGCAAGCCGGAAGCACACCAGTATCTGGAGCAGATTATCCCTGCCCGCGAAAAAGAGCAGAGTTTGTTTGAACAGGCTCGGCAAGAATCAAATGAGACCAGCGCTACTGGCTTACAACATGCCAGCGGCCTTCTCGATCAGGTCATCGCTCTCAACGGACCGCGCAAGGCGGATGCAATGACGCTGCGGGCCAAGATCAGCGATAAGATCGGCGGGCTGGAGAAGCAGCAGCGCGATCGCAAGATTGCCGCCTTGCAAGCGGATGCCGTGCAACATATCAGAAGAGGCGATTTCGCCGTTGCACGCCAGAACGCGGAGCAGATCAAGGCGCTGGGCGGTGATGCAGATTCCCTCTCAGCAGATATCGACCAAGCCGAGAAGACCCAGATTGCTGACAATGCGTTTCGTCAAATGCAGCAACGAGCTGAAGCAGCGCTCAATTCGGACGACAAAGCCAAGCTGGAGGCGAGTTTGAGCGAGTTGCAGGCCTCGGCGCAAGACGGCGGACCGCACGCAAAGGAGGCGGGAAACCTTTCGAAGCGAATTAACGACAGATTGGCGGCTTTGAATCAACCTTCCTTGCCTCCGGTTACGGTGTCTCCAAACAAAACCTCACCTACGCCCACGGCGGATGAGAGTGCTGTTCGCGACGCTTTGGTGAGATTCAACATGGCATTTCGATCCGGGCAACCAAGAGAAGTGAAGGCGATTTGGCCAAGAGTGGACAAAAAGTATATCGAGGGCATGCGCATGGGGGGGTATAGCTTTACCATGACGCTGTACCAACAAGGAGATATTCAGATCAACGGCAATAATGCGGTGGTTCCCTGCCAGTTAGTTTCAACCACGAGCAAACCTGACGGTCAAGCGACGCAATCCAAGAAATCGGTCAAAGTCACTCTCAACAAGACGGATGATGGTTGGCAGATCCTCGACCCCCTGACCCCCAGCGAATAGTTCGAAATCGAATGTCCCCTGTGAAACCTGAGCTGCTCAGTAAATGTGTGGCGATTGTTTGCCGACAAATCCCGCGAGGGGCAAAGCTTTGCAAGATTTCGTGGATTACTTGACTATTTATCCCGCTGCTGAGTATTCTTCTGCATCTGAAAATGCAAGGCTCGGCAACTGTGCAACGGCAGTTCGCTTGGCAGCATGTGATGCGAGAAAATTGTCTGCGCATTGATTCGGTTGCCAATTTTTGGTGGGGAGGTTGACGATGGTTTGCAAGAAAGTTGCCGGTCTAAGCCTTTTTTCCATAATGTTGTTCCTGCAACTCGCCCAAGCTCAATCCCAACCTCCTGCTTTCCAGGTCACAATGTTGTCCTCTACATGTTCAGCAGCCGTTACCGCTCCGGGCTGCCAACCAGGGGCTGTACCCACTATCTTTACTTTTAATAACGGCACCCCCACGGTGTTAAATTCCAGTGCACCTTTGAGCACTCCTTCCAACTTCGGAACCGCATTTCCGGTCAGTATTCTTGCCAGCGAACTGAACGCGAGTATTGCGACGGCATTGTCGGTTATTCCGATCTCGTCGCCAGCTTCTGCCGTGATTACGAGAACCGACCCGACCACCGGAGCTGAGCTGCCAGTCAGTAGCACGCTTGGGCCGATTCTCACCGAACGCGCAGAAACGATCGGCAAACATAAGTTCTACGTCGGGTTCTCGAATGAGGATTTTCATTTCACCTCCCTGAATGGGGAATCTCTCCGGACGCTTACGCTGCTGGATACTGGCGGGAGAGCAAGCACCCTCACCAACGGCGGCCAAACGTTAACGAGCTACCCAGTTACCCTTGGAATCGGCACTGACGTCCGGCTTGCGCAAAATGTCACATTTTTCACCTACGGTGTAACCGATCGCTTCGATGTGTCAGTTGGGTTGCCCATAGTGCATGCATCAATTTTCTCGCAGACATCGAATGTGGAAGCCTATGTAGGAGACGGACTGGGGGGCACCAACAAGAACTGCTGGTGTCTTGATACCACTACACCCGGCCACGGGCCCGGTACAAACCTAAGCGGCTTGGTAATTCCAGGAGTGATAAATGCCAGTAACAAGTCAAACACCGGATTCGGGGACATGCTGCTTCGATTCAAGGGTACGGTTATCAGGCGGCATAATCTCGCTTTCGCGGCCGGACTCGACTTACGGCTGCCGACCGGGGACGAGCGGAACTTCCTGGGCCTTGGTACGACGGCGGTAAAGCCATTCGTGGCCTTGTCGCTTTATACCACGCCGCTGAGCCATGGCATTGTTTTCTCACCCCACTTCAACTTGGGCTGGCAATATGCCGGGAAAAGTGTCTTGGGCGGGCTAGTATCGGCCAACGAGATAACTGGTGGACCACCAGCTTTGTTTGGCGTACCTTTCAGTTCATCCAAGGGCTACCTTCCTGATGTGTTCTCTTGGGGCGTAGGGACAGAAGTTGCACTTGGCCGACGCAATACGGTGGTTGCAGATATCTTGGGAAATCAGATCGGCTGGGTTCATGGCATCGCAAACATGATGACCACCTCGGCTAACGGATATCTTCCTGTGGCGGGTTGCGGTAAGAGCTGTAGCCCTGTAACCATCTCGGGTCTCGTAAGCACTGGGCGAGTGTCCCTTGGACAGTACAGCGGGGCCTTTGGGTATAAGGCGAAGATCACGGGTAATCTGGTCGGTACGGCCAATGTATTGGTTCGATTTGACAACAATGGGCTGGTGGCGCGTACCGTCCCCCTAGTTGGTTTGAGCTATACCTTTTGAGTAGTGGGTTAGATAAGACTTAACTTCCCCTTCACGTCCTGGTGTTCTGTTGTGCTCCGGCGACACCTGCACCCTCCAGCCGCGCCCTCTGGATGTCATTGACGTCCCCAAGAACAATGACAGCAGATCCGGTTTTCACCACCAGCGTTTCGGGAGGATTGACCCAGATCTGATCACTAGTATCGGACTTCATCGCCAAGGCCAAAAGATTGAACTTGCTATGCAATTGAAGGTCTTTGAGCGGCAGGCCAGCCCAAGGCGGACCTGTGACATCGATCTGCTCCACTCTTAATGTCTGGGACTGGGCTTTCAACACTAAGTCCAGAAACCCGACTACGTGCGGCCGGATCACTTCACTAGCCATACGCAGGCCTCCGATGCGGCTGGGGGAAACGGTAGATTGGGCTCCTGCCCTGAGCATGCGATCGGCAAAGCGCTCATCGGCCGAGCGGGCTACGATCCGCATTTTAGGAAATCGTTGGCGAACTACGACCGTCACCACGAGATTATCCTTGTCCTGCGGCAACGCCGTGATAACACCTTTGGCCCGGTTAATACCCGCCTTTTCCAGTATTTCTTCCTCCGTAGCATCGCCGATGACGTACAAGATACTCTCGGCGATGCGCGGATGGATCTGGCGCATGTGGTTGATCTTCTCCTGTTGTAACTCGATCACGACATGTGGAGTCCTGGTGTGTAGTAGCTCCTCCACGGCATACCGGCCTGTATCCCCCAAACCGCAAACGATAAAGTGATTCGACAACTCGTCAATTCGCTTTTGCATTCTACGTCTCCAAAACGGACTGGTGACTTCGAGCTCCACCAGGAAGGCCGCCACTACGGAAAACACATAGACGGTCAATGCTACCCCGACCAGCACGACTCCTATATTGAATACTCGCAGAAATGGATTGTGACTGGTGTCAACGACCTCGGTATAACCTACGCCTGCCAAAGTGATGACGGCCATGTACAAGGCTTGAAGGAAGGTAACTGACGGGCCACCGATAACGCGATAACCGAACGTACTGATGGTGATCAGGGAAAGCAGCAAACCAACTGCCAGGAGGAGTCGCTTGCGCAGGGCCATTGCAGGAAGTCTCGCGAGGGGCTCACCGATGCCGCGCGCATTCTAGCACAGGCGGGAAACCGGCGGCTGTTCTCTCAAGGCCTCACAGCCGGAAAGTATTACCTGCGCCATTCATCAATCAGGTTAGCTACCAGGCCGGTCCAGCCGGTTTGATGAGAGGCCCCCAGCCCGGCACCTGTGTCGCCATGAAAGTATTCGTAGAAGAGCAGGCAATCACGCCAATGGGGGTCATTTTGAAACTTTCTGTAGCCCCCAAAACAATTGCGGCGACCGAATTCGTCGCGAGCAAAAAGCGCGATCATGCGGTTGGCAATCTCTTTGGCCATCAGCCGCGGGGTCACGGACCGCTTGTCACCGGTATCCAGAATCGTAAAGCTCGGTCCGAGAGCCTCACTGAATCGCAGCAGGGATTGAATCAACAGATAGGAAGTCGGAAACCAAATCGGACCGCGCCAGTTGGAGTTTCCGCCTTTAATCTTCTCCCTCGATTCGGACGGTTCATAACCAACCGCTCGATCGCTCAGACGAAATGGATGGTCTAGGTGATGCTTCGACAAACTCCGAATGCCATATTTCGAGAGAAACTCTTCCGGATCCCATAGGCGGGCAGCCAGTCTCTTGAATTGGTGGGAATCAGCCAGTGAAAGAACATACCGCGTTTCCCGGCCGGAATTAATGATGTAACAGGTGTGACCCACCAAATCGGAGCGATTCTTGATAAACCATTCGACACTTCCACGGAACTCGGGATGTGCCTCCAAATCTCGCCGGTTCAATACCTCAATGGCAAACAACGGAACGAGACCGACCCATGACCGCAAGCGTAATTTGTGGAATTCACCATTAGGAAAACGTAAGACGTCGTAGAAGAAACCGTCGTTCTCGTCCCACAACTGGTAGCTACGGCCTCCCATTTTCTTCATCGCCGCCCCGATGTAAACAAAATGCTCGAAAAACTTCGTTGCCAGCAGCTCGTAAGTGTGATTGGTCTTTGCCAGTTCCAAAGCAATACGCATCATGTAAAGGCAAAAGAACGCCATCCAGCCGGTGCCATCCGACTGCTCCAGAATGGCAGATCCTGGCAACTGCTGGCCGCGATCAAAGACCGTGATATTGTCGAGGCCCAGAAACCCGCCTTCGAACACGTTGTTGCCCTGACTATCTACGCGGTTGATCCACCAGGCGAAATTGATCAGCAACTTGTGCAGGCATCTTTCCAGAAATGAGAGATCGCCTTTGCCGCGATTCCGTTTTTCAATCTCGTAAACTTGCCAGCAGGCCCACGCTTGAACAGGCGGATTCACGTCAGAGAATTCCCATTCGTAAGCGGGAATTTGTCCATTGGGATGTTGGAACTGCTCAAACAGGAGCCACCATATATTCTCTTTCGCAAACTCCAAGTCAACCAGAGCCAGCGAGACGCATTGAAAGGCAAGGTCCCAGGAGGCAAACCAGGGGAACTCCCATTTATCGGGGACGGCCAGAATGCGCAACGAGTTCAGATGACGCCAATGTATATTGCGGCCGTGCTTACGCGACTCTGGTGGCGGCCAGCGCGAATTGTCTCCCTCGAGCCACCGCTCCACGTCGAAAACATATACTTGCTTGCTCCAAAGCAATCCAGCCAGCGCCTGGCGCTGGACCAGGCGCTCATCAGCGGTTGCGTTGGGTGGGTAAACGGTTTCGTAAAACTTATCAGCTTCCTGTTGGCGGGCCCGGACAATGTTCTGCACGTCCTTAAGGGGATCGGGTTTGCTCTCTGCGGCCAATCGTAACTGCAGGAGCACCGACTGGCCGGGTTCGATTTGATAGGCATAGTGAACACAAGCCTTTGTTCCACGGTCGTGTCTCACACACAATTCGCGCCCGATGATGTAGCGGTGAAAAGCATCTTTAACGAATAAACTTTGGCTGCGGGCCCAGCCGCCATAAACCCGCGGGGCGTTCGTTTCGTTATCCGTGAATAACACCTCACCACTTGGAGCGTACAGATAGTATCTGCCAAAATCGTACGGGCTCTGGAGGCTAAGCCCCTGCGCGCTCTTAGAACCATCCGCCACCAGGCTTACTGAGTTCTCTTCTTCAGAGGAAAGAACGATGGTTGGTTCCGGGCCGGGCGGCTCAGTCCAGGCCCAGGTATTTCGAAACCAGAGATGCGGCAGGATATGCAACTCCGACGTTTCAGGGCCTCGATTTACGGCTTCAATCTGGACGCAAATATCTTCTGGATCGCGCTTCGCATATTCCACAAACACATCGAAGTAGCGATCTTCATCGAAAACACCCGTATCAAGTAGCTCAAATTCAGCTCCCCGGCGGTCTGCGTTTTCTGCGACCAGACGGCGGTAGGGAAATTCTCGTTGGGGATACTTGTACAGCATCCTCATGTAACTGTGAGTGGGAGTGTTGTCCAGATAAAACCAATACTCTTTGACATCCTCGCCGTGGTTGCCCTCAGAGGAAGACAGTCCAAACATGCGTTCTTTGAGGATGGGATCCCGGCCGTTCCAGAGAGCGAGGGCGAAGATGAGTAACTGATAACGGTCACAAATGGCGGCAATTCCATCTTCGCCCCAGCGATAAGCCTTGCTGCGGGAGAGGTCGTGCGTCAAATAATCCCAGGCGTTGCCGTCGGGACTGTAATCTTCGCGGACGGTAGCCCACGATCGTTCGGCGACGTAGGGCCCCCATTTGCGCCATGGCTGAACTGCGCCGGCGAATGGCTCACGCAGGCGCCTGTGCTCGGCGGTCATATTCGCGGATCGCCTTTGTGAGCGCTGAGTTGCCATTCAGGGGCGGGCTTTTCTGCCCGGAAAGGTCACATGCACCAACCCGGAGGCTGTTACGTTCACGGTCGCAAATCTGCGGTTTGGCTTCCTCGGGGCAGCAGTGATTTCACTTTCTGCATCTGTGCGGCAAACGTAGGAGCGTTGTAGGCCGAGGGATTATTTAACTGCTGGAACAGCCGGTCGATGGCGGCACGCAAATCGGATTGATTTGCGACCTTGTCATTATTTTGGTAAGCGATAGTAAGTGAATCGAGGGCCATGGCAGCCTGCTCGGCGGAACGTTCGCCTTGCTGGGGGATGGAGCCGTCTCCGGCAATGGCTTGCATAATACGTACGGTCAAGTTGCTGTCATACTGCTGACGGCGAAGCTGTTGTACGACATCATTGGCCAGCGTGGAAGCGTTTTTTGCCGCCGCAGCGATCTTTTCCCGATCACCCCAACTTCCCACCAGACTAGAGACTTGATCCAAATCCGAGTCGAGTTGCTTCCCAGTCTCTGGATTGATCTGCGCGACCAAGTCGCGAAATACGATATAGCGAGAAGCGTTCCAGGCTGGCGCTCCGGGTTTCCTGCCGGGGTAGCCCGCGGCCTGCCGCCAACTGTCCTGCGGCTGAGTGAGGCTGTGATGGCAAGCAAAACATTCCAGTTCGGCATACTCCGGCCAGGTCGAGTTACTGGAAGCGGCGCGGCTCAAACGATTGAGTGTTTCTCGCAACTGGACACCTTGACCAATCGCCCACTCCTGAACGCCCTCCCACGGATTCTGGTTGTCAGGAAACTTCGAGTGCCGCGGCATGACTGCGCTAAAGGTGTCTAATTCAAAGGTGAGATCAGGATGGCCGGCCGCGATCATTTCATGATCAACGCGCTTCTCCGGCGTGCCCACATGGCAGGTCATGCATCTTTCCGAACGGGCCGCGAGGTCGCGAAGATCAATCATTCCGAGCTTGAGCGACTGCTCGTGCGCCCAGCCGCGGGCGGTATGAGGACCGAGCCAGCCTACCGCCGGCCCATGGCAGTTCTCGCAGCTCACACCTTCATCCATTTGGAATGTCTGGGCGCGCAGATTGGCCGCCACATCAAGCGTGTGGCAGACCAGACACTTGTCAGCCTGGTTGGGATTGGTCTGCAGCTTGAGTATTTTCCCCATGCGCACGGAAACCGGATTGGACAGCATGGCATAGGCGCGGGCATGCTTATCCTGGGCGGCCCAGATGCTGTACTCGTTCTGCCAAACGCGCGTGACGGTTTTGGGAGCAACGCTGCCATGGCAGTTGCTCGCGGCACAACTCCCCGGCCCACTGTACATACCAACTTGTCCGTGGGCAGCGGGCTGATTTTCTTGCACCGCAGTTTGTGCAAGAATGCTGGCGCTAAGCACCAACAGCGAAACGGCAATTAGAGATGCTCTGGCGTACATTGGCATTCGCCCCCAACACATCGATTGGGACGCCTTAATGCAAGGAGGCATATATAATACACCTCACTCGAACATGCAAGACCCTGCTGAGATTTTTGGCTTGCGAGGAGTCAGGCTGCTCATGATAGTATTCGGGTCTCGCTTGCACAGAGGCGGGATACGCTACAATGTTGTCTGCTTTTTGAAGTCAACACAACGAGCCCGGTTCAAACATCCGATTCTAAAATCAAGGAGCTTACAATGAGGAAACTCTTGGTATTGGCTATGGCTGTATGTGTCATGTTTACGACCCTGGCGATTGCTCAGGCGTCGCAGAGCGGCGGGTCGGAGAAAGCCGCCGCGGCGCCGCCTCTGAAGACGCTGAAAGGTACAATCAAAACCGAAGGCGACAAGACGGTCTTTGTAAGCGACAAAGATCAGAAATCGTGGGAGATTGTCAACCCCGACGCCGTCAAGGGGCACGAAGGCCACCATGTTGAGCTAAGCGCTCACGTCTACGCGGACAAGGGCCAGATCCATGTGATGAGCGTAAAGATGATGAAGTCGAAGATGTAGCGCGGCAATTTCTTTTGACTCTGGGGCAGCGCAGCTGCCCTTTTTCATTTACACTAATGCCGCAACAACTCAGGGTCTTGTGGGGCGAGGCACGTGTTTGAGGAACTCAGGGCCATCCAGCGGCAGTATGGCTACTTACCTGCCGACCAGCTACATAGCTTAGCGACAAAGCTGCACGTCCCGGTCAGCCAAATTCACGCTGTCGCCAGCTTCTATCCTCATTTCAATCTGGCACCTCCGCCGAAGTTCGATGTACGTGTGTGCGCAGATATGTCTTGTCATCTGCGAGGTGCGTGCGAGCTGCGAGACGACTTGCGACGTCTTTTTCACGGCGCCGGCGAAAACGAAATTTCGATTCGAGATGCCTCCTGCTTAGGACGCTGTGACAGCGCGCCCGCCATCTCGGTGAATGACACGATTTATTCCGGCATGACTCGTGAACAGATCGTGGACATGATGCTCGGGCTGCGGGAGGGGAAACCAGCGCCTCTGCAGCTTCGCCGGCACGCCCGCCCCGTTCTTGCAACTGACCCTTATAAAGGACCGGGTGAATACGCGGGCGTGCGACGTTTGCTGGAAAGCCGGGACATCGCGGGAACTATCGCCACTTTGAAATCCAGTGGACTTCGCGGTCTCGGGGGAGCAGGTTTTCCCACAGGCCTCAAATGGGAGATCGTGCGCAATGCGCCGGGCAGCAAGAAATATATCGTTTGCAACGCCGATGAAAGTGAGCCGGGCACCATAAAAGACCGTTTCATCATGGAGAACATGCCGCACATGGTGATCGAGGGCATGATTCTGGCCGCCTTGGTGACCAATGCGAAAACTGGGATTATTTACATCCGACATGAATATGAGGAACCGAAGGAAGCTCTCCAGCAGGAGATCGATCGGTGCTATGCGATCGGCGCCCTCGGGAAGCAGGTTTTTGGGAGCGCGGCAGCCTTTGACTTAAGCATCTTCGTCAGCCCGGGAGGATATATCTGCGGGGAAGAAAGCGCGTTGCTGGAGGCCATCGAAGGCCGGCGCGCAGAGCCGCGCAACAAACCTCCCTTTCCGGGCACGAATGGCCTGTACAATCTGCCGACCGTTATCAACAATGTTGAAACCTTCACATTCGCGGCGGCGATTTTGATCCGCGGTGTTGATTGGTATAAGACGCAGGGACAAAATGGCATTGCCGGTTTGAAGTTTGTCGGGGTGAGCGGGGATGTGGAGCGTCCGGGTGTTTTTGCAGTTCCGATGGGTACCTCCTACTCTGACCTGATCTATAACTATGCCGGCGGCGTCAGCGGCAAGCGCAAGCTGCTGGGATTTGCTCCCTCCGGGCCTTCGTCGGGATATCTTCCCGCGGAGATGGTAAAACTGCCTCTGGATTTCAATGCCGTAGCCGCCGCCGGTTCTATGGTAGGCTCAGGGGCCATCGTGGTGTGCGCTGAAGGGCGATGCATGCTGGACATGGCTCTCAATGCGGTGCGTTTCTTCCGTAATGAGTCATGCGGCAAATGTGTTCCTTGCCGCGTAGGATCGCAAAAGATGGTGTCGCTGCTTACGAATTGGACCAATGGGCGCAGCGCGGCGTCAGATCGGCAAACTCTCGAGGACCTCACCCAAGCTATGAAAGTGGCGTCGATCTGTGGCCTTGGGCAGATTGTGCACGCCCCGATTGCTTCAGTTTTGAAGCACTTTCCCGGGGTAATGGCCGAACACCTGGAGCGAAAACATTGTCCCGCGGGTGTTTGCTTCCAGGGTCAGGCGTAGCGTATGGGAGAGCTCTCTACTGCAACACGGTTAATAGAAGCGCCGCTCATTAACTTGACCATCGATGGGCGCGAAGTCCTGGTTCCAGCCGGCACTACGATCTTTGACGCAGCCCGCACCAATGGGATTGCGATCCCCACCCTTTGTCACCAGCAAAACGAAAATCCGGTGGGGGTTTGCCGCCTCTGCGTGGTGGACATCGGGCAGCGCGTCTATGCAGCTTCGTGCGTGCGGCAGATCGAGGCTGGGATGAAGGTCAGCACTTGCAGCGAAGGTGTCAAGTCAGTGCGGCGCACGCTATTGGAGCTGTTGATCGCTGACCACCCTTCTCCGTGCGCTCGCCAGCAATCGACCGGCGATTGTGAACTCGAATACCTGGCGAGCAAAGCTGGGTTGACCCAGTCACGTTTTGCCCCGCGGCCCACGCCTCGCGGTCGAGACGAGTCGCTGGCCGCGATTGCGGTCGATTTCGAGGCCTGTATTCTTTGCGACCGCTGTATACGTGGCTGTAACGATATAAAACACAATTTTGTGCTGGCACGCCGGGGCAAGGGATACCAGGCGGGTATCGCTTTCGACGATAACCGCCCCATGGGTGAATCCACTTGCGTCAGTTGTGGCGAGTGCATGGTTTCCTGTCCCACCGGCGCTTTGACCAATCGAAAGGTGATTCAAACCGAGTTGGGAGAGGGGGATGCCCTGGCTTTGCAGGAACTGCTCTCCTTGGAAGTGTTCGCCGATGTCTCTGGAACTTTCTTAAAGCTGAACAGCAACGCCATCAAGAAACGCAAGTTCAAGGCGGGCGAAATTATCTGCCGCCAGGGCGATTATGGGTCGACGGCTTATTACATTTTGAGTGGCAAGGCTGAAGTTTTCATCTCCGGGCCCATGGGCCACGTGACCACCAAGGAAAGTAAACATGGTCTGTTCAGAAAACTGAAAGCTTCGTTGGTAAATCGCGGACAGCAGCCTCGTCCGGATGAAAGCAATCGCGCTTACATTCCTATCGACGCTCCGGTCGACCTGCCCTACGACAATCCGGTGGCCGAACTCGAAGAGGGTGACCTGTTTGGGGAAATGACCTGCATGAACCAGTATCCGCGGTCGGCAACCGTGCGAGCGAAAACCGATTGCGTGATGTTGGAGATGCTGCGCAATGTGCTGGACGTACTGCAGCGGAACAAGACGTTCCGGAATAAAGTTGACCAGACCTATCGTAAGCGCGCACTGGCCTCGCAATTACGCAGTATTCCCATGTTCTCCACGGTTACGCCGGATTTCATCGCCTATTTGCGCGAACGCGTGGAGCTGCGCCGCTATGCTCCCGGCCAGGCGATCTGTCGTCAAGGCGAGCCGTCACATAGTTTCTTCCTGGTACGGATCGGCTTCGTAAAAGTGACGCAAGCGCATCCGGGGGGTGATCTGGTTCTCGGATACGTCGGCCGCGGCGGTTTTTTTGGTGAACTTTCCCTGTTAGGCGAGGGCATTCGCACTGCCACATGTACGGCTTTAGATCACGTTGAGGCAGTGCGTATTCGCTCGGAAGAATTCGAGACCATGCTGGAGCGTTTTCCCGAGGTCCGCAGAGGCTTGGTGGAGGTCGCGCGCCAGCGCATTCAGGAGAATCGGGCCCGGGTCACGACGGTGCAGAACGTTCCAGTGGATTCTTTCCTGGCGCAGGGACTGATGGAAGCGCAAAGTTTGCTGATATTGGATCTGGAGCGTTGCACCCGCTGCGATCAATGTGTGCGGGCTTGTGCCGAGGCCCATGATGGCGTCAGCCGGCTTATTCGCGACGGCCTCCGCTGGGACAAATATCTGGTCGCGACCTCTTGCCGCCACTGCAAAGATCCGCTTTGCATGGTGGGCTGTCCAGTAGGTTCCATCCGCCGGCGCAACAGCCTGGAGATCGTGATAGAGGACTGGTGTATCGGATGCGGCTTGTGCGCCAATAATTGTCCGTATGGGAACATCAACATGCATCCGTTTGAGGTTTCGGTGGATGACCTGGTGAATCCCGGCCGAACGATAGCGGAGGTACGCACCAAAGCGACCGCTTGCAATTTGTGCCCCGATCAGGAAGAGCCGAGCTGTGTATATGCCTGTCCCCATGACGCGGCACACCGGGTGAACCCGCGCGATTTCTTTTCTGGCGTGGTACACGTATCCGAGGGCCCCCAGAGGACCACCTAGTGCTCATTGATCGCACCCATCGACCATGGTTTCTATTTACGGTGGCGGCGCTGGCGGCAGGCGGAGCCATTTATGCGGTGTACAAATCGGTTTCAGTAATGGGGCCGAGCGGCGGTAGTGCGATGGGCCTGATCTATGGGAGTATTGGCTCCGCTTTCATGTTGTTTGCCGGACTTCTAGGTGCCCGGAAGAAACTGCTTCTTTGGCGAGTGGGACGAGCGACCAGCTGGATGCGCGGGCATCTGTGGCTGGGATTCCTCAGTTTTCCCTTCATCCTTTTCCATTCAGCTTTCAGCCTGGGCGCCGGGACATTGACGCGCACCCTCATGGTGTTGTTTATTGTCGTATTCGTAAGCGGAATCTTCGGCGCTGTGTTGCAGCACTACATGCCGAAGATGATGACCGAGCGCGTGCCGATGGAAACCATTTACGAGCAGATCGACCGGGTGCGGCTGCAATTACTAGACGAAGCGGAAAGACTAGCGAAGGATTTGCGTTCTTCATTGCTGGGTGATTTAAGTCGAGCGAGCGAGAGGCAACGTGCGATAGCAGCCTCTGCCGGCACACGCGGAGGCGCGACCATCGCCATTGGGCTGGGCGCCAACGACCGTGCGGAACGGGCGGTTGCCGATTTATATCAAAACGAGCTCCGCCCCTTTCTGCTTCAGAAACGCGGCCCCAAGCGAGACATGGCGGATCGTGCACAGGGTTCGGCTTTGTTCGCCCAACTGCGGGTTTTGGTGCCCCGCGAGCTTTGGCCCAAGCTCGAGGACTTGGAAAGCATCTGCGAAGAAAAGAGAGAATTAGACCGGCAACGCCGCATGCATGACGTTCTTCATGGCTGGCTACTGGTGCATATTCCAGCATCCTATGCCGTGCTGCTGTTAGGCGCAGTTCACGCGGTGTATGCCTTAAGATACTAACCGTGCCGCGCATACGCACCGCCAAGACGCTTGCACAGCGTATCGACCTGCAGTATTTCACGAAGCTGAGTCCTTTCCGGCGATGGCGCATATTGCTCTCCATATTGCTGCCAGTTGTTGCCGCCGGCTGGATCATCGCAGAAGGCGGGCTGCACAAGCATCGTTTGTACAGCAGTGGTCCGATGTCGGCGGCGCATGCTGTATTTGGTGATCAGTGTGCTTTGTGCCACGTCCGAGCCACTAGCTACTCTGCCACCGTAGCCGACAAGTATTGCCTGGCGTGCCACGACGCTCCCGCACACAATCAGCGCCAAATGTTCATACCGGCATGCAGTTCCTGTCATGTGGAACATCAGGGCAGGCCTCGGCTGGCGGAAACCGCCGATTCAGCATGCACGCAATGCCACAGCGATCTGAAAGCACTGGATGGAGTGGTGCGCTTTAATTCGCATATCTCTGGCCTGGATCGCGGACACCCTCAATTTGCTGCGCTACGCCAAGGAAATACCGATCCCGGCACAATCCGGTTAAACCATAATGTGCATCTGCAACCCACCTTGCGGGGTCCTGCTGGGCCAGTACAGATGCAGTGTTACGACTGCCATCGTCCCATTAATGTTAATCAGCCCTGGCCTTATTCCGTGGCGGTGATACAGCCGGCCAGCCAGGAACCGGTGATGGTGGGTCAAGCGGATGCCCAGCAAAGGAAACGGCGCAGCATTGAGGCTGGCCCCGGCGCTTACATGACGCAGATCAAGTACGTGAACCAATGCGCTGCGTGCCACACCCTCCAGTTCGATCAGTTAATTCAAACCCCTGCGCCTCACGCCAAGCCAGAAATTGTGCACGCTTTCATCGTGCAAAAGTTGACCGAGTACATTGCATCCCACCCGGAGGCTCTCGCGATCACTCCGACGGTCGAGCAGGTTCAGCCCGCCGATAACCTTATGCAGCCGATGGCTCCAGAGTTACCGCAACGTAACTCCTTATCCCCGCTTCGGCGAGCTCCGATCCCGGAGCAGCGCAATATCGTGCGCTCGACTGGGCCATCGCTGCCAACGGCCAGAAGCGCGCAGGATTGGGTGCAGCAGCGTACGGCTGTAGCGGAAAGGCTATTGTGGGAGAAAAATTGCAACATTTGTCACATCGTCACACAAGGCGGCGGTGCGGGATTGCCGACGTTTGTGAAGGCCATCATCCCGGTGCGATGGTTTCCACATGCAGAGTTCGACCATGAAGCGCACCGGATGGTGGAATGTACCGGCTGCCACCTCAATATTCCGCAAAGCAAGGTCACTTCCGACATAAATGTCCCTGGAGTTGAAATCTGCCGTGACTGTCACCGGCAAGGTGGGCCGAAAGCTGCGGCGGCAGAGGGACGCTGCTTCGAATGTCACAGCTACCACGACTGGCGTAATGAGCGGCGGATCCAAGGAAAGTTCGATATCAGCCAGGTACGGGGCAGTGGTCCGGTTGCGCCACCGATAAGCATGCCAACAGAAAGCTCACAGGCAGACACCGGAAGATAGATCGATCCAGCAGTTGACGACCACGTCTCTACGGCTTCTCTTCCGATTTTCCGAGCAGATCTTGAAAAGACATCGGAAACGCCGGTTGCGGTTTCTCTTGTGCCTTGACTGGTTCGGAAGGTGGTCCGGGAGGGTTATTGGTAACCGTGTAGAGTTGCCCATCGCGCAGATACAAGCGGTGCAATTCTTCACGGTTGAAGGGCCTCGCACCGCGGCGCCCGAGAACCGCGAGCTGATTGCCGGTTTCATCTACCGCACGGTCGCGATCGATGCCACGTGAGATCGCCAGCGCAGGCTGTTTAGTATGGTAGGTGGCAATCAGTTTGGGAACCGGCCGGGGGCTGAAGCCGGCGAAGTTTGGATCATCCTCCGGGGCAAATACCTGCACGACTCGCATGCCATTGCGTCCATCGGCAACAAAAGCGAAGAGTCCTGAGCTTACCATCCCTAGCTTCACGTCATAGGCGTCGTTGAGTTTGCCACCGGCGTTGAACATTTGGTCGAGACGGGGGTGTTCCGGCTGCTCAACGTCTATGATGGCCAGACCTTGCTTGCCGGCAGCGACGTATGCGTAGGTCCGAGCCGTGTAGACGTTGCGGGCGTCCTCCAGTGGAACCGTAGCACTGTCGACCACAACTGGCTTGCCGGGATCCGTAATATCCAAGACTTTTAGGCCGCCTCGATCCACCACAAACGCGTATCGGAATTGGACGACAATGCCCTTGGGAGCATCGAGCGCCGGTGCACCAATTTGGGTTGTGATGCGCGGCTTCAGAGGATTATCGAGATCCACCACCACCAGACCGCGATCACCCAAGACGTAGGCGAATGTACCGGCAAACGCAATTCGGCGGGCGCCATTCAGCGCGCCATTAGGATTGAAGGCTAAGGCGCGCTTCAGAAAATTATTATTGGGATCGCCATCGAGCAGCGTGCCTACGCCCGGGGTTTTGGCCTTCAGATTAGGCTCCCCGACGATGACTAGCCCTTCGTACTTGTCGGCTACGTAGAGAAAGCCATACATCAAATGAATGGGTTGCTCCTCATTTTCCGGTCGGCGACTACGTAGAGGATCGACGGCCAGCGTGCTGGGGGAGGCCAACGCCTGGGCGTATTTGGTTTTTACATAAAAATGTTGGCCGAGAGGAGAAACCGGAGCCGTGATGGTGCGCTCGGAAATGTCTTTGTTGTCCACGTTGGCGATGTCATAGACGCGCAGACCTCCCTTGCCGATGGCCGCGTAAAGGTATTCCCCCCGTTCCTGAACATCCAGGACATCTCCCGCGTGGTGCCATGATTCACCGAGTTTCCGGTTGTTGTGCTCGAAGCGTTGGTAGTCTTCCGGATATGCAACTTTCTGGAAGTCGCTGCCGATAATGACTGGCGGCTCATCATGCTCCGCGACTGCAACCGCATCGTATCCGCCCTTGCCGTCGGCCACATAGACGTAGCGGCCCATGAAATTCATGAAGCCGCCACCCTGGAGAATGACCTGGGACATCCAGGCGTTATTGTCCTTTTGGCTGGAGACGTGACAATCGGTGCAAGTGCGGGTCTCGCGGGTGCGCACGGTATGGGGCACAAACGTGCTGAAAGACTGGCCGCTGAACCCCTCAGCGGAAACTGTCTGTTGCTGGTAATAGCCCCAATCGCGATCGGCATTTTGTGAGCTGACAAGAACAGCACAAGCGGAGCGCACCGGAGCGACGCGGTTCTTAGTCACGGTTCCGTCGATTCCGAGCATGTACATGTCATCGCGCAGGATCTGAAAGTTGTAAGAAATGTAGTTGCGGGTTGTGAGCCCTTCGTTGTGCAGCATGGGAGTCTTCTGGTTGGCGGTTTGCTGCAAGTGGCAGCCGAAGCAGGTGGGCAGCCAGGAGGAATGGCACGAATAGCAGGTCATGCGCTGATTGCTGTGGGCCAGCGACGAATCGTCGGCATTAGCGCCCCAGGTTTTGCCATCTTTCTGAATGGTTTTTGCGAGGCGGGATTTTTCGTTGTAATTGGGGCTGCCGGGAGTGATGGAATCCACCACCTGAACGACTTCCCATTCCTTCCCCTGCTCCAGCATGGAACGCTGGAACAGACGATTGTCCTTCCAATAGAAACGGCGCTGCTGCCAGGGCGTCACGAGATTCGTCAAGTCGGTGCCACCGGCGGGTGCTGCGGTTCCGGATGTCTTCAGGGTCGCGCGAGACTGGATGGTGCCATGGCAATCGACACAATCAACCTCGATAGCATTTCGCGTCTCACCATAGAGTTTTCCGTTACCGTGGTTGTCCTGCTGGAAATGGCAGTCCACGCAGTGCATGCCCTTCTCGAGGTGAATGTCTTTGAGGTGAACAGCTTTGTCGAATTTCTTGGGATCGTCGAACGGGACGATGTTGCTGTCCTTATCCAGCAGATTTCCTTTACGATCGCGCTGGTAGACAGCGCGGAACAACCAACCGTGGCTGTGAAAATCTGCGAATTGGGTTTGCGTCAACTGGGCATTGAATTCCGGGCTGCCGGTTTTTTCCAGAAATTGCGTGTCAGCCCACAAGCCGCGAACGGCGGCGGCTTCGGGGTTGCGCTGCTGCACGCGATAGCGGTCTTCGGCGGAAGGATGGCGCTGCTTGGCCGGATACATCAACTTGCCATCTTCTTCATTGTCCCACCACGTATAACCGAAATAGGTGGCGACCATGTTCGTGCCCGGGTGCATGTGGCAGACCATGCACTGGCTGGATGGGATGGAGCGGGTGAACTGGTGTTTAATGGGGTGTCCCGACTCATTCTTGGGGATAGTGGGATCCGACGTCGCGCTTTGGCCAAGATGTCCGAAATTTGCATACGGTCCCGAGTGTTCGTAAGAACGATCGTTGGCATAAACCACATGACAAGCGCTGCACCCACTGGCTCGATAATCGCCGGGTTCGTCATTGGTACCGGGCAAATAAAGCATGGGGTCGAGCAATCGCGTTTTTTGCAAGCCGAGAAATCCCGGATCGGTCCGCAGTATGGTGCCGAACCCGCGCTGTCCGAGCTTGACGTCAGGATTTCCGGGAAGTTCGTCGAGCAGCGGATTGCCCACTTCCGGTTTTTCCCGGCCGCCGCGTTCAAATATGCGCAACACGTTCCCGGGTTGTGATATTTCCCAGCGTTCTAACGGCTGCAGATACGGGAGAACGCCCTTATCTCGCATTTCTTCCGGAGTGGGCGGCGGAACCGTCTTTACGATCTGCGGCGTACCATCTGTCGCGTAGCTTTCACCGAAGTGGGGCGCCTTGAAGGGCACCGAACCATTGTTGTAGAGAGCTGCTCCCCAGAGCATTGCACCATGCGACATCATGCTGGTGCGAGAGCGGAAGACTTCCATGGAATGGCAACCGGAGCGGCCGCAAGTCGTCTCCGCGACGCGCAAATCGCCGGGGTTGATGAATGCGATGTATTGTGGATCTTCCTTCAGCCATTTGGCGTAGGCGCGGGTAGGATTGGCAGAGCTCCGGGCAAACTGTTCCAAGCGGGAATGAGGATGGGCTTTGTTCTTTGCTTCCGTGTATTGATTTGAGCTGGCGGGAGTATTGGGAGGAATGCTGACGGTTGCATCCCCGCCGTGGCAATCCGTGCAGCCAAGGCGCACAGTTCCGGTGGTGTGCATGGTTGGGCTGTCTTCCGAGGTGTGGCAAGTGTTGCATCCCGCCGATTTGCGATCTGCATCCTCCTGCGATTGGCCTATCAATGTCTGGGACTGGTCGGTACTCATCCCTTCAGCTTGGGCGCCTGAGTCGGGTCTGAGCGCGCGTCCCGAGACATCGAACATGACCAACAACAAACCGACCATCAGCGCGGAGCCGGCAACCCGCACGATAAATTTGTTAATGGCCTGTCTCATAGTAAAAGCACTAACTCTCCTAAAACCGGAACTTCAATCCCACCAAACCTGAAATCAGAGTTCTGTCATTAAAGATCTGCTCAAAACCGACGCCTGGCACCAGAGTGGATACGCCCGCAGTCAAGACGATGTTCTCGGTCAAAGGAGGCCGATATTCAATTCCAAGTCCCAGATCAGTGCCAATGTTATGACGGATGCCGCTTTGGAATAGCAGCAACTCCAATGGTTCCGTCCGAACGAAACGCAAGTAGTTGGCGTTAGCGAAGGCGCGAAGTTTTGGCTTGATGTTGAAGTCCGCTCCCAAGTTAAAAAGCATAAGGCCGGGATTTACAAAGTTTGCTTGTCCCTCGAATTTATTGGAGCGCAAATTAACCAGCAAACTGCCAGGTGTCGTCAAGGCCACTCCGGTACTAGTCAGACGAATGCCCTCATTATCAAAGAAACTGAAAATGCTCCCCGCAAAATGGGTGTCGTCCACAATGGAGTCGAATCCGTGGGCTGTGCCGTCGGTACGGGATAATCCGGCATGGTTGGAATTGTCCCCAGACTGATACAAAAAGGATGTCCGGAAGCGCATCCAGTCTTTGTCGACTGAAAGCTCCAGCGCGCCTAATTGCGCATTGATGTCTACTCGACGTCCTGCGATGGTATTGAAGGTGTCGTGCCCGAGGGCCTGATAAAACACATGGCTTACATTGAGCCGCCCAATATGGCCATTGCTCGCCCAACCCAAGTAATAAGCCTTAATCTGATGAGTCTTGATGTCTTGGTTGACCACGAATCCGATGGGAGCGGGCCGGACTAGGAAGCCGTTGTCGTCGAAGTGGATGGTGGGATCGTCGCGATTGTAGTGAAAGCTGAATTCAGTGGTGTAGCCTTTGGCCAGGAAATCTTGTATGTAGATGTTCCCGATGTAGACCTGCTGGTGGCGCGCATCGAACGTATTCAGGTCGCTGTTGGTGTCTTTCTCCAGAAAATAAAAGTACGCAAGATTGTAGTTAATGCGATTAGAACGCAAGTTGCCGAAAAGGCGCACGCCTGGCTGGTTCTCCGAAAAGATAAAACCGCGGAAATCACTGTTGAACTGCTGGATTCCGGCTCGTATCGAAATGAAATCGAAATTAGGGCTGAGATCGTGGAGCTTGGCTTCCACGAAACCTTCCTGCAGGCCGGCGTGATAGTCGAAGCGGTTGGTGCCATCCTGCACATTGATATTGACCAGCCCGCGTTCTCGAGTCTGCAAAAAATTGAGATCGATGGCCGGGGTAAATCGAATGCGAAAATCCGCGGGCCGGAAGCTGGTATCTCCGCGGAACAGATCGAATGTGAAGAAGAAAGTTTGAGCCGCGAAACCCTGCTCGCCTCGGCCGAAGAATGTAGACTCCCCGGGCTGCTCGGCGGAAATTCCGCTGGGGACCGGCAAACGGCGCACGTCAATGCCGGTTTCACTGGTACCCGTGAAATTGAAAAACCAGCGCTGGCCGAATATCGGATAGTCACCCTTCAGCCGGTTACGATCAAAGGGATCGTACCAATGCGACCGAGTGTAAGGAAATTCTCCCGCCTTGGCGTAGCGCTTCCAGCCGGGCAGCTCGACTGTCCAGCGATATGATTTGGGCGAAAATATCTGGGTGTCCGGCGGTACGGCTTGAGGTATGGAATAAGCGGGAGGCGGCGTCAATGGCTGGGGAGTGCGAATTCCGGGATAGCCGGTGCTTATCGTGGCGTCCGGCGGCGGTGCGTTACTTGGCCGACCGGGTATACCCGACGGCCCCGGAGGAGCAGTCATCATGGGGTTCGCAAGTTCCAGGTGCAATTCCACCTGTTTGATCTGGCCGGCGGCGAGTGTGATCATGGCCGGGGGATTTGCGCCGTAGCCAGCGCCGCTGCCGCTAACGTCATAATCTCCGGGAGGAAGATCGCGCAGGCGGAATATACCTTCGCTGTTGCTGAGAGCTGTAAATCTCTGTTTGGTGGCGCGATTGACGGCCGTTATCATCACCCCGAGAACCGGGCGGCCATCCTGACCGAGCACCGTTCCAACCAGCGCCGCGGTCATGCGCGGCTGCTGACCGGGTATACGCTGCACCTGGGCTGCTTCGCTGCCCGCCCAGCCGTCAAATCCAGACACAAGTAAGAGCAGAAAAGTGCAGTAGCGTAAGTAGCGATGGCACGTTTGCTTCACTGCCGCCGACCTCTGCATTCGTCTGGCTAAAGCGACCTGAGAGTTAAAGCAAATTTGCCGTACAGTTGTACCACTTGTTGGCTAGCATTTCAAAGCGGATGTTCGAAGAAAAACTAAATAACAGTTGTGAGCTGGTCTGGAACGAAGGGGTGGTCCAGTTTGGCAAGGATGGGTAGTGGTGCACTTTGATAGGGAAGCGAGCCAAACGCGCGATTTCTGTGTCGCAAGAAGCGCAACACTTCGCGCGGCTCGCCCAGATCCCTCGCGGTGCAAAAGAGGCTGGCTCGGGATGACAATGCAAACTGCACCACTACCCAAGGATGGGTAATGGTGCAGTTTTGCACCACTACCCAAGGATGCGAGGTATTGCATGACAGCGTTCCGCGGTGCTACCTTGTTGCGGCGTGGCTGTGATGACCGGGAAGGTGATTCCAGAATCCCACCGCGATTTTCAAATCGAATGATTGACCGTGTGATCCCGCATCCCGTGTGTAGTGGTGGTCGGTTGGTTTAGCGGAGCGGAGGAATCTATATGAGGCACTGGCTGAGGCGTTTTGGCAATTACGCAGCCACCATCCTCACCATCGTGGCGCTGCTTTCTTGTGGCGGTGGCGGCAACTCTTCTCCTGTTTCATCCTCTACCTCGTCCCCTGCGCAAACCGGCGGTGACCCTCCCTCGCTGAGTGCGAGTCAGGTGAGCACCATCGTCCAGAATGCGATGCAATCGGTGGACTCGCCGATGGTCGTAGCGGTTGCGGATCGGCTGGGAAACATCCTCGCGATAGCCAGGACTCCCGGGGTTTCGGCAAATGCGACCGCTAAGGGGAACTTCGGAGAAACCGTTTCTGCCGAAGAACTCGCACTCGGACTGGCTCGCACTGCAGCATTTTTCAGCAACGATCAGGCACCGTTGTCATCCCGCACGGTTCGGTTTATCAGCGGAATCCATTTTCCTCCCGGCGTGGCAAACACTGCTAATGCGGACCTGTACGGAATCGAAAACACCAATCGTGGGTGCACGCTCAGCACCAATTTCTTGCCGGGGCAATCGATTCCACCTGGGCGCTCCATCGACGGCACAACGACCGGACTTGGAATCATCACGGGCAAGGCAGATGTTTTCGACAGTCAGCCCTTTGCCGTCAATCCGGGGGGCATTCCTATTTTTAACGGGGGTGCGGTCGGCGGAGTCGGTGTGGTGAGTATGGTGACCCCGAGCCGATACGACATTGCCGAATTTGCCGCGTTTTCAGGTTCGCTGAATTCCGGCTTTCTACCCATAAAATCGCTCCCGCCGCCGGGGATGGTCGTAATCGCCGGCATAGAGGTGCCCTTCGCAGATCAGACGACGCAACCGAGTGGCACCACTCCCGCTTCTGGTCCAATCACACCCATCTACGATAAGGGCCCGTTCAGCGCCGCGACTCCTTTCCCTACAGGTTACTTGGTTGGCCCGAATGCCGGTTCAGTCCTGACAGCGCAGCAGGTCAACACAATCATCATGAATGCGGTAGCAACGGCTGGCATCACACGCGCGGTAATTCGGCTTCCGCTTGGCCAACATACAGAAATGACTATTGCAGTTTCCGATGTGGACGGGACTTTGCTCGGCCTCTTTCGCATGCACGACGGAACCGTGTTCAGCATAGATGTGGCCGCTACCAAGGCCAGGAACGTCGTATGGTTCAGCAGTCCGGCAGGATCGGCAGACTTGCCTGGAGTGCCGGCGGGTACTGCGGTTACGAATCGCACCATCAGCTTTGGCGCGCAGCCATTCTTCCCTCCGGGAATCAACGGTTCGGCTCCAGGCCCGTTTTTTGGCCTCTACGAGCGCGATGTCGCCAACCCTTGCACACAAGGCTCGCAGGTCACCACACCGCCAGGAAATAATCAAAGTGGAATCGTGTTCTTCCCTGGCAGTGTGCCGTTATATATCAATGGAGCGATGGTCGGCGGCCTCGGAGTAAGCGGTGACGGCGTTGATCAGGATGACTTTGTCACCAATGGCGGCGCACAAGGATTTGAGGCGCCCGCATCTATCCGGGCTGATCAGGTTGTGATCCGGAACGTTCGTCTTCCCTATTTAAAGTTCCCGCGCAATCCAACAAATCTTTGACAAAAGGAGCGAACTCAGGGTGCAAGAAGGATTCAGCCCTCGCGCAATTTGTGGCCGGTCAGATTACCCAGACCATCGTAAGCAGCGTATTTATAGGTTTCGCTCAGTGTGGGATAGTTGAAAACCTGATCAATAAACTCATCGATAGTTCGTTGGTTGTCCAGAACGAACATTCCAATGTGAATTAGTTCGGTGGCGTTTTCACCGATGATGCTGACCCCGAGAAGTTTCTTGTCAGAGCGGGCAAAGATCAGTTTGAGCATGCCTGCGGTGTCGCCGGTGATGTGGCCGCGGACATTGTTGGCGTAGAAAGCGCGGCCCACGCAGTAATCGATTTTTTTCTCGCGGCACGACTCCTCGGTTTCGCCAACCACCGAAATTTCGGGGATGGTATAGATGCCCATCGGCAACATCGAAGCAACGCGCTGTTTGTATTTGAAGCCGAAAGCATGGCAGACGGCTACACGCCCTTGTTCCATCGAGGTGGAGGCAAGCGCTGGAAACCCGATCACGTCGCCGGCCGCGTAAATGTGCGGCACGGCTGTACGATAGTTTTCGTCCACGGAAAGGTAGCCACGCTCGTTCACAGCGAGTCCCACTTTTTCCAGAGAAAGTCCATCGACCGCGGCCCGCCGTCCTGCGGCAAACAGCACGGATTCCACTTGCAGTTTCTTGCCGCTGCTCATGGCGACCTCGACACCAGACGGGGTGGTTTGCACAGTTGCCGGCCGCTCATTAAACCAGAACTGCATACCCAAGGCGGAAAGCCGCTGGCGGAGCCTCTCAGAAATTTC
>Ga0187778_10000600_pt1 | contig 25487 bp, 22 predicted proteins | sample 1015_Q2_SP5_20_M_FD_132418 | JGI IMG/M metagenome (GOLD analysis project Ga0187778, IMG submission 132418) | Tropical peat soil microbial communities from peatlands in Department of Meta, Colombia - 1015_Q2_SP5_20_MG | ecosystem: Environmental > Terrestrial > Soil > Wetlands > Peat | place... | reverse complement strand
TTTGATGCCGCCCGCCAGATGGGCGTGATGGTCGCCTTTGAAGCGGCGGTCGGGGGCGGCATTCCGATCATCAAGGCGCTGCGCGAGGGCTTGACCGGGAATCGCATCGAGTGGATTGCCGGCATAATCAACGGGACGAGCAACTTTATTTTGTCTCGCATGCGCGATACCGGCGCACCTTTCGAAGCGGCGCTACGACAGGCGCAAGAGCTCGGATACGCCGAGGCCGATCCGAGCTTTGATATCAACGGGACGGATGCCGCGCACAAGCTTTCGATTCTGGCGGCCATCGCGTTTGGGGTTCCCATCGGTTTTGACGCGGCGCATATCGAAGGCATTGCCGATCTGGCGGCGGCCGACATCCGCTACGCCGAACAGCTGGGCTACCGTATCAAGCTGCTGGGGATCACGCGGCTGACGCCCGGCGGCGTGGAGCTTCGCGTTCATCCCACGCTCGTGCCGATGCAGCGGCTGCTCGCTAACGTCGAGGGGGCCATGAACGCGGTACTCGTAAAGGGCGACGCGGTGGGAACCACGATGTACTACGGGCCCGGTGCCGGATCGGAGCCGACGGCATCGGCTGTGGTGGCCGACCTGGTCGACGTTACGCGCATGCACACCGCCGATCCCGACGACCGCGTGCCCCACCTTGCGTTTCAGGCCGACTCGCTCGTGCGGCTGCCGTGGCTGCCGATCGAAGAGACGCAGACCTCGTATTACTTTCGCATGCGCGTTGCCGACCAGCCGGGCGTCTTGGCCGACATCGCCCGCATCTTGGCCGACGGGCGCATATCCATCGATGCGCTGTTTCAGCGCGAGCCCGGAGAAGGGGAAAACCAGACGGACGTCATCATGCTGACCCACGAGGCACGGGAGCGCGACGTCAACGAAGCTCTGCGGCGCATCGAGGCGCTGGAGACCGTTTTGGCGCCCGTGATCCGGATTCGCGAAGAAGCGCTGGCCTAAGGACCGAGCAACGATGCGCTACGTCTCGACCCGTGGAAACATGCCCGCGGCCCGTTTTCGGGACGTGCTGCTCGAGGGATTGGCCCCGGACGGCGGGCTCGTTGTGCCGGCCGAGTATCCGCGCGTGGATTCGTCCATGCCCCGTTGGCGCAATCTTCCGTATGCGCAGCTCGCGTTGGAAGTGCTGTCGCTGTACGCCGACGATTACGACCGCGCGGAATTGGAGCGCATGGTGCGCGCGACCTACACGCCCGCGATCTTTGGCAGCGAAGCAATTACGCCGGTCGTCGAGTTCGAACCGGGGATGCACTTGCTGCAATTGTCCAATGGACCGACCTTGGCCTTCAAGGACATCGCGATGCAGCTTCTGGGGGTTCTGTTCGAGGCGGAATTAGCCCGTCGCGGCCAGAACCTCAACATCCTGGGGGCCACTTCGGGAGACACCGGATCGGCGGCCGAGGTGGCGTTGCGTGGGCGCGCCCGGATGCGCGTGTTCATGCTTTCACCGTTTGGACGAATGAGTTCGTTCCAGCGTGCGCAGATGTATTCGCTGCAGGATCCGAACATCTTTAACCTCGCCGTCGACGGCAGTTTTGACGACTGTCAGGATTTGGTGAAGGCGATCGGTTCGGACGTCGCGTTTAAGCGCGACCACCACCTGGGCGCGGTCAATTCGATCAACTGGGCGCGGATTGTGGCGCAGGTGGTCTATTACTTTCGTGCGTACTTTGCCATCAGCCCCGACGATTCGACCCCGATCGACTTTTGCGTTCCGTCCGGCAACTTTGGCAACGTCCTTGCCGGCTGGATTGCGCGCCAGATGGGCCTGCCGATCGGCCGTCTTGTCGTAGCGACCAATGAAAATGACGTTCTCGACGAGTTCTTCCGCACTGGCCACTATCGGATTCGGCGCGGAGCGGAAACCTACGTGACCAGCAGTCCGTCGATGGACATCTCGAAAGCGTCGAATTTCGAGCGCTTCATTTTTGACATGGTGGGCCGCGACCCGTTGGCCCTGCGCGAACTGTGGTGGTCCATCGATACGCAGGGGGGCTTCGATCTAAAGCAAACGCCATTCTGGAGCAACGTTCTTGCCAGCGGTTTTTCGTCCGGCCGCAGCATCCATGCCGACCGCTTAGCGACGATACGTCGCCAGTTCGAGCGCGACGGACGGATCCTGGATCCGCATACGGCCGACGGGGTTAAGGTTGCGCGCGAGCATCGGCGCGCCGGGGTGCCGATGGTCTGCCTGGAGACGGCCCAAGCGGTAAAATTTGCGCAAACGATCCGCGAGGCGATCGGCCGTGATCCCGATCGACCGGCCGCCTTTGAGGGCATCGAGGAGCTTGCGCAGCGCTTCGAACGGCTTGCCCCCGATCCCGAGCTACTGCGCCGATTCTTGCAGGCGCATGCGCTGTAGGGCTGCTCGGCGCCACCCAGTGCGGCGGCAGCGCTCGTTCGTCGACGCCTTGTCGTGCGGGTAGGAAGGTCTGTCTTGAAGGCGATCGGATTCGTCGGCTATTCGGGTGCGGGAAAAACGACGCTGATCGAGCGCCTGATCGAACGGTTTTGCCAAATGGGGCTGCGCGTCGCGGCGGTCAAGCACGCGCATCACGGTTTCGAAATGGACCAACCCGGAAAGGACTCGTATCGGTTTCGCACTGCCGGCGCAAGCCAGGTCCTGGTTGGTTCCGGACGGCAGTGGGCGTTGTTAAGCGAAGAAAATCCGGCCGATGACACGGGCACGGACGAACTGACCCGACAGCTCGCACGGCTCGCTCCGTGCGACCTCGTTTTTATCGAAGGCTACCGGGGACAGGCGACAGTTCCTTGTATCGAGGTGCGGCGAAGTGGCGCGGCCGACAAACTCGGCGCGAAATCGCCCGGCGGCCAGGAAGCGCCCCTGATCGGCGCCGGGATAATTGCTCTGGCAACGGACGCGAACCTCGACAGTGGGTCGATACAATCTGCGCTACCCGTGCTCGACTTAAACGACATCGACGCGGTTGCCCGCTTTATTGCGATCCGTTGTGAGGTGCCCTGGTGTTGACCATCGACGAGGCTCTGGAGCGGATGCTCGCGGCGGCCCTGCCGCTCGCGGGTGTTGAGGAGCTTGCGACACAGGATGCCGCGGGGCGTGTACTTGCCAGGGCCGTCGTTGCGCTCGTGGATGTGCCGCCCCTGGACAATGCGCAGATGGACGGCTACGCGGTGCGCTGCCGGGACGTTGTGCGGCTTCCGGCGACCTTGCCCGTACGGCTGCGCGTCACCGCTGGACAGACGCCGAGTGCTCTGGCGCCGGGAACGGCTGCGCGAATTTTTACGGGCGCGCCGATTCCCGAAGGCGCGGATGCCGTTGTGATGCAAGAGGCCACACGCACCGAAGGAGAGAAGGTCACGATCCTCGAGACGCCCCAGCCGGGGCAGTGGATACGGCGTCTGGGCAGCGATTTTTCGCGGGGCGCGCCTGCCTTGTCCGCCGGTCAGGCGTTACGGGCGCAGCACCTTGGTATCGCCGCGTCCGTGGGCGTTGCGCGTGTGTCGGTCGTCCGACGACCCCGCGTAGCCCTTTTTTGTACCGGGGACGAGCTGGCCATGCCCGGCAGCGAAGCGGTCCCCGGGCGCATCTATAACTCGAACCGGTTCGTATTAAAGGGGCTGCTCGAATCGCTCGGCTGCGTGGTCCGTGATCTGGGAATCGTCCCGGACACGCTGGAGGCGACGTGCGAGGCGCTTGCCCAGGCCGCCGCCGACGCGGATGTGATACTGAGTTCCGGGGGCGTCTCAGTGGGGGAGGAAGACCACGTCAAGGCGGCCCTCGCGAGCCTGGGCGAGCTGCAGTTGTGGCAGATCTCCATGAAACCCGGCAAACCCCTTGCGTTCGGGCATGCGCGCGGGATTCCCTTTATCGGGCTTCCCGGCAACCCCGTGTCGAGCTTTGTCACGTTCGTCTTGCTGGTGCGCCCCTTCTTGCTGCGGCGGTTGGGCGTGCAGGACGTCGCACCCAAGACGGTGACCTTGCGCGCGGACTTCGAATTTGTGGCCGACAAGGCGCGGCGCGAGTTTGTGCGCGCACGTTTGAACGCATCCGGAGGACTGGATCTTTTCCACAGCCAAAATGCGTCGCTATTGAGCTCCGTCGCCTGGGCCGATGGACTCGTTGATTTGCCCGCCGCGACGCGAGTCGAACGGGGTCAGTCCGTGCGTTTTCTCAACTTCTCGGAGCTCACCGGTCCGGCATGACCTTGTCCGACGGATAATAATTGCTGGATCGCGGGGGCATTGATCAGCAAACGGCCAACGGCAACGAAATGCAACTGACCATTTTGTACTTTGCACGCATGCGCGAGGCGATGGGCCGCACGCGCGAAGTCGTGCAGTTGCCACCGACCGTCACCAGTTTGGGGCAACTGCGCGGATGGTTGATCTCGCGCGGCGAGCCTTGGTCGAGCGCCTTTTCCCATGTGCAGCCGCTTCGCGCGGCGCTCGATCTCGTCGTCAGTGGCGACGACGCGGTTTTGCGAGACGGCGCCGAAGTGGCGTTTTTCCCGCCGGTGACCGGCGGGTAGGGCGCATCCGGGTACGTCGGTCGGACGAATCGGGCAAGACGGGGGGAAAATGACGCCGCCATGGCGCATAAGCGTTCAAGCACAAGATTTCGATCCCGGGGTCGAAATCGAGGCGTTGCGTAGCGCGGCGGCCGGCGCGATCGTCAGCTTCGTCGGTGTGGCCCGCGATTTGAGCGACGGGTTTCCCGTCGACCGAATCACGCTGGAGCACTACGCCGAAATGACCGAGCGAAGCCTGGAAGAAATCGTGCGTCAAGCGCAGGCTCGCTGGAGCCTGACGCAAGTTCGCCTGATTCATCGCTACGGCGAACTGCGGGCCGGCGAACGCATCGTGCTGGTGGCCACGGCCAGCAGCCACCGCGAACACGCCTTTGACGCGTGCCGTTTCATCATTGATTGCTTAAAGACTCAGGCCCCGTTCTGGAAACAAGAGTCCGGCCGGCTGGGTTCCCGCTGGGTCGAAGCGCGCGACAGCGACGAGACGGCGCACCAACAATGGAGTGGTACGCCGGATGCGGTGCGCCCGCAGCGGTAAGCCCTGCGGGATGAGTTCCGTCGCCAGCATTCGAAAAGGCGGCCGCCTCGCCACGCGTTGGCGGTCGATTTTTTTGCGTGTGCGAAGGGCCGGGATTTTGGTTCCGCGCCGGGTTGGAAGGCTTGAAATCCGGGGGCTGGCCCCAACCTTGGGCGCATCGGGGTTATGCCAATTACCAGCCGATCGCGAGCGGGCCGTCGGAGTTGACCCCTAACGACAAAGACACGCATGCGCCAAGACAAACTCACGACGCGCTTTCAGGAAGCCCTCGCCGATGCGCAATCGATTGCGCTGGGCAACGATCACCAATACATCGAGCCCGTTCACCTGCTGGCCGCGATGCTGCGCCAGGACGACGGCTCGGCTCGGTCGCTCTTGCAGCGCGCCGGTGTGGCGGTCGTGCCGCTGGGTTCGGCCGTCGAGTCCGCGCTCAAGCGATTGCCCCAGGTACAGGGAACGGACGGCCAAGTCCAAATCAGCCGGGAACTGATCGGGCTGCTCAATCAGACGGAAAAGGAGGCCCAAAAACGCGGCGATGCGTATATTGCCAGCGAGTTATTTGTGCTGGCGCTGGTCGACGACAAGGGCGAGGCGGGCCGACTGCTTCGTGAGCATGGCGGCAATCGCAAGGCAATCGAAGGCGCGATCGAGGCGGTGCGAGGCGGAGCCAACGTCGGTTCGGCGGAAGCCGAGGGGCAGCGCGAGGCCCTGAAAAAATACACAATCGATTTGACCGAGCGAGCGCGAGCCGGAAAGCTCGATCCGGTCATCGGCCGCGACGACGAAATCCGTCGATCGATTCAGATCCTGCAGCGTCGGACGAAGAACAACCCGGTGCTGATCGGCGAACCGGGCGTTGGGAAAACGGCCATCGTCGAGGGATTGGCGCAACGGATCGTGAACGGGGAAGTTCCCGAAACACTCAAGGACAAGCGGGTTCTGACGTTGGACCTGGCTGCATTGCTGGCCGGCGCCAAGTACCGGGGCGAGTTCGAGGAGCGCCTCAAGGCGGTCCTAAAGGAAATTGCCGCCGATCAGGGCAAGACCATCGTATTCATCGATGAGATCCACACCATGGTCGGTGCGGGCAAGGCCGAAGGGGCCATCGATGCCGGCAACATGCTCAAGCCCGCGCTGGCCCGTGGCGAACTGCATTGCATCGGCGCAACGACCCTGGATGAATATCGCAAGTACATCGAGAAGGACGCCGCGCTGGAGCGGCGCTTCCAGAAAATCCTCGTCGGTGAACCCTCGGTGGAATCGACGATTGCGATCTTGCGTGGTTTGCAGGAGCGCTACGAGCTGCACCACGGGGTGGAGATTACGGATCCGGCGATCGTGGCGGCGGCCGAACTGTCCCATCGGTACATCACGGATCGTTTTTTACCGGACAAGGCAATTGACCTAATTGACGAGGCCGCGGCGCGCATCAAAATGGAGATCGACTCCAAGCCCGAGTCGATGGACCGCCTGGATCGGCGTCTGATCCAGTTGAAAATTGAACGCGAAGCGGTGAAAAAAGAAAACGACGAGGCGTCGCGCAAGCGTTTGCATCTGATCGAGGAAGAGATCGCAACTCTGGAGCGGGAATACGCCGACCTGGACGAAGAGCTACGGTCGGAAAAAGCGGCCGTGCAGGGGGCCGCGAATATCAAGAGCGAAATCGACCGCTTGCGGGCAAAGATGGCCGATCTGCAGCGACTCGGCCAGTTCGACAAATTGGCGGAGATCCAGTACGGCAAGTTGCCGCAGCTCGAGCAGCAGCTGAAAGCGGCCGAATCTTCCGGAGGCAAAAGGCAGTTCCGGCTCCTGCGCAAAGAGGTCGGCGCAGAGGAGATCGCCGAGCTCGTATCCCGCGCAACCGGAATTCCGGTCTCCAAGATGATGCAAGGGGAGCGGGAAAAGTTGCTGCACATGGAGGAGCGATTGCGTCAGCGCGTCGTCGGTCAGGACGAGGCAGTGCGCCTGGTATCGGACGCAATACGGCGCTCCCGCGCGGGACTGGCCGATCCGAATCGACCGTATGGGTCGTTTTTGTTTCTCGGCCCCACCGGGGTCGGCAAGACGGAATTGTGCAAGGCGCTGGCCGAATTTTTGTTCGACAGCGAGGAGCACCTGATCCGCATCGATATGTCGGAGTATATGGAAAAGCACTCGGTCGCACGCCTGATCGGCGCGCCGCCCGGGTACGTCGGCTACGAAGAAGGCGGACAGCTCACGGAACTGGTGCGCCGCAAGCCCTACTGTGTGATCTTGCTCGATGAAGTGGAAAAGGCGCACGCGGATGTCTTTGGCGTGCTGCTGCAGGTGCTCGACGACGGGCGGATGACCGACGGACAGGGGCGCACGGTCGACTTTAAGAACACGGTCATCGTCATGACATCGAACCTGGGTTCCCACGAAATCCAGCGGATGGCCGGCCAGGATCACGATCTCATTCGGGAGGCGGTCATGGGCGAAGTGCGTTCGCATTTTCGTCCCGAGTTCATCAACCGCATCGACGAGATCGTGGTCTTCGCGGCGCTGGACCGGGAGCGCATCGCACAGATCGCGCGCATCCAGCTTCGGCGCCTGGAAGCGCGGCTGGCCACCCAAGAGATGAGGCTGGTCGTGAGCGATGCCGCCTTGGCGGAAATTGCCAAAGTGGGTTTCGATCCCCTGTATGGTGCTCGCCCGCTAAAGCGGGCGATTCAGCAACAGATCGAGAACCCGCTGGCCAAACGCGTGCTCGAGGGAAAGATCGGGCCCAAAGACGTCGTGCCCGTCGACTTCCGGGACGGCAACTTCACCTTCGAACGCACCGTCCACTAAGATCGGTTTGACTCGCGCGCGCGGGCTAGGTCACTTGCACCGCGATCAGTGCAACGGACTGGCGGGCTGCTCCGCGCCTTCGTCCGGGGGTTCCGTGTGCACGGAGTGCCCGGACGGATTCGGAAAAACCGGCGCGCCGCAGTCGTCGCAATACTCCAGCGGAAAGCGATGGGTATGCGCCACGATGCGGTTGATTCCCAGCCGTTTGATGACGGTCTCGATGTCTTCGATCGTTCGCTCTTCGTCGTCACCGAGCAAAGGCCAGACGACCCCTTCGATGACGACGTCATCATCGGAGGCGCGCGAAATGCCAATGCGGATTTCCGTGGTCGGTTGCTCGCGTTTTTCTTCGTAGACCGCCATTGTCGCTTGCAGCGACGAAGGCAGCAGGTCGTAGGAGAGTTTCAAAAAGGCAATGGCCGCCTCCAGGGAGAACTCGCGTAACTCGCGATCACCCAAGCGCAAGGCCGCATGAAACGCGTTGGGCGCAAGCACACGAAAGCGGCAGCCGGTCATGACCGGCGTAAGAATATTTGCCAGCTGTTCCTGAAACGCCTCGACGGCCGCCGTTTTGGCATCCGGGTCAACGCCGGTTTGCTGCCAGTGGTACAGCGGCGCGCCCTGCGGCACGACGATGGCCGCCAGCAAATATCGCGAATCGGCCAGCATGGCGACCGGCTCGCGCAGGGACTTGGGTTCTATTTTCAGGCGCCCGTCCTGGGCCGCCGAACCAAAAAGTGCCTCGGCCACATCGCGCACCTCTCCGAAAGATTCGGGCAGCTGGTCGATCGAATACAGCGTGTCGGCAATTGCACAGCGCGCGCCGCGGGCGGCAAGGTGCGCGCCGATCTGTACGGCGACGTTATCGACCATGGAAGAGCTCAAAGCCAGGGTCGGGAGCTTGTAGCGGGACCAGGCCAAAATCGGAAGAGCCAGCAACAACCCTTCGTGCGCTCGGCCGTCGATTTCGATGGTGCTGCTCTCGGCACACGACTCGGCCAGGTCCGCCAGGTCGTCGTAGGCGCGCGGGTTGCTGGCCGAGAGTTCGTCCAGGGCGGCTTCGATCGCCTCCTCAAATCCGCGGGCCAGTCGATCGTTGATCAGCTCGACGAGTCGACGCTCCCAGAGCTGATCTTCCAGACGACTGCCGGACTCGGCCATCCGTCGAGCGAGCTTGGCCAGCGTCTCGGCGTCGGCGTGGTGGCGCGCGCGGGAGATGTAGCGCGATCTGCGCATGAAGGCGTCCTGTCGTCTCGAGAAAGACGCTTATTATCGCACCATGCACGAAGCCGTACGGAATGCGCCCCAAGCGCCGCCCACCTGGCGCAGCGACGCCCGGCCCGCCGCGCTCGTGGGGTTGGCGCACATGACGTCCCATTTTTTCCAGATGCTGCTGCCGCCAATTTACCCTTGGTTGATGCAAGATTTCGGAATCGGCTTTACCGAAGCGGGTTTCCTAGCGACCATATTTTTCGTCATCAGTAGCAGTGGCCAAGCGCTGGCGGGCTTTGCCGTAGATCGCATCGGCGCTTTTCGCGTCCTGCTCGTGGGTATTGGTTTGCTGGTAGCGGCCGGCATCATGTTGGGGTTTAGTCATTCGTACACGGGCCTTCTCGTGACCGCCGCTTTGGCCGGCAGTGGCAACGCGATGTTTCATCCGGCCGATTTCACCATTTTGAACCACCGGGTTTCCTCCGCGCGCCTCGGCCACGCCTTTGCGTTGCACGGGCTGTCGGGCAATTTGGGTTGGGTGGCCGGCGCATCGTTCATGGGGGCCGTGACGGCTTTTGCCGGCTGGCATATTGCCGGGTTCGGTGCGGCGGCAATTGCGCTGGGCATGAAGATTTTTCTCTTTACGCAGCGAGGGGTACTCGCCGGCGCGCTTAGCACGCGCCATGCGAGCGCGGCCGCATCCGTGCCCCCGATCGCGCACGCGGGGCAATTTGCGTTTCTTCGCTCCCCGGTGGTGTGGCTGTGCTTTGGCTTTTTCTTCCTGTCGGTCGGTGCCGGGGGCATTTTGCAAAACTTCGCTCCTGCGATCCTCGAAAACGTCTATTCCGTCAATCTCGCGCTGGGCACGATGAGCCTGACCGCGTACTTGCTCGGCGGGGGCGTAGGAACCGTGCTGGGAGGATTTTTCTCGGGCCGACAAAAACGCAGTGAATTGATTGTCGCCGGTGCGTTGTGTCTGGCCGCGGCCGTCTCGCTGGTACTGGCGACCGGAGCCGTTCCGGTGCCGGCGCTTTTGCCCGCGGTGTTTTTGCTCGGCTGCGGATCGGGCACCGCCGGCCCCAGCCGCGACCTGCTCGTGCGTCACGCCGCCACGTCGCGCTTTGGCTCGACCTCCTTCGGGCGCGTCTACGGCTTTGTCTATTCCGGGCTCGACGGCGGATTGGCGGTGGTGCCGGTGCTCGTCGGCCGGCTGCTTGATCACGGCTGGTTTCGATCCGGGCTGCTTTGCATCTGCGTGCTGCAGGTCAGCGCGGTCTGCGTGGCCCTGCTCGTCGGGCGGCGCACCGTAGCTTCCACGACATGAAAAATCTCCCGCTTTATGAAATTTCTCTGCCGCAGAGCAATAAACGCGATTCCATCTGTAAGAATTTTATTTCGTAATACGGTAGAAAAAATACAAGATGCTGTTTTTTCAAGAATAAAAATAGTGTCTTATATAAGATATTGACCGTGCTGCGGCGCGGTTCTTCTCGTAGCATTTTTCTTGACCTTGGGAGTTGCTTGCAGCCGCGTACTTTCGCGTAATGCGAATGGTTCCGGGGTCCGGGGCGACCTTTTTTGTCCGCACCGACTCAACCTGCCGGAGAACTCATGAGCGCTCGCAAGCTGGAAGTACAACGACTGCAAAAGGACTGGGCCGAAAATCCTCGCTGGAAGGCCGTGCGCCGCAGCTACTCGGCAGAAGATGTCGTTCAACTGCGTGGCTCGGTAGCGATCGAACACACGCTTGCCCGGCGTGGCGCCGAGCGCCTGTGGGCGGCGCTGCACGAAAAGCCCTTTGTCGCGGCCCTTGGCGCCCTGACGGGAAACCAAGCAATGCAACAAGTCCGCGCGGGCTTGCAATCGATCTACCTCTCGGGCTGGCAGGTTGCCGCCGACGCAAACACAGCCGAGGCGATGTATCCGGATCAATCGCTGTACCCGGTCGATTCGGTCCCAGGCGTGGTGCGCGCCATCAACAATGCGCTGGCGCGCTGCGATCAGATCCAGTGGATGGAGGGCAAGCAGCCCGACGCACCGGACTACATCGATTACTTTGCCCCGATCGTGGCCGACGCAGAGGCAGGTTTCGGCGGTGTGCTCAATGCGTTCGAACTGATGAAGGCGATGATCGAGGCGGGCGCCGCGGGCGTGCACTTCGAAGACCAGCTCGCTTCGGTAAAAAAATGCGGCCACATGGGGGGCAAGGTCCTGGTTCCGACTCGCGAGGCGGTGGAAAAGCTCGCCGCAGCACGCCTTGCCGCCGACGTGATGGGCGTACCGACGATTCTGGTGGCCCGCACCGATGCGGAGGCGGCGGACCTGCTCACGTCGGATGTCGACCCGAACGACAAACCGTTTCTGACGGGAGAGCGCACGGTGGAGGGCTTTTACCGCACCCGCCCCGGTTTGCAGCAAGCCGTCTCGCGCGGTCTGGCCTACGCGCCCCACGCGGATCTGGTTTGGTGCGAAACCGGCAAACCGGATCTGGCGTACGCGCGCGCCTTTGCCGAGGCATTGCATCGGCAGTTTCCCGGCAAGATGCTTGCCTACAACTGCTCGCCATCGTTTAACTGGAAGAAAAATCTCGACGACACGACGATTGCCAAGTTCCAGCGGGAGCTCGCGGCGATGGGCTACAAGTACCAGTTCATCACGCTGGCAGGGTTCCACAGCCTGAACTACTCGATGTTCCACCTTGCCCACGGCTACGCGCGCAATCACATGAGCGCGTTTGTCGAGCTGCAGGAAGCGGAGTTTGCGGCGGCAGAGCGGGGATTTACCGCAGTTAAGCATCAGCGCGAAGTCGGGACCGGCTACTTCGATGCCGTGACCCAAGCGATACAGCAGGGTCAGTCCTCCACGACCGCGCTACACGGATCGACCGAGGACGAACAATTCCTCGGTACGAAACGCGACCGCAAAGCAGCATGAAAGAATTTGCCCGAGGCTCACCTGACCGGCTGGCTCCATCCCGTGCGAGCGCTACGTTGCGGCAAAGCAACGTCACGGTTGCGCTGCCGCTTGTGCAGGAGCGGCGCGGCTCCTATGCTCGCGCGCTCTTGTCTGTACGAGCTCCGGAGGGGGGCGAGGAGGGGCTGAGGGAAGGGCGCGGCCCGAACAACTACATCAACGACGTCAATAAGAAGAATTGGGCCGCCCTCGCGCGGCCTATTTTTTTTCATCTTCCCAATGGCAGCGCGCTGGAGTCGCAATGAGACAACTCGATGGCATCGCTTTTGAGGATCCCAAGGACGTCGCGCTCGAGGCGGTTCTTTCGGCGCAAGCACTGGGTTTCGTGGCCAAGCTGCACCGGGAGTTTGAGTCCCGCCGGCAGGAGCTGTTGCGTCAGCGAACCGAGCGCGCACGCCGCATCGACGAAGGCGAGCGCCCGGATTTTCCCGCGGCCAGCGCCGATTTGCGAGCGGCGAGCTGGAGCATCGCTCCGCAACCCGCCGATTTGCTCTGTCGCCGAGTCGAGATCACCGGGCCAACCGACCGCAAGATGATCATCAACGCGCTCAACTCCGGCGCGGATGTCTACATGGCCGATTTTGAGGACAGCAATACGCCCAACTGGCGCGCTTTGCTCGAGGGGCAGCGCAACCTGATGGACGCCGTTCGCCGGCGCATTGAGTATCGTGCCCCGGACGGGCGTGAGTACCGGTTGGGCGAGAAGCTTGCGACGCTGATGGTTCGGCCGCGCGGCTGGCATCTGGATGAGAAGCACGTCCTAGTCGACGGAAAGCGAATCAGCGGTGCGCTGTTCGATTTCGCGGTGTTCCTGTTTCACAATGCCAAGGAACTCGTGGCACGCGGGAGCGGCCCGTATTTTTACCTTCCCAAGCTTGAATCGCGATGGGAGGCACGCTTATGGAATGACGTCTTTGTCTTCGCGCAGCGCGAACTGGGAATTGCCCCAGGCACCATCAAAGCGACCGTCCTGGTCGAAACGATCCTCGCGGCCTTTGAAATGGACGAGATTTTGTTTGAGCTGCGCGAGCATTCGGCGGGTCTGAACGCCGGTCGTTGGGACTACATTTTTTCCTGCATCAAGAAATTCCGCGCGGATCGGGACTTTTGCCTTGCGGACCGCTCGCTCGTGACGATGACCGCACCGTTTCTGCGCTCCTATGCGTTGTTGCTGATCAAGACCTGTCACCGCCGAGGCGCGCCCGCCATCGGCGGAATGAGTGCCTTGATCCCGATTCGCAACGATGCCGCAGCCAATGAGAAAGCACTGGCCGGGGTGCGCGCGGATAAATCGCGCGAAGCCACCGACGGATGCGACGGCGCCTGGGTCGCGCATCCCGGATTGGTGCCCATAGCGATGGCCGAGTTTGTGAAGGTACTCGGCGATCGGCCCAATCAGCTGCACCGGCAGCGCGAGGACGTGCGGGTTGGGGCCAAGGACCTGCTGGCCTTTTCGCCACAGAGCCCGATCACTGAGGCCGGCGTGCGCACGAATATTCATGTCGGCGTGCACTACTTGGGATCCTGGCTGGCCGGCAACGGGTGCGTGCCGATCCACAATCTCATGGAAGACGCGGCAACGGCGGAAATCTCGCGCGCCCAGCTCTGGCAATGGATTCACTCGCCAAAAGGTGTGTTGCAAGACGGTCGCAAAGTTACGGCCGAGTTGGTGCGCGGCTGGATTCCGGAGGAGCTCGCGAAGGTCAAAGCCATCATCGGCGCCGACGGCGCAACCTATGATCAAGCGGCATCGATCATCGACGAGCTGGCGACCGCCAAAGATTTCGCGGAATTTCTGACCCTGCCGCTGTACGAGCATTTGCGCTAGGTAACCGGCCGCGGGCGGCAACGGCGGTTGCCCCGCGCGCTGTCTCAATCCGGCATTTCGGTTAAAAACCTCGCGCGCCTCGCGGGCGAGTCCGCGGCGCTTCGGGCGGCCGCGCGCTACCGGCGGCCGACAGCGCCCGTTATGGGCGCAGCGGTTTCGCCGGGCGCCAACAGACTCATCGTCAACGCGTGGATTCCGCCGGCCATCAAGGGGGCCAGCCGATCGTATATCAGACGGTGACGCTCCAGACGCGACAGGCCGGTAAAGGCACGGGAGCACAGACGCAAGCGAAAATGAGCACCGGCCGAAGCCCCGACGTGACCGGCATGGGCCGCGCTTTGATCCTCGATTTGCAGCTCGAGCGGCTCAAGGTCAAGCAATCGCGCACGGATTTTGTCCGCAAGATCTTCAGCCATCGCTTTCGTGCTTGACTTCTTCGGCTTTGAGGTACCGCGCCATGTAAAACCCGGACAAGACCGAGAAACCGAGCGTCGAACCCAGCAGCCCGAAGGTCTTGAAATTCACCCAGCTGTCCGTACTCCAGGAATACGCAACATAAAGGTTTGCCGCACCGAGCAGCACAAAGAAGACCGTCCAGGCCACCAGCAGACGATCCCACACGAGCGCCGGCAGCTCGAGTTCACCGGAAAGCAGCGTTCCCAGCAAATTGCGGTCCCAGATCCATTTGCCGCCCGCTAGCACCAAGGCAAAGACCCAGTACAAAATCGACGGCTTCCATTTGATAAACCATTCGTTATGTAACCATACGGTCAGGCCGCCAAAGATCAAGACCAATACGGCGCTGATCCACACGGCCGGCTTTATCGGCTGGCGCCGAACCACAAGCCAACCGATTTGTCCGCCCGTGGCCACAATGGCGCTGACCGATGCCACAATCACCGCACCCAACTCGATTCGCTGATCGGGGGTGCCGTCCAGGTTGCCGACCCAAGTGGCGACCAAGGCGAGCGTCACTTCGGGGAGGCTCTTTGCCAGGCGAAAGGCACCGAAAAACACGAACACCGGCAAAAGGTCAAACAGAACCTTCACAAAGTTCCTTTTTGCGTAACGCCGCAATCGCGATTGCGGGGCGATAATGAAGTGCAGACAATTCTACGATCATCGCCGGCATCGCCGCTGGCTCCCTGGCTCGGAACTCTCGACTGCGGGTCCACTACGATGAAGAAAACTCCTTCGATCGGGCAGTTCGCCAAGCTGCCCAGTGGCATTCGGCTGCACTACGCCAGCAGTGGACATCCCGGGCAGCGCTTGGCGTTGTTTCTTCACGGATTTCCCGAATACTCGGGTGCATGGGACGAAGTTTTGCCGACAATTGGTACCGAATATTTTGCCGTCGCACCCGATCTGCGCGGCTACAACCTTTCGAGCCAGCCGCGCGAAATGGAAGCCTACCGGCTTCGCTCCGTCGTCGAAGATCTGGTTGATCTCATTGTCGAGCTTGGCTACGAGCGTGCCGCCGTGGTCGGTCACGACTGGGGCGGATCGGCCGCGTGGCGGCTGGCAAGCGCCCATCCCGAACGCATCGAGCGGCTGGTCGTCGTCAACGCGCCGCACCCCAACGCACTGGCCCGCGAACTCTCACGCAATCCGGCGCAGCAGGCGGCAAGTCGCCACGTTACCTGGCTGCGCTCGCCGCAGATGGAGGAAGCCTTGGCCGCCGACGAGTTTGCACGTCTGAAGCACTGGCTTCGATCGATGCCGCGCGCCGGGCACGAATGGCTCACGCCGGATCGACTGCAGCGGTACGTGGAAGTCTGGCGGCGTGGCCTCACGGGCGCGCTGAACTATTATCGCGCCTCGCCGCTGCATCCGGCTCCCGAATCGAGCGAAGGAACGGCCGCGCTGCACCTGAAGACCGAGCATTTTTTCGTTGCTGTTCCAACGCTCGTGCTTTGGGGCATGCGCGACGAATCCCTGGTCTCTGAGCTGCTCGACGGCCTGGAGGCGTGGGTGCCAAACGTGATGATCGAGCGCTTTGCCGCCGCAACGCACTGGATCGTGCACGAAGAGCCGGACCGGGTTGCCCAGCGCATTTTGGAATTTATGCGCACGCCGCCGGTCCTAGCCGCGGAAGCACCACAAACAAGACAATGACGGCGATCAACGCGCCGGACGGAGGTAGTCTCATGAAGGGTTTTGCGGGCTCGCCGCTGCGCCCGGGCTGGTCGATGGTCGTCTTGGTGACGGCACTATTGCTGACGAGCGCACCGGGGCTTGCGGCCCACAGCGATCCTTTGCCGGTCGGAGTCGCAAAGGTGCGAACGATTGAAGGCGTTGAGGAATACCGTTTGGCCAACGGATTAAAGGTCTTGCTCTATCCGGATCGAACCAAACCGACCGTAACGGTCAACGTGACGTACAAGGTGGGTTCGCGCATGGAAAACTACGGCGAAACGGGGATGGCGCACCTGCTCGAGCACCTGATGTTCAAAGGCTCCACGCATTTCCCGCACCCGGAAAAGGACTTTGCCGCACGAGGATTTCGCAACAACGGCTCGACGTTTTACGACCGTACCAACTACTTTTCCACGTTTCAAGCCAGTGACGACAACCTTCGCTGGGCGCTGGCGCGCGAAGCCGACGCGATGACGCACTCGTTTATCGCGCGCAAGGATCTGGACTCCGAAATGACGGTCGTTCGCAACGAGTACGAAATGGGCGAGAACCGGCCCTCGAGCGTCTTGCTCAAGCGGCTGCTTTCGGCGATGTTCGAGTGGCATAACTACGGCAAGGAGACGATCGGCAACCGCAGCGACATCGAAAACGTTGCCATCGAAAACCTGCAGGCCTTCTATCGCACCTACTACCAACCCGACAACGCGGTGTTGATCGTGGCGGGCAGCTTCGATGCGGCCCGAACGTTGCGTTGGATTGCCGCCGATTTTGGAGCCATACCGCGACCGCAGCGCAAATTGCCCGTCCTTTGGACGGTGGAGCCGGCGCAAGATGGCGAACACAGCGTTGTCGTTCGCCGCAAAGGCGACGCGCAGCTCGTAATGGTCGGCTATCACATCCCGTCGGCACGCAGCGCCGACAGCGCGGCGCTCGGGGTCGCCGGCGAGATCCTGGGCGACACGCCCAACGGTCGTCTGTTCCACGAACTCGTGGAAACCGGCATCGCCACCGAAGTATTCGTCGAGCCCATGCAGTTGTACGACCCGGGCGCAATGATCTTCGGCGCGCGCGTAAAGCCCGGCGATTCCCTGGACCGCGCCCGCGACCGTCTCATCGAAGTGGTCGAATCGACGTTCGTCCAAAAGCCCCCTAGCGAAGAGGAAATGGACCGCGTCAAACGCGAAGAGGAGACCGAAGCCGAGCGCGCCCTGGCCGATCCCCAGGAATTCGGGATCGCCATCTCGGAATCCATCGCCGAGGGCGACTGGCGATTGTTCTTCGTCGATCGCGACGATACGGTCAAAACGACCTCCGAGCAGGTAGCGGCCACGGCAGCGCGCTACTTTCGCCGCGACAACCGGACGGTTGGGCTTTTTGTTCCCGAAAGCGTTCCCATGCGCGCGGAGATTCCCTCGCCATTGAGCGTGGACGAGATGCTCAAGGGTTTTACTCCCCGGCCTACGGTGGCCGCGGGCGAAGAATTTGCTCCTACCCAGCAAAACATCGACGCCCGCACGCGGCGCCTGAGTTTTGGGGATCTGAAGGTCGCGTTGCTGGCGAAAAAGACCCGTGGCGAAACCGTCAACGTGGCCATGGCATTTCGATTTGGCGACGTCGCTAGCCTGCACGGCAAAACCATCGCCAACGAGCTGACGGCGGCGATGATCGGGCGCGGTACGGAAAAGCTCAGCCGCCAACAAATCGCCGACGAGATGACCCGACTCAAAATGACAGGGGATTTGTTTGATTTTCAGGCAAGCCGCTCGACCGTTGTGGACGCGCTGCGCTTGACGGCGTCGGTCGTGCGCGAAGCCAATTTCCCGGCCAGCGAATTCGATCAACTCAAACGCGAACTGGTGGCCGGTCTGCAGGCAAAACTCAGTGACCCCGGCGAAGTCTCGCGCGACAGCATGCTTGGGCACTTTGACACGTACCCCGTTGGCGATCCGCGCCACTATCTGACGCTGCAGGAGAGAATCGATGCGATCAACGGCACGTCGCTGGCGGACTTGAAAGCCTTTTACAACGAGTTCTGGGGAACGGCCCGAGGCCAGATCGCGATCGTCGGCGACTTTGACGAAGCCGCAGTCGAAAAAGAAATCCCGACGCTTTTTGTCAACTGGCAGTCTAAGGCCCCGTATGAGGAGATTTTGCGCGAACCGCGACCGATTGCACCGACGCGCATATTTGACAACACCCCCGACAAAGAAAACGCGGTCTATCGGGCGCGCGTGGCCCTGAATCTGCGCGACGACGACCCCGACGCTCCCGCTCTCATACTCGCCAACGAAATCATGGGCGGGGGATCGGGCTTGCACAGCCGCCTTGTCGATCGCGTGCGGCAGAAAGACGGACTTTCCTATGGCATCGGCTCGAGTCTCTTGGTCAACGGCCGCGATCGGGCCGCGGCCTGGGCGATCGGTGCGATCGCAGCGCCACAAAACATCGATCGCGTGGAGACAGACGTTCGCGAGGAACTCGATCGCCTCTTGAAAAACGGATTTGAGGACAAGGAGGTCGAAGAAGCGCGCCAAGGCGTTTTGCAGTCGCGCCTGCTGGCCCGATCCGACGACGCGGCCGTGGCCGCGGCCTGGGTGTCGAATCTGGATTTGGGGCGCACGTTTGCGTTTAGCCAGCAGTTGGAGGAAAAGCTGCGGGCCCTGACGGCCGATCAAATGACGCAGGTCCTGCGGCGCTACATCGACCCGCAACAACTGACAATCGTCATCGCGGGAGATTCGCGCAAAGGAGCAAAGTAGCTTCGATGCGCAGCGCGCACGCAAACCCGCGCGCCGACAGCATCGCGTCGGAGCTCCCGCACCGCGCGCCACACGTCAGCATGCGTGTGGGGGACTGGACGCAGCTGCGTGCGTACGCCATGGCCGTGCGCGACGCCGTTTTCGTCCGAGAGCAGGGAATCCCGGCACAAATGGAGATCGACGAGCACGATGTGTTCGCGGTGCATGCCGTCGCGTTTGATCCGTGCGGAGTGCCGCTGGGTACGGGACGGCTGCTGCCCGACGGTCGGATCGGGCGCATGGCGGTGCTGGCAGGCGCCCGAGGGCAAGGCATCGGCGCCATGATTCTCGCAACGCTCGTTGCGATCGCCAAAAGTCGCGGAATGCCCGAGGTGCGGTTGCACGCGCAGCTCGGTGCTGCAGCATTTTACGAGCGCCAGGGATTTCGTGCGGTCGGCCCATCGTTTGAGGAAGTCGGAATCTTGCACCAGACGATGGCGCGGTCCCTGCGTTCGTAGTCCACGAAGTAGCGCGCGAAAGAACCCGGTCCCGGGTCGGCGCTAGGGTGTCCGCGAAAAATCCGAACCGCCGTTTGCCGAACGATTCCCGAAGACATTTGCGGACCGCACACCTCGTTTTGGCTCCGCGGTCGTGCGGCGGGCGAAACGGGCGCAACGTGCGCGCCGCGCGGCAACGGTCGTCGCGCGGCTGCCCTTTATCCGCGCTCGCGCCGCGGTGGTGTATCGAGCAGCGGAGCCCGGTGGCCCGTGCCGTCGATCACGAATTCAAAGCGACGGTCGGTAAATTGCTCCGGGTCGTCGGACGCAAAGGCCCGCTCGAGAAAATGCACGGTCCCATCGCGCCGAACGGTAAGTATCGTCGTCGAGCGCGTGCCATATCCTTTGGCGCGAATCTGAATCGCCGAGAGGGCTCGCTCCCAATCCAGCGGCACACCGGTATGGGGCAGTTCGACGTCACGCGCCAGTTCGCGGTTGGCCATTATGCGAAGCAGAGCATCGATGTCGATGCGATTGGCCAGCTGGCACGCGAACGCCGCAACGCCCCGCGTGACCTTGGGCCAAGGTGTATCCAACAGCGCGTTGGACAGGCCATAAATTCCCGGTGCGAGCGCACGCGGCTCTTCCGTGCCGCCGGGATCGCGGTTGCCGGTAAACAGCATCTGCGCCTCGATCCCTCGAGCCGGAGCCGGCAGCGGCTCACCGACGAGCAAGTTATAGCCGTTAAAACTTTGCCCGGCACGAGCGCTTTCCCTAGCCCATTGCGCCAACGGCCCAAGGCTCTGTAACGCAGAAAGAACGAGCAACCCCCGAGACGGCGCGCGGGAATTTCGCTCTTGCGGCGCGCGAACGTTCGTGAGCAGGGCAACGCGTCCCCGACGATTGATGCCAAGCCACGTACCGCCGGCTTCTTCGTCGCGACCCGCAAGTATGGAAACCGACTGACCCCACCAGGCCGCCGGACGCGTCCTGCGCGTGTAGAACTCGTCGCGGTTGGCGGCGATCACCAGCGGAAAATCCGGGTGCGACTGCCAACCAATGAGGATAAGGCACATGTCGGGGTTTGCTGCGTGAAGGCCGGACTGCCTAACGCTAACCCAATCCGTCGTTATTGTCGAATTGCAACCGCGAGTGTAATGGCGCTGCGCGTGCCCACGGTTCGCCACCGCCGAAGATTTTTACGCGGTCGGGTCGAAAATCCGATAGGGCAGTTCGCGCAGAAGCATTGCTGGCGCCTCGCGCCCCCCCGCGTGCAGGGTGCCGTGTTCGGTCAGTTGGCTCGGACACTCGAACAGAAGGTCCCAGCCGCCGTCCGGGCCCATGGCCGCCATCACGATGCGCCCTACAGGCCCGGCTTCGTTGCTGTGAAAGATATCCGGGGCGGGGCCGATTTCTGGCGCATGTGCCAGACCCAGGCGTCGGCGCAATTTGCCCAGATACTGGCTTCGCGCGACCACTTCCTGGCCAGGATAGCAACCCTTGCGAAAGCTCACGCCACCCAAGACCTCGAGATTGACCGCCTGCGGCACAAACAGCTCGCGCGTTGCTGCAAATACCTGCGGGATCGCCGCATCGATCTGCGTCCACCACCAGATTCCGTTGCCCGCCGACGCAACCGCCCCAAGGCGCTGCCGCCAAACTCCGGCGTCGGCGGCCGAAACCACCAGCAGCACCCGTTCCGGGCAATTGCGCCCCGTCGGCAGCCGCGCGATGCGTCCGTCGGACTCGATTTGCTCGCAGCCCCAAGGTTGGTCCGGCACCGGCACACCGGCGCTCGCAAGGGCCTCTGTCGTGCCGGGACCGCAAATGCCCAAAACCGCCCAGGAGGCGGTAACGTCGGCCAGGCGCACTTTGGCGCGCAGCACAAACTTGGACAACTGGCGCAAATTCGGTTGCGCGTTATCGGCCGGCAACAGCATTCGTAGACCCGACTGCCAGCGCCACGCTTCAAAGATCGCCAGCAAGCGGCCCTTCGCGGTACAGTATCCGCCAAGCTGCCAGCGCTTGGGTGACATCGCGCCAATGTCCGCGGTGGTCTGGGACTGCAAAAACGTCCCGGAGTCCGGGCCCTCGAGCTGCAAGACCGCCAGGTCGTCGAGTTGACAAACGACGGGAGCGCGGCGCATCTGGGCGAAGTCCGCGGCGCTTGGCGCCCAACGCCGGTCCGGCTGGGGCGTCGCGGGCGCAGATCCCGAAGAAGGGCTGGAAGCTTCCGTATCCATTTCGCAAGCGCGTTCGTGCGGTCAGGACAAATTATAGAAAAATCGGGTCACCACAAGTCGTTCGGATGCCCGCCTATGGGTCCTGGGGCGTCGGTCGAATTTGCGCGACAATGTGGGCTTGTACTTTCGTAGGTCACCTCCTTTCTGCGGATCTTGGCGCCGTCCTCGTCTTTTTTCAGGTTGTCCCTGTTCGTCTGCTTCGCACTTGTTGTCGCGGCCTCCTGGGCTTGGTACGAGTTCGACCGGCCGCTGCAAATCCAAGGGGACTCGGTAGAAGTGCGCGTGGCTTCGGGAGCCAGTGCCCGCTCGATAGCTCGAGAATTGCGCGAGGCGGGCGTTTCCGTAAATACGTGGGAGTTTGTCTTGTTTGCCACGGTGAGCCGAACGACCCATTCGCTGCGAGCCGGGCGCTACCGCATCGCCGCGGGAGCGAACATGGCCGAGCTGCTGCAAAAGTTCCGCCGTGGTGATGTTCAGCGCGAGCAGCTCACGGTTGTGGAGGGCATCACCTTCGAGGAATTGCGCAGCGTCTTTGCGCAATGCCCGGAGTTGCGTCACGACACGGCAAACTGGTCCGAGGAACAGATCCTGCAAACGATCGGCGCCGCTGAATCCCGCGCAGAGGGTCTGTTTGCGCCCGATACCTACTTGTTTGATCCGGGATCCAGCGACCTTGAGTTGTACCGGCGGGCCTACGATTCTCAGAAGGATCGCATCGAGCGCGCATGGCAAGCGCGTGCGGCGGATCTGCCCTATACGGACGCCTACCAGGCGCTCATCATGGCGTCGATCATTGAAAAGGAGACAGGGCGACCGGAGGAGCGGGGCCGGGTCGCCGCAGTTTTTATCAACCGCGAGCGACTGGGCATGCCTTTGCAGACGGACCCCGCAGTGATCTACGGCATGGGGCCACGGTTTGACGGGCGATTGCACAAACGCGATCTGCAGGCCGATTCGCCTTACAACACCTACTTGCGCGCCGGTTTGCCACCGACGCCCATTTCGCTGCCGGGACGTGCCGCAATCGATGCGGCGCTAAATCCCGAGCCGATCAAGGCTCTGTATTTCGTTGCGCGCGGCGACGGCAGTTCGGAGTTTTCGGCGACCCTAGAGGAACACAATCGGGCCGTTGAGCGCTACCAGCGCACCGCCTCTCACAGCTCGGCGCATTGACCAAGGAACGCGACAACGATGCCCGACGCATTGCGCAGCCGATTTATTACGTTTGAGGGAATCGACGGTGCGGGCAAAAGCACGCAGATCGACGCCGTCGCGCTGGCGCTGCAGCAGCGCGGCGTTGCCGTGGTGCGAACGCGCGAGCCGGGTGGAACTGCGCTCGGCGAAGCGCTGCGCAGCGCGATGCTGGGACAGCCGATGGACCCGCTGACCGAGACCTTGCTGATGTTCGCGGCTCGCAGGGAACACGTACTGTCGGTCATCAAACCCGCCTTGGCGGGCGCTCGCTGGGTGCTGTGCGACCGATTCAGCGATGCCAGTTATGCGTATCAGGGTGCCGGCCGCGGAGTGGCCGCGGCTCAGCTCGACGCGCTCGTGGAGTGGATTCACCCCGGTCTTGCCCCGGACCTTACGGTGCTGGTCGACATCGACCCAGTGCAGGCGCAACGGCGGCGCGCAGGCGCTCGTGCCTCGGACCGCTTTGAAACCGAGTCGCTTGGGTTTTTTGAACGGGTCCGACTGGCGTATTTGGCGCGAGCCAACGCGCAGGCCGATCGGTTTTTGGTGGTCGATGGCAACGCACCGGTTGCCCACTTGACGTCGATCATCCTGCAGCGCTTGGCGCCGTGGCTTTCATAGCACCAATTCCCTGGCACGCGGCCCCGCGTTCGACGTTAGCGGCGCTCCGCGGCCGCGGCGCCCACGCACTATTGCTTCATGGTCCGACAGGTACCGGCAAGTGGGAATTGGCAGTGTCGTATGCCCGGGATCTGCTTTGCGAGCGTGGCTCGGGGACCGCCTGTGGCAGCTGCCCTTCTTGCGTCCTGAGCGCGGCCGGAAACCACCCCGATCTGCGAGTTATCGTCCCCGATGCGTTTGCTTGGCGTCGGCCGGGTGCGGCGCAGGAGGGCGAAGAACAAATACCGGAGCCCCTTGGCGAGGCATCGAGCGGCAAATCCAAACCGAGCCGGGAAATCAAAATCGACCAGGTGCGCGAACTGACCTCGTTGACCGCAATCAGCGCGCATCGCGGAGGTTGCCGCGTTATTGTCCTTGCGCCCGCGGAGTCATTGAATCTGCCTGCGGCAAACGCACTTCTAAAGGGCCTGGAAGAGCCACCGCCTGCCACCGTTTTTTTATTGATTTCCGATCGACTTGACCGCTGCCTGCCAACGATCGTGTCGCGATGCGCGCTGGTGCGAATCACGATCCCCCCGCGCGCACTGGCTCTGCAATGGCTGTACGGCCAAGGCGTCGGGGCGGACGCCCCACAGCGCTTGACGGAGGCTGGTGGTGCGCCGCTTGCCGCTTTGCGCCTCGAAGAACACGCGCTGGCACCCGATGTCCGTGGCACCTTGCTGCATCTGCTGCGCCGGGGCCCCTCTTTGGAGCCCGCCGATGTGGCCAACGACGTGCCCCGGACGGTATCCATTGACGGTGCGGTCGCTTTGTTTCAGCGCTGGGGATGGGACTATTTCGCCTTTCGGATGGGGTGCGCTCTCCGATATCATCCCGCTGACGTGGCCAGCTTCGAGGTGCTTTCGCACCATTGGACGTTGCGAGCGGCAAGTGGCTGGATGGATCGCCTTAGCAGCTTGCGGGCGGTAGCCGAGCACCCGCTCAACGCCCGGGCAGCGATCGAGGGACTATTGCTCGAGTACATTGGCTCGATTGCCGTGGGGCACGAGAAGACCGTTGAGAGTTAAGACACTGTGAACGAAGCCGGCGATACCCGATTCGGTTTAGGGCCAGGTGGGGGCGGCGCCTCGGCTGGCGTCGGGGCAGGGGGCCGGCCTGCGGTCCTTTCGCTCTCGATAAAAGAGAAGGCTGCCCTGTATGCAGCCTATATGCCGTACTTGAAAAACGGCGGAATTTTTGTTCCCACCAATCGGCCCTATAACATTGGCGACGAGGTGTACCTCATCTTGACGCTGTTGGACGATCCGACGCGCATTCCCGTTGCCGGTAAAGTGGTATGGATCAGCCCCTCCGGGGGCGGCGCCTCCAAGACGCCTGGGATCGGCGTACATTTTCCGGCCGACGACTCTGGGGTGACCGCGCGCAAGCGTATCGAGGATGCCCTGGGCGCAGCGCTTCGTTCCGTTCGCCCGACGCACACCATCTGAGCCGGACTCGGTCGCGGGCTCTGGCGAGCCAGTGCGCGGTTCTGGGTTTTGCGCAAGATGCTTATTGATTCGCACTGCCATTTCTGCTTCCCCGAGCTACAGGCCGATGCCGAGGGGGTGCTCTCGCGCATGCATGCCGCCGGCGTGGGAATGGCCCTAAACATCTCCACCTCGATGCGCGACCTTCTGCCGGTGGTGCAGTTCGCGCAAAAGCACGAGGGAATCTTTGCGTCGGTTGGAATCCACCCCGATAACGCCGAGACCGATGAACCAGACGTCGCAAGCCTGGCCGCCCACAGTCGGGCCGACAAGGTGGTGGCAATCGGCGAGACGGGCCTCGATTACTTTCGCCTACGCGAACCCCTCGATTGGCAGCGAGACCGGTTTCGGACGCACATTCGCGCAGCGCGCGAATGCCGCAAACCGCTGGTCGTCCACACGCGCGCGGCAGCGCAAGACACGTTGCGTATCTTGCGCGAGGAGGGCGCCCGCGACGTCGGGGGCGTTATGCATTGCTTTACCGAGGACGCCCAAGTGGCCCGCGCCGCCATGGATCTGGGGTTTCTGATTTCGTTTTCCGGGATTGTCACTTTCAAGTCCGCGAAAATCTTGCGCGAGGTCGCGACGCTGGTGCCCGATGACCGACTCTTGGTGGAGACGGATGCCCCCTATCTGGC
>Ga0187778_10000597_pt1 | contig 25537 bp, 17 predicted proteins | sample 1015_Q2_SP5_20_M_FD_132418 | JGI IMG/M metagenome (GOLD analysis project Ga0187778, IMG submission 132418) | Tropical peat soil microbial communities from peatlands in Department of Meta, Colombia - 1015_Q2_SP5_20_MG | ecosystem: Environmental > Terrestrial > Soil > Wetlands > Peat | place... | reverse complement strand
GAATCGGTGAGCATCGGATTGGGGCAGCGCTTGACCCACTCGACGGCTTCCTCGATCGAGCGGACCTGCCACAGCCAGAAGCCAGCGACCAGTTCCTTCGTTTCGGTGAACGGACCGTCAGTGACCGTGCGGCTCTTACCGGAGAAATGCACCCGCTTCCCGTATCGACTCGGCTTCAGCCCTTCGCCAGCGAGGATGATGCCGGCTTTTACGAGTGACTCGTTGTACTGCCCCATCGCCGTCAGCAGCTCGGTCGTAGGCAGCACCCCGGATTCGCTGTCCTTTGTCGCCTTGACTATGACCATGACTTTCATGCCGATCTCCTAACCTTTTGATAATTCGGGCCTGTCAGCGCGAGCCGTGCGGTTCGTTGCGACTCGCTCTGATCGTACGACGAACGACGAATGGGCGGATCGACAGCCGCGCCGAAAACCCGCTGCGATCCACTTCGTGGATGAGGGCCAGGAGCCAGGCATCTCAGGTCTTGACTGACGGACATTGGTTCGCCACGAGTTTACGTTGAGCCGCGATAACGTCACGAGGTGAGGGAGTTATCACCTACTGGCGATAGCGACGCACCGCGCTGGCGCGCCGCCATCGTCGCGGTCACCAGGTTTCGTTCCTGTGCGCTGAGAGGCCAGACCAGGTCGCACGTTACGCAATACGCATCGATCATGCGGCCGTTCTCGAGCAGGCGAACCAGTGCGCGGCGTGTGTACCCCCGCTGCACCTGCGGTTGGCCGCACACCGGACACGTCGCAAGGAATGGAACGGAGCGGATCATGGCAGGTGATCGGTTCATACGAACACACAGTATTTCTCGGACGATTCGCGTTCCGCGTACGAGGGCTACACGCCGTTCACGCTCTGCGAGTCAGTGCTTGGCGTCCGATTCGCGCACTGCATGCGCGCCGAGTCGCTCGAGGATTGCCCCGCGAAGGACGAACCTCCGAGCAGCGCCTGAGCGATCCCACGGCGGCCGCTGTGGCGACTCGGCTGTCGCCTGCCGCAACTGCAGCCGGTAGCGCTCCCTCGTACCACCGTCAAGCATCCCGTCTTTGGGTTTCATTTGAGACTCTCCCACGGGCTCGAGCCTTGCCCTCGCCTGAGCTCGACTCACGGCCTCGAGAAGTGCAACAAGTCCTCAAGCCTCGGGCGAAAGGCTAGCTAATTGAGCCACGGGAGATCTTTAGGGACTTCTTATGAAGTCGTGATATTTGGGTAGGGCGGGACGCGCATGCTGCTCGCGACGGGTAACGCCCGTGCGCTCCGCCGTTAAGCAGCGATCGGTTCGATCAGGTCCGGCGAATTGTTCCGTACCGAGTTCACGCGCCTGCTGACTTCATGCGCGACCATGAGGTTGGCTGGATAGGGAGCGAGAACTTGCCGGGCTTCACCGATCGTCCCGTCGAGCCAGGCTTCGTAATCCTCGCGACGCAGAATGGCTGGCATGCGGCACGGATTGTTGCCAGTGTTGTGAATCTCGGCCAGCAGCTCATTCGCCGGCATGGTGATGTGCGCGCAACTCTCCATGACCGTCCCGTCTTCCTTGACGCTGTGCTCCCAGAGTCCCGCAAAGCCGAATACCTCCTGATCGGCCAGGGTGATCAGGTACGGCGCTTTGCGTCCGTGAGCATCGAGATGCCACTCGTAGAAGCCCGAGGCCGGCTGAATGCAGCGCTGGCCGCGCTTCCATGGGCCGCGGTATGAAGCAGCCGACTCGAAGGTCTCAATCCGCGCATTGATCGTGCTGAATCTCCCAGGCTCGCCCTTGGCAAAGAACGGGATAAGACCCCAGCGCACCATGGCGGCCTCGTGCACGTCGCCCTTCCTGCGCATGATCGGGACCTGCTGAGTGGGGGCGATGTTGTACGACACGGTGACCCAGTTCGGCGGCCCATGAAGGTTCCATTCCCTCAGGTACTTGTCCTGCATTCGCAGGATGTAGCGTCCGCACATACCGGCCTCCGAAGACCTCGCAGGATCCCCTCTAAGAATCCTTAAGGATATTCTTCCGCGGGCCGACACACCATATGTAGTATCTGTCTGACGACACTGGATACTACAGCGTGTGGTTTGATCCGAAGTTCCTTATGAATTTCAATAGCTTAATGGATTACTCGCACGCGCGGGCTGCCGTCAGGCACCTTTGAGCCAACGCGGCCGGCGCAGGCTCACTCGTACGCCTCCATTACCACCACGCTGCGCGCAGTGACGCGATAGCGGGGCGCAGCCAGCGTCGTCTGGCGGGTCCGGGCAATGACGTCGCCCGGGGATGTCCCGGCCGTGTCCACCGCGAGGTGCCAACGCCGCCCGGAGACCGGGGGTAGGTCCACCTCGATTGCATCGGCACTCATGTTGAGTACGGCGTGGAGGTCAGGTTCGTCGCGTTCGACGCCGGCGATCGTGAAGGCGAGCACCCGGGCGGATGCGTCGCTCCAGTTCGGCTGGTTGAGTCGCGCCCCGTGCCAGGTGATGTCCCGCAGGCCGCGGCCGGGGACGACCTCGCCTGTATAGAAGTGGTTGCGGGTGAGACTGGCGTGACGCCGGCGCAAAGCGATCATTTCGCGCGTGAAGCGCAGCATCTCGCGCTGCGAGTCGACCCGGTTCCAATCGAACCACGACACGGCGTTGTCCTGGCAGTAAGCATTGTTGTTCCCGCCCTGCGTGCGCAACACCTCATCACCGGAGAGCAGCATGGGGACCCCCCGCGAGAGCAGGAGCACGGCAAGGAAATTCTTGGCTTGCCGCCGACGCAGCGCAATGATGGCGGCATCGGCCGCCTCACCCTCAGCGCCGCAATTCCAGCTGAGGTTGTCGTCGTAACCGTCGCGGTTGCCCTCGCCGTTTGCCTCGTTGTGCTTGCTGTTGTAACTCACCAGATCGGCAAGGGTGAAACCATCGTGGCAGGTGACGAAGTTGATGCTGTTGCACGGTCGCCGACCGCCGCGAGCATACAGGTCGCTGCTGCCGGCGATACGGCTGGCGGCCGCTCCGATCTGCCCGGCGTCGCCCCGCACGAAGCGGCGCATGCGATCGCGGTAGGCTCCGTTCCATTCCGCCCAGGAGCTGCCGGGAAAGGCACCGACCTGATAAAGACCTGCCGCGTCCCAGGCCTCAGCGATGAGCGGCAAGCCGGCAAGCGTGCGCGACAGCTCGATGCTCCAGGGTAGCGGTGGATCGGGCAGAACCGCGCCGCCCTCCCCGCGCGCGAAGACGCTGGCGAGATCGAAGCGAAAGCCGTCGACGTGCATCTCTTCCGCCCAGTACTCGAGGCAGTGGACGATGAAGGCGCTCACCTGCGGATGGTTGCAGTTGACCGTGTTGCCGCAGCCGGTGAAGTCGAGATAGCGGCTGCGATCCGCGGGATCAAGGTGGTAGGCGATCTCGTTGGCCATTCCCTTGAAGTTGATCCATGGGCCGTCGCGTCCGCCTTCGGCGGTATGGTTGAACACCACATCCAGGATGACGCCGATCCCTGCCGCGTGCAGCGCCCGCACCATATGTTTGAACTCGGCGGCCTGCCGGCCGCTCTCAGGGGCTACGCAGTACGCCGGATGTGGACTCCAGAAGCTGTGCGTGTTGTAGCCCCAGTAGTTTCTGAGCCCGCGTGCCGCCACCGCCGCCGGTACGCTCTGCTCGTCGAAGGCCATGATCGGCAACAGCTCCACGTGGGTGATGCCAAGCTCGCGCAGATGGGGAATCTTCTCCGTAAGCGCCCTGAAAGTTCCTGGTGCGCCTACAGCGGCGGACGGATGCCGGGTAAAGCCGCCGACGTGCAGTTCGTAGATTACCGCGCCCTCCAGGGTGCGCGGGATCGAGCGCTCGCCGGTCCAGTCGAAGGCGGTGTCGCCCACCACGCCGCGCAAAGCGCACGGCCCTTCGTCGGCGGGATCTGCGGCACGCCGCCGGTCCCATAAAGCATCGGTGACGCCGCGAGCGCGTGGGTCGATCAGTTCCTTGCGCGGGTTGAAGCGCCGGCCGCTGGCCGCCGTATCCGACGGACCATCGAGGCGCCAGGCGTAATGCACACCGGGCGCAAGTCCTTCGACGAACACGTGCCACACCAGGTGGGAGTAGTTTCTCGCGGGATCGAGCACCACCACCTGAAAGGGCCGCGGGCTGTCCGCGGCCTCGTAGAGCAGCAGCTCGACGCTTCTGGCATGGCGGCTGAACAGCGAGAAGTTCACGCCATCCGCCGTGGTGCTCGGGCCAAGCGGAAAACGCGAACCGGGCCGGGTCGCGTAGACCGCCGCGGCCGCTACCTCAGTCAAGAACGATCCTCACCGGTTGCGCGTTCCAGATGCTGGCGCAGTACTCACGGATCGAGCGGTCGGAGGAGAATTTTCCCCCGCGTGCGGTGTTCACAATCGACATGCGCGTCCACCGTTCCACGTCCTTCCAGGCAGCGTCGACACGCTCCTGGCACGCCACGTAGTCGGCGTAGTCCGCGAGCACGAGAAACGGGTCGGACTGCCGCAGGTTCTCGAGCAACGGTCGGAACACCTCACGATCTCCACGGGAGAAGGTCCCTGCGGCGATCAGATTCAGCGCTTCACGCAGCTCGTCGTTGCTCTCGATGCGGCGCTCGGGGCGGTAGCCCCCGGATTTGAGCTTTTCGACCTGCTCAGCCGTTAAGCCGAAGTGGAAGAAGTTGTCCGCGCCGACTTCCTCGCGAATCTCGATGTTCGCGCCGTCCGCCGTCCCGATGGTCACCGCGCCATTCAGCATGAACTTCATGTTGCCGGTGCCGGATGCCTCCTTGCCGGCGGTCGAGATCTGCTCGGACAGGTCGGCCGCCGGATAGATCGCGTGCGCGTTCTTGACATTGAAGTTCGGATAGAACACCACCCTCAGGCGTCCGCCGATCACGCGGTCTTTGTTCACCACGTCCGCGACGCCGCAGATCAGGCGGATGATGAGCTTTGCCATGTAATAGCCGGGCGCGGCCTTGCCGCCGAAGATAAAGCAGCGCGGAGCAAGCTCCAGCTGTGGGTTGTTCCGCAGTCGGTTGTAGAGCGTGATGATGTGCAGCACGTTCAGGTGCTGGCGTTTGTACTCGTGGATGCGCTTCACCTGGATGTCGAACAGCGCTCCCGGGTCGAGAACGATGCCGGTGCGCTCGCCGATGCGTCCGGCGAGTGCCTCCTTGTTCAGGCGTTTCACGCGCCGCCAGCGCTCGAGAAAGGTCGAATCGCCGAGCCGCGCTTCCAGGGCTTCGAGCGCCGCCAGATCCGAGACCCACGCCTCGCCCAGCACCTCGTTCAGAAGCTTCGCGAGCGGCGGGTTGCTGAGTACCATGAACCGGCGGGGCGTCACGCCGTTGGTGACGTTGTAGAATCGCTCCGGCCACAGCTCGGCGAAATCCCGCAGAACCGTTTGCTGCAGTAACCGCGAATGCAGGGCGGCCACGCCGTTTACCGCATGGCTGCCGACCGTCGCGAGGTTTGCCATCCGCACGCGCTTCTCCCCGGCCTCGTCGATCAGCGACATCCGCGCGAGTCGCGCATCGTCGCCCGGAAAACATTGGCGCACTTCCTCGAGGAAGCGGCGATTGATCTCGTAAATGATCTCGAGCGGACGCGGCAGGAGACCACGGAACAGTGGCAGCCCCCAGGTTTCGAGCGCCTCCGGCAGCAGCGTGTGATTGGTGTAGGCGAGCGTGCGCCGGGTGAGCTCCCAGGCCTGCTCCCAGGGCAGCCGCCGCTCATCCACCAGCAGCCGCATGAGTTCCGCCACCGCGATCGAGGGGTGCGTGTCGTTCAGCTGCACCGCGAACACTTCCGGCAGCCGTGTGAGCGGGTCACCCTTGAGCTCGAGCAGATGCAGGATGTCCTGCAGAGAGCAGGAGACGAAGAAGTACTGCTGCGCGAGGCGCAACCGCTTGCCGATCTCCGGCTCATCGTTTGGGTAGAGCACCTTCGAGATCGTCTCGGAGATCACCTTCTGCTCGACCGCGCCGTAATAGTCGCCGACGTTGAAGTCCCCGAGGTTGAACGATTCCACCGCCTCGCTCTTCCACAGGCGCAGTGTGTTGCAGGTGGGGACGCGAAAGCCGGGCACGGGAGTGTCGCAGGCGATGCCTTTTACCGTGTTCGCCGGAATCCAGCGCACCCGGTAACCCTGCGCATCCGTGCTGGCCTCGGTTTGGCCGCCGAAATTCACGTAGTAGCTGACGTCGGGGCGCACGATCTCCCAGGGGTTACCCTTCTGCAGCCACTTGTCGGTCACCTCGACCTGCGCCCCATCCTGGATCTCCTGATCGAAGATGCCGAATTCATAACGGATGCCGTAACCGATCGCGGGCACCTGGAGCGTGGCCAGCGAGTCGAGATAGCAGGCTGCGAGCCGCCCGAGTCCGCCGTTGCCGAGACCTGGCTCCTCCTCCTGCGCGAGCAGCATATCGAGGTCCCGGTCGAGCGCGGTCATCGCCTGGCGCGCGCTCCCCTCGATGCCGAGAGCGATCAGGTTGTTGCCGAGTTGCGGCCCGATCAGGAACTCCGCGGACAGATAGCAGACGATTTTGGCGTCGTGCTTGGCGTACGCGCGCACGGTGCTTTGCCAACGCGCCAGCAGGCGATCGCGCACGCTGTAGGCGAGCGCCATGTACCAGTCGTGAGGCGTGGCGATCTCCGGAATGCGCGCCTGAAGGTAAGCGAGGTTGTCGAGCACGGCACGCTGCAGCGTCTCGGCGGTGAGCCCGGTCCGGGTCGGTTCTGGGGTCAAGGCCTTGGTGATCGGCGATGGCTGGGCACTCATGGCGGAATCTCCCTATGAGGGTTGTGCGGCGCTGCGGCTTGGCACGAGGGGGGCATTCCAGCGCCGGATGGCGGGCACGCCGTGATAAAAGCTCAGCACGCACAAGGTGGCCGTATCGAGCAGGAAATGACTGCCGCCGGACGGCTCGAGGCCCAGCCACCGGGCCGCGAGCACCCGGAGCACATGGCCATGGGCGAACGCGGCCACGTCCCCGGCGGCGCCCCGCATCCGGGCTATCACGCGATCGACTCGTGCGCCGACCTGCTCCGGAGTCTCCCCGCCCGGGCAACCGTCGCGGAAAATCATCCACCCGGGCTGCCGCGCGCGGATCTGTTCCGGAGTGAGGCCCTCGTAGGCGCCATAGTCCCACTCGCTCAGGTCACGATCGATCTCGGCACGCTCCCCAAGTCCCGCAAGCACGCACGTCTCGCGCGCCCGTCCGAGAGGGCTCGTCAGCACCAGCGCGAAGGTCCTGCCGGCCGCAAACGGCTGCCACTGCCGAGCGACCTGACGACCGTTCTCGGTGAGCGGGATGTCGGACACTCCGGTGTGCCGCCCGTTGAGGCTCCATTTGGTCTCGCCGTGCCGGATCAGATAGATCTGCTGCGAAGGCATGCCCGCGCTCCCGGTGGCCCGTCGCCTGCTCCCTACGCTCGCTGCGCGGCGGCTCTCGCCAGGGCGTTGCTGATGAGCGCCTTCGCCTCCGCCTGAATACGCGCGAGGTGATCGCGACTGCGGAAGCTCTCCGCGTAGAGCTTGTAGACGTCCTCGGTGCCCGAGGGGCGGGCCGCGAACCAGCCATTGGCGGTGATCACCTTAAGTCCGCCGATCGGCGCGCCGTTACCGGGTGCGCTCGTCAGCATCGACTGAATCGGGTCACCGGCAAGCGTCGATGCGCCCATGTCGGCGGGTGAGAGCTTCAGCAGCGCTGCCTTCTGCGCGCTCGTGGCCGCCGCATCGACGCGCTCGTATGCCGGTGCGCCGAGCTCACGGGTGAGATCCCGGTACAGCTCGGACGGATCACGACCCGTGCAGGCCATGATTTCCGCGGCGAGCAGATCCATGATGATGCCGTCCTTGTCGGTGGCCCAGACAGTGCCGTCGCGCCGCAGGAACGAGGCACCCGCGCTCTCCTCGCCGCCGAAGCCGAGTGAGCCGTCGTGAAGCCCCTGCACGAACCACTTGAACCCCACCGGCACCTCGTACAACCGACGCCCGACCTTCGCCGCCACGCGATCGATGATGGTGCTGCTGACCACCGTCTTGCCGACCGCAGCATCGGCGCGCCACTCGCGCCGATGCGTGAAGAGATAAGCGATCGCCGCCGCGAGGTAATCATTCGGGTGCATGAGTCCCGCGGAGCGCGTCACGATCCCGTGCCGGTCCGCATCGGTGTCGTTGCCGAAGGCAACGTCGAAGCGCTCCTTCAGCGCGATGAGCTTGGCCATGGCGTAGACCGAGGAGCAGTCCATGCGAATCTTGCCGTCCCAGTCGAGCGGCATGAAGCGGAAGGTGGGATCGACGGTGTCGTTGACGACCTCGAGCTCCAGCCCGTAACGCTCGGCAATCGGCGCCCAGTAGGCGACCGACGCACCCCCGAGCGGATCGACTCCAATCCTCAGGCCCGCGCCATGGATCGCTTCGAGGTCCACGACCGCGGCAAGATCGCTGACATAAGAGTCGACATAGTCATGTGCATGCGTCGTGCCGGCGCGGCGCGCAGCCTCGTAAGGGATCCGTGCCACGGCTTTCACGGCGCCCGCAAGCAGGGCGTTGGCGCGCTCCTCGATCCAGCGCGTCACGCCGGTATCCGCCGGCCCGCCGTGCGGCGGGTTGTACTTGAAGCCGCCGTCTTCGGGCGGATTGTGCGACGGCGTTATGACGATGCCGTCGGCCAACCGCGAGTTGCGCCCGCGATTGTGAGTGAGAATGGCGTGCGACACGACGGGGGTCGGCGTATAGCCGCCATCGCGATCGATCATCGTCTCGACGCCGTTCGCGGCCAGGACCTCGAGCGCCGAGCGCAGCGCCGGAGCCGACAGCGCGTGCGTATCCTTACCGACGTACAGCGGGCCGTCGATACCTTCGTTTTTCCGGTGCTCGCAGATCGCCTGGGTGATCGCGAGCACGTGCCACTCATTGAACGAGCCGCGGAGCGAGGAGCCGCGATGGCCACTGGTACCGAAACTGACCCGTTGGGCAGGATCAGAGCTGTCGGGCTGACGCGCGTAGTACTGCCGGCAGAGCTCGTCCGGGTCGATGAGCACGTCGAGCGGCGCAGGCTTGCCTGCGCGCGGGTTAACCCGCGTCGTGGCCTCACGCGCGCCCCCGTCCGCCGCCGGCGGCGGTCCCATACCGTTTACCCCGGCCATACCCAGTTGGCAACCTCGGGGCGATCCGCGCCCTCGGCGTGAGCGTAGGCCAGGTTGTCGAGGATCTCGTTCTTCATCTCCTCCTTGAGGTGAGCGGCGCGTGCGCCCAGGGTCGACACCCGGTCGATGACGTCGATCACCAGGTCGAAGCGGTCGATCTGGTTGAGGATCGCGAGCTCGAGCGGCGTGTTGATGTTGCCCTTCTCCTTGTAGCCGCGCACGTGCATGTTCTCGTGGTTCGTGAAGCGGTAGGCGAGCTTGTGGATGAGCCACGGGTAGCCGTGGAAGTTGAAGATCACCGGCTTGTTGAGCGTGAACAGGCTGTCGAACTCACGCTCCGTCGAGCCGTGCGGGTGCTCGCTGGCGGGCTGCAGCTTGAACAGATCCACGACGTTCACGAACCGCACTTTGAGATCGGGCAGGCGCTCGCGCAGTATGGCGGTCGCCGCCAGCGCTTCCGCGGTCACCACGTCCCCGCAAGCTGCGATGACCACGTCGGGCTCGGCGCCCTGGTCGTTACTCGCGCGGCTCCAGATGCCGATGCCCTTGGCGCAGTGTCCGATCGCCTCGTCGATCGTCAGGAACTGCAGGTGCTTCTGCTTGTCCGCGACGATCACGTTGATGCAATCGCAGGAGCGCAGACACTGATCCGCCACGACCAGCAGGCTATTCGCATCCGGCGGCAGATACACCCGCGTGACCGACGGACTCTTGTTGGTCACGATGTCGATGAAGCCCGGGTCCTGGTGCGAGAAGCCGTTGTGGTCCTGTCGCCAGACAGTCGATGACAGCAGGATGTTCTGCGAGGCGACCGGGGCCCGCCAGCGCACGTGATTCTTGGCCGTGTCGAGCCACTTGGCGTGCTGGTTGAACATCGAATCGACGACGTGAGCAAACGCCTCGTAGCTGTGGAAGAATCCATGACGGCCGCTCAGCAGATAGCCTTCGATCCATCCCATCAGCGTGTGCTCGGAGAGCATCTCCATCACCCGGCCGTCGCGTGCGAGCTCGCCACCGTCCGCATCCTCCGGAAGGAGCTCGGCCATCCAGGTCTTCTTGCTCACCTCGTAGATGGCCTGCAGCCGGTTGGAGGCCGTTTCGTCCGGGCCGAAGACGCGGAAGTTCCCCATGTTGTTGCGCATGACGTCACGCAGGAACTCGCCGAGCGGCCGGGTATTCTCGTGCAGCACCGCGCCGGCTTGCGGTACTTTCACGGCGTACTCCCGGAAATCAGGCATCTTCAGCTGTTTGCGCAGCAGGCCACCGTTGGCATGCGGATTGGCGCTCATGCGATGCGCTCCCCCTGGCGCGAGCGCCTTGAGCTCGGGGCGCAGCGTGCCGCCCGCATCGAAGAGCTCCTCAGGGTGGTAGCTGCGCATCCAGCTCTCGAGCAGCTGCAGGTGCGCGGGATTGCTGCGCACATCGGCGACCGGCACCTGATGCGAGCGCCACGAGCCCTCGACCTTGTGACCGCCGATCTCCTTCGGTCCCGTCCACCCCTTGGGCGCACGCAGCACGATCATCGGCCAGCGCGGCCGCTCCGCCTTGCCGCTCTCGCGCGCGCGCTTCTGGATCGCGCGGATCTCCGCAACGGCGGCATCGAGCGTGGCGGCCATTTTCTGGTGCATTTCGACCGGCTCCGCGCCTTCGACGAAGTAGGGCTTGTAGCCGTAGCCGACGAACAGCGCTTCGAGCTCTTCGTGGGTGATGCGCGCCAGAACCGTGGGATTGGCGATCTTGTAGCCGTTGAGGCTGAGGATGGGCAGCACTGCGCCATCGCGCACGGGATTGACGAATTTGTTCGAATGCCACGCGGTCGCGAGTGGGCCCGTCTCCGCCTCGCCGTCGCCCACGACGCAGGCGACGATCAGACCCGGATTGTCGAGCGCTGCACCGTAGGCGTGCGAGAGGCTGTAACCGAGCTCGCCGCCCTCGTGGATCGACCCAGGGGTTTCCGGCGTGACGTGTGAGCCGATGTGACCCGGGAAGGAGAATTGCTTGAAGAATTTCTGCATTCCCTCGGCGTCTTCACTTTTGTCCGGGTAGATCTCGGAGTACGTGCCTTCGAGGTAGCTCGGACCGAGCACGCCCGGTGCGCCGTGCCCCGGCCCGGCTATGAAGATCATGTCGAGCCCATCGCGCTTGATGAGTCGGTTGAGATGGGCCCACACGAACGACAGTGCCGGGCTTGCGCCCCAGTGCCCGAGCAAGCGGATCTTCACGTGCTCAGGCTTCAGCGGCTCACTGAGCAGCGGGTTGGCGCGCAGGTAGATCATTCCGACGGAGAGATAATTGCAGGCGCGCCACCAGGCATCGATGAGGCGCAGCTCCTCGTTCGAAAGCGGGTTCTGCGCAGAGCCATGTGACGCTTCACGGCTGGCCATTTCGGCATCCTCCTGGTAGTGCTGCCATTCTGTCGCTGGGTTCCCGCCGCACACGGCTCGTGCGCCCGTATGAACTTCGCAGACGCTTGCGCGCGAACGGATATGCCCGCGCAGCCGATGCCCGAAAGGCTAGCGCATCTTTGTGACTTTCGAGGTTACCTCTTCGGGCAGGTCTGCCGCGCACCGCATGCCGCTGAGCCCTCGGTCACGCCCGGGCGCGTCTGCCGGTCGGGCTCGCACCGCAACCGTGGCCTTCGCAGCGGCTCATGTCCCTGAACCCGCGGCCATCGTCGCGCTGGGGGTGCGCAAAGCCGCATGGGCGTTTTCCGCAATCGCGCGCTTGCCGCGAAGTGGGAGATATGCTGGTCGTCGGGCATCGGCGCGACGGCCGGCATCCACGGCGCCCGAAGAGGCACCTCTGGTACTGCCCGAAGCCGCGGAGGCATGTATGGGGCGATCCACCCGGGCCAAGATGACAGTCGCCGCTCTCGGCATGCTGCTCGTGCTGTGTGGCTGCGAGGCATTCATTCCCCGCGACACGCAGAGTCTGCTGGTCCCACGGTTGCAGCGCTCGGAGCTCTTTGGCCTGGTGGCCGGCTTTGGCACCACGTTCGCGGGTCTCCCGGACCTGCTTGCGATGCTCAGGCGTCGCTCGAGCGTGGGCATGAAGCCGAGGATGGCGGCGATCACGGGCCTGTTTCAGATCATCTGGGTCGAATACGGCTTGTTGATCGCTTCACGTCCGGTGGTCGTGTGGAACACGATTGCGGTGTTGGTAAACCTCCTCACCGTGTTCGCGTACCTCTATTTCTCGCGCCGGGAGAGGATCGCGGCGGGAGTACGCGGTTGAAATTAATTCCGCTAAGCTAGCGACAACGCGGCGCTTTCAGTCGGAGGCCGTGCTCGGCGTCGCTCAACTCAAGTCCGGTGCATCGGTGCAGATCGATGTTGGAGCACCCCGGGGCATCGGAGCCGGCGGTTGGCGCGACGCAGCTTTAGAGCCTGCGGCCACGGGTCCCCTGTTGATTGTGAGACCGAGCTGGCTATGAGCGGACGTTTGCTTGCCTCTGGCGTGATCCTCAGCGTCGTGTGCGTGCTCTCGGCGTGCACCTTGATTGACAGGATGAACCCCAAGAAACGCGAAGCGCAGGAACGTGCGCAACAGCTGCACGAGCTGCAATTGATGGTCATGCGCTTTGCCGACGAGTATGTAGGTCGCTCGACCGAAGTGCTGAATCGCTTCGAGGCGACCAGCCTCACGCCGGAGCAGCGTCTCAGCGTCCAGAACTGGAAGCTGCAGCAGGCAGACTCGGCCTACACCATTGCCAGCGGTCCGCTGGCGGTGGGCAATGCGCTCGACATGGTCGTACTGGCCTCGTTGAGCCGCATGGTGCTCGATGACGCCTGGGTGGGCGAGACCTACGGCGCGCGTGCGCGGCCGGTGCAGGAGACCTACCGGCAACTCGAGACGGAGTCCTGGCAGCTCGCTGCTACCGTGCTCACCGAGGATCAGATGAAGCGCCTGCGTGAGGTCATCACCGAGTGGCGGGCGGCGCATCCCAACGTGCGCGCCGTCGCGACCATCCATTTCCGCGACTTCGCCAAGGGTGTCGGTGCGCCTCGCCCCGGAGAGGAGAGCAAGCGGGGTAATCTTTTCTCGCTGATTGGAATCGATCCGTTTGCGGATCTCGATCCGGCGGTACGGGAGATCACCCAAACGCGCGAGCTCGCCGAGCGGTCGATCTACTACGTGCAGCGCATGCCCACGCTGCTCGACATGCAGGTAGAGCGGCTGACCTACCAGCTCGCGGTGATGCCCGAAACGAAGCAGCTGCTCGGCTCGATCGATCGCGTCTCGCTGGTCGGCAGCGCCTCGGACCGGGTGGCGCGCACGCTCCCTGAGTTGCTCGACAAGGAGCGTGCGGCCCTGGTTGCGGATCTGCAGCAGACGCTCAACGTGCAGAGTGGCAACATCGGCTCGCTGGCGCGAGAGCTGCGCGGCACGCTCGAAGCCGGCACCGCCACCGCCAATGCCCTGCACGGCGCGCTCGACTCGGCGCACCAGATCAGCAGCCAATTCGCACCACGACCTGGAGCACCCCCGCCGAAGGAGCAGGGACCCCCGTTCGACATCCGCAATTACACCGAGATGCTGCGCCAGGCGACCGAGACTGCACGCGAGCTCGACGCGCTCACCAGGAGCGCGGACGCGGCGCTGCCCGCCGTGCGCTCGCTCACCCAGGACGCGGCCACGCGGCTCAATCAGCTCGTCAATCACCTCTTCGTGCTCTTGCTGCTGCTGGTGCTCGCCGCCGCCGCGGCCGCTACGCTCGCGGCCGTGGCCTACCGCCGCATCGTGGCGCATCTCGAACGACGCGACGCTGTGCCGACTCAGCGTGCCTAGGCACGCCACGCACCACCTGCCGGTGGATCCCGAGCCCGAGCCGACCCCGCCCGAGGCCCCGAGCCCGCTCCTGCCCTGGCTGGTCGCCGTGGCGTTCTTCATGCAGTCGCTCGACACGACGATTCTCAACACCGCGGTGCCGAGCATCGCGCGCGCGCTCGGGGTGGCACCGCTGTCCATGAAGGCAGTGCTCGCGAGCTACACGCTGAGTCTCGCGGTCTTCATTCCGGTAAGCGGCTGGCTGGCCAACCGCTTCGGCACGCGGCACGTCTTTGCCGGCGCCATCGGATTGTTCGCACTCGGCTCGCTGCTGTGCGGCCTGGCCCGCAACATCCATCTGCTGGTCGCGTTCCGTGTGCTGCAGGGCTGCGGCGGGGCGCTGATGGTGCCGGTCGGCCGGCTCACCCTGGTGCGCGCGCTGCCGAAATCGCAGCTGGTGCGCGCCATGAGCTTCGTCGCGGTTCCGGCCCTCGTCGGGCCTATGCTGGGGCCGATCGCCGGCGGCCTGATCACGGATTACTTCCACTGGAGCGTCATTTTCTTCCTCAACGTGCCGATCGGGCTCGTCGGACTCTATCTGGTGCAGCGGTATCTGCCTGACTACCGCGAGGTCGACACGCCGCCGCTCGACGTGCCCGGGCTGCTGCTGTTCAGCTCCGGCATCGCGCTGCTCTCGTACGTGCTCGAGGTGTTCGGCGAGCACCGCTTGGGTACGGCGGCCATACTCGCCTTGCTGGCAGTCTCGGCGCTGCTGCTGGCGGCGTACGGCCTGCACGCGGCACGCGCCTCGTACCCGCTGCTGCGGCTCGGGTTGTTCCGCATCCGCACCTTCCGCGCGGCCGTATCGGGAAGTTTCTTCACGCGCATCAGCATCAGTGGCATCCCCTTCCTGCTTCCGCTGCTGTATCAGGTAGGGGTCGGATACACCGCGGTTCAGTCGGGGCTGCTCATGATGCCGCAGGCGCTTGCCGCCATGAGCCTCAAGATGACCGTGCCGGGGATCCTCGCGCGCTTCGGCTACCGCACCGTGCTGATCTCCAACACTGCGATCCTCGGACTCCTCATCATGCTGTTCGCCACCATCGGACTGGCCACTCCGGTCTGGCTCATCGTGGTGCAGTCATTCGCCTATGGATTCTTCCAGTCGCTGCAGTTCACCAGCATGAACACGCTGGTTTACGCCGATGTGACCGCCGAGGCAGCCGGCAGCGCGAGCACCATCGCCAGTACTGCGCAGCAGCTGTCCATGAGCTTCGGCGTGGCAACGGCCTCGCTGGTCGCGGCGCTCTTCCTCCCGGATCGCTTCCATACCGACGCCCGGCAGATGATCAGCGGCGTACATGCAGCTTTCATCGTACTCGGAGTCGGCACGATTGCTTCTACGGCGATCTTCGCTGGCCTCAAGCGCACCGACGGCAGCGCCGTCAGCCAGCATCGCGCCGATCTGCCCGCCGCCTGAGGCGGCGCCTTGCCGCGGGCACGGCGCCTCCCGCGGCAGGTTGCGACGTATAATCAGCCGCCGCACCCGCGCGGGTGTCATCAGACAGGGAATAACAATGAATGCATCGCAGTCCGACGAGGTTGCGGCGCTTCGCGCCCGCATCAGTGGAGCACTTCGACGCCATTGGCTGCTGTTTCTCTGCGAAGGGATCGCGCTCGTCATCCTCGGGGTGCTGGCGCTGCTTGCGCCGGTGGTTGCCTCGGTAGCGGCGACGGTGTTCTTCGGGTGGATCCTGCTGGTGAGCGGCGTCATCGGTCTGATCACGACATTCCGCGCGCGCCACGCACCTGGCTTCGGCTGGTCGCTGCTGTCGGCGCTGGTCGGCACGGTGGCGGGGCTGCTGCTGTTGGTGTGGCCGCTGCAGGGTACGCTGTCGCTGACCGCGGTGCTGATCGCCTTCCTGCTCGTCGAGGGGGCGGTGTCGGTGATGTACGCACTCGAGCACCGCAGCGCCCTCTCCGGACGCTGGGGCTGGATGCTGGCGAGCGGCATCGTCGACATTGTTCTCGGTCTGCTCCTCTTTGCAGGCCTGCCCGGCACCGCGCTGTGGGCGCTCGGACTACTGCTCGGGATAAATCTTCTCTTCGGCGGCTGGGCACTGATTCTCATGGCGCTGCATGCCCGACCTGCGCCGGGCGCTGCCCCTGGCAATGCGGCCGGCGGCGTATGAAGCTCACCGTAGAAGTGATCGGCTGGATGGGGGCGCTGCTCATTCTTCTCTCCTACGCGCTGCTGTCGGCGGGAAAGCTCAGGGCCGAATCCCTCACCTACCAGTCGATGAACATCCTGGGCGCTGCAGGCTTCCTCGTGAATAGCGGCTGGCACGGCGCCCTACCCTCGGCCGTCCTGAACCTCATCTGGATGGGCATCGGGGTCTACGCGGTGCGCCAGCACCGCCAGCAGCTTCGCGCGCGCTGCGCGAACTAGGCGGCCGCTCGAGCTGTCGGCGCGCGGCCTGCGGCGGCTTCGGTCCCATGACCCCGCCGCGATGTTGCCAAACTGCGAACGGGCCTGACCGCGGACGGACCGCGCGCTGCCTCACGGGGGCGGTGCAGCCTCGTTTTGTTACATATTGCGAAATCCGTCCGCACACTGATCTCCCAGGTGTTTTCTAATAGCCATACGGCAGCGCCGCCGGATAATACGCAGGGTGGCGCGAACGCAGGACTCGCAGAACCGCCGATAGCGGCCGCGCACGGGAGGGACCTTGAGTGCGATCGGAAGTCCAGGAGTTGAAATGGGACGCAAGGCAGCCGGTCGCCTCGTGACCGCCGCTGTGATCGCCGTTGCGCTGCTTGCCGCCACTTCACACGGCTCGACGGCGCGGCCCGCGTGGCAACATGCCGCGCTGCCGCCCGGCGGCAGCCCTCTCATGGCATTCGGTGGCCGCAGCGCCGAGCAGCTGCACAGCGTCACCGGCCGCACGCTGGACGCTGCGCTCGCGGATCTGACGCGGCACACGGGCCGCGTACGTCCGGGCTACGAGATCGAGGATCTCCACTCCCTGAGTCCGGCGGCCCGCTTCGCGAAGGGAAGCGACGCCGTCCCCCGCGTCGCGGTCGACGCCGTGACACGCGCAGACCCGCAGCAGCTGAAGGCGGCGCTCGTGCGACTCGGACTGCAACACCCTGCCGTGTATGCCAACGACGTGGGCGGCTGGCTGCCGGTGAGCGCGATCGCGGCGGCTGCGGCGCTCCCGGAAGTTGCCTCGCTCCGCGCGGCGATGTCGCACACCCACGCCGCGCCGATCGCCACGCAGGGTGACTTCACCCAGGGGAGCGCGGCGCTGCGCAGCAGCTTCCCCGCCCTGAACGGCAGCGGGGTTACGGTCGGCATTCTCTCCGATAGCTTCAATTGTTACGGCGTCTATGGTCAGCCGGGGAGCGGCGTCCCGGTCTCGGGAACGCGAGGCTACGCGCCGAACGGATTCGCCAACGACGATGCGAAGCTTGACGAATCCAAGGGCTACGTCGCGACGAGCGTGAACGTGCTCGAGGAGGCTACCTGCCTCTCGTACGGGCAGCCGCTGCTGCTGCCCTTCAGCGACGAAGGGCGCGCGATGCTGCAGATCGTGCACGCCGTCGCCCCCGGCGCGGCACTCGCCTTCCACACCACCTCCAACAGCGAGGCGGACTTTGCCAACGGCATCGGCGCGCTCGCCGCGGCGGGTGCCACGGTCATCGCGGATGACACCGGCTACTTCGATGAGCCGTTCTTCCAGGACGGGATCGTCGCCCAGGCGATCGATGCGGTCGAGGCGGAGGGTGTGGCGTACTTCTCCGCGGCCGGCAACAACGGGCAGCTTTCGTACGAGATTTCCAAAACGCCGAACTTGGCGCCGAACTTCGCCACACTGGCGACCGCCGGACCGAACGAGGGCGAGTACCTGCTGAACTTTGACGCCTCACTCAAGACGACCACCACCTCGCTCCCGGTCACGATTCCCCCGCTCTCCCCCGGTGAGTTCATCGCACTGGTGGTGGAGTGGGATCAGCCCTACCTCACGGGTGCGCCCGCAAGTCCCGGAACGACGAGCAGCATCAACCTGTGCGTCAGCGGGGCATCGGGGTACACCGTGATCAACCTCGACGCCCAGCCGATGACCTGCACCGGGCCGAACATCACCGGGAACGGGACGAGCGCCAGCAACCAATTGAACGGCGGCGACGCCGTACAGGTCCTGATCGTGGGCAACCCGGCCAATGCCAGCGGCAACACCGCCTCCACCCAGATCAGCCTGCAGATCGGACTCGCCGCTGGCACACCCGCCCCCGGCCGCATCAAGCTCGTCGTCGAGGACGACGGCGCGGGCAGCACCATCGACAAGTTCGACAGCCACAGCCCGACGCTGCAGGGGCACCCCGGCGCCACCGGCGCGGCCGCGGTCGCCGCAGCCTTCTTCGCGCAGACGCCGGACTGCGGTACGACGCCCGCGGTGCTCGAAGGGTTTTCTTCCGCAGGCGGCGAGCCGATCCTTTTCGACACTTCCGGCACGCGCCTCCCAACGCCCGAGGTCCGGCAGAAGCCGGATTTCACGGGGCCTGACGGAGTCAACACCTCGTTCTTCGGCTTCTTCCTCGCGGACAGCGGTTTTACGGACTCATCGACGGTGAGCGACTGTCAGAACGATGCCAGCTACCTCAACTTTTTCGGTACCTCAGCCGCCACACCGCACGCGGCCGGCGCGGCGGCGCTGATGCTGCAGTCAAACCCGGCGCTGACACCGGCGCAGATTTACCAGAGTCTGCGCAGCAGCGCTTCTGCGATGGGATCGAGCACACCCAACTTCGAGTCCGGTTACGGCTTCATTCAGGTCGGGGCCGCGATGGCGGCGCTGCCGGCCCCGCCCCCGGTGCTGAAGCTTGCGGCCAGCACGATCTACGTCGGCTATTCGACCACGCTGAGTTGGGTTGCCGCCTATGCCACATCCTGTAACTCAAGCTGGAGCGGGCAGGTAGCGACGAGCGGCACGCTCACCGTCAATCCGGCGACGGCGGGAACCTATCCCTACACGCTGAGCTGCACCGGGCCGGCCGGTTCACAAAGCAGCACCGCCACCCTCACGGTGCAGGCCGTAACGCCACTCCTCGTCGCCACCACAGCGCTCCCGTCGGGACAGGTGGGGATGACGTACAGCGCCACGCTCGCGGCGAACGGTGGCATCAGCCCGTACAGCTGGTCACTCGCGAGCGGCACGCTGCCGGCGGGCCTCGCGCTCGCCTCGAACGGAACCCTCACTGGTACGCCGACGGCGGCAACGTCCGGCACTGCGCTCACCTTCAGGGTGAGCGACGCGGAGAAGACCCCGCAAAGCAAGACGGCCGGCCTCTCGCTCAGCGTCGCCGCAGCCCCGAGCTCTGGCGGTGGCGGGACCCTCGATGAGGCCACGGTACTTGCGCTGTCCGGCGTTGCGCTCGTGCGGTTGCTGCGCTCAGCGCGGCGCGGCCGCGCCGCCGGGCTGACAACGCCGGGCGACACAGTCAGCCCCTGAGCGCCGCGAGCGCCGTCAGCAGCGCGCTGCCGTTTGGCGAGCCGAGGCCGGTGCAGGGGTCCCAACCCACCACGGCCTTGTAGGCACCGTTATTGCCCTGGGTGATATCGCGGAAGGCGCGCTCACCGATCTTGTAGAGTGCCGCATGCGCGTCCCCGAGCGGCTGCCCGAGCTTCTGGTTGCAGCGCGCGATCAGTGCCGCCCACAACGGTGCCACCGCGCTCGTGCCACCGATCACCTGCGCCGCACCGTCCACGAGCACCCGATAGCCGGTGAGCGGATCGGCGTTGCCGGCGACGTCGGGCACACCGCGTCCTGCGCTGCCGTTCGGGGCCTGCGGCACCGCGCCTGCCGGCTGCCATTGGGGCCGCGGGAAGACGACGCTGACACCGCCGCCGGTAGCACCCTCGTCGGTGCTGCTTTCGTTCCACACCACTTCGCTCGTGATCGCAGTGGCGCTGGCGATCAGCTTGGTCCCGCCGCATCCGAGCGCGTACGGACTCGAGGCCGGGAAGTCAACGTGGGGCTGGCCGTCGCTCGCGCCGTCGCCCGAACCGCTGTCACCCGCGGCCACCGTCACGGTCACACCGAGCGCCGCGGCATCTTCGAGCGCCGTCTGCATCGCATCGCGCGAGGGCCCGGTCCAACTGTCCTCGGGACCACCCCAGCTGATCGACATTACCGAGGGCTTGTGAACGCTGTCGTGCGCAGCCTGCGAAATTGCCTCGTAGAAACCCTGGTCGGTGTTCGGGGCGAAGTAGACGACGATGTTCGTCGCAGGCGCCAGCGCCCCGATGACTTCGAGGTCGAGCATGACTTCCCCGTCGGCATCGCTGCCCGGCTGGTTCGATCCACCGGCCACCGACACCGCCGTCACCGTCGGGGGCTTGGCGATGCCGAGAGTCTTGAAGTACTCGGCGAGATCGCTGCTCTTGAACCCACCACCGAGCTCGATGATAGCGATCGTCTCGCCGGAGCCGTCGGTGGAGGCAGGAAAATCGTACAGTGCGCCGAGCTGGAGCGGCGTGTACGTGACGCTCGGCGTGGCCTTGGGCCGCCGTGAATGCGCACGCGCGACCGGCCGCCGATCGAGTCCGAGAACCGCGATCGCCCCCGGCGGCAGCGTCGGCGCGTGGCCGCTGGCGACGAAAGGACCACGCCCGTCGTTGAACTCGTAGCGGCCGAGCGTAACGGCGAATGCGCGCTCGAGGGCGCGCGGCGCGCCGGTGAGCTGCAGCACGCGGCGCGCCGGATCGGCGCTGGTTTCCTGTAGGCCGTACTGGCGGGCGAACGTGCGTAACCGGGCAAGGTCGGCAGGCGCAGCACCTGCGTGCGCGCCGAACTCGACGCGCCGCCAGCGCGGGCGCTGCGGCCAGAGCGCTGGTCGCGGCTGCGCACCCTTGCGCCGGCGCAACACCAGGGTGACCGTGAGCGGCGTGGTGTCCGTGTGCGGCCCGAGGTACTTCATACCCAGGGGACTGGTCCAGTGCGGTGGTGTTGCGGGCGGGTTCATGTCACGACTCCTTGCGTGAACGCACCTGTTAGACTGACTGAAACCGGAAGACAGCGTGCGTGCACTGACGGCCACATCGTTGTGCGGTCTGGCGGTGATGTGGGCCGGCACCTGCATCGCAGCCGGTGCCACTCCCACGCCCACCAGCGCCGACACCCAGTTCGCAGACTACGCGTTTGCGACCGAGCTGGGCTCTGGCGTCTACGCCATCAATGGTCGCACCATCACGATCTACACCGTGCCGGCGAGCTACCAGCTGCGCGAAGCGCAGCGCCGCGGCGGACGCCCCGGCATCCGGCTGCTCTTTCCCTTCACGTTCGGCTTTTTCGATTTCGAGCCCGTGGATCTCGTGCATCTGAATGTTCCGACCTCGATCGGTGCGGTGAGTCTCGAGCCGGGCGTCGAGCTCGAGTGGTGGCTGAACAACGCCTGGCACGTCTATCCCTACCTCAAGGCGGGCGCCACCTACGCCTCCTCGAGCGCGGCCAATGCCGTGATCTGGGGCGCCGGGGTGCGCAGCGACTACCGCTTCGACCTGGGCGACGGCAAGAGCCTGTGGCGTGCCGAGTTCACCTACGCCGGCGTGCACTACCCGCAAAACAACCTGCCCAACGATTCGTTCACCCGCTTGCGCAACGGACTCGAATGGCGCCGCAATCTGCCTTCCTGGGAATGGCGCGGCCGTGCCCTGCAGCTCGGACCTTATGTCTTCACTGATGTTTATTTCAATGCCCCCGAGGGACCTGCCTCGGGCATCAGCGCACAGACGGTGCAGTACGAAGCCGGCCTCATGTTCGACATCGTCCCCGGGTGGGAGATCTTCGGAATGGCGCTACCGCGTCTCGGTATCGGCTACCGTGAGGCGGGCATACTATCAGGGTGGCGCCTGGTGCTCGGCGACCCCTTCTAGAGAGGCCGCCCGTCAACGGCAGGGCGGCCGGCGCGTTCAAAGCGTGCGGGGTGCGCCCGCGGGGTCTGCGGGCATCGCGTGACGAGGATTCGATCATGGTCAAGCACTTGTTGCGTGTCGCGGTCGTCGTGCCTCTCGCGGCGTGCGCGCTCGCGGCCTGCACGACGCTGCAGGTGAAATCGGATGTCAATACGGCGCTGATCGGCTCGGTCCATTGCAATACCTATGCCTGGGCCGGCTCGTTCCAGGGCAACAGTCCCGCACGCAGTACCATCGCGAACCCGCTCAACGAAAGCCGCCTGCGCTCGGCCATCGCCGCGCATCTCACGAATGGTGGTCCGATCCAGCCCGGGCCCGGCTACGCCGATTGCCTGGTCGGCTACGGGATCGGATCGAAGTACGTCGTCTACGGCGGCGGCCCATACTATTGGGGTTACGGCTGGGGCTATGGCTGGCCCGGACCGTACGTCTACCGCGAGGGCATCATCGCCGTCGATCTCTACGATGCGAGAAGCGGTCAGCCGCTGTGGCATGCCTCGGTCGACCAGGACCTGCACGGGGCAAGCGGCGCCGAGGCGCAGAAGCGGATCGATGAGGCCGTCGCCGCGATCTTCACCAAGTTCCCGGGGTAGCGACCTTCTGCTGACGGCGCGCTTTGGTTCCCTCTGACGGACGCACGGGGCAAGATCTGCTCCGTGAGGAGTCCTTTCGGCCTCGGTATCGTCTTCTTCAACGTGCTGCTCGAGCAGCTCGGCTTACCCATACCTGCGCTCCCGACGTTGGTCGTCGCCGGAGCGCTGGCCGCCGACGGCCGGCTGCCGGGGCTGCAGGTTGGCGCACTTGCGCTCCTGGCCTGCGTGCTGGGCGACAGCGCCTGGTATCTGGCCGGGCGCATCTACGGCGGCCGCGTGATGAAGCTGCTGTGTCGCATGTCGCTGACCCCCGATATCTGCGTCAGCCAGACGCAGTCGACCTTCGAGCGCTGGGGCGCAAAGTCGCTGATCGTCGCCAAGTTCGTCCCGGGCCTGTCGATGGTGGCGCCGCCGCTCGCTGGCGCACTACGCATGAGCTTCGCACGATTCACCGGTTTCAGTGCGCTCGGCTCCGCGTTGTGGCTCGGCGCCGCGCTACTCGCCGGCGTGCTGCTCAAGTCCGAGATCGAGCAGGTGCTGCCGCGGCTCGCGCGCGTCGGTGGAGCGACGCTCATCCTGCTGCTCGTGCTGCTCGGCGCCTACATCGCCTTCAAGTGGTGGGAGCGCCGGCGCTTCCAGGCAGCCCTCGACATGGCGCGCATCAGCGTCGAGGAGCTGCACCGCCAGATGTGCAGCGACCCCGCACCGCTCGTGGTCGACGTGCGCTCGATCACCGCACAGTCGCTCGAGCGGCAGCGTATCCCGGGAGCCCTGAACCTGCCCTTGCAGGAGGTGGCGCAGCACGTCGGCAAGCTGCCGCGCGACCGCGACATCATCCTCTACTGCAACTGCCCGAACGAAGCCTCCGCCGCGCAGGCGGCGCGCGTGCTCATGACGCACGGCTTTCGGCGCGTGCGCCCGCTGCACGGGGGGCTCGATGCGTGGATCGCCGCCGGCTACACGGTGGAGGCGGTTGTGGACACCGTGACGCAGACGGTGCCAAGCGCTGCCCCGCTGGCACACTGATGGCGCGCCGCGCGCGCAGCGCGTCAGTCGGGCTTCAGGCCGTAGACGTCGACCTCGCCGGAAATGCTGGTCGAGCCGCTCGCCCCGCCGGTGTTGTTGCCGCGCGTGCCGACATAGACCTTGCCGTTGGCCACCGTCGGCACCGTGAATTTCACGGCGTTGCCCGCGGTGTCGCTGAGGAGCAGGGAGCTGTTCCACAGCTCGCTCGCCAGGTTGCTGGCGTCGTACGCGTGCAGGATCGCGGGGCCGCAGGCGGCTTTGCCGAAGCAATAGCTGCTGCCGTCGATGCCCCACACGATGGCTGCCCCACTGCTGCCAGCGGCCGAGACCGCGAGCCCCGGACCCGGCTTGCCTCCCGCCGCACCGTAGCTGGTCGGCGACTGCGACGTCGGTGTGGTGCTCAACAGGTCATTGCTCGGGCTGAAGGCGTAAGCCTGCAACGGGCGGCCGACGGCTCCGATGTACAGCGTATTGTTCCAGAACGCCGGGGTAGACAGCAGTGCGCCTCCGAACGGCAAGCTCTGCAGGAAACTGCCGCCGTAGCCCGTCAGGTTGTCGGCGTTCAGCACGTAAAGTGACCCGTCCTTGCCGCCGGTGATCACGATGTGCTGGAACGGTCCGGTGTTGACATCCAGAGCCATGGTCGCGCCGCTCGAGCCGAAGTCCAGATCCTTGGCCGCATCGGTATCCTGATCCGACGGTGTGAAGTAGGCATTCACCGTGAGGGCGCTCGTGAGCCGCAGGAGGCTGTCGGCATAGTCGAGCTGGGGCGACGTGGGGACATTCGCGTCGAAGACGCCGTTGCCGGTACCGACGTAGATGTTGCCCTGGCCGTCCACCGCGGGTGCGCCGCCTGACATCCAGATGCCCCCGCCGTTCTGGTTGGGTGTGGTGTTGAGCACCGGGCCCGGCGCCAACGTCCCGCGGTTGGCGTCATAGCTCATTAGCCAGCCGTTCCAGGGAAACGTGTCGGCAAAGGAGCCGAAGGCGACGTACAGCGTCCCATCGACGAGCGTCAGCCCCGCGCGCTGCAGCTGTTGTTGAGGGTTGAAGGTCACGGTCCCTGCGGTGTTGGGAAAGCTCGCCGCGATGACTACCGGCGCGCCGGTCTTCTCGTTGCCGGTGGTGATGTCAATGGCGTGCAGGCGATGGTAGTAGGTGGTCGCACTCGTCGACGGGTTCGTGTAGAGCGATCTCGCGACCACATACAGCGTGTTGGTGGTCGGGTCGATCACCGCCGTACCGATCACTCCCAGATCATTGCTGGTGATCTCGGTTCCCGTGCCGCCGTGCGCCGTATCGATGAGGCTCACGTGCCACAGCTGTAGACAGGGGTTGGTATCGCCATCGAAGGCGTACAGGCTGTCCTGATTGGTGGCCACGAAGACGACGTTGTGCGTCTTGCCGCTGATGCTCAGGTTGGCCACCCACAGCGGCTGGGGGTACACCGCGCCGTCCACCGTGCACGAGAAGAGCTTGCCGAAGCTGGTGGTGTTCACGTTGGCGGTCGTGAGCGCGTACTCCTGCGTGTTTGCCGCGCTGCGGCCGAGGTCGTTGTGGTAGGTGTAGACGCCCGCGAGGTCGGTGACCCCGATGGTGATGGCAGCGCTCTGGGCACTGGCGGTCACGCTGGTGGCGGTAACCGTGTACACACCCGCGGCGGATGGCGCCGTGAAGGTCACATTGGCGCCGCTCGCACTGCTCGTCGCGCTGAGTGAGCCTGCCGCCGGACTGGCGGTCCAGTTGACCCCGGCATAATCGTTGGTCGTGGCGGTCAGCGCCAGGGTCTGAGTCACCGTCAGTGCGGCCCGTGCCGGCGAGAGGGCCACGGTAATGCTCGCCGGGCTGACGTTGAGATTCAGCGTGACGCTCTTGCTCAGCGGGCTCGCGCTCGAGTCGGTTACCGTAAAGGTGAGCGGCGTGCCCGCCGCGGTGGTGGTCGGCGTGCCGGCAATCACCCCGGTCGCTGCGCTCAGCATAAGGCCCGCTGGCAGCGTACCTGTCGTGGTGGCCCAGCTGAGCGGCGTCTTGCCGCCGGTGGCGGT
>Ga0187778_10000596_pt1 | contig 25549 bp, 18 predicted proteins | sample 1015_Q2_SP5_20_M_FD_132418 | JGI IMG/M metagenome (GOLD analysis project Ga0187778, IMG submission 132418) | Tropical peat soil microbial communities from peatlands in Department of Meta, Colombia - 1015_Q2_SP5_20_MG | ecosystem: Environmental > Terrestrial > Soil > Wetlands > Peat | place... | reverse complement strand
GTACTCCGGCTGCGAGCCAGCGATGATGGGCAGCACAGGTTCCGGCACGGCGATGGTTGTAAGCCCCGCGCCACCACGCAGCACCGCTTCTCCTGCGAGGACCGCTGCTCCGCTCTTCCCCAGCGAGCCGGCAACGATAAGCACATGCCCGTAGGAACCCTTGTGCGCGTCCGCAGCCCGCAACAAGGGCAGGCCTGCAAATTCGTCCGCTCCTGCCCAACGCAAATTGCCGGTGCCAATTTCCTCGATGAGCGCGGCGGGCGAGCCGATGTTTCGCACCACGAGTTGCCCGCAACAGCCCGCATGGGCCGAAATGAGCTGTCCAAGCTTCGGCGCCGTAAACGTCAGGGTCCAGTGAGCATGCATCACCGGCCCCGTCGCCGCTTCTCCATCTGAAGGCAAACCCGAGGGAGTATCCACCGCCACAATCCACCCGGGCCGAGCCGCGGTGGCATTCCGTGAGAGCCGGTTGACATCTTCAATCGCTTGCGCGATCAAGCCAGTGGCTGGACCGCGCACCCCCGTGCCGAGCAAGGCATCAATAATCACGTCCGCGCCCGAAACTTCGCCCCACGCTTTTTCCCAATCGGCCTCGCTCTCGACCACGGTCACGCTGCCGCTTTGCTCCCGCCAGCGCGCAAAATTTCTGGCCGCGTCGCCTCGCAGTTCGTCCGGCTTCGCAAACAAGTACACGCTGACCTGTTCGGCTTCGTCCTTCATGTGGCGCGCTACCACAAAGCCGTCGCCGCCGTTGTTCCCTTTTCCGCATAGCACGGCCACGCGGCCAGGAGGCTCGCTGTTTCGATGCCCATATTCTTCGAGGAAAACTTCCGTGACGCTTTTCCCCGCCGCTTCCATCAATTGATGGCTCGGCACACCAAACCGCTCCGTCGTCAGGCGGTCCACTTCCCTCATTTCCGCAGCCGTCAGCGCTTTCATGGTAAGGTCCCGCGAGGCTCAGAGCATCCAGCCACCGCTCACGTTTACAACCTGGCCGGTCACGTATTCCGCTTCTTCCGAAGCAAAAAAGGCAACTGCCGCCGCAACGTCTTCCACCGTCGGCGGCCTTCCGATGGGATAGCGCGCATCTTTCAATTTCCGGGCTTCCTCCAGCGACAAATCCTTCTCATCAATGCTCGAAGGATTTACCACGTTCACAGTAATTCCGTTTTTCGCTTCCTCGAGCGCAAGCGATCGCGACATCGCCACGACAGCTGCCTTGGCCGCCGCATACGCCGAGATTTTTGCTTGTCCGAACGCCCGTTCTGCCCCCACGGCGCCGAGATTGATGATCCGGCCCCAGCGATGCTTGCGCATCAACGGCAACGCGGCGCGGCACATATAAAAAACTGTCGAGACGTTCGAAGCAAAGATGCTGTTCCACTCCTCCAGCGACGATTCCGCCAGCGTCCCCCAGCGGAAATCGCCGACGTTATTGACCAATACATCTATTCGTCCGTATCGGTCCGCCACGGTCTTGACCAGTTGTTCCGCCCGCGCGGCCTGGCTGACATCCGTTTCCACTGCGAGGCAGTCTGCACCGGCAGCTTGGAGCTGCCGAAGCGTCATCTGCGCCGCTGCCTTGTTCACTCGGTAAGCAACGGCGATTCGTGCGCCTTCCCGCGCCAGTTTCAGCGCCACTCCTCTGCCGATTCCCCGCGTACCGCCCGTAACCACCGCCACCCGGTTTCGCAGCAACATTCGTCATCCTCGCAAAAACGTGCCAGCCCGATTTCTCTATGATTGGATCAACTGATTCTTGAGGCCAATGGACTTCATGTGTTGCGATTGCAAGAGAAATCGGGGCAAGTATAGCCCACTCCGCCAGACTCCACTACATTACCGCAGTTTTGCCACAACTACGGTCATGTCGTCCGCCTGCTCGGGGGTACCGGACCATTCTTCCGCCGCGGTCATGAGTGCTTCGGCAATTTTTCGCGGCGTTCCCTGGCGTACCCGCTGCGCGGCCGCCTCCAGGCGCGACATCCCGAACTGCTCGCCGTAGTCATTCTCCGGCTCGATCAAGCCGTCGCTATAGCAGATGACGACCGCGTCAGTCGGAACGGATACCCTTCCTTCCTCAAACTGGTACTCCTCGAGAACGCCCAGCACGATCCCGCCTTCGACCAAATGGATGGCTTTACCTTCTGAGAGGCAGAAGCCCGGAAGATGCCCGGCATTCGTGTAGCGAAGGAGACGCGTGGACATGTCGTAGACAGCGACAAAAAACGTGGCGAAGCGGTCGTCGCCAGTGTGCCGCAGCAAGTGCTTGTTGAGCCGCGAAACCAGTTCCGCCGTGCTCAGGTGCTCGCTTCCGGGCGTGAGCAATTGGCTGCGCAGAGCTGCCTGCAGACTGGCCATCAACAGCGCGGCGGAAATTCCTTTGCCAGAAATGTCCGCAATCGCGATTGCCACATGCGTCGGCGTGAGTTGGATGAAGTCGTAGTAGTCGCCGCTCACGCTGCGCGCCGCGCGGCAGATCGCTTCGATCTCCACGCCCTCGACGTACGGAAAATGCCGCGGGAACAACTGATTCTGCACTTCGCGTGCGATGGAGATTTCGTGCTCCAGCCGCTGCAATTGCTTTTGCTCGCTGATCAAGCGGCCGATGGAGCTGGTCATCGAATTGAAAGACTCGCCGAGCATGCCCAACTGGTCCCGGCGTTCCACCGGCACGCGCGCGGAGAAATTCCCTTCTTGGACCGCCTGCGTTGCCCTCGAGAGGTCAGAAATCGTCCGCGTAATCGCCCGCGTCAGCACCACTCCGATCACCAAAGCGGCAATTTCGATCAGGAGGAAGGCCACGGAAAACAGCAGCATCACTCCGTATCCCTTGGCGCTGCTGAACTCGCCAACCGCTGCGAAAATTCTGCGGTTCAATTGAGAGCGCCGGGCCTTGAAAAACGCAAAGACCGGGTGCTGTGCCTCTACGCTTTCACCGGCGCCGAGATAGGTAGCCTCCAGTTTGGAAAAACCGTCGTACACCGGGTCCGCCCAGGAGTTCGGAACCGGGAGTACACGCTTCTCCGTTTTCAGCGAACCGACCGCACGGTAATATTTGCTGCCGATTTGCACCGCGGAGCGCGCAGAATCCTCTTGCACCCGCTGCGAGAGCGTTACATCGATCGGCCCGAGATCAGTCGCCACGCCTTCCAGAAACTCCGCCGTCACCGGGACGGTCAAGTCAATGATGCTCGTTCCGCGCGGTGAGACGACTTCCCTTACGGCCATGAGCCGCAACTGGTTGCCCTCCTGCACCAACCCGGAAAAAGACTGCGCCTGCGGACCGGCCAGCCGCCGGAGCAATTTGGGCGAAGCATGAAAATCCACCTTCAGTCCGGGCAGGTCCTTGCCTTCCGCCTCGTTCGCTTGAGCCGCCAGTGAGTTTTCCAACACCTCCTGGCTGATCGAAATGGGAAGCGTGGACTCCGCCTTCGCGATATGCGCGGCACAATCTTCCAGCATGGCAATTCGGTCATGCAGGTCGTGATAGAGAAGATACGCACCGAGTTGGGAATAGACCGTCTGTGCGGCAATGCCGCCCAAGGCCAAAATGAGGATGATGGGCACCACGGCGATGAATAGGTAGGCCACGATGAGGCGGTTCCTCAGGCTCCACAATAATCCGTTGCGCCACCGGGTCCAGAATCGGTACAGCAGATAAAGTCCAGCGAGCAGCCCTATGAGCCGTGCCAAGCCCAGCCCGGGGAGCGCGGCCAGGCGGGTCTCCGCCCACCACGCAAGAACCCCAAAAACGAAAAGCGCCAGCGCGGCCCAGTCCACCGCGGACAGGCTTTTCCAAAAGGATGGCTCTTGCTTCTCTTTTCCGTTCATGGGAATTGCGGCTTCAGTGACACTTTACCCGATTCGCGCCAGTGGAACGAGTCTCTTGCCTGAAATGGATCGTTCGCGGCACTTTTGCGGCGTGGGGATCACTACTATCAGAATTTTAGTCGCTCTTGGCTTTGCCCCGCAACTCAGGGTGGCGGACAAGACTATGGTTCACGCTGTAGGTGAAATAAATGATGAGTCCGATGATCAGCCAGACGATGAGCCGCACCCAGGTAATACCATTCAAGCTGGCCATAAGCCCCAGCGAGACAAGGATGCCCAGGATAGGAACGACAGGAACCCAGGGGGTCCTGAATGGACGCTGGAGGTCCGGCCTGCGGGCGCGAAGAAGCAACACCGCCGCGCACACAATCACAAAAGCCAGGAGCGTGCCGATGCTTACCATCTGCCCCAGGCTGCCAATCGGAACGAGCGAACCGAAGGTGGCGGCACCCAATCCGACAATTGCCGTAGACTTCCAAGGAGTACGAAAACGCGGGTGAATCTCACCCGCCCACTTCCACAGCAAGCCATCATGCGCCATCGAGTAGAAAACGCGCGATTGTCCCAGCAGCATGACGAGCATGACCGTGCTCAGTCCTGCAAGCGCACCTGCATTGACCACGTAGCTGCCCCATTTGACCCCCGTTTCGCGGATGGCCAGGGATACCGGCGCGCCAATGTTTAGCCGCGAGTAGTGGACCGTCGCGGTGAGAAGCCCGGAGACTACGATGTATAAGATCGTGCAAATGATGAGAGAACCCAGAATGCCGATGGGCATATCTTTCTGCGGATTGCGGGCTTCCTGCGCCGCTGTGGAAACAGCGTCGAAGCCGATATAGGCGAAGAAAACGACGGCCGCGCCTCGTAAGACTCCTGACCATCCGTACGCACCGTAGCTTCCGGTATTTGCTGGCAAGAACACATGCCAGTTCGCATTGGCGACGTGGGGGTGCTTCAAAACGAAAGGCAAGGCGACGGCGATGAACGTCAGGACCGCGGTCAGCTTCACAAAGACAATTCCCGTGTTGAAGTTGGCGGACTCCCTGATTCCGATGATGAGGATGGTTGTGACAGCCATGATGGCGAGGAAGGCGATCAAATTGAACTTCGCTGTCGCCTGCGGCAAGCCGATCAGTTGCTCGGGGCTAAGGTTCAATGACGTGAGCGGAGCCCAGCGGCCTTCGAACTGGACCCACTTCGCACCAGGGACGTCGCAGATCTGCGGCGGCAGGCTGATACCGTAGTCCTGCAGGAAGGCGACGAGAGTGCTGCTCCAACCGCTCGCCACCGTCGCTGCGCCGAAGGCGTATTCCAAGATCAGGTCCCAGCCGATGATCCAGGCGATAATCTCACCCAGAGTTGCATACCCGTAGGTATATGCAGAGCCTGCAATTGGGATCATTGAGGCGAATTCCGCATAGCACAGCCCCGCGAATACACAGCCGAGTCCGGCCAGCACATACGACAGCATGATGGCCGGGCCGGCGTAGAGCGCCGCGGCCGAACCCGTCAGCACGAAAATGCCCGCACCGATGATGGCGCCGATGCCCAGCGTGACCAGATTAATCGGTCCAAGCGCGCGTTTCAGCGAGTGCTCGCCAGTCTCGCCAGCCTCTTTCATCAAAACGTCGAGCGATTTCGTCGCGAAGAGCGGGTTGCCCATGCAACTCCTCCTTTGTCCTTAAACCTTCCCCATAAACAAAACTCGGTCCTATGCTGCGTTGGTCTTTCCTGGCCGGTGCCACAACCAGTAGACTGGCAAGCCTAGCGAGACAATCACCATGCTCCAGCCGGCAGTGGCGGTCTTGTACAGCAAGATCACGCCCATGATCCCCGCCGCGGCCAGGATGTAGAACACTGGCACGAGGGGATATCCAAAAGCCTTATATGGCCTGTCGGCATCCGGCCGCTTCCAACGCAACACGAAAATTCCCGCAATCGTCAAAACGTAAAACAGCAGCGCAGCGAACACCACGTAATCCAGCAGGTTGCTGTACAGATTGCCGTAGCTGCCATCCGGCTTCCGCGTCCGCAATAAAATCAAAATTACAATCCAAACACCTTGATAGACCAGAGCAGTCCCTGGGACGCCTTTGTCATTTAGCTTCCCCGTGGCTTTGAAAAACACTCCATCTTTCGCCATTGCATATGCCACACGCGAACCCGCGAGGATCAAGCCGTTGTTGCAACCGAAGGTCGAGATGATGATGGCCGCAGCCATGATCACCGCTCCCTTTACCCCAAAGATCGCGGAAAGAGCAGCGGTGGCCACGCGATCATCCGGCGCGTTCTGAATCTGTTCGAGCGGCAACGCGCAGAGATATGCGAGGTTCGCCAGGAGGTAGAGCGACATGACAATGACCGTGCCGAGGGCCATCGAAAGCGCCACGTCCCGCTTCGGGTTCTTCACCTCCGCGGCGGTGAATCCGATGTTGTTCCACGCATCGGCGGAAAAGAGCGAGCCCACCTGAGCCACCGCCAGAGCAAGGAGCAGGCCGTACCAGCCGCTCGCAGCCGTGACCGTGGGCAACAAGTGCTTCAGAAAACCCACACCTGGTTCACTGGTGCTGGCATTTCGAATCGCCCAGAGGTGTGAAAAATTGGCCGCGATTGCAGAGGCGTTCCGGGCCACAAATACGCAGAGAAGGATCAGCCCCAGCAGAGAAAGCATCTTTGCCGAAGTGAAGATGTTCTGGATCCATTTCCCCAGTTGCACGCCGCGAGTGTTCAGGAAGGTCAGGAAGACAATCATGAGTATGGCAACGACCTGCTGCACGGACAGGCTGATCGCAAACCAGGGACTAAAGTTGATGGGAGGAATCACCCAGGAGTTCGGCGAGATTGCGGGGAACAGCACTCCCAAATAGCGCGAAAATCCGATGGACACAGCTGCAATGGTTCCGGTCTGGATCACGAGGAACAGCGTCCAACCGTACAGAAAGCCCCAAAGCGGCGAAAATGCTTCGCGCAAATAGACATACTGCCCGCCCGCATGCGGAAAGAGAGCCGCCAACTCGCCGTAGGAAAGCGCTGCGGCGATCGTCAGAATTCCCGTCAGGATCCAGGTCAGGAGCAATCCGCCCGCGGAGCCTGTTTGCCTTGCGATGTCCGCCGCGACGATAAAGATTCCCGAGCCAATCATGGATCCGGCGACGATCATGGTTCCATCGAACAAGCCGATGGCCCGGACAAATCCATGTTCAGTCTTGCTGGTATGTGCTACACCTGCGATGCTGGAGTCTGCCATTCTTCGCGCGCCTCAGGGTTTGGCCGCGCTTTTCGCGGCTTCGAGTCGTTGCAGGAATTGACGTGCCTGTTCTGCCGGGTCCGGTGCGCCCAAGATGTCGCTGATCACCGCCACAGAGTCCGCACCCGCTTCAATCATTTCAGCGGCGTGTTCCAACCGGATTCCCCCAATCGCCACGATCGGCTTTTGAGTCAAGGGCCGCAACTCGCGAATCAATTCCGTGCCCACCACCGGGTCCGGTTTCGCTTTGCTGGTCGTCGCGAAGATCGGACCGATGGCAATATAATCCGCTGAACTCGCTCCCGCGCGCTCGAATTGCTCACGATTGTGTGTCGAAACCCCTACCCAGCGATCGCTTCCCACAACCATTCGCGCCTCTTCCACGCCCAAGTCGTCCTGTCCCACGTGCACTCCGCCAGCGCCCGCCAGATACGCCACATCCGGCCTGTCATTCACAAAAAACGTTGCGCCTTTCCTGCTGGCGATCGCCGCTAATTCCTTCGCGGTCTTAAGCATCTCGCCTGCGGCCTGATTCTTCGCGCGGTATTGGAGCAATCGCACACCCACCGCCATCAATTGCTCTGCGGTTCCTTGTATCGGCCCGCGAACGAGTTCAGGGTCTAATATCACATACAGCCGTGACATCACAAGGCGCATGGGAATTCTATTTTCCGTTGGTGCTGACCAGTTTTTCGATGAAGTGCGTGTTGAACTTTCCGGAGACGAATTCCGGGTCCGCCAGGATGCGCCGGTGCAGCGGAATCGAAGTCTTGATTCCCTCGATGGCAAACATTTCGAGCGCACGTTTCATCCGGCTGATCGCCTCGGTGCGGTCGCGTCCCTTGACGACCAGTTTGGCCACGAGTGAATCGTAGTAAGGCGGGATGATCGCATCCGTATAGGCCGCCGAATCCACGCGCACGCCCGTCCCACCGGGCGCCTGGAACGCTGTAATGCGCCCTGCCGATGGCACAAACGTTTCTGGATCCTCCGCATTGATGCGGCACTCGATCGCGTGCCCGGCAAAGGTCAGTTCCCCCGCGGCCGCCTCCAGCTTTTCGCCCGCAGCGATGCGGATTTGGGCTTTAACCAGATCCACTCCGGTCACGAATTCCGTCACCGGATGTTCCACCTGGATGCGTGTGTTCATCTCGATGAAGTACAGCGCGCCGTCTTCGTCCATGAGGAATTCGATGGTGCCGGCATTCGTGTAGCCTATTGCCTCCATCGCCTTTACGACAGTTGTGCCGAGTTCCTTCCGACGCTTGGCGTCCATTGCAGGGGAAGGCGACTCCTCCACCAGTTTTTGGTGCCGCCGCTGGATGGTGCACTCGCGCTCGCCCAGGTGAATCACCTTGCCATGCTGGTCGCCCAGCACCTGCATCTCGATGTGCCGGGGACGCTCCAAGAACTTTTCCATGTAGACGTCCGGCGTGCCGAAGGCCTGCTGCGCCTCGCTCCGGGCCGTCTGGTATGCGCTTAGCAGCTCTTCGCGGCTTCTCACGATGCGCATGCCGCGCCCGCCCCCGCCGGCCGCCGCTTTCAAGATGAGCGGAAATCCGACCCGTTCCGCCTCTTTCGCCAACTGCTCTTCCCCCTCCACAACTCCTTCGCTGCCGGGAATCGTCGAAAGCCCCGCTGCCTGCATTTCCCGCCGCGCCCGGTCTTTCTCGCCCATCATCTCGATGACTTCCGGCTTCGGCCCAATGAAAGTAATTTCGGACGCCTCGCAGACTTTCGCAAAGTTCGCGTTCTCGGAAAGGAAGCCGTATCCGGGATGGACGGCGTCCACGTTGGTAATTTCCGCCGCGCTAATGACGTGGGGAATGTTCAGGTAGCTCTCGCTGCTCCGCGCCGGCCCGATGCACACGGCCTCGTCCGCATAACGCACGTGCAGCGCGTTCCGGTCAGCCTCCGAATACACGGCGACCGTTGCAATTCCCAGCTCTTTGCATGCGCAGATGACTCGCAGGGCGATTTCCCCGCGGTTGGCGACAAGAATCTTCTGGAACATAGTCTTGCGGGCCGCTTACCGTTTCCGGCTGGGGCGGATTCCAAATAACGGCTGCCCGTACTCGACCGGCTGGCCGTTCTCCGCAAAGATGCGCAACACTTCCCCGGTCACTTCGGACTCGATCTCATTCATCAGCTTCATCGCTTCGACGATGCAAAGCGTCTGACCCGAGTCCACGTGCATTCCAATTTTGACGAAAGGCTCCGCGCCCGGGCTCGGCGAAGAGTAGAAGGTCCCCACGATCGGCGATTTGACCAGGAACAGGTCTTCGCCTCCGTGGATTTCCGCGTCGGTACTCGCTACGTTGTTCTCCGCCGCCGGCGCGGCTACCGCGCCCGGCACGATGATTTCGGCCGTCGGTCTAGGCACGGCCACCACCGGGTTCATTCCCGGTTTCTTCAACCGGATGCGCAAGTCCCCCCGCGAGTACTCGAATTCCTCCAGGTTGTGCTCGCTCATGAACCGCAGCAACTGCTCAATCTTCCCAAGTTCTGGGGCTGCAAACGATGAACTTCCACTTGCCTTCGTGGGCTTTTTCGGTTTCATGCCATTTTCAGAGTTCGATGAGATCCCGCCTCACGCGGGTCAAAACTTCGCTTCCTTGGAAGCGCACTACAACGTCATCTTCAATCCGAATTCCACCCACGCCCTCGACATATATCCCTGGTTCTATGGTAATCACATTTCCGGGTTCAAGTCGAATGGCCTGGCCTCGGGCCACGCGGGGTTCTTCGTGCACTTCCAACCCCAATCCGTGGCCGGTACTGTGCACGAAATACGCTTCGAGCCCTTCCTTCTTCAAAACGCGCCGCGCCGCGGCGTCCACGTCCCCGCAGGTCACGCCTGCCTTCACCGCTGCCACGGCCGCTTCTTGAGCTTTTTGTACGGCCCCATACCACTTCCGGATTCGTTGGGAGGCTCGACCTACATGCACCGTACGCGTGATATCACTGCAGTAGTGCCGGAGTATAGCACCCAGGTCCAGCACGACCAACTCATTTTTCTTCAACCGCTTGGACGTCGGCCGTGCGTGCGGAAGCGCCGAGCGAGGCCCAGAAGCGACGATCGTCTCAAACGATGCTCCACTCGCGCCCCGCTTCTTCATTTGGTACTCGATTTCTGCCCCGATCTCGTTCTCCCGGACACCGGGCCGCACCAACTGTAGGACCTCTTCCAGGACATCCCCCGCCAGGATGGCCGCCCTGCGCATTACGGACAGCTCTTGCGCATCTTTTCTCATCCTCAGGCGCTCCACGATTCCGGAGGCCGCGATATCCCTGCATTTCGTCCCGATTGCCTTCTTCAAGGCCTTCCGTTGAGCGACAGTCCATTGGCCCGGATCGTAGCCCGCCCGTTTGGTTCCCCAATGCTTCAGCCGCGCACCCAGGGAGTCGTACAGCGCCCCTTTCTGCAACTCGACGCGCATACCCAGGGCTTCCTCTTTGGCCTGCGAGGTAAAGCGACCGTCAGTGATGAGTGTAGTGGTGTCCTGGGCGACAACCAGGACCCCGGCGTCTCCGGTGAACCCCGTAAGGTAAAACCAGTTGGCGGGATGAGTGACAAGCAGGCAGTCGAGTTCCCTCCGCCTCAATTCCCGTACCACTTCCCGCCGTCTTAGCGCGTGAGTTTCGCCCATAAAAAAGCCGAGGAGACCTTCGTCTCCTCGGCTGAGTTTACCTGAATTTTGTTGTTGACCCTTCCCGTTCGTCGCCCGGGCGCGTCTTATCCGGGGATAATTCGCGGCGTCAGGAAGAACAGCAGTTCTTGTGATTGTACAGTTACGTTGGTCCGGCGGAACAAGTGGCCGATCACTGGCAGGCTGCCCACGATCGGAACTTCCGTGATTCCCACCTGCTGCTGAGTGACGATAATGCCGCCGATCACGACGGTGCCACCATCCGCCACGAGCACCTTCGTTTCTGCGGACTGAGTATCCAACGCCGGAATGCCCTGCACGCGCGGGATACCGTTATCGATCTGCGTGTTTTCCACCAGCACGTCCATAAACACAGTGCCTTCGGCGGTGATCTGTGGTGTCACAATCAGCCTCAGGACCGCGTCAACGTACTGAACCGAAATAGTGTTGTTGATCGTCGTCTGAATAGGAATCTTTGTACCTTGCTTCACCTCGGCCTTCTCATTGTTCTGCGTCACGATTCTCGGCTTCGAGAGCAGCTTGCCGACGCCCTTCGATTCCGCGGCTGAAATGAGAAGGTCAATGGCGAAGTTCGGCGACCGGTGGCCGAAGTAGAAGCCGCTGGTGGGCACGCCCGCTCCCAGGTTCACGTTGAATGGCAAGCCCGGGTTTGTGCTCCCGCCGCCGCTGCTGGTGGTCGGCGTCGCGATCAGTGGAGGCTGCGGCAGTCCTGTCCCAGTCGTGACAGGGCTTACACCCACGTTCGGGTTACCGCCAAATACCGAGCGCCCGCTCGTGGTCGTTCCAGCGAAGCCCCACTGCACTCCGATGTCCTGGCTGAAGGAGCGCGAAGCTGAAATGACCCGCGCTTCAATCTCCACCTGTTGTGACTTCCGGTCCAACTGGCGGATGAGGTTATCAATCGTCGGAATCACAGACGGAATATCCCGAATCACAAGCTGGTTGGAACGGTCATCCGAGAAGATATCGCCGCGCGCCGAGAGAAACTTCTTCAGCGTGTCCTTCATGCTCGAGGCCTTGGCGTAACTCAGTACGCGTGTCACCGTAACCGGCGCTACCGCCTCGGCCTGCGCCTTTTGCAAGTCACGCGCGGTTTCTGCTTCCCTCTTTAGAGTGTCCCGGGTTGCGACGCGCAGCACGTTGCCGTTGAGCTGCTTGTCCAAGCCATTGTTCACCAGCACGATGTCCAGAGCCTGATCCCAGGGCACTTCGTCCAGCACGATGGTGAGCGAACCCTTGACGTTCGGGTCCAGGACCACGTTCAGACCGCTAATTTCATGGATTAGCCGGAAGAAGTCCTTCAGGTCCACATCCTTCAAGTTGACCGAAATAGGCTCTCCGCTGTAACGGCTCGGCGCCTGACCGGTTGCCGCTTGGTTGCTCGGCTGCTGCGATGCGACCGTAGCCGCAGCGCTGCTCGCTTGCTGCGCCGCCTGCTCCGCAGCCTGCTGTGCGGTCTCCGGCTGGGCCGGCTTTGCATCTGGCGTCGCCAAGGCCTTTGAGGGCTGGGTCAGTTCGCCTGGCAACGGAAAATGTTGGGTCACCTCGGCGCTATTCTTTTCACTCTTGCTGTTCATACCCGAGGCGTTCTCGCTCTGGGAGATCTTCCTGACGGCTTGTGCAGTATTTGAAGGCGCTCCCGCGGGCGTGCTTCCTTCCGAAGTCGCAGCCAGATACACAACTACCGCAGTGCCTTCATGCGCGATCTGGTAGGGCGCCGAACCGGTCAGATCAATAACCACACGCGCCACGTCGGGCCGGTATTGCCCCAAGCGCACGTCGCGCACTGGCGCCGACACGCCGGGAATCGTGGTCTTCTGAACGCTCAACCGCGCGCCCGTGAAATCCAGCACCAACCGGTCCGGATTCTGCATGCGCACGGCATGGACGTCCAGGTGGCCCGCTCCCTCGACGCGGATCGCCGCCCGCTGCGGGTCCTGCGTGATTGCCACGCTGGAGATCACCGCCGCGGTCGTAGTTGCGCCAGCGGACTCCTGCCCGCGGACGCCCGCCGGGTTCCCGCCCAGCATCACGCCCGCCAGTATCAGGCAGCCACACCGAAAGGCCCGCCAGTTCGTCGTCATTGCTGTTCTCCTGCACTGGAGTAAATTCTCTTATTGACTTGCCGTTCCACCGGTTTCCCGAACGCGTCCTTCCCCATCTCGTGGAACGACACGCTGTCCATTGCTATTTTTTCCACTCTTCCGTCATACAACTGGTCGCCTTCCCGCAGAAAATAGGTTCGGGATTGCGGGTTGGTGACCACCGCGATCATTCCGTTCGGAGCCTTAACAATTCCATCCAGCCGCAGGGAGGCCACCAGCAATCCGGCTTTCCCCGGAGGCAGATTCTTATAGGCCTCGGCTTGGGCCTTTTCCCGGCCGATCAGGGATTCAAACGGGTCGCGCCGCGTTACCTTGGCTTCGGGCTCGCTCGCCGGCTTCGGCGCAGCGCTGGCCGCCGCTGCCGGTGCCGCACCAGCCGCCTTTCTCGTTCTGGGCTTCGTTGCAGGCTTGCTGGGCGCCTGAGCCGCCGGCTTTGCTGGGGGCTGAGCCGAGGGCTTCGCCGCTTGCGCCGTCGGTTGCTTGGCAGGCGCTTGTGCAGTCTGTGCTTGCACGCCGAATCCTGCCGCGGCAAGCAGCATTCCGAATACGACTGTTATCGCTCGACGCATGTCTCGCTCATTCCTGCTCACGGTTTTTTCGCAGTCGGCGCTGCCTTCGCCCCGCCTGCTCCTCCCGGAGCCGTTTCCGCCGGCTTCGTGAAATAGGTTGTGATCGTAAAGACACCGGAAACCGTCTCTCCCGGCCGGACCGGGTATTTAGCCGCCCGATTGGTACTGGCGTTGGGATCGTCGAACTGCAGATCGCCGACGTTGATGATGCGCGACAACCGGCTCAGCCTCGAGAAGAAATCAAGCACGTTGAAATACGGCCCGTCCGCCTGTGCTTCGAACGGCATTTCGTAGTGAAACTCCTTCGGCACGATGTTCTGCGACGTCAACCGGCGCAACTGCACGTTGGAAGCACTAGCCGCTCCCTGGACTTGCCGGATGAATTCGTCCACTTCCTTTTCTTCAGGCACGATGGTCTTCAGGGTGTCCAGTTGCTTGTTCAGAGCATCCATCTGTTGCTTCAGTTCGCCATAGCGCTGCTTGTAAACCTGCAACTGGGTCACTTCCTGGTTCAATTTCGTCCGGCTCTGCACGGCCTTGTCGTAGGCCTCGCGTTCCTGCGCCACCGGTGAAGCGGGCACGTACAATCCTGCCAGCACTAGGATAACGGCGATGGCTAGGGCCACCAGGCCCTGCATGATCACCGACATGTCTCGGAAAGGATTTGCCATGGCTTTCCTCTATCCTTTCTTCGCCGGTGCCGGGCTGGCGGGCTTAGCCTGCGTTGCCGCCGCGGGCCCAGGAGGTGGGGCAATTTCGGCGTTAATTGTGAACAAGAACGTTTGCACGGCGGTATTGCGATCGTCCTGCTTCGATTCCTTAATCTCGATCTTCTGGAAGAAGCCGGAGCGCTTCAGAGCGGTGATGAAGTTCGCCACGGAATTAAGCGAAGCCGAGGCACCTTCCATGGTCACCGCCGGCCCTTTCTTGGTCATGGACGTCAACCAGAGATTTTCGGCGCGGGATACTGTGTTGGCCACCTGGTCCAAGAGTTCCTGACCGCCCGTGCGGTCCCGCTGCAACTGCTCGATGGTGCTAACGCGCTGCTGCAGGACCTGTTTTTGCTTATCGAATGATTCGACCTGCAGCTTGATTTGCTCGAGTTCCGTCTTCTGGGCCTGAAGCGTCTTGATCCGCTTGTTCTCTTCGGTCAACTGGGTTTCCCAGGAATGATAGAAGTAAAAGAGGAACAACACGCCCAACAGCAGGCCGGCTCCCACGAACACCAGCGGCATTGCCGCTCCAGTGTCCACCGGCCTCCGTGCGGCTTTGGGCCGCGCTTGTCCTAGTAAGTTTATGCGGATCATGGCTAGTCGAAGCTCCTCAGGGCTAAGCCCACCGCGACCACCAACCTCGGCGCCAGTTCCCGGATCTGATCGTCACTGTGCTTTCCAGGATTGATCAGCACCTTCCGGAACGGATTCAACTCTTCCACCGGCATGGCAAATTCTTCGCGCAGCAGGTCCACCAAACCCGGCACTCTCGCAGTTCCGCCGGCCACCATGATGCGCTGGATATTCTCGCCGCTTGCGGTTGCCCGGAAGAAGTCGAAGGTCTTCTGGATTTCGAGGGTCAATATATCCGAAACGCTGCGCAAAATCTGTCCTTTTTGCTCGTCCGTCACGCTGGGGAGCGTGTCGCCCTTCTTGAGCCGCTCGGCGTCGTCAAAGCTGAGGTCCAGTTCCTTCTGCAGGGCGTCAGTGTACTGATTTCCGCCGACGCTGACGTCACGCGTAAACAGGGGAATCCCGCCGCGCACAATATTAATGTTCATGACGCTGGCCCCGATGTTGAGGAGGGCCACTGTCTGCCCGGCATCCGGCTCGTAATTGACCTCGAAGCAGTTCTGAAGCCCGAACGCATCAATGTCCACCACCACTGGGGTTTTGCCCGCCTGGGCCAGCACGTTCGTATGGTTCAGAATCTTGTCCTTCTTCACCGCAACCAGCAGGACGTCCATCTGGGCGTCCATCGCTTCCAGCAGTTGATAGCTGAGGTTCACGTCGGCAATGTCGAAGGGGATATGCTGGCTGGCTTCGGAGGGGATCCTATCGAATAACTCTTCCTCAGTCATCAGCGGCAGCGGCACCCGCTTCACGATTACCGAGTGTCCCGATACCGACGTGGCTACGTTCTTGGTCTTGATCTTTTCGTTGTCGAAAATCTTTGTGATGGCGTTGGCCACTTGGGGCGCGTCCATGATCGCGCCGTCCACCACGGTGTCTTGCGCCAGCGACTCCATCCCGTAGCTAACGAGCTCATACCCGGCCTTGGTGGATTTCAACTCCACCGCTTTGATGGAGCTGGAACCAATGTCCAATCCGACGAGCTGCCTGCTTTTCTTGCCCCCGAATAACATATCGCGGCCTCTTTCCCTCACGCCTGAGCGAGCTTAACGGCGCTTTACCACCGCTTGGCTCATCTTGCGTTCCATCCATCGATCCAGGATCGTCTTTCTAAGTTTCCAACGATTTCCCAGTTTAAACGCAGGTATTTCGCCCTCTGTGATGTAGCGGTACAGGGTATCCGGGCTAATCCCCAAATACTGGGACGCCTGCCGTACGTTCATCACTTCGCGCGATTCGCTCACGAGGAACGCCCATCCAGTCTGTAACACGCTCTTGCTTCGAACGCGTGCGCACCCGCTCCCACTCGGACACCGGTTCCCCCGCGGGTGCAGCCGTGCTCTCGTTATGTCACCGACTTTGCCCTAGCGTCAAGCCCTTCTCTTAAGGAGTTGTCCTAAGAACATCGGCAATCTTAGGCAATTCACCTGTTATTCTCGGCAGGCGATACAGAATGTTGGGCTCGGTCCCGTCGCCCACCACTACAGGTAGACGCCTGCCTCTTTCGCTCCCTGTCCGCCTGTACGGTTATCTTTTTGCTCGCAATTTCTCCGCGCCGCCTATTTCCCGTTCCTCAGCACCCTGGCCTGCTCGTTTGCCTAAACCCTTTTATTACCTCATAAGCCCAGACTTTTCCACAACCCATCGACCCGAGCTTTGGTCTTCTCGTCCATTAATATCTCACCCGGCCATGGCCGCGCAAATCCCTCCGAAGCCCACTTGCGCGTGGCATCCACTCCCATCTTCGAGCCAAAGTCCTGCAAGCGCGCCGCATGATCAAGTGTGTCCATCGGACCGAGCATGAATTGGACGTCCCGTTCCGGATCAATGGCGCAAAGGGCCTTCCACACCACTTCACTATAGTCATGCACATTCACGTCATGGTCCACTACGACGAGCACCTTTGTGAACATGGCTTGTCCCAGCGACCAAATCGCATTCATCAGTTTCCGCGCATGTCCCGGGTAGGACTTCCGGATGGAGACAATCATGAGGTTGTGAAAGATTCCTTCCGCCGGCATGGCCACATCGACGATTTCCGGGTATTGCATCTTCATAATCGGAAGGAAGATTCGTTCCACCGCATATCCCATGTAGAAATCTTCCTGCGGGGGCCGTCCCACCACAGTTGACAAGTAGATGGGGTCTTTCCGCTGTGTCACGCACTCCACGTGAAAAGCGGGGTACTCCCCTTCCAGCGAATAAAATCCCGTATGGTCTCCAAACGGCCCTTCCGCCCTCAGTTCATTTAAGTTGACGTATCCTTCCAGCACGATCTCCGCGTTTGCCGGCACTTCCAGTTCATTCGTTTCACACTTGACCATTTCGACCGCTTCTTTCCGCAAGAATCCCGCAAACATCATCTCGTCCAGGTCCTGCGGTATCGGCAACATTCCCGCCAGCGCCGTGGCCGGGTCTGCGCCAATCGCCACGCTCACTGGAATTCGCCCTTCAGGATTCGCCGCCCGCGCTCGCCGGAAGTGTTCTGCGCCGTGCTTCTGCGTCTGCCAATGCATGCCCGTTGTACGTTCGTCGTAGATCTGCATCCGGTACATCCCCGCATTTCGCTTGCCCGTCTCCGGGTTCTTCGTGAACACCAGGGGAAACGTGATAAAACGCCCGCCATCCTGCGGCCAGCATTTCTGGATGGGAAAATCCAGCAGGTTGACGTCGCTCCCCTTGCGCACGATTTCTTTGCACAGTCCATCCTTCACACTCTTTGGGAAGAACGATCCCAACTCGGCCAGCTTTGGCAACATCTTGATCTTGTCGAAAAAACCCTGCGGCGTCTGCGTGTCCAGAAACCCTCTGATTCGCGAAGCTACCTCTTCCAGGGATTCCACCTCAAACGCCAATTCCATCCGGCGCACGCTTCCAAACGCGTTGATCAGCAATGCGTACCGCGAGCCCTTCGGTCTTTCAAACAACAGCGCACGTCCTCCCGGCTTCCCATCGCCACCAGGTAGCGCCTGGGCGCGTTGCACCACCTCGGTAATCTCCAGCACGGGATCAACTTCCGCCTTCACGCGTTTCAGTTCGCCTTCCTTCTCCAGCCTCTTCACGAACTCCCGCAAATCCGCGTATCCCACTTCCTGCCTCCTCGGAATCCCTTTCCGCACTCCGGCCAAACGCCCACACTAGCACGCCACTCGTGCGCGCGCAAAAGCCTCGCAAGTTGCATCCTGACAAAAGATGGTTTGAAGGAAGATGAACGGAGAAGCGGCCTCCGCTTCCGCGGGAGCAGGCGCAGTTGCGTACCCTCGTTGTTGACTCCAGGGTGGTTGTTGCCCGCTACTTGCCCAGATATGCCGACAGGTTCTTCTGTTGCAAGTCTCTCACCTGGATGCACACGTTCACGAAATCCTTCTGGTTCTGAAGAACGCGCGCCGTTCCGGGCAGTTTCTGTTCCGCAAAAAACTTTTGCGAATCATCCCTGAGATTGGCATCGCAGAATACTCCCGCCACCTGCGCAAACCCTACCGCGTCTGAAGCATCGACCTTTTTCAGAATGGCCGGGAAATCCGTCTTGAACAGCTCCCAAGCCACGGCCTGCGTTTCGTAGTTGACCAGGGGAGAATAGAGCGCATACATGTCCTGATTTTTCACTTCTGGCCCCAACACCAACTCGAATGTCCGCGTCGTCAGCGCCACCTCCGGAAATGACCCCAGGGAAAACAAGTAGAAATCATGTTCTTCCGGCGACTTCGCAGCTTTTAGATGAGCCACATACTTGTCATAGAGCGCTGCGTCTCCGTTCATTGCTGCAACCTCCAGCGCCTTCCCGGCCAGCCCTGCATCCACCGACTCCGGAGCTTGCATATACCTCTCGGCCGTGGCGCGCGCTTTTTCGATCAACTCAGGATCGCGCCCGTACCGAGCCAACAGCTCGAACACATCCGCTCGAAGCGCTTGCCGCTCGGCTGGTTCACCCGCCATCGGAGTCTCCCCGAGTTCTCTCGCCAGCGGCTGGAGCAGGTCTCGTACCCATTTCTCGAAGCTCGGGCGGTCTCCCGCTGAAACGAAATAATCGTGGATCCCAGAAATGTGGCCGGTCATGACTTGTACGACCTCGCGCGAGCGCTCACCCTTCATTTTTTGAATGAGGTCCAGGTAATCGCCGATTTTCATTTGGCCGACGCGTACAAGGGCCCACGCATCATTGGGAATCCTGAGCCTCTCTTCCAAGGAAAACGAACTCTCTACCTCCTTGCTCATCCTGGCGAATGCTTCGGGCTCATAAGAGGTGATGTAAAACCCTTTCGCTCCCGCATTCCCAAAAACCCATTCGGAGCATCCAGGTAGCGTGATGGTTTCTTCCTTTTTCGTCAGCAGGTGGTACTCCGGCTGTCTCGACACCGAAGGCATGAGACTGACGGGGATCACCCAGAGCTCTTCGGACCCGGCCGTTAGTTTTGCGGCGTCTGCAAAATAGCGCTGCTGACGCAGCGTCACCTCCGTTTTGCCGTTATGGCACGAACTCTTTATGTGCACCAACGGCGCTCCGGGCTGCTCGGTGAAACTCCGCATGATTTTGTCCACCGGCTTTCCAGAGGTTTCCGTGATCTGGTTCCAGAAATCTTCCGCGGTTGCATTCTCGTTCGCGTGCTTTGCTAGGTACGCATTCACACCCTTCTGAAATACCTCGGGCCCCACATAGGCTTCCACCATTCGCAAGACCGATGCAGCTTTCCCGTACGCGACGCCATCGAACAATGCCTGGATGTCCGCGGGAGTGTCCGCATTCGCACGAACCGTCCTCACCGACGCCACCATGTCGTTAGAGAGCGCCCCCATTGTTTGCGAGATCTCCCCCTGTGCTAGATTCCATTGCGGCTGCCACGCTTCCAGCGGTTTTGGAGCCATCCAGGTCGCGAAGCCCTCATTCAGCCAGATGTCGTTCCACCATTTCATCGTCACCAGGTCCCCGAACCACTGGTGCGCCATTTCGTGCGCGATTGTCTCCGCCACCCCTTTCTTCGCGTCGTACGAAGCGGTCTTGTCATCGATCAACAGAGCGTTGTCGCGATAGGTGATGGCAGCGACGTTTTCCATCGCACCCGCGGAAAAATCCGGGAATTCGATGTGGTCCAGCTTGCCGTACGGATATTTGATCGCGTAGTACTTGTTGAAATACTTAAGGATGTTTTCGGAGGCTTCCAAAGCGTACTTCGTCATTTCCTTTTGTTCCGGCGGAACGCACACGCGGATGGGAATCCCATCCACTCCACCTTCACGGCATACAAAATCCCCCACCGTCATGGCCACAAGGTAGCTGGACATTTTCGCCGACGGCGAGAACTTCAGTGTGTGTTTCCCGTCCCCCGGCCCTGGGGTATCGGAAACAATCTTTCCATTCGAGATGGCCGTGTCGCCTTTATCTACAATCAGGCTGATACGGAACAGTGCCTTAAAAGCTGGCTCATCGAAGCACGGAAAGGCCCGCCGCGCGTCTGTAGGTTCGAACTGCGTCACTGCATACCTACGCCTGTCCGATTTGCTCAAATAAAATCCGCGCAGTTTGTCGTTCAAAATCCCTGCGAACCGGATATGAAGTTCTACAGGCCCGGCCGACAGCTGTTTCTTTACCGTGAGCGTCGCCTGCTCCTTTCCTGCATCCAGAGCGACCGTGGCCTTTTGTGACTTTCCGCCGGAGCTGATGGTCACCTCGGACAATTCCAATTCCGCCGCGTTCAATGTCACCACCGTCGTCGGCTTCAAGACCTTCGCGCGCATCGTCTCGTCTCCTGTAAACGTCGCCTTCTCCAGGTTTGGCTCGAATGTCAAATCGTAACTTTCGGGAACCACCGTCTGCGGCAGCCTCTGCGCAGAAGCTCCATCCACCATCCCCAGCCCCGCGACTACAACAAGAAGGATCGGTACTCGCAGCCCAGCCGAAATATGCCTCCGCATGCTTTCATTCCTCCCCTCTCTTCTCTTGCCGGTTCCTTTTAGGATATATGGCCCACGGGATTCTATTACGGATAAGACGTACCAATTGTTCCTTGGTTTGCCCTTTGCCCCTTTTCTAAAGACTCGTGAGTCTCGACCCTCGCATTCGGGTTACCGGCCCTAGCCCTAAGCCTACCGATCGTTACGCGATCTTCAGTGGCCAATGGTTTATTGTCTTTTAGGCAGCGGCTGCGCCCGGCGCAGATCCTCTTCTTATTCCACGCTATACGATTGAAATACTAAGGATTCGTCTCCCGCATTCAAGTTGCGGGCAAGAGTATACGGAGGGGTTCATGCGCAGGTTTATTGGAGCCGCCTTTTGCGTCTCCTTGGTTTTTCTTTGCATCCTCGGCTCGCCAAACGCGCAAGCTCAGATCGCAACACCAGCCATCAAAGTTGGCTTTCTGCTGGATTCGCTCAAGGTCGAACGATGGCAGACGGACGTGAATACTTTCCAAAAACGCGCCAAAGAGTTGGGCGCCGAGAGTCTGGTCGAGACTGCCGAGGGCAATGACGAGCTGCAATTCGAGCAAGCAAAAAAACTGCTCGACGCCGGCGTAAAATCTCTGGTCATTGTCGCGCATGACACCAGCAAGGCGGCGCGCATTGTCTCTCTGGCCAAGGATCGCCACGTCTCTGTCATCAGCTACGATCGGCTTATCCGGGACGCCTCCATTGATTTATTTGTCGGCCTCGACGTCCATGAGATCGGGCGCCTCCAGGCCAAGTATCTCACCCAACTTGCGCCCAAGGGTAATTACGTGCTCCTCGAAGGCGCGCCGACGGACATTAATGCGCATCTCCTGCGCGAAGGCCAAGAAGAAGTCCTTCAGCCGCTGGCCGATCGCGGCGACATCAAAATCGTTGGAGATGTTTGGTGCACGGATTGGAACCCCCTCGAAGCCTACACGCACATGCTGGAAATCATCGCCAAGAATCAGGGCCACATTGATGCCGTCGTTGCCTCCAACGATGGCACGGCAACCGGTGCGGTTCAGGCGCTGGAAGAAAACAAGCTCGCAGGTAAAGTGGTCGTCTCCGGGCAGGACGCCGACCTGGCTGCGGTACTGCGCCTGCTTCAGGGCACGCAGTCGATGACTGTCTATAAGCCAGTGCTCTCCATCGCCACTCAGGCCGCAGAGGCTGCCGTGGCACTCGCCACGGGACAAACGCCCAAGACAACTTCCGTTATTCTGTCAGGAGGCCGTAAGGTGCCCGCCATCCTCGGCCCCGCGGTGGTCGTTACAAAGTACAACATCATACAGACCGTCATCAAAGACGGATTCCAAAACCTCGACACCATCAAGAAATCTCTTCCCCCCGAACAGTGGCCCAAGGAGTAGCTCTTTGGAGAACGGGAGCACTGCTTGCTTTTTGCAGGCGTGCTCCCGCTCTCGCAATCCTGCGACCCACCCGAGACTCTGCGTGAAATTTCCTTGTCCCTCTTCCCCATTGCCCGTGACTGCAACGACATCTCCTCGACTTCAAATCACTGACATCCCCTCCGCGTCCAGCTAGCCTCCGTAGCATGAAAACCTCTACTCTTCTTTTCACACTTCTCCTAGGTCTGCCTGCCGCTGCTCAGGACGCCGGGATGTTCCGTGGAAACCTGGCGCACACCGGCGTGTACAGCGCTCCCGGGGTGCCGAAACTGAACGCCATCAAATGGAAATTTCAGACCGCTGGCCGCGTCATCTCCTCGCCTGCCATCGTTGACGGCGTCGCCTACGTAGGCAGCACCGACGGCAACCTTTACGCCCTTGATGCCGTTTCCGGCACGCTGAAATGGAAATTTGCCACGCAAAGTTGGGTCGTGTCGTCTCCGGCTGTCGTGTCGGGCGTCGTCTTTTTTGAAAGTTACGACAGCAACTTCTACGCCGTGGATGGCGCCACTGGCAAGGAGAAGTGGCGGTTCAAGACAGGAGGCGAGAAGCGTTTTGCCGGCACCCATCTGCATCACCTGGAACCCGCCGCTGAAGCCATGCCCGACCCGTGGGACTTCTTTCTCTCGTCGCCCAGCGTCTGGAAGGGCCTCGTCTATTTTGGAAGCGGCGACGGCAACATCTACGCTCTCGACACCGCTTCCGGCCTCATGAAATGGAAATTCCACACCGGCGACGTCGTTCACTCCTCGCCCGCCATCGCCGACGGCACTCTTTATATTGGGAGTTGGGACTCTTTTCTCTACGCTCTCGATGCCGCTACCGGCCAGGAAAGGTGGCGTTTCAAAACCGGGGAAGATCCCGAACTTCACAATCATGTCGGCATTCAGTCGTCTCCCGTGGTTGCAGACAACACCGTCTATTTCGGCTGCCGCGACTCCTATGTCTATGCGGTGGACGCCACCACCGGCAAACAGAAATGGACCTACTCGACGCAGGGATCTTGGGTCAACAATTCGCCAGTGGTATACGACGGAAAAATCTATTTCGGCACCTCGATCCCGGGAAACCTCCATGCTCTCGATGCCAAAACCGGCGCTTCGCTCTTTCAGCTCCCGACTGGTACGCCGGTGTTCTCTTCGATGGCCCTAGCCAGTGGGATTCTGTATATGGGCAATTTTGGCGGCAAGCTGACTGCGATTGATCTGAAAACGCAAAGACCCATCTGGACCTTTGAGACCGAAGGCGCCAAGATGCATGCCTCCGCCCTCACCAACAACGACGGCAGCATCAAGTTTGAAGCCGTCTTTCCGTCGCCCAGTCTCTTCTATGACGACATGGTGGTTGCCGTATCCAAGCTTTTCACCATGGGCACGATTCTTTCATCCCCAGTTGTCGTCAACAACGTGGTCTACTTCGGCAGCACCGACGGCAACCTCTACGCGCTCATGTAGTCTCGCGCTGCTCCAAGCCACCGGAAGGCCCGACAGTTTCCTTGTCGCAGGCGGTCGCCTGCTTTCATCTCCTCCCGCTGGACACTTTCCCCTCACGCCTCTATCCTGCTGCCTAGCGTTTTTATGACTCGCATCTACCTCGATCACAATGCGACAACGCCCGTCGATCCTGCCGTGCTCGACGCGATGTTGCCCTTCCTCTCCTCAGAATTCGGCAACGCTTCCTCGATTCACGCTTTCGGCCAGCGCGCTCGCGCCACCGTGGAAACCGCCCGCGAACAGGTGGCGGCACTCATCAATGCCCGTCCCCAGGAGATCGTCTTCACCAGCGGGGGCACCGAATCCGACAATCACGCCATCTTCGGCGTCGTTTCCGCATCTTCGGGGTCCGCGCCGCCCCACATCATCACGAGTTCCATCGAGCACGAAGCGGTCCTCAACTCCTGCCAAGCCCTCGAGAAGCAGGGCGTTGCGGTCACGTATCTTCCGGTTTCGCACGACGGTCTCATCGATCTCGACGCGCTCCGCAAATCCATTCGCCCGGAAACTGTGCTCTTCACGGTAATGCATGCGAACAACGAGCTCGGAAACGTCCAGCCACTCGAAGAAATTGGACGAATCGCCGCCGAGCACGACGTCTACTTTCATACCGACGCGGTGCAATCCATGGGCAAAATCCCCGTCGACGTGAAAACCCTACAAGTTGATTTGCTTTCCCTCTCCGGCCACAAGTTCTACGCCCCGAAAGGCGTAGGCGCCATTTACATCAAGGGCGGCACGCAACTTTGCCAACTTCTCTACGGCGGGCATCACCAGCGCGGTTTTCGTCCGGGAACAGAAAACGTGGCCGGAATCGTGGGCCTGGGAAAAGCGGCGGAGGTTGCGCGCATGGCTCTCGCTGCGGACTCGGCACGCATCTCTGGTCTCCGCGACAAGTTGGAACACGGCCTCCTCGAGCGCGTACCTGAATCGCGGGTTAACGCCGCGGCCGCTCCGCGCACACCGAATACCTCCAACATGACCTTTCCGGGCATCGAAGGCGAAGCGCTCATCATTGCCCTCGATCTCAAGGGCATCGCCTGCTCCACCGGGGCGGCATGCTCTTCAGGCGCGGTCGAGCCTTCCCATGTGCTCACCGCCATTGGCCTACCCGCTGCCGAGGCGCGCGCCAGCATTCGCTTTAGTCTGGGACGCGGCACCACGGAGGCTGAAATCGATGCTGCGCTTGAGATTGTGCCCGCGGCGGTGGCGCAACTTCGGAAGCTTTCAGCAACGTACACGAAAGCAGTACGCTCAGTTTCCGACTAGTGGGCGCCGTGAGTAGGCATCTTTGCGGCTAGGAAGACAATCCTAGTTATTGAACTGGAGTTATGGTGAGAAGAATGCGCCGTCGTCTGTGGATTCCGGCTGCGGTCTGTGTGCTAATTGCAGTAGGATTCCTCTGCTGGCATTACTCGCCAGCACCTCGTCCAGGCGAAAAAGCGGTATTAGCCTCGGAGGATGAAGTTTATGAAGCGGTTGTCCGCGACATGGTCACGCCAATCCATGGGCAGACCTATTTAACGCAGCTTGTTTTTGACGCTAACGTGTTAAGCGACCTTCCCCCTGGAACAGGTGTGGAATCCTGCAAACAAAGTGCCCGCAGAAATCTGCGGTTAGAAAACAGCAAGCTTCCGTATAACACTTTAGCTGATAAGGTCTATCGCGTCTTTGCTGGAGGCAGCTACGATGACTCTGTGCGTGCCGATGCCATTCAAGATTTCCTTGAGAAGTCTTGCACCTATGGGCCCCTCTCCCAGACATTCCATACTGACTTGCCACGGACATTTGTGGAGCCTGACAGCGTTCACTTTAGTGACGAAGAGGGCCTGGGGCCGAACTCGTTTGAGCAGCAGTTTCCGGGAGCGGGCGGGATTATTTCATTCTCGTACGTAGGCTTTGATCGGGCTCTACACGAGGCAATCGTGTCTACTGCCTTCGTATGTGGCGGGC
>Ga0187778_10000595_pt1 | contig 25567 bp, 32 predicted proteins | sample 1015_Q2_SP5_20_M_FD_132418 | JGI IMG/M metagenome (GOLD analysis project Ga0187778, IMG submission 132418) | Tropical peat soil microbial communities from peatlands in Department of Meta, Colombia - 1015_Q2_SP5_20_MG | ecosystem: Environmental > Terrestrial > Soil > Wetlands > Peat | place... | reverse complement strand
TGTTTGCTCGCGGGGGTGAGGGGCCTTGTGAGACGAGAGTTTCACTTACCGATCCCAAAGGTCAGACGGTGATTGAAAGTCCGAAGCAAACCGTCGTTCTTGAGAAAAACAAGGCTCATCTTGCGGCGATTAGGGTCCTTGCTCCACATTTGATAGTTGGGCAATACACACTAAAATTTTTCTTCGGCGACGTACCGATTCAACGTACCTTCGAAGTGAAGAAGGCATAGGGGTTGACGCCCGCTTTGCGCCTGCGAACCTCGTCTATAAATTAAAGTTTTGGGTACGGGGTAGAGCAAGTTCGCCAAGTGGCGCTTGATAGTAGCGGTCGTTTGTTCATTCGCGATGGCGCTGTCGAAGTTCTTCTGGATTTGCCGCGGGCCTAACCTAGGGTTAGCCGTGCAATCGCATGTAAGCAACGAACGCACTCGCACAGTTGGACAATCCATCCTGTACTCGCTGAATTGCCCGACGCACATCGGGTAACAGTGGATCTTCGTCCCCATAATATATTTCGAGAATCTCATCGCATTCTCTAGACGCTTCCGCCATTTGTTTAAAAATGTCCTTTACGTTCGGAATCTCCGTCCGATTTTCCGCCGCTGCCACTACTCCCCTGTACATGGAGTCTAATTCTGCCGCATGACTGTTCAATACTTGAATTGTTTGTCTCGCAAAATCTGCGTCGCCCATTATCTCCTCCTATTCGAACTTGAGGTTCAGCGGGTCGAAATCGTAGACGTTACGATGGAAATCCATGCCGCGGCGCCAATACGACAGCGATGTGGACCGAAACTTAGGGCGCGTCATCAGAGTCTTCGGTCACCCCCAAACCTACCGCTAGCCGGCGAAATCGGCGGAGCGGTTTGCCGAGCCTCGGCGCCATTACCGCCTTTTCGACCTTGGTTTCGCCGCATTCGGGACAGGAGATCTCGCCGGCCTTCTGCTGCGCCTCGAACCCGTCGCCGTCACGAAACCAACCTTCAAATTGGTGGCCGCGGGCGCAACGCAGTGTAAATAAAATCATCGATACTACCTCCGAGTCGTGCGTTGTATTCGGCTCTTCCAGTTATTTGCAATCGGCCGCCGCCAATGCAAGAGAGCGTGCGATCACCTCAGTCATCGTCGGCCCCCTCCGTCTGGGTCAACCGCTTCTTGCCGCTGATCAAGCCAGATGGTCTTGTGCTCGACCTCGCGGCCGGCAGTGGCCGGCATGTTCGCCTGCTGCGCGACTGCGGATTTGCCGTGTGCGCAGTCGACCGTGATACGACGGCACTGTCGGCGTTCGCCGGACCGCGTTGCGAGGTACACCGGATCGACCTCGAGACCGACGACCGTTGGCAACTCGGCGATGACTATGATGGAATCATCGTTACCAACTACCTGCACCGCCCGCTGCTCCCAGCGATTGCCCGCGCCCTCGCGCCGGGTGGAGTGCTGATCTACGAGACCTTCGCTCGCGGCAACGAACGCTTCGGCCGGCCGCGCAATCCCGATTTCCTGCTTCGTCCCGGCGAGTTGCTCGAAGCCTTTGCAACCCTTACGGTCGTCGCTTTCGAGCAGGGAGAGGTTTCGGTACCACGCCCCGCCATGATCCAGCGCCTTGCCGCCGTACTCGGCCCAACGGGCCCATTGCCGGAGACAATATCGCGCTAATTCTTCCGCAACCAAATGCGCGTCCGGTTGTCTTTGATCGAGATCAATCTGAGATAGTTGTGATTTTGAGTAATTTTTTCTCGGGTGGGAGCTTCGTATTAGGAGTTCCGAAATGTGCGACTACAGTCTCCAGAATGGAGAATCGCGAGCCGCGAGAGTTGGCGACAAGCTAACAACGCGGAACTTCGGCACGGAGATGCGAGAACTTGCGGCCTCAGAAGATACGAGTACAAGCTAACAACGCGGCGTACGTGGGCTGATAAGGAGACCCCCTACCTGTACTGCAAAAAGAAAGATGCGTGCGTCGCTTATGTGCAGTACCGCGGGGCCAACGTAACGGCCATCGCCGGCAAAAAGCGATGACGGTTTCTAACAGTTTTGGCTTACACTATTTATTCTTTCCTGAGCCTAATGGCTTTTCGTGTCCTTTGCTGCACCACGCGCCAACTCGCTCAATAGCTTTTGCGCTAACAAAACCTGTGCATTGTGATCGATGCACGCGCCAAGATCGCCATAGGGGGCACTCTTAACGCCGTATACGGAAGAGACATGGATTGCCTTGCCATCCGATACGTAGGAGCCCTCTATCTGTTTCTTTAGAGATTCATCGTAGAAAGAGACTTGGTCGGTCGCCATGTGTGCACTCCTCCCTGTTGGTATTGTTGTATCCCAATCTCAGCGTTTATCAAAGCGGCTGCGCGGTAAGCGACCAAGCTGGGCCGAGCCGCCGAGTAGCGTGATAAACTCGGCCGCCTCATCGAGGTACCCATCAGGCCGAGCGCAACAACTTTCCTTGATGCTGGGCGGCGATCTTGTTGCGCCACAGCCAAATGGAATACTCGACTTCCGTTTGGGGTCAGGAACAGACATCCTCGGGACAAGCACCGATGTCCGCTTTTGGGGCGTTCGAGGAAATGACTCATTAGGCCACTCCCGTTTTTATGTGATTGGCCGGAAGTCGCTCGCCCATGACCGGCAAGCGGCGCACCTCAGTCGTGTAGTTCAAAATCAGCGATACCCACACCACACCGTAGAGGAACATGAAGCAGCTCGAGTTGATCCCGAACCAATCAAGGATGACCCCAAACAGAATCGGCAAGACAAAGCCGCCGAGCGCACCGACAAGCCCGACAATGCCAGTGACAACACCCATGTTCTCCGGAAAGTCATCGCCGACGTATTTGAATGTGGAGGCCATGCCGCAGGCGAATGCAACGCCCAGCGCGAACAGTAGCAACGTGAACGGCAATGTCGACAGTCCGATGTGGAATTGAGAGGGGCCGCGGATCGTATGCACGATGACGTCAGTTTGCGGATAAGACAGGAGGAAGAGGCTAATCCAAGCCGCCCACAGGACCCACCAAGTCACGTTATGCGCGCCGTAGCGATCCGCTAGCCAGCCGCCGACTGCCCGCAACACACCCGCCGGTAGCGAGAAACAAGCAGCGAGCAGCGAGGCTTCCGCGATGCTCAGCCCATACTCCTTCACGAAGTATTGCGGCATCCAAACCGACAGGGCTGTAAAGCCACCGAAAACAATTGAGTAATACTGGCAATATTTCCAGACTCGGAAATCCTTAAAAACCGCCAACTGCCGCCGCAATGAGACACCGCTCTTGCCTGGCGCTGATATGTCGGGTGCCGAAAAAAACCAGAAGGCCACCGCAGTGATCAGAAGCGCGACAGCGTAGAATTTGGGAACGAATTGCCAGCCGTAGTGAGCCATCAGCGCCGGAGCGATGAACATATTGATAGCGGCGCCGGTGGTTCCCGCGCCGAACACTCCCATTGCGAAACCGCGCCGCTCCTTGGGAAAGAAGCGCGCGACATAGGGTGTGCCAACGGCAAAAGAGGCGCCGACCACGCCGAGCGCCAAGCCAAGCAATAGGAACTGCCACAGCTCTCTGGCATAGCTAGCGAACCAGACCGGAGCGGCGCAGGCGACCAGCAACAGAAACATGACAATCCGACCGCCAAACCTATCCGTCCAGATACCGAGCGGCAGGCGGAACAACGCGCCGGTCAACACCGGGGTGGAGGTGAGCAGACCAAATTCGGCGCCATTGAGACCTAGCTCGTTTCTGATCGGGATGCCGATCACACCGAACATCAACCACACGGCAAAGCAGACGATGAATGCCCATGTGGTAATCGCCAGTACGATGAAGCTCCTGACATTTGACATGCTGTCTCACCTGACATGCTGTCTCGCCGAGGCTTTCTTGCCGTAAGCCAGTGCGAGCCAATAAATGCAGAAGTGCAAGACTGCTTTGATTTCGATCAAAGCCTGGAGGATGGGAAAATCGATTAGATACGCAATCGTCGCGGCTCTTTGGCTTACTCAAAAAATAGCAGACCGTGGCTACCCATGACCGCCCCCAAGACGGTGACCAAACTGATGAACAGTAGGATTCGATGCAGCCATTCGACAGCCTTGAAGGTTGCTTCTGGTTTTAATTTCGATTGCACAAGCAGCCATCGGTGTAGGATGAACGGTTCGACAACAAAAAGCATTGCTGTGAAGAGCAACCAAACCGCGACCATCGCGTCAATCCACCAATAGGCGGCATGCCGGAAGCGATCCCACATATCGAAGCGATAGAGCATGTAGAACCCAGTTAGCCCCACAATCGCCGTCGATACCCGTGCCTGCCAAGCGAAGCGCTGCTCTATCTGGTCGAACAGTTGCATTTGTTCCTGCCGCGCCTTCAAGCGGCGAACCGTTGGCAGCAATACTGTTGTTACGAACGCGACGCCGCCGATCCAAATCACAACAGAGACGACATGCAATGCCCGCGCAATCGTAACGTCATCCATCGCTTGTATCCTGCCAGCTCGCTAGGAGGTGATATCGCAAGTCTGCCTCCCGAACGTTGCGCTCGACGTTTGTAGCGCCGCCATAGATAAAAGACGGTTTCGGCGGTCAATGATCCGATCGCTCTTTTGCCGCGGACGACCTTACTTCGTGCATTGATCGCAGGAGCGATCGGCACCATGACCCGGCGGCAGGTTTTTCGGTATGGGGTTAGAATAACATAAGGGCTGTGCGATCATAGAACAGCCTATTAGTTGCGTGTAGGGGCGCTTCTGTGGCAAGGCCGGGCTGAAACAGAGGAGGTTAAAAATGCAGACTTTACTCGTGGACCTAATCCTCGCCGCCGCTGTGGGTGCGGTTTTCTTAGTCGCATTAACAAGGCCTGGATCGAGAACAGGCTTGCCGTTTTCACATTTGCGATCCATGAGGACGGGAATGGGAACGCTCGCTAAATTTTTTGCTTTGTTCTGGGGCTGGGCTGACTACACCCAGAAGGATTGGTCGAACGCCCCGTATAAGCGAGAATATTCCGCGAGGCGTGCAAGCTCGATTTCGTATCGAAGCGCCTAGCCGGGGCCGGTCTCCCCATTGGGTGAAGGTCAGAAATCCGAAGGCTCTAACGGTAACACGCGAGGCCGAGGTGGATTGGGGGCGTTAACAGGGAGAGCCAGTGCGATGGCCTCGGACGGAGACACACCCCAATCCCCGAATGACCACGAACCATTGTCCGCGCTCAATCCTCGCGCGGATCGTGTATCGTATTCCCCGTTAGTTATGAAATTAAGCCTTGCGCTAAATTGGAATACGCGCAAGGCCGGGAAGGAGATCGGCGGTGAAGCTTGTGGGGGGTTTATCTCGTCGTACTCGGGCTATCGATCATCTGCTTTATGAAATCAATAGCGGCTTCTGGCGTTGGGTGACCGGAGGGCGTGGCAATATACTCAGCATCGGTATCGTCGTGATCGCCAGCACCCGGCCGCCGCCTAAACGGCTTCTTGGTCTCGGCCAACCATAGTCCCGACCAGTCCTCATACGCGCGAATTCGGAAACCCTTATAGAGTGCGATTTGGTCCATTTCTGTTTCTCGTTCATTGCCTATCGTTTCAATCCCGCCCACCAGGCGCTGCACGGCCGATCGTGGTCCAATGCCTTTATTTACAGGACATAATCCTCCACATCTTGGACAAACGCTCATATTGAACGCCGTCCGCAATCTTCTTGGCAGCGTCGGTGTCGCCTCTGTAGATCGCTGGAATGATTTCTTTATCACGCGTCGCTTTGAACTGATCCCAGACTGCCTTGAAGTCGGCCGCCATCTTGGCGTCGGCGCCGGTCATACCGGCAAGCACGGAATCAAGCTTAGTGCTTGCTGTTTGCACCTTGACGTTGAGCGTGTCCTGCGCTGACTTATCCTTAGCGTTCATCATTGAATACAGAGCGGTACGCGCGTCTACGAGAGAAGCGCAGACGTCACTCGCAGGGTCGGCCCAAGCGGCTGAGACGAATGACAGCGCAAGGCCGAAGATCGTCGTCACAGCAATCGATCGGCGGCTGGTCACAGACAACCCCTTGCTCCAAAGGAGACCTACCTTTGACGGTCAAACCGAGCTAATATCATCCGACCAAAGTGGCGAGTGAGATAAAGCAGTAATCCTCTACGGACCACAATTCGGTATCGAAAAGGGATTCACGCTGTACGCCTTGATGTAGATCAATTCAGCGCGAACCGAATTTCGAGTGCAGTGCTCGCTCTGAACAGATTGGTAACCGGCAGTACTGTTCGATTCCGTCGAGCACGATGGCGTAATCTATTTTCAGCCTGACGGCTCCGGTAACTTAGCGAACTTGGCGGCCTTTTTCTTTGCTGAGACGCAAAACGCTGCGCGTGCTATGGAGTATCTGGGACGATCGTCACAGGCATCGGAGGCATCAATGAGCGATGGCAAATGCCCAAAATGCGAACAAAGCATCACGGTCGAGCTGCGGCCTGGCCCCATTGGCAATCCGGATACTACTCGTCTAGTTTTGGAGAGCGGGTTCATAGCCGTTTGCCCGCGTTGCAAAACGATTCTGGGCGTGATTTCCAACTCTGACAACATCGCCGAAAAAGTCGCCCAAGAGATCCGTTCACAGCTACCGCAGCACTTGGAGTGGCCGCGCTCGCCAACGCCGGCATCGACCTCTGCCAACCGCGCAAAGCTTACGAGGTAACGGCCATACACCTCGTGTGGACCAGACGCAATTGCGTCATCGCGTGCGCGCCATTAGGAGATGGTGCGCCCTTTATACGCCGCCGCATAAATAGGCACCATCGATAGTGAGATTGGTTGGATGATAGCGGCCAAACGGAGATAACAATGCGAATTACCCTTCATACCGATTTTGCGCTGCGCGTTCTCATTTACGTCGGCGTTAACGACGGTAAACTGGCGACGATCAACGATATCGCGCAGAGTTTCGATATCTCGAAGCCGCACTTAATGAAAGTCGTCAACTTTCTCGGTCAAAGAGGTTATCTCGACACAGTGCGCGGCCGTAACGGCGGAATCCGACTGATGCGTGAACCGCGCCACATCAATATCGGCCAAGTGGTGCGCGAGACAGAGGAAACGCTCGATGTTATTGGCTGCCTGGGGCACAGAGGTTATTGCCCGATCGAGCGTGCCTGCCTGCTCCGAGGCGCTCTACGCGAGGCAACCCAGGCATTTCTAGCGGTTCTGGATGCCTATACTTTGGCTGATTTGATCAAGCCCCAGCGAGTGTTGTCGTCGCTGTTGTTCGATGGCCGCGTCTCCTTGCGACACACCTGACAAACATCCAACCTGGCTCTGCGTAAAACCACGCCCAGGTAATCCTGTGCGCTTCATCGCGGGTGAGCAGTTGGTGGGAAGCGCCGTTGTTCAGGCACCGGCACAGCCGGGTCGCATTTTATTCCTGGTCTCGCTCATGCGGCGCTTAAGCGACGCCCTCAGCTGTTGCGCCGGTTCTCGATTTCGAGGGTAACGAGGCGCGCCAGCAACGTAGCGGGATAGAGTTGGCCGATGATGGCCTCGACATTGGCGAAACCGCGCGCGACCGGGTGCAATGGGGCGATGTCGCCATAGCCAACAGTCGTCAGCGTAGCGAAGCTGAAATAGATCAGATTACTCGCAACGCCGAGATTGTCCTGCAACGGCGGCAGGCCGTTAAACGCATTCGGCGCGAGCAGCGCCACAAAGCAAAAAATCGCCACGAATATTATTCCGACGTCGAGGTAAAGCAGAACCGCGCCAATGACGCGGTGGTAGCTCACACGTCCGGCCGCAAACACGGCCTGGGCGACGACGCAGCCTAAAACTATACCCGTGATCAACCAGGCGATCGCGTCAAGATAGATGTCGACGACAGAGGGATGCCGCAGGCGTAGCATGGTTGCGACGACGATGAGTCCGAGCGAAACCAGAATCGCACCGACCGCAATCCGACTCCCCGACAAAATGAAAACCGTCGCGACGAGCGCGAGCCCGAATGCAAGTCCGAAGCTATGAGCCGCGACAACGCCGGCGGCTTGCAGCGGCGCCACCAAAAACAGCAGTAGCGCGAGCGCGACCGTCAGCGTCGTCAAAAGCGGATCGGTCAGGCGTTTTCGCAGGTCGTGAAAGCTCTCTGCTTTCATGAGGGACTTTTTCGCTCAGCTTCGGCCAATCGGCACGGAGGATTTACCATTTAGCGCCGCTCGACGTTGCGCGATCAAGTGCTCGAGGCGGTGCGTCGCCAGCCCCAGAGCCGCGGTCTCGGCCGGCTCCGCACTTCCCATCGCGTATTTTTCCAATTCCCCTTTGAGGATGTCGTCTATGCGCTCTTCGGTTTCCGTCAAGTCGGCTTCGTTGCCTGCTTTTCTGATTTCATCCGTCAAGGCGTGAAGGCGCATCAGCGGGCGGTTTTCCGGCTTCCCGCCGTCTTTAGTCATGAACTTCCAGCCGGCCGCGAATAGAGACGTCAAGGTACCGAGCAGCATGGATCCGTAGAATATCTGGTCGCCGTATTTATCGAAGAATGACTGCACATTGCCGCCAAAATAAGCGGTGGCCCCGGGATGCACGGGCAAATAAGTGTCGTTTTCGGTGTCGCTTTTATCCGTATCAGGTTCGCTGATTTGTGCGATGAACGGGTATTCGCCAATTAGATCCCGCCGAGCATCCATGATTCCTTTGGCCAACGAGCTGATCACGTCGCTGGAAAGCTTCTTGTTCGCCACAAGATAAAAAGGAACTTGCAGAGTCTTCATGTCGTCATCGGGAATCGGTGGAGAGCCCTGCACCGTTCCCTTCGGCAACTCGTAACTTTGATAGTACTTGGTGACCGCGGCAATTGCCCCGGCGGATTCGATCGGAATAAGCGTGAGTCGTTGCTTGCCGGTTCTCGGAAACAAATTCCGTAACATCATGAGATATTTGTCGGTGACTGGCATCACGCCCAACAAAACGCTCACCTGCTTGGCTTTTAATGCTTGGGGAATGTCCGCTATCGCCAAGTCTTTGAAATGTGTCTGGCTGCCATCCAGTCCGTATTCCCCGGTCAGCGCATCCACGACGCGGTGATTGACCTCGCCGCCGACCACGCCGATCGTTTTACCCTTAAGACCGTCCATATCCGCTATCGGACTACCCGGCGGAGCGACAATCAGCACGACAGCGCGTGTGACGACGACGACGGTTTCCGCGGACGATAGTTCGCCAATATCCGCCCGCGCTACTGCCAGATCGGCCTGTCCGTCGGAGAAAGCCTTGACGGCGTCCAACGCGTTTCCCTTGTCGAGCACATTAAGCCGTACCGGTGCGCTGGTCGCAGCCATCCGTGTCGCGATCGCGGACATCAATCGGACAGCCTCGCCGTCGGACGATCCGGCGGCAACTGTTAGTATGGTTGGATGAGTGGCATAACGATAGGCGTAAAAACCTCCGCCGCCGGCCAATACAACGATACCCAACACGAGAGCGACTCGCACCCAGCGGGGCAGCCGTCCTGTTGCGATGGCCGCGATAACCGCCGCAAGGCCGGCCCCAATCGCGAGAACTTGCCACTGTGCGCGTTCCATGAACTCAATCCGAGCTTGTTATCAAAGGCCGCGCGTTGTGGCCTCGCAATACGTCGATACGGCAGATCGCGCGCGGCCAAGATACTTATGTTGGCGTGTTCTCGCGCCGCTTTGATCTGAGTCAAAAGTTTCGCATGAGATGCATTTGCGGATTGCCCGCGCGGATGATTCAAATGAACGTCCGCAAAACTCGTGGTCTTGATAGGGGCGCATCCGCTCAATGCGGCAACTTGAAAGATCTTAAGCAACGAGATGATCAAACGACTTCCGTTATTTCCTTGGACGGGTTTCAAGCGCCAGGTAAAGCGCCCTGGCCGAATCCCGCAACGCCTCGCGGTGCAGAATGTCTTCCGGTGGTAAAGCCGCAACGGTTGTCGCCAAGTCGCGCAAAATCTCGGCAAACAGCGCGTAGTGGAAGTGCATGCGAACCGATTTACGCTGCTCATCGGAGCCGGGAAGTTCGAGGCTTAGCGCTATACCCGTCCGGTCGAGGTGGGCGTCAAATCGCGCGGTATGCGCAAACGTTCCGATATAAAGCTTGTCCGGATATTCCACCGCGACTTCGGCCTTGTCGCTAATCGGCTTGGTCATGACGATCGCACCCGATGCTAGAGCGCGATCGTTTCAGACCGAAACGATTGCGGCTCTAGATGTTTGATGGGGCACGATCTTTTCGGAAGACCGCTTTCCCCCGGATCAGGTCCGGGGCAGGCTTTTTCCGGATCATGCCCTAGCGCCATGAAATCCATAGAAGATTCGGTGCGGATATGGCTTGATTTGGATCAACCTGCAGCAATGCATCCGCAGGTATCATTTCTGTCTTCTAGGCGGGGAAACGATGTACGAGCCAGCCAAACATGTACCCAATGTCGCGCTTCTTTGGCCGGCAATGCTGGCGGCGTCGACGAGCGAAATGGCCGCGCTTCTTGCCAAACAATTCACCAATCTCGCGCTCGGGCCGGAAGAGGAACCGGTCGCAAAGCCGAAATGGACGACCCCCCATCGCGTGGCGTTGGAATTGGGGACCGTTCAACTCCGCGATTTTGCCACGCGGCCGGATGGCATGCCGTGCTTACTGTGCACGCCATTCGCCCTGCATGGTTCGGCGCTCTGCGATGTTGCAGCCGGTCACAGCCTCGTCGCCGCGTTGCGCAATGCCGGCTTAACGAGGCTGTTCGTCACCGACTGGCGATCGGCGTCCGCCGAGATGCGATATCTCGGGATCGACAATTATCTAGCCGATCTCAATGTCCTCGTCGACGAGATTGGCCCGCCGGTCGACCTGATCGGTTTGTGCCAGGGCGGCTGGATGGCGCTGGTCTACGCGGCGCGTTTTCCGGGCAAGGTCCGCAAGCTCGTGCTCGCCGGAGCGCCGGTCGACACCAAGGCCGCACCCTCGGCGCTTTCAGCGCTCGTCGATGCTAGCGCGCCGGCGGCATTCCACGAAGTGGTACGGCTTGGTGACGGACTCGTGCCGGGACGCAAGATCCTGAAAGTATGGGGTCCGGCGTCCGCGGACTGCGAAGATATCGGACATTTGCTGCAGAGCGAAGAGCCACCGGGCTCCCCGGCAATGGCGCGTCTCGAAGCTTCGTTTCGGGATTGGTACGCCTGGACTGTCGATCTGCCAGGCACATTTTTTCTCGAAATCGTGGAAAAGCTTTACCACCGCAACGAGATCGCCACGGCCACGTTTCGGGCTTTAGGAACGACGATCAACCTCGCGGGCATGCGTGCGCCAATTTTCCTTCTCGCCGGCCGCGACGACGAAGTGGTGGCGCCGCCGCAACTCTTCGCCGCCGAAGGGCTTATAGGCACGCCGCGGCGCGATATCCGCAAGGTGACCGTCGACTGCCGCCATCTCGGGTTGTTCATGGGTAAACGCGTGCTTGGCGCCATCTGGCCGGACATCGTTCAGTGGCTCATGACGCCGTCATCGCTCGCGACGAAACGGCAGAAGACCATCGGTCTGTCGTCCGCAGCCTGAAGGTGTGTGACCAGCGCCGGTCACGAGCCGGTTTCGACATGCCCGCAATCCAGCAAGGTGTCCATGCCATATCAAACGAATAGCGAGTTGCCACTTTCGGTTCGGTCACACCTGCCAAACCACGCGCAAGATATCTATCGCGAGGCGTTCAACCACGCCTACGCTGCTCACGCCGGGGAAGACCGGCAGGAAGAGGCGGCGCATCGGATTGCCTGGGCTGCCGTGAAGCGCTCTTATGTCAAGGTTGGAAATACTTGGACGCATCGGTAGCGGAGAGGTTCGCGCCGACGACGCCGGGCACGATGGCGAAGGTCGTAATGGTGCCGTCAATGCCAGCATTAATCCAGTCCCTGAGGTAACTGCCGCGCGGGTCCCGGGCTTAGCGATCGTGGATCGCTTCCCGGCTGTGGCATCGTGAGCATTCGGTCGACAGCGCGTACCCGCGACCAGAAAAACCTAATTTTCGATATCGTCGTCCGGCAGGATACGGACGGCGGCGCCGTCGAGGTCGTCATATTGGCCGCTTTTGAGCGTCCACATGAATCCGATCAATCCGGTGAGGCCAAGCAGCAGGGCCATGGGGACGAGATAGATCAGGACGTTCACCGCGCGACCTCCAGAGTCTCATGCGCCAAAATATTGTGCTCAACGCAGTCATGCCCGGCCGCGGCAGATCGCGGTACAACGCGACCGGCGTCAACACGATCCGTCTCCTCGACAGCTGGATCATGTGCCTTTACCGGTGGCGATGTGGCGTCACGCGGCAGGATCGGCGCTCGGCCAACTCTCGCACGCAGAGCATTCAACGTGACCAGGATCGAGGAGCCCGACATGGCCGCCGCCGCGATCAGGGGCGTAACGAGCCCCACCACCGCGATGGGAACGGCGAGCGCGTTGTAGACGATGGCGAGCGCGAGATTTTGCCGCATCAACGCCTTCGCCCGCCGGGACACGAGAATAGCGCTTAGGACCGGCTCCAAACGATCGCCGAGAAAAAGCGCGTCGGCCCGCGCTTGCGTAAGGTGAGCGGCCGTGATCGGAGACAAAGACACCGAAGCCGCAGCCAGTGCGGGTGCGTCGTTGAGGCCGTCGCCGATCATCAGCACGCGACGACCGCGCGACGTCAGAGATTCGATTGCGGCAATCTTCTCCGCCGGGGTCAGTTCCGCTCGCCATTGCCGTATGCCGAGGCGCGCCGCGACGGGTCGGACCGCTTCCAGCCGATCGCCGGAAACAACGATCAAATCGAGCGAGCACGCAGCAAGCGCGTGGACCACGGCGGCGGCGTCGGACCGCAGACGCTGTCGGACGGGAATCTGCGCGCAACGCCCGGCATGCGCAAAGCAAATGGTCGAGGCTTCGCCCTCGTCGGCCGGCGCCGGCATGGCCTTATTCGCCAGGCCGCAGAATACCGCGCTGCCGAGGCGCGCCTCCTCGCGGTCGATGAACGCACGAACGCCCCGACCCGGCTCCTCGATTGCCGCAGGATAAGGAACGCTCTCGCGCACGCACCTGGCGAGCGCCGTCGCCAACGGATGATGGCTCGACAATGCAAGCCGCGCCGCCCGCTCGAGCAGGTCCGGATCGACTGCACGGTCATCCACTAGTCCATCCGGCAGCGTCAGCGTGCCGGTCTTGTCAAATACGACCGTATCGACCTCGGCCAGCCGTTCGATAGCGTCGCCGGAATTAAGAATGACGCCGGAGCGGAACAACCGCCCCGATGCGACAACTTGCACCGCGGGAATGGCCAGAGCGATCGCGCAGGGACAAGTAATGATAAGCACGGCAACAGCGGTCACGATTGCGTCGTGCAGCGATGCGCCCGCCATAAGCCAACCGATTGCCGTCAGCGCTGCCGTTGCGTGCACGACCGGAGCGTAAAGCCGGGCCGCACGATCGGCGAGACGCACCGTGCGCGATTTAGCCTCGGTCGCTTTGGCAAGAAGGCGCTCGACTTCATCGACCAGAGTTCCTGTCCCTGCGGCGGCGACCTCTATCGTGAGCGCGCCTGAACAATTGATACTCCCTGCATAGACGATCGTGCCGGCATCGACCGCACGAGGAACGGTCTCGCCGGTTATCAGGCTCTGATCGATCTCGGAGAAACCGTTGACGATGACGCCGTCAGCGGGCACGGTTTCGCCGGGTCGCACCAGTATGCGGTCGCCGCGCTGCAACGCCGAAACGGGAACCCGGGTGAGTTTGGCATCGGCGTCGAACCGATGCGCGAATTCGGCTTTGAATGACGCGAGATTGCCGGCGAACTGCCGCGTTTTACGGCGCATCGCTTGGTCGAGATAGCGCCCGCAGAGTAGAAAGAACAAAAGCATGATTGCGGAATCGAAATAGGCGTGGACGGCGTGGGTCGCAGTCTCGTAAACGGAAAGTCCAAGCGCCAGGACAACTCCGACCGTGATCGGTACGTCCATGTTGAGCTGCCGGGCGCGCAGCGCGCCCCAAGCACTCTGAAAGAATGGCTGACCGGCATAAGCCGCCGCCGGTAGCGCGACCAGCGCCGACAGCCAATGAAATAGATCGCGCGTCTCCTGCGTCATGTCCGACGCATTGCCGGACCACACCGAGATCGAAAGCAGCATGACGTTCATTGCGGCGAAGCCCGCGACCGCGAGGCATTTCAATAGCCATTTGGCCCGGCGACTTTCGTCGACCTCGACGCGTTCGGGAGCAAACGGATAGGCGCCATAGCCCAGGGTTTTCAGCGTCTCAATGATTTTGGCCGCATCGATTTCGGTATCGCGCCAATCGACGGCCAGGCGATGCTGGGTGAAGTTCAGCCGCGCGTCGATGACGCCGGGAAGCTTTTTCAAGCCGGTCTCGATCCTGCGGATGCAGCCCGCACAGCCGACGCCTTCCACCGCCAGCGTCATGTGCGCGTTTCCGTTGTCGCTTCGCTCCACGAATCGTGACAGATCGAGGACTTCCGCCATCTCCGGCACTCACTTCAAGACAATGCGGTTCCTTGACCGGAACAGCTGTTCGCCGTGACTTGAAATCTCGACAACAAGGTCCCATTGGCCCGGTACGATTTCGGCGCCGCCGCGATATCGGCCCGGCGCATCTTCCTCAAGCGCGACGTCACGATCAAAACGACGATCGGTTGGCCGTTGGAAAGCCGCCGACGCCTGCATTCCCGTCAGAGGGCGTCCGGCTTCGTCCCGTGCCATGACCTCTAGCCGGGCGCCGCTTGGCGACGGCGTGACCCGAGCGTCGACGCGCCAGTGCCGCGCATCCTGCGCCTTCACCATGGCCGCGTCCCGCTCGAACATTCGTCCGGCCTGGTAAGCGCTGTCGGTATCGACGCCAGTCATGGTCGAAAGCGCTTCATAGATCATCACACCGTTGACGCTCATGACGATGCCGAAAAACGCGACAAGATATAGCAGCACCATTCGGCCTGTCAGTCGGCGGTCCCGTTCAATGCGGCCTTCTTTGCGTGCTTCGGGCATGACGTCTCACGGCCCCAAAAAGTGATCGGCTGCGCTCGCGCTCGTACCCGCTTTATCGCCGGTAACGGTGAAAGTCAGGGAAATGGATGCTTCAGGCCCGAGCCGCTGATGCGTCGTAACTAGCACGCGCACTTGCCGTGTTTGATCCGGTCCGACCTCGATAACCGGTTCGCCGTTCGGGCCCTTTTCGCCGCCGATCGCCTCGACATCGGCATCGGCAAGTCCGGTTACTGTCAGAACGTACTTCTGCGTTTCCAGGGTCTTGTTGAGGATGTGAACGGAGTACCCGTTGCGAATGGCGCCGTCCGAAAGCCGCACGAACTGAGGATTGCGGTCATGAATGACGTTGACGGCCTCGGCGCGCCGCGTCGCCAATGCGTAGGCCATTACTCCACCGACTATCGCGATGACGGCGGCGTAGAGAAACGTGCGCGTGCGAATAAACCGGTAAGATGCCGGCTTGCCCTCCCGACGGTTGCGGATATTGATATCGGTGTCGTAGGCAATGAGGCGGGCCGGACGGCCGATCTTCGCCATCACCGCATCGCAGGCATCGATACAAAGCCCGCATTGAATGCAGCCGAGATTCGGGCCGTTGCGGATATCGACTCCTGTCGGGCAGACATGCACGCATTGCAAACAATCGATGCAATCCCCCGCGGGCTCGCCGTGCTCATGCAGCACCGCGGCCTTCTTCAGCGACGCGCGTGGCTCGCCGCGATCATAGCGATAACAAACATTAAGCGCGTATTCGTCGGTCAGTGCGGCCTGGATGCGCGGCCACGGACACATATAGACGCAGACCTGCTCGCGCATCCATCCGGCGAGCGTGTAGGTGGTGAAGGTGAGGATGCCGATGAACACATAGGCCACGAGCGGCGCCTGAAACGTCGCCAGGTTTTTCACTAGGGTCGGCGCGTCGGCAAAATACAGAACCCACGCGCCACCGGTCCACCAGGCGAGCATCAGCCACCAGAAATGCTTCGAAACGGTGCGCGCGACGCGCTCGAAGGTCCACGGCTGCTGATCGCGCAATAGATGTTCGCGGCGGTCGCCTTCAATCCATCGTTCGATCGAAATGAAGAGGTCGGTCCACACCGTCTGCGGGCAGAGATAGCCGCACCACACCCGTCCGGCTAGCGCATTTATCAGGAACAAAGTCATTGCCGCAAGGATGAGGAGGCCGGTCAGGTAGTAGACCTCCTGAGGCCAGATCTCGATGAAGAAGAAATAGAAACGCCGGCTCGGAAAGTCGATCAGGACCGCTTGGTTCGGCGCGTTCGGCCCACGATCCCAGCGCACGAATGGCAGGAAATAATAGATGCCTAGGGTGATGGCAAGCACCGCCCATTTCACCCGGCGGAACGTGCCCGTTACGTGCTGCGGATAGATTTTTGTTCGTGCGGCATAAAGCGGCTCGCTATCAAACTCATCGTCGGGCTCATGCGTTTCAGTCGCCACTTGTTTGGCCTTCGCGGGTTCGGTATCCCGAGCGAGATCGGCGAGCGGGCGATCCGCCTGTATCGCGGTTGCGGCCGCGATGGCGAATGCCGGGATACCGCCGGGATTCATTCGGTCACTCCCCGCCACCGAACGTATGGACATAGACGGTCAGCGCCTTGATCGTCACCGGATCGAGCTTCCCGCCCCATGCCGGCATGATGCCGCCATGGCCGTTCCAGATACCGTCGACGATCGTCTTGGTGTCGGAGCCGTACAACCAGATCTGATCGGTCAGATTGGGCGCGCCGACCGAGCGATTCCCCTTGCCGTCCGCCCCATGGCAGACCGCGCAATTGTCGGCGAAGATTTTTGCGCCGCGCGCCAGATCCGCGCCGGGCGTGGTCGAAAGGCCTGACATGGAGCGGACGTAATCGGCGACGAGAAGGATGTCGTCGCGCTTGAGCATTCCATCGCGGCCGAACGCCGGCATCGAGCCTTGGCGGCCTTTTTCATCGCCGGCGCGAACGCCGTGCGTGATCGTCTGCGAAATATCGTCGAGAGTCCCTCCCCACAGCCAATCGTTGTCGACCAGGTTGGGATAGCCCTTGGCGCCGCCGCCGCCGGCGCCATGACAGGGCGCACAATTGTCGGCGAAGGCGCGGCCGCCGAGCGCGCGGGCAAAATCGAGCAAGGCGGGAGTCGATTCGATTTCCGGCAGCGATGCCGCGGCAAGACGCGTCATCATCTGGTTACGCTGCTGCTGTAGCGCCGCGAGATCGGTCGCGACAGCGGCACGCGAATGCCAGTTGAAGGCCCCGTTGGTATAAGACGACACCAGCGGCCAAGCCGGATAAACGATCCAATAGCCGATCGCCCAGACGACGGTTGCGTAGAACAGCCACAGCCACCAGCGCGGCAACGGCCTATTCAGCTCTTCCAAGCCATCCCATTCATGGCCGGTCGTCGGGATTTTTTCCGGGGTTTTACGCGAGCGCTCCGTTTGCGCGTTCATGTCAATCCTCCCGAAGCGGAATCCGCGCGGATTCGTCGAACTGCTTCTGACGTGACGGCCAGAGCGCGTAAGCCAACACCAAAATAAAAATCACGACGAAATAGATCAGGCCCCAGGTTTGGGCGAGACGAGCGAAGAAGGCATAAGTCGATGACACGAATCGTCTCCTTAGCGAATATTGGTTTTGTCGTCGTAGAGTTTGAAATCGACCAGCGTGCCCAGCATTTGCAAATAGGCAATCAGCGCGTCGGCCTGCGTGATGCGGGCCGGATCGCCGCCAAAATTGCGCACTTGCGCTTTCGGGTACCGCTTCGCCAGCGCTTCGGCACCGGGCGCATCGTTGGTCGCTTGCGTGCGCACGTCGGCAACCGCATTGGCGATCATATCGTCGGTATAGGGCACGCCCAGGAGCGCCTGCACCCTCATGTCTTCGGCGATATGCAAATAATCAAGATCGGTCGTAAACAGCCACGGATAGGCCGGCATAATGGAACCGGGCACGACGGCGCGCGGATTGTTGAGATGGTCACGGTGCCAATCGTCGGAGTATTTACCGCCGACGCGCGCCAGATCGGGACCGTTGCGCTTGGAGCCCCACTGAAACGGATGATCGTATTCGCTCTCGGCCGCGAGCGAATAGTGTCCGTAACGCTCGACCTCGTCGCGAAGCGCGCGGATCATCTGCGAGTGGCAAAGATAGCAACCCTCGCTGACATAAATGTTGCGGCCTGCCAGTTCGAGCGGCGTATAGGGCCGCATTCCATCCGCCGTCTCGATTGTACTGCGCAGATAAAACAGCGGCGCCACTTCGACGAGACCGCCGAACGCGATGACGACCAGAATGCCTATCAAGAGCAGGATGGAATTGCGTTCCAGGATCCAATGTTTCTGCCAAAGCGAAGTCGCCATCGGATCCCCCTATTCCGCAGGAGCCAGGCGGGGAGTGGCCGCGAGCGCTTCGCGCGGCGGGTAAATCGTCCGCCAGAGATTGAACGCCATGAGCAAAGTTCCGGATAAGAAGAGCGCGCCGCCGATCGCTCGGATCACGTAGAAGGGGTGCATCGCTTCGACGGTTTCAATGAAGGAATATTCGAGGAAGCCGAGATTGGTATAGGCGCGCCACATCAGGCCCTGCAGGATGCCCGACACCCACATCGAGGTGACGTAGACGACGATGCCGATAGTCGAGATCCAGAAATGCCAGCTCACGAGCCGCAGCGAGTACAGCGGGCGATTCCATAACCACGGCACGAGGCAATAGATCGCGCCGAAAGAGATGAAGGCGACCCAGCCCAGCGCACCGGAATGAACGTGACCGATGGTCCAATCGGTGTAGTGCGACAGCGAATTGACTTCTTTAATGGACATGACCGGGCCTTCGAACGTGGCCATGCCGTAGAACGCGACCGCGAGCACCATCATGCGCAGCACGGGATCGGTGCGCAGCTTGTCCCACGCGCCCGACAGCGTCATCAATCCATTAATCATGCCGCCCCATGACGGCATCCACAGCATGATCGAAAACGTCATGCCGAGCGTCTGCGTCCAATCGGGCAGCGCGGTGTAATGCAGGTGGTGCGGACCGGCCCAAATATAGAGAAAGATCAGCGACCAAAAGTGAATAATCGAAAGCCGGTAGCTATAGATCGGCCGATCGGCGCGCTTGGGAATGAAATAATACATGACCCCGAGAAAGCCAGCAGTCAAAAAGAAGCCAACCGCATTGTGTCCGTACCACCATTGCACCATGGCATCCTGTACGCCGGCCCAAACGACGTAAGATTTCGGCGACAGCACCGATACCGGCACGGCTGCATTGTTGCCAACGTGAAGGACCGCGATGGTCAGGATGAAAGCGAGATAAAACCAGTTGGCGACGTAGATATGCGGCTCTTTACGCCGCACCAGCGTGCCGAGAAAAACCAGCAGATACACCACCCAGACGACCGTGAGCCAGAGGTCCGAATACCATTCCGGCTCGGCATATTCTTTGGACTGGGTGATGCCGAGGAGATAGCCGGTGCCGGCGATGAGAATGAAAAAATTGTACCCTAGCACTACGAACCACGGCGCGAGATCGCCGGCCAACCGGGCGCGCGAAGTGCGCTGCACGACATAAAAGGACGTGGCCAGCAGCACGTTGCCGCCGAATGCGAAAATGACCGCTGATGTGTGCAGCGGGCGCAACCGTCCGAAAGAGATATAGGCAAGATCGAAGTTCAGCGCGGGATAAGCGAGTTCGAGCGCGAGCCAGAGCCCGATCGCCATGCCGGCAATGCCCCAGAACACGGCCAGAAGGGTCGCGAGCTTGACCGGACCCATATTGTAGTTCGGCTTGCCGTCGATCTCGCGCGGCGCCGGCTCGGCGCTGCGTTCGAAATACCGATTAGCGATCGCAAAGGCGGCAGCCGCGCTTGCCGCGGCGAACAGATAGGCATGAAAGGCATATGCCGGCGTATAAGCCTTCGCGGCAATCACGATCGAAACGAAGGCAAGGCATATCAAGGCGGCCGTCAAACCACCTTCGCCAAAAGTCATCAACTTCGCTTGCGTCTTGGGTGACGATGTCATGAGACGAATCCGTGACCGTTCCGCTATTCGGTTGGTACAAAAATCACAGGAACGCGCCGCCGGCGTTGACGCAGATCAACGTTGACTTTTTTGGATTTTGAGTAACTTGCCACTATCCCCATCTTCCCGCGCCGGCGCGCCCCTTACGGCGCGCAACCTACGTCCTGGTCCAAGTTTCACATTGATATTGATCAAAAAACGAAGCTTGCATGATTTTGTTCGAGGGCGGGCGATCCCTATCGACGTCGTTCGGTCTTGCGGTTTCTTGATTTGGATCAAGGCCCAGACCGCAAATGTCTCGTCAATTTCTAGGCGTTGTTCGCACCCAAAGTGCTTGGCATGGCGCTTTTGCAAAAACCGTTGTTATTCGGCGGCTTTGCCGCGGTCGTCATGATCGCGAGCATTGCCGGCGCACGGTCGCAAGACGCCGACAAGGGCGAGATCGAGTTCCTGTTAAATTGCGCCGGATGTCACGGCACCGATGGCAAGGGCTCTGGGCCGCTCCGCGCCAAGCTCGATACCAAGCCCGCCGATTTGACGTTGCTGGCCAAGCGTAATCACGGCACGTTCGACGCCGGCGCCATTTACCAGATGATCGACGGACGGAACATCCGCACAAGTCACCACAGCGCGGAAATGCCGATCTGGGGGTGCCGGCATCAAAATCCCCCGCCGCCCGCGGTTCCATCCACCACAAAACATAGTCAAAAGATTCCGAAACGAGTTTTATCGCAGATGAAGCCACATGATTCGGCGCTTGATTCCCTTCTCGACCTACCTTGCGATTCCGAAGAAGCGATCAGGGAACGAATACTCTCCATCGTGAGCTATTTGAGTCTCATCCAGGCGAGATGAAGAACGGGGGCTGAACATGAACCGGATTGCCGCTTTGATCGTTGCGGTCTCCACATTGCTGTCACGGGCCGCCGCCGACGAAATACGGCGGGCGTTCATCCCCGGCGCCATACTCGGAACATGGGCCGAGACGGCCGAGCAATGTGCGACGAAAGATAAATCCGACGTTGTAATTGAAAGCGCCAAATACGGCGACGGCAACGGAACCTGCACGGTGCGATGGGCCGTCGAAACGCCGGGCGCGCGCGGCGTGAATTACGCCGTTCATGCGCTCTGCACGAGCGCAAAGGATCAGTCGAAAACTCAAATCGTCAACATCATCATCCGCCCGCAGGGCAACGATCACGCATTGATGGGACGATCGTTTGCCGACCTCAAAACCTACCAGCGCTGCCCTGCCGAGTGATCCGCGTGGGCATCAAGCGGCGTACCGCTATTCAAATCTTGCGGCTGTCATAGGCCCAATGCAGCAATGCTTGCCGCTGCCGCGGCCGGCACATCGGATCGCCCGGCGCGCAATGCCGCTTGATTTGCGCAACGTGGCGTCGGATTGCCTTCCAGCGTTTGATTTGTCGGGCGTCCTCCTCCGGCATGCGGCGGCCCATATAGTACCGGCAGTACCACTGAAACCAGCCGCGCGGATCTTCGGGGTGGATCCACCCTTTCTTCCGCCAAACCGAAAGGGGCTGGCTCGCACCGACGCCGAAATAGTTGAGGGCGCAGTTGCGGCCCGACGACGAAAGCCGGGCGCGCGCAAACCAACTAGCGGGGAATTCCTTGCGGCAGTCGGTCATGTATTTGCCGCAAAATATCCCAAGCGCGAGCATTTGCCTGGGTGTGAGCTCCGGCCGAAATTCCGGATCGAAACCGCGGCCGACCGGCGCGCTCCGGACATAGCGGTATGCCCGCTGCATCTTGTCGTTCACGGTGACAATGATGTGCCGTTTTTTGCCCATGACGGCGACAGATATAGCGACAGTAGCGGATCGATATGGCGCTTTAAGGCCGCTGCGTTTGCGCGTTGCGCACCCATAGCTCACGCAGCTACTTCTCGCTGGTCGCTTCCGAATAGCGCGCGTATAGATTTGCAACGCGCTGCTGCCACATGCTCACAAAAGCGCCCGAAGTGAGGTTTTCGACCGACTTCCAGATTCGTTTCACGTCCGGGAGCGTATTCTGCCAAATGGCGCGCTTGCACCATTTCTCGCCCTTTTGCTTGCCCTCATCGGTAGCGCACATCGACTGCCAGGCGATCCGCTCCGGATGGCTGACATGTTCCGCCGCGCCTTGCGTGCCTTGTTGATGGATCAAATAGAGGTCGCTTCGCGTCGCCTTCTGGTGCGTGCTCAATTCGAACAGTATCGCGGCGGTGGTAAATTTGTAGGCGGCCGCGATGGCATTGTCCCGCGGATTGGTGATATCGCCGGATCCGTATTTCTCGAACTCATAATTACTCAGTTGAAATAGACCGATATACGAACCGGTGCGCTGCTTGGGATCGAAATCCGATTCAATTTTGGCGACCGCTTTCATAAAACTAAAATCGAGACCGAAAGCGTCCGAGGCGCGCTTGATCTCCTCGACAGGCGTCCCGACTGGGATATCTTTCAATGACTCCAGCACCGTTTCCGCCGGCTTGATATCGGGCGGCACTTCGGAATAGGCGTAATACGTAAGATAAGAGAGATCCTTTTTGGGCGGACTGGCATCATCGGGGCGGTCCTCGACAGCGGCCGGGCGATCATCGGCGCCGGCCGAATGATCCTCAGCCGCAGACCGATCATCCTCTAATTTTGCCAGCGTTTGCGGGGTCTCCTCGGTTGCCTTCGTTTGCTGATCCGGTTTTGGCTGCTCAACATCGAGACGATCCATTCTTTCCAGATGCAAGGCCGCCGGCTCGCGCTCCGAAAACGGATAGGTAAACGCCACTGCAGCGACGACGCAGCTGAACTGCAGGGACCGCATGATCATGTTTAGTTCCCCCGACTCGCGCCGCTTGATTCGCCGCGAGCCCCTCGCGACTCACCATAGCATCGCCCAGGCGCGGCTATTGTCACCGAACCGCAACATCGCGAGAGAATTCGCGGTCCGCCGCATTGCGCGTCTCGTAAGTAATTGATCTTATTGTAGAATAACGAACCGATGCGGCGGCGTTAGCGATGTTTAGGGTAATCGGCAGTCCCTTAGGGCGCGGCCGTGTTTGTGCTCACATGGTCCAAAAGCGCTATGAGCCCCTTCAACAGGTCGCTCGGCGACGGCGGGCATCCCCGGATATGCAGATCCACTGGGACTACGTTCGACACCCCACCGACGACGGCATAGCTTCCAGCGAAAACGCCACCGTCCAGAGCGCAGTCGCCCACGGCGACGACCCATTTTGGGTCGGGCGTTGCGCGATAGGTTCGCTCCAGTGCTTCCCGCATGTTTTTCGTAACCGGCCCCGTCACCAGCAGCACGTCGGCATGACGCGGCGACGCGACGAAGCGAAGTCCAAATCGCTCCAGATCGTAAAATGCGCTATTGAGGGCGTGGATTTCGAGCTCGCAGCCGTTGCATGAGCCGGCGTCTATTTGACGAATGGCAAGACTTCGGCCGAGGCGGCGGCGTGCTTTGCGATCGACGCTTGCAGATAATTCGGCAAGGGCTGCATCATCCGGCGCGGGCCGCGGATCGGTGACCGGTCCACGCATGAGACTTTCAATTAGCGTTCTGCGCATCAGAGATCGTGCCCGGAATACGAACAATTGAAGGACTTATTGCAGAGCGGAAAGTCGGCGACGATGTTGCCTTCAATGGCTGCCTCGAGCAGTGGCCATTGAAACCACGATGGGTCGCGGAGATGGCATCTCACGACGCGATCGCCGTCGAGTTTCACCGACACCAGTACATCCCCGCGAAAGCCTTCGACGAGAGCCAACCCTTCGCCGGCGCGAACGCCCTCATCGAGAGCAACAGCGATAGGCCCTTGTGGCAAACGTTCGATGATTTGCTCGATCAGTGCAAAACTTTGCTCCACCTCACGGATGCGCAGCCAAACCCGCGCATTGACATCGCCATCCGTCAAGACCGGAACCTCGAAGTCGAGTTCTCGATAAGGCGGATAGCCAGGATTTTTGCGCGTGTCGAAATCGCGCCCGCTGGCGCGCCCGACAAAGCCAGAAGCGCCGAAGCGGCGTGCCGATGCCGCGTCAACGATGCCCGTCGACGCGGTCCGATCTTGCAGCGAGGCGGTGTTGTCGTAAAGTTCGACAAGGCGCGGGAAGGTCTGCCGGAGCTGTCGTAACACATCTTTCAGAAAAGCCGCCCCCTCGGCGTGAAGGTCGGCAGCCACCCCGCCGGGAGCGACGCGATCCATCATTAATCGATGGTCGAAACAGAATTGCGCAGCGCGCAAGACCCGTTCGCGCAAAATGCCGCAATGAGCATGCATGATTGCAAACGAGGCATCATTGCAGATCGCGCCAATGTCGCCGAGATGGTTCGCCAAGCGTTCGAGTTCCGCCATCAGCGCGCGGAGATAGTGCGCCCGCGGCGGGGCTTCGACTTTCAAGGCCGCCTCGACGGCTCGAGCAAAGGCTATTCCATATGCCACGGTGCTGTCGCCGGATGCGCGCGCGGCGAGCTTCGCGGCGTGTTCAGTCGTGGCGCCGGCCATGAGTGATTCGATGCCCTTATGAACATAGCCAAGACGTTCTTCGAGCCGAACCACCGTTTCACCCGTAGCGGTAAAGCGAAAATGTCCCGGCTCTATGATGCCGGCATGAACCGGTCCGACCGGTATCTGATGCAGGTTCTCGCCCTCTACGCGTAGAAATGCATATGGCTGCGCAGGCGCGGCGGCTGAGCGCGCACCGAGCGGGTATTGCACATCCCAAAATCCGAGGTCGAGCCACGGCCGAGAATCGGGAGTGCCGATCGGTTTCAGCCCGTAGAGACTGTGCACAGCGCGTTCGAGTCGAATCGCCGGCGCATGCAGCGCGCCGACCGAGGGAAATTCTGCTTCCGGGCACGCAAGGCTTAAGACGATGATTTCTTTAGTATTCTCGTCCATCGCCGCCATATGCACAACGCAAGAAGTGTCCGCCTCGCCCCACAGCCCAAGTAAGGTCGCGCGCCCAGCGGCGAGTTCTTCAGTAACCGCGCTCCAGATTTTCTGCGCAACGAGCACGCGGGGCCACGGACGATGATCGTTCACGAGGCGGCCCTGCGCGATGCTGATCAATGACGGCATGGCTTCACCCCAAGAGCTTGGCAACGCCTTCGAACCAGCCAACAAGCGCGGGCGGCAAGTAGATGCCTCCGATCAGCACTAACGTGAGATGCGCGAACATCGGCATATAGGATGCCTTTGCTTCGGCTGCGGGGCCGCGGGGCTCGCCAAACGCAATCGTATTAAGCCGCAGAAACAGCGCCGCCAGTCCTACGAGAATTCCGAAAACGAGCACAAGAGCGAGAACGGGCGCGCGTGCAAAGGTCGAGCTCACCACCAAGAATTCGCTCATGAAAATTCCAAGCGGCGGAAGCCCGGCAATCGCTATGACGCCGAGGATTAAAGTCCAGCCCAGAACGGGGTTGGTCTCGGTTAAGCCGCCCATGTCGGCGATTCGCTGAGTGCCCTTGACCTGAGCGACATGCCCGACCGCGAAAAAAATTGCCGATTTGGTAAGCGAGTGCATGGTCA
>Ga0187778_10000593_pt1 | contig 25595 bp, 23 predicted proteins | sample 1015_Q2_SP5_20_M_FD_132418 | JGI IMG/M metagenome (GOLD analysis project Ga0187778, IMG submission 132418) | Tropical peat soil microbial communities from peatlands in Department of Meta, Colombia - 1015_Q2_SP5_20_MG | ecosystem: Environmental > Terrestrial > Soil > Wetlands > Peat | place... | reverse complement strand
GAGAAGCCTATCAGCGCATCACCGGCCACGCACTCGACTGAACACTTGGGGATCTTCGTTTCCGGGCGTCACTGCGGAGCGTGCACACGTGAAAGAGCAACTGGAATCGCTGGTGGGAATGATGGTCGATCGCGGAATCCTGCTCGAAGAAGCGCTCACCGAGTTCGAGAAGAAATTCATCAAACGGGTTCTCGAACACGCCAAGGGCAACCAGTGCCGCGCCGCGAAGGTGCTCGGAATTCACCGCAACACGCTGAGCCGCAAGATCTCTCAATATCACCTGGATTCAGCGGCGCGCCGCTGACCGCGGTCTAAACGCCCTTCGCGCGCGAAAATAAAATGGCCGGTCCGAGAGCGGACCGGCCAATCGATGGTTCGAAATTTCTTGGCTGTCGTTTAAATTGCGTTACGGCTTTGGAACGGGCTTGTGGACCGGTCGCTTCGCCCCGGTCTTTTCCGGAGCAGGAATCGAAGTCGGATCCACCTTCACCTGGTCCCAGTGCATCAGGAACGGCGAAGGATCGTAGCTCACGAGCGTCCCCGCAAAACTGATCGGATCATCCTTCTCGAATCGCGCCACGTCGGGCTGAGGAGTGACCTGTGTCGCGGCAGTCCCGGCGCCAGCTGGGGGCGCAGCCGTCCAAACCTTGACGTCCATGTTTGCGGTCGTGGCGTTTTGCATCTGATCTGCATTGTCGCTCGTGAACACCATGAAATCGATGTCGTTGTCGGACTTCTGAATGTCGACGATCTTGCCCACGACCTGCGGGAACTCTGCGCCGCAAATCGCGAGCCACGTCATTTTGGCCTTGTCGCCGCCCGCGCCCAGATCGTTGATCACGGTAATGATCGTGCTGGCCGTGCTGATCTTCGCGAGATCATCGTGGCTCGGAATCGAGTAGGTCGTGGGACGATCCGGCGAGTTCGCCGCGAGTTGCAGCAGCTCGCTGAGTTGAGCGTCCACCTGGCTGTCGCAGCCGGGCTGCTCGTAGGCGAGAATCCGCTGTCGCAGATAATCTTTCACCTTGGCATCGTCGGGAATCTTCAGATCGATGGCGCGCGCCAGCTCCCAAAAACCGTCGAGAGCTTGAGGCGGATTAGAGTTCAGATACGCGAGGCCCAGCCGGTAGCTTGAGACGGCATCCTTGTTGTTCGATGCCAGGACAGCTTTGTATGCGTCGATCGCGGTCGGATAATCTTTCAACTGCGTGCTTGCCAACCCTACTACCCCTTCCAAATACGCAATGCCGGCTTTGATCTGATCGTCGGTTACCGTCGATCCCGGCACCTTCTTGAGATCCGGATAGAGTTTGATGGCTTGCATCGCCACGTCCCGATTCTTCGTCAGCTGATCGTTATCGGGCTTTGGGTAAGCCAGGCCGAAAAGCTGCACGCGGGCTTGCATCGCCTGCACACGCACACCCAACTCGGCCTTGTCTCCCAGCGCGATCAGCTTGTCGCAATATTCGATTGCCTTGGTGTAATTCTTCAGTTGGTAGTAGGCCGTGTAATAGAACTGATAGATGTATTGCAGCAGCGTGGAATTGGGGAACTGTGCGACGAATGCGTCGAGCAACTTGATTTTCTGCGCCGGATCCTTTTCGGCTGCCGCTGCTTGCTCAGCGTTGTACTCGGGAAGCGTGTAGCTCGGCTGCTGGCTCTGCTGTGCAGCTTGCGGGGCGGGCCGTGCCGGCAACGAGAAAAGGCTCAGAGCAGCCAAGGTGATTGCGACATTCCTAAGATGAGATCGTATGATCACTTCCCACCCTCCTGAACTAGGTCTGGATGATCGGTCAATTTCGGACTGCAGCTTCTGTAGGACCGCCGCGTAAAATACAGAAATCCACGGGATTATAGGGAAAGGATTCCACCCGTGCAAGTCTAAAACCTGGCTTGCATTTCAGCACGATGAAATCTCGCAAATGTCGACTCCGTTACTCACGTGATAAGATGTGCGATCCGCGCGGCATGTCGCCTCGACGGAAGTGCCTCCCATGTCTGACATAGCACTCAAGGGAAAAGTCGCGCTCGTCACGGGAGCGAGCCGCGGGATCGGCCTCGCGATCGCGCGGACGCTCGGACGCATGGGAGCAAAGCTCGCTCTGTGCGCGCGAGACTCCGCAAGGCTTACGGCTGTCGCCGCCGAAATCAACCGCGCAGGAATTCCCACGCTGGCAATTCCGGCAGACGTGACCCGCCCCGCCGATCTGGCCTCGCTCGTCAAGAAAACGGAAGACTCGCTTGGCCCCATCGAAATTCTCGTCAATAACGCTGGGATCGGATATTTCGCTCCGGTACAGGACGCCGCCGAAACAAACTGGGACGCAGTATTAGACACCAATTTGAAGGCCGTGTTCCTGCTGAGCCGCCTTGTCGCGCCCGGAATGATCCAGCGCCGCAGCGGGCATATCGTCAACATTGCCTCTCTCGCCGGGAAGAATGCCTTCCCCGGCGGCGGAATCTACTGCGCATCGAAATGGGGCCTGCTCGGGTTGACGCAGTGCATGGCCGAGGACCTTCGCGCGTACTGCATACGCGTTTGCGCCATCTGCCCGGGCTCGGTTGCCACCGATTTTTCGCCTCATTCCGCCAAGAGCGTCGAGAAAATGCTCAAGCCGGAAGATGTGGCCCACGCGGTCGAAATGGTTCTCACGCAGGCGCCCCAAAGCTTTATCAGCGAAGTACTTCTGCGGCCCACCCAGAAGCCGTGACGCCTGCTCGAATCCGAATTTGTTGAAGCGCATCTAACAGTTTTGATAAGCGAAAATGGGCGGCCGGGGCGGGTTTCAAACCCGCCCCTTCTGTTGTGCGCCCAAGTCTGGAGCACGACCATGATTCAAGTTCGACTATCGGACGAACGTGGCCACAACAAGCTCTCGTGGCTCGATTCCCGTTTCACGTTTTCGTTCGACCAATACTACGACCCCGAGCACACGCAATTCCGCTCGCTGCGCGTCATCAACGAGGACGTCGTCGCGCCCGGCGCCGGTTTCCCTACGCATCCGCATCGCGATATGGAAATCCTCACGTGGATTCTTGAAGGCGCGCTCGAGCATCGCGACAACACCGGCGGCCACGGCGTGATCCGTCCGGGCGAGCTGCAGCACATGACCGCGGGCCGCGGGGTGCTGCACAGTGAGTTCAATCCGTCGCAGAAGGATCGGGCGCACCTGCTGCAAATCTGGATTGTGCCGGAGCGCCGCGGACTCGATCCTGGCTACGAGCAACTCTCGTTTTCCGACGCCGACCTGCGCGGTAAGTTCAATCTCGTCGCCGGGCCGCAGGCTCCGATCACGATCCACCAGGACGCGAACCTCTGCATCGCCCGTCTCGATAAGGGCGCGGAGACGAATCAGCAGCTCGCGCCCGGCCGCCACGCGTGGGTGCAGGTTGCGCGCGGCGCCGTGAGGCTCAACGGCACCGAACTCAAATCGGGAGATGGCGCGGCCATTTCGGATGAAACCGATCTCCGCTTCGAATCTCGCGAGCCCTCCGAAGTTCTGCTGTTCGATCTGGCCTGAGCGGAAGCGGCCGCTTCCCGACGCTTGCTTCGGGGACCGAATTCGGTTAAAACGCGTCTCACGAATTCGGCCCCGAAGTGAGATTCCTCTCGAAAAGGAGAAATCGATATGTCGAATTCTTCCGGCAGTATCGTGCCTTTACTTGGACGAATCCTCCTCAGCAGCGTTTTCATTCTCAGCGGGATCGCCAAGATCACCAGCTTCTCGATGGAGGAAGGCTACGCCGTCGCCCGTCATCTTCCGCTTCCGGCCGTGGCGATTACCATCGCACTCATCATCGAAATCGCGGGCGGTCTGTCGATTCTGCTTGGATTGTTCGCGCGATTTACCTCCTGGATTCTGTTTTTGTATCTGATTCCGACGACGTTTCTGTTTCATAACTTCTGGGCCATGCAGGGAATGGATCGCTACGACAACACGATCCATTTCGAGAAGAATTTGGCGATCATGGGCGGGCTGCTGCTCCTCGCGAGTTTCGGCGCAGGCGCCTGTTCGATCGATTCCTCGCGAGCTCCGAAGGCGGCCTAAAACCGAAGATCGTGCCAGCATCTCTTCGCTGAATCTGGCGGCTGTGCGTCCGCATCCGATTCGTGGTCTAATATCCGTCCATTTCAAGGAGGAAGAATGCACGACCGCAAGAGACCCGCGCCCGCCGCCGCAGCGATTCACGACATCATCATGCATCGCTGGAGTCCGCGCGCTTTCGATTCGCGCCCGATCGAACCGGAAAAGCTCCGCAGCTTGTTTGAAGCGGCGCGCTGGGCTGCGTCGTCCTACAACGCCCAGCCGTGGTATTTCATCATCGGCACGAAAGACCAGCCGGAGAATTACAAGAAAGTTCTCGATTCCTTCGTCGAGTTTAATCAGGGCTGGGCAAAGAGTGCGCCAGTCGTCGCGCTGAGCGTCGCTGCGCACAAAATGCCGCACGACGGATCGACCAATCGACACGCGTTTCACGACGTCGGCCAGGCCGCGGCGAATCTCGCGCTGCAAGCCACGGGTCTCGGTTTGCAGATCCACCAGATGGCCGGCATTCTCCCTGATAAAGCGCGCGAAATTTTCGGCATCCCGGCGGATTACGAAGCCGTCGCCGGATTTGCCATCGGCTATCCGGGCGATCCTATGACGCTTCCCGAAGGCCGTCTCCGCGACAACGAAACCGGCGCGCGCCAGCGCAAGCCTGCATCGTCGTTCGTCTTCACCGGCAAGTGGGGCGAGACCTCGCCGATAGTCAAATGAAGGTGCGCGGGTCGTTCCGGGTCTTTGGCCTGCTATAAGAGGGATCCCTCGTCGGCCAAACAGCGGCCTTGCTCGGGACAGCAATCCTGAACGGATTGCTGCCTTGCGCCTTCTATCCCACGTTGATACTCTCCCGTCCGATTCGTGGAGTACGGAGGGCACGCGGCCCCGCGCGCCCGAGGGGGGAAAGTGGTTCCATTCAAGACGCAGGCGTTGCGGATCTTGCTCGCGGTACTGCTGCTGATTCCAGTCGCGTACGCGCTCGCGGCGGGCAACAAGCGCGACGCAAACGAAGTCGAAAATCTGAAAACGCAGGTCGCCGCTCTCCAGAAGCAGGTCCAGAATTCGCAGGACTATCTCGCCATCCAGAATCTGCAGGACGCCTACGGCTACTACGTCGATAAATGTATGTGGGACGAGACCGCCGATCTTTTTGCCAAAGACGGCACGCTCGAAATCGGCCTGCGCGGCGTGTGGGTCGGACAGGATCGCGTGCGGCAGTATCTCCACACGCTCACCGATCTGAAATACGGCACGCTTTTCAATCACATGCAGCTGCAGCCGAAAATCGATATCGCTCCGGACGGGCTCACCGCGAAAGGCCGCTGGCGCGCCTTCGAACAGTTCGGCATGTTGCATCGCAGTGCGCAGTGGGCCGAGGGCACCTACGAAAACGAATATGTGAAAGAAGACGGCGTCTGGAAAATCAAGAAGCTGCACTACTACATGACCTACTACGTCGACTACTACAAGGGCTGGGATCAGGGTGGGAATCCCGCTCCGGGAGCGATTCCGGGCATGCCGCCCGATCAGCCGACAACTGTCGCCTACAAACTCTATCCAGACGTCTTCGTTCCGCCGTATCACTACAAGAATCCTGTCACGAACCGATGAGGTTCGTGACCCTGCCTGCCCCGAGAGACGAAGGGAGCGAACAGCGTGAGTCGAAGGATCACCGGCAAATGACGAAACTCGAAACTCGAAACTCGGGAACGTCGTTGCGTCGCGCCGGCGGTTCTGGGTCCGTAGGGGCACAGCATGCTGTGCCCGGCGCGGTTCCTTGACGATCAGCCGCCCATCTGCGGAGGGCACAAATGCGAGGCATTGTCATCCCGAACCCAGCCCCGACGCCTTGGGTCGGGGACGAAGAAAGGGCTCCCGGGTCGACGGTTAGTCGAGCCCGGGAGATCAGTGAGGGATCTGCTCTTAATTTTCTCTGCGATTAAGGAGGCATCTCTAAAGTGAAATTCCGCACACTGAATTTGCTTCTCGCAATTCTGCTGCTTGTCTCGGCGCGCGCCGCATTCGCCGCGGACGGCGACGCCGCCAACAAACCCGTCGCGCCCGCACCATCCGCCGACGTCGACAAATCGAAAGACCTCGCCGCCGAGGTCGAAGCGCTCAGGACCGAACTCGAGGCGGTGAAGAAGCAGGCGCAAAACGCCGAGGACTACGTCGCAATCTCCAATCTGCAGACCGCCTACGGCTATTACGTCGACAAGGCCAAATGGGACGAGGTCGCCGATCTGTTCACCAAAGACGCGACGCTCGAAATCGGCCTCCGCGGCGTCTTCGTCGGACAGGACCGCGTTCGTGCCTACATGCACAAGCTGCCCGATCTGAAGTACGGCACACTCTTCAACCACATGCAGCTGCAGCCGAAGATCGATATCGCTCCCGACGGCCTCACCGCCAAAGGACGCTGGCGCGCGATCATGCAGGTCGGCGTGCTCAATCAGCGCGCGCAGTGGGGCGAAGCGACCTACGAAAACGAATACCGAAAAGAAAGCGGCATTTGGAAGATCAGCAAGCTCCACGCCTACTTCACCTACTACTCCGATTACTACAAGGGTTGGGACAAGGGCGGCGATCCGCCGCCAGGACCGATTCCGGGCTTCCCGCCCGACCGTCCTCCGACGGAAACCTACAAGCTCTACCCGGACGTCTACGTCCCGCCCTATCACTACGCAAACCCCGTGACAGGGAAGTGACGAAGCCCGAAACCGGAAAATCAAATTTCGCAAACCCTAGAGGGTCGCGCCCGACAGTTGTCATCCCGAGGTGGGTGTATCGCGCCCACCGAGGGATCTGCTGTTGCTTTCGTAGCGCCGGCGTCTCGCCGGCGATTCTTCTCCGAAGGTTTGAATGTAGCGCCGCGGTCTTTAGCGCGGCACTCCGAGAATTCCGCACTTCTAGAACCGCAGCGTAGCTTTGATCGCGTTCGTATTCAGCAGCAAATCCAACGCGTTTGCTGCGCCAAAGATGAAAATATTCGAGGCGAGTAACGCGTCCACCGCGCAGCCTTCGCCATTGTCGACGGCGATGGCGATGCCTCCGGCATTTTTCACCGCGCGCAACATCAGACGGTCGTTATTCCCGTTGCCGAAGGCGGCGACATGCCGCAAATCGAATTTCTTGGCAAAGCCGCGCTTTTCAACGTCATGCCTTTTGGTTATCAGCCTGTTTGGCACAACGATACCTCTGAGTTGTGGCCCCGCCATGTCGTAGGTATCTGCGGTGATGATTTCAAGATCGACAACCTCTTTCAACCGGAGCAGGCGAGGCCTTACTCCCGGCGTCAATTTTCCGTGGAGCGAGAGCGTGCCCGTGTAGTCGCTGATGATCGTGCGGATCAGGTGCTTTCCGAAGCCGGGAATGTCGATTGCGATGCCGGGTTTTTTCATGGCCAGAGCGTAGCGCAATTGAATCATCGTGGCACAGCCACTCTTGGCTGTGCGATCTTTTTCTTGGTCGACCAAAAACATCGCCACTCGCACAACGAACAGGTAGTCCTAGTTCCCGACCTTTCCTGTCCTCAGGGTCAATTCTCATCGCGCCGCAATCGTGCTTACATGACAGGGCTCCCAGGTCCCCGGTAAGGGGCGCCTGGGAGATCAGACAGGGCGCAGCTTGCTCTGGGAAAGGGGGCGAATTTTCTGGGCGACGGCGATGAACGAATCGAGACGAATTTCGCACGGCGTGCGCCGGTACCGCAGCGACGCTCGACCGGAATTGCGCCCGCTCCGATTCCGCCGCCTGCAATTTTCTAATCGCCAAATTCTGTTAGTAGATTCCGGCGTAACTTGCTGCAAACAAACGTTCCGCGCTCGCTCTAATCGCCAAAATCTTCGAGGCTCCGCGAAATTCGATTTTCAAATTTGCAATCTCAAATCTCAAATTTCCGTGCCCGTTTCTACTCGAAAACACTTTCGAGTAGAAAGCACCGCATCTCACTCAAAACAAAGACTCGGCGCTCCGGCTACTCGAAAATATTTCGGGGGTCCCGGGCACCGGTTCTCGAGTTTCCATTTTCGATTTTCGGTTTTTTCGATTCTCAAAAGGGTGTCAACCAAAACCAGGTGTTTCCCTGCGCAAGTTGTTCAAAACACACGCTCGGCACACGAAAAGGGTGTCAACTTTTTGCAATGTGTTTTTCGCCCGAATTTGGATTTTCGAGATTCGGTCACTTGATTTGGCCGGGCGCTGGGAATAATGTGAAACGCAGATTCCAGGAGCCAATCATGGCCGCGCAGCGCGTGATGGTCGCAGGTGTGGTGTTGCTTTTGATTGCTTGCATTGCCGGAGCGGGCTCGGCGAGCGAGGATACGCAGGTTCCGCCGACGTACGTCCCGAGCGGGCGCCTCATGTACAAGCAGTACTGCGCCGCCTGCCACGGCGCCGACGCCAAAGGCAACGGCCCGATGACCGCGGTGCTCAAGGTGCCGCCGTCCGACCTGACCACGCTCGCGAAACGCCATGATGGAAAGTTCCCCTACGAGTATGTGTCGAACGTCCTCGAATTCGGGCCGGGATTCCCGTCTCACGGCTCATCGGAAATGCCCACGTGGGGCCCCATCTTCCGCTACTACGACAAGCAGAACGAGAAACTCGTCAAACTGCGCATCAAGAATCTCTGCGATTATTTGGCTTCACTGCAGGGGAAATAACCGGGCGCCGCAGGATCGATGATCCCCAAACTGGTTCATCGCATCTGGTTCGGCTCGGGCGCTACTCCTTCTGCGTACGAGAATTTCTGGCGCGCGTGGCAGCGGCAGCATCCCGACTACGCGTTCAAGACTTGGCGCGACTCCGACATCGACGAAGGATTTTCGACGCGAAGAAAGATCGCCGAAGCCGAAGGCCCGGTCCGAAAATCGGATATCGCACGCTACGAAATTCTCTACAGGTACGGCGGAATCTATCTGGATTGCGACGTGATGCCGTGGCAGTTTCTCGATTGGCAGAAGCTGGATTCGGATTTGGTCGTCTGCAACGAAGTCGACTCCGACGAGTTCTGCTCCATCGGAGCGATGGCCGCGGCGCCGGCGAACGAAGTGTTTCGCCAGGCGATCGCGGCGCTGAGCGCGATGCCGCTGAACTCCGAGCCGCCGAATCGGGAAACCGGTCCATTTTTCTTTCAGCGGATGCTGCGCTACGGGTCTTACACGAGGCTGCGAAAAGAGGCGTTCTATCCCTACGCGTTCAACGAGCCGTTCGCCGCGCACTTCGAGCGCGATTTGAGCGGCACGTATGGGATTCACGTCTGGAAGGGCTCGTGGATCAAAGAGGAAGAGTTGATGCAGGGCATTCTCGACCGGCTGCGGTGGGGCGATTTGACCGAAGCGGAATCACTCGCGAGCGAGCTGCGGCCCGAGGCGAGAAGGCTGGTGACCGATTACGTGGAGGTCGTGCGCAAGGCGAGGGTCGCGTGCATCGCCGCCACAGGCCACACATTTCTCACTAAGTATTTCAAGATTCGATCGACGCGCCATTTCGAATTTCTGAAGTGTGCATTTCATCTAATTGAGAAAGACACGCGCGCGGTCATCTGGCAGATCGGCGCCGCCGACGGAATCCTCGCGGACCCGCTCAGGCCGCTCGCGGTGAATTGCGACCCTCGGATCGTAATGCTCGAGCCAAATCCGCCGATGTTCGAGCGGCTGAAGCAGAACTACGCCAGGAACCAGAACATCACGTTCTTCGAGGCCGCGCTCGGAAGCGCGCCCGGGAAATTCGAACTGAGCGTGATCGATCCGGAAAAACTCGCGGAGCATCAGCTTCCATCGTGGGCCGCAGGAATCGCGTCGTTTCGGCCCGAGCGTAATGCGCTCGGCGGCGCGACTCTGGACGAAGAGATGGCTCGGCGATTTCAGCCGCACGTCGAAAAGCGCATGGTCGATGTGACGAGTGTCTCGCAGCTTCTCGCCGCGACCGGAAACGAGCATCCTGCGATCGTGGTGGTCGATGTCGAGGGCATGGACGCCGAGATCGTGCAGGCGATTCTGTTTTCAGGCATGCGGCCGAAGATCATTCAGTACGAGACTCAGTGCATGCCGAAGCCAGAGCAGGACGCATTGGCGTCGGCGCTCGGCAAAGAATATGTGCTGCTGACTTTCGGAAATGACCTCGTTGCGTACCGCACGGATTTCTTCTTGAGCTATTGCAACCACCTGTTCATCAATCACGGAATTTCCACGATCTATGAAGACGCGCTGAAATTTGTTCTGAAAAACTAGACGCATGCTTTGCGAACACACTCTGTTACTTGCGCCTGCGGGCGGCGATTGGTACGCTCGCGTCCGCTGGGGGTGGAACAATGGCACAACAAATGAAGCACTGGCGCATCGCGCCAGGATTGATTTTGCTCGGCGCGCTGCTGGCTGTCGGGATTGCGTCCCGCGCGCAGATGGCGCAGAACGCCACGTTGCGCGGATCGCTTTCGGGCACAGTGACGTCCGATCAAGGCTCGGTCGTGGGATTTCGCGTAACCGTGCACAACCTGACGTACAAGCTCTGGTACACGGTCTTCACCGTCAAAGGACACTACACCGTGCCGCAGGCGCTGCCGGGATCGTACGACGTGATGGTTCTCGAGCGCGGATACGCGTCGCCCACGCTGCGGATCGATCTTGCTCCCGGCGAGAATAAGACCGCGGACATCGCGATCAAGAAAATCGGCGGCGGGCCCGGCGGGACGCAGGGCGCGTCGACCGAAGGAATGATGGCGGCGGCCGGTGGACCCGGTGTCGCGGCGAATACAGTGTGGGTCAATTCGATGGATGAGCTTTATCCGCCGGGGCCGGGGCGCGATCTGCTGAAGAAGAACTGCACCGGCTGCCACGGGCCGGAGTTCGGCACGATGCACCGCACCAAGGAAGGCTACCGCATCGGCATCGCGCGAATGACGGAGACCGGGCCGACCGACAATCCGTTCGATACGAATCTCGGTCATACTTATCTCACCGGCATGGAGAAAAATCAGATCGCGGAATATCTCGCGACGAATTTCGGTCCGGGCACGCCAGACAAGCGACTGAAAGTCGATCCGCCGATCATCGATGAAAGCGCGCTCGTGAAGGCGATCTACGTTGCGTACGACATTCCCGACAATTTTCCGCGGCCTCCGTTTCGCGGAAACGTGATCGGCGCAAACGAAATCGACGGAGTGACGGCGCAGGACTCTTCGACCCCCGGCGGGCGCGCGCTGCCGCAATTGCTGCACGATCCGTTCATCGTGCCCGACGGAATCTGGTACGCGAATCCGACGGCGAACGCGATGGTTCATCTCGATCCGAAGGAGCTCGATCCGAACAAGCGCTACAAGTTCTATCCGATGAAGGGGCCGGAAACGTACGTGTTCATGCACGGCATCACGGTCGACAGCAAAGGTCACGTCTACTGGGCTGAGATCACGGGCGGGCAGCTCGGCGAGCTCGATCCGGAGACGGGAAAACAGATTCGCCACTACACGCCGCGACGCGGTGGGATGCTGCAGGTCGTGACGGACAAGGACGACAACATCTGGTTCGGCATGGTGAAGGGGCCGGGCGGCGTGGGCGAGCTCGACGCGAAAACGCGCGTGGTGCATCAGTGGCAGACGCCGACGCCGGACAATCTGATCTACGGGCTCGCGGTCGATCCGGTAGACAACACAATTTGGGGCGCCGGATACAGCAAGGGCCAGGTGACGAAATTTGATCCGAAGACGGAGGAGTACACGGAATACTACGCGCCGTCATCGTGGGGGCAGACTAGGCGGCTTGGCGTGGACTCGAAGGGAATCGTTTGGTTCTCAGAGTACACCACGGGGATCGTCGGGCGGCTTGATCCTGCGACCGGCAAAATGACGGAGATCAAGATGCCGACGCAGGGCGCGAATCCCTACGATGTCTGGCCGGACAAAACCGACAAGATCTGGATTACGGACCAGCCGCAGAACTCGCTTGTGCGTTACGATCCCGACACGCAGAAATTCACCTACTATCCCGAGCCGCAGATGAACTGGAGCCTGCCCAAGGTCGAAGTGGAGAAGAACAACACGATCTGGTTTGGCGCGCGGTTCCTGCCGTACATTACCGCAAATCACTTTTATCCGAACGGCTACACAGCGGACGCGCCCCCGGAACCTTAGAACTGAGTAAGTGAAGGCCCGTCATCGCCAGATGAATGCAGGGGTTCATGCATCAAGCAGATGACGGGCTTGCTTCACTCTTCCAAATCGAAACTAAAACTTAGCGACCAGCGCTGGACATCCGATCACTGGCCGGTGAAAGTGAAATCGACGCTCGCCGATTCGCCCGCGCGGACGGTCACCGAGCGCTCCTGCGTACCGAATGTGACGGTCCACACCGAAAGCGTGTAGTCGCCGGGCGGAACGTTCTTGATCGAGAAGGTTCCATCGCTGCCGGTGACCGCGTAATAAGGATTGGTCACCACGCCGATGAAAGCCTCCATCCACGGATGGATGTTGCAGTGCACGGGAACCATGACCGCGGGCTCCGAAAACCGCGTGGTGAACGACGGTGTGCCGGGCTGCTGCGTGACGTTCCAGTCGCGGTTGCCTTTCGTGGCCGTCACGTGGATGTTGTGCGTGGTCGGATCGTCGGTGACGACTTGCAGCGGCTGGCCGACCATGATGCCCATCACGTGCGGTTCGAACATGCATCCCTTCTGCGTGAGCGTTGCTGAGTTCGATGGCACGTGTCCCGAGAGATTGCCTGTGCCCTTGGAGATATAGACGAACGCATTGGGCAGCGTATTGTTCGAATTCACGCGACCGTCTTCGGCCAGCACCGCCTCGGGCTGCTGCGATACGCAGACGGGATCTTTCTCCATCGAAATCGGGTGCAGCACCGGAGCCTTACCCTGGAAGTGGATCGTGCCGGAGATGGTGCCGCTGTCTGTCGGCCGAGCCATCAGGTTCACGCCAAAGCCTGCCGCCAGCAACGCCACTGTTGCGGTGATGAACGCCATTCCGAATCTTTTCATCGCTTTTGCTCCTCTTCGAAAGTCCCCATTCATGCCGATTTTCTTTCACTCTCCTCGCGGCTCCTGTTTCGCCGTGGGCCGGGCCCGCGTGGAGGAGCGAGCCCGGTCCGCAGCGTTACTTGGCCGAGGGGAGATCGAGTTCCACTCCGCAGCCACGCCCCTCGCGCGGCAACTGCGCGGTTCCCCTAGAACAGGAACCGCACAAGGACGTACAGCGTGTTGTTGTCGGAAGCGTTGCGCCCCGAGCCGTCGTAATTCATCGAACGGCCGTTGAACCTCCAGTAGCCGGTGTACTGCGTCGAGAGATCGATGTTCTGCGTCGGCCACCAGGAGACGTTCAGAATGTAGCCGCTGCTATTCGGGCTCCCGTTGGCGCTGCCGCCGATAGCGCCCGGCGCGTAGAGCGTCGTATCGCGATTGCCGCTCGTATTGAACCAGCCGAACGTGCCGCTGAAGCGGTCGCCGAAATGATATTCGGCATTCGCCAAGACCGTGTTGAGGTGGTGCGGGGCGAAGGCCGCCAATCCGAGAGCCTCGCTTGCGCTGGCGTTTAACGTAGCGTTTTCGTGGATGTAGGTGCCGCGCAGCGAAACGATGTCGTTGTGAAGGCTCGGAAGCGTGCGGTCGTACTGAAAATCGGCAGCCACATCGGTGTAGTTGTCCGTGAGGGTGCCACCGCTTTCGCCTGAGGGGCCAACGACGCTGCTTGGAGTCGAGCGCATGAACATGCCGAACGTGCCGACTTCCAGGTAGTTGTTGGTCCAAGTCTGCTGCCATGCGGCGCGCCAGTAGGGCGCGAGGCCGTGGATATTGAACGGCGCACCTCCACCGGGACTGGTGCCCGAGTTAGGTTGGCTGAACCCGAGGTGCTCAGAGCGGTATCCTGTGATGTCGAGGTAGAGATGATCGTTCCACATGCCGTAGCCGCCGAATCCGGCAACATCCTGCGCGAGCTTGCCGTTGATTATCGTGGAAGCCGTGGGAGTGGGTTCGTGATCATCCGCGATGAACGGATAACTCCACGCCGGCGTGTCATGCCAGAGATCCTCCATGCCCGGATTGTTGTTCAAGTCGAGTCCGTAGATGAAGCTCTTGCCGAACACGCTGCTTTTGGAATTTGCATAGCGAATGTCCGTGTTGTCCCAGCTGAAGTGGTCGTCTTGCGTGTCATAGGTGAACTGCACGAAGCTTCCCACGTGCGTGGACCACGCACCGGCGACGAACAGAGAAACATCCTGCGGGAACTCGAAGTCAGCGTTCTGGTTGCCCGGTTGCACTTTGTTCGTTTGCGTGTACGAGGTATCGAAGAAGACCGACAGAGGCAAGTTCTGAAGCAGACTCAATCCTGCTTCCCGCGATGTCTTTTCGGCTTTCGTGACCGGCATACCGGTGATGGTATATCCGTTCAGCTTGAACGCACGTCCGAGCGGTGTGAGTTCGGGCGGCGTGGTGTGGCAAGACCGGCATGGAAACCCGGTTTGCCGCGCGTAACTTGGAACAGCACTGGCGTACGGCGCGCGCACGCTGGTCACCAATAAAGGCACGACCAGCGCGGCACCCGTGAGAATCACCTTGAGCCACGTCTGATTCACTCTATTCATCGCATTTCCTCCCCATTTTTCTTACCAGTTGCTCCGTTGGAGTACGGCCAAGTAACTCCGAGCACTGAATCGGTCAACGCAGCCGCCAAGTTGAGGTTTTCAACGACCGCGTTGACCGTGCGGGAGAGTAGCGAATAGGGGAAAGAGGCTCTGTGAGAGATGTCACGAGCGCTTGTGACGCCGCTCACCAAGCGTTTTCGAATGCGAAACGAGGCCCGGCGAGGCACACACCCAGCCTCCGAACGGCTTTTCGAGTGCCTTGGCGTCTCAGTATGAGAATCCCAGATGGATTCTCAGATCTTCGGCAGGACGATGCCTTGCTGCGACTGATATTTCCCCTTCTTATCTTTGTAGGAGACTTCGCAGACATCGTCGGATTCGAAGAAGACGACCTGGCAGAGGCCTTCGTTGGCGTAGATCTTCGCAGGGAGCGGAGTCGTGTTGCTGATCTCGAGCGTCACGAAGCCTTCCCATTCCGGCTCGAACGGCGTGACATTCACGATGATGCCGCAGCGCGCGTAGGTCGATTTGCCGACACAGATCGTGAGCACGTTGCGCGGAATGCGGAAAAATTCCACAGAGCGCGCGAGAGCGAAGGAGTTCGGCGGAACGATACACACCGCGCCTTTGAACTCGACGAAGGATTTCGCGTCGAAGTTTTTCGGGTCGACGGTGGTAGAGTTCACGTTGGTGAAGATGCGGAACTCATCGGCGACGCGCATGTCGTAGCCGTAGGACGAGACGCCGTAACTGATCACACCCTCGCGCACCTGGCGATCTTCAAACGGCTCGATCATTTTGTGCTCGATCGCCATCTTGCGAATCCATCTGTCCGACTTCACCGGCATTGGGGCCTCCTAAAGGCGAATCGTTCAATAAGCGTATTTCGCGGTTCTCTCTGATTGCGATGGTCCGTGAAGAGAAACACCGAAAGAGAGGTCCTTCAGCGAGGAAGCGCACTCGCTTCGGGACGGCAATCCTCGCCGGATCGCCGGAATCGCGCAGTGTATTACACGGGGCGATGCTTGACAACCCGCAAACTGCTGACTAGCATGGGGTTCCAGCCTGTTTGGGGGCCGTTCCGGAGGGTGTTGTGATTAAGCTCGACATTGTAAACGCTATCGTAGACAAGAATCCAAACATTAAGCGCACCAAAGCCGAACAGGCGGTCGAAACAGTTTTCGAAGCGATGAAAACGGCGCTCGGAAGCGGGCGCCGCATCGAACTGCGCCGTTTCGGCGTATTCAACGTGAAGCCGCGCAAGACGGGCATCGGACGCAATCCGCGCACGGGACAACAGGTGAATATTCCGCCCGGCAAAGCAGTCCGTTTCAAGCCCGGTAAAGAGCTTCAGGCGCTTCCTGCTCCAGCCGCGAAGCAGTGATCGTTCGCGTCGGCGAGAAGTGCTGAGAGGCGCGTGCATCCAACTCGTGATGAAACTGCGGACAAGTGTGTACACGTGAGCACTGAAGGCGATCGCGGCATCTCGCCGGTCGAAATTCTCGATGTGCGATATCCGCCGCCGTTCGAAATGCCGGTGTACGCGCGACGACGGCGACCGCTCTGGCCCGCACTGGTGCTGTTTCTTCTCACCGTGATTTCGACGCTCTCGGTCGGCTCGGAATTTGCGCGATCCTACGCGGAAAACCGCGAACCGTTCTCGGACAATCAAGACCTGCTCGCTCTGATGGCGCTGCCGTACCGGCATCCTGCCACGCTGATGCTGGGAATTCCGTTTTCGTTCACACTGATGGCGATTCTGCTCGCGCACGAGCTTGGCCATTACTTCGCGGGAAAATTTTACGGGATCGACGTGAGCTATCCGTATTTCATTCCCGCTCCCAATTTGTTTGGAACATTTGGAGCGTTCATTCGCATCCGGTCGCCGATCACGACACGGCGGGCGCTGTTTGACGTCGGGCTGTCCGGGCCCGTGGTCGGATTCCTGGTGGCGCTGCCCGCGATGGCGTATGGAGTGGCCACATCGAAGGTTGTTCCGGGCGCCGAATCGAACGCCGCTATCGTTTTCGGGCATCCGTTGCTGGTGCGATTCTTCGCTGCGGCTTTTTATCCGCACGCCGACGTAACGTGGGTGCTATTGAATCCTGTGGCGCGAGCAGCGTGGGTTGGATTGTTTGTCACGGCGCTCAACCTGCTGCCTGTGTGGCAACTCGACGGCGGGCACGTGATGTTCAGCTTGGTGACCAAGTGGCACAGAGCCGTTTCGATCGGGGTGTCGCTCGGTCTGCTTCTGATGGGCTGGCTGACGACGCGCGGAACGGGCGACTGGATGTCGGTGTGGTATCTGTGGGGCGGGCTACTGCTGATTTTGACGCTGCGATTCCGCCACCCTCCCGTGTACGACCCTTGGCAGCCGCTCGATGGGACACGGCGCGCGTGGGCCGTCGTTGCGCTGGTAATCTTTTCGCTCTGCTTTACGCCTTGGCCCGCGACGTAGCGGCGGTGTGCGAATCCGCTTAGCTTCCAATTAGAACAAACTGGTGGGATCGACGTCGACGATCACGGCGTTGGCGGGGATTTCCTTCGCGGCGCAGAATTCGAGCGCGGCCGCAAGAGATTTGCCGAGTATGGTGCGCTGCGGCGATTTCAGCACAAATTGAAAACGGTAATCGCGCTTGAGGCGAGCCAGCGGCGCGGGCGCCGGACCGAGAATCTTCACGCCGTGCTTCCCAAACGGCGCAAGGCACGCAGCGAGCGCGCGCGACCAACGGACTGCGTTTTCGAGTTTGCGGTCGCGCACAAGCACGCTTGCGAGCGCCGTGAACGGCGGATAGTGCAGCATGCGCCGGAAGTGCGCTTCTTTTTCGTAGAAGGAGTCGTAGTCCTGCTGCGCCGCGAGCTGAATCGCGTAGTGCTCGGGATAGTAGGTCTCGACGAGGACTTCGCCGGAAAGCTCGCCGCGGCCAGCGCGCCCGGCGACCTGCGTGAGTAGCTGGAACGTACGCTCGGCAGCGCGAAAATCCGGCCGGCCGAGAGCGAGATCGGCGGCGGCTACGCCGACGAGCGTGACGCGCTGAAAGTCGTGGCCTTTTGCTACCATTTGCGTGCCCACGAGAATATCGACCTCGCCCTTCGCGAACGCGCCGAGTATCTGCTGATACTGGCGCTTCGTTCGCACCGTGTCTCGATCGAGGCGCGAGACGTGCGCGTGCGGAAATTGCTGCCGCAGATATTCGTCGACGCGTTCAGCACCATCGCCCACGAAATACATGTATTCGGCGCGGCATTTCGGGCATTGCTTCGGCGAGCGAATCGAGAAGCCGCAGTAGTGGCATTCGAGGCGGTCGCGGCTCTTGTGATACGTCAGAACGATGCTGCAATTCTGGCACTGCATGACTGCGCCGCAACTGCGGCAGAGGAGCGACCACGAATAGCCGCGGCGATTGATCAGCACCATCGCCTGCGTCTTCTGTTCGAGACGAAGTGCGATCGCGGCGCGAAGCGTTTCCGAAATGGGCGCGGCGCGATGGTGCCGGCGAAACTCCTCGCGCAGGTCGACGATGCGAACATCGGCGAGCGGTCGGTTTTCGACGCGCGAGGTGAGCTTCAGGAGCTTGTACTTTCCGGCGCGCGCGTTGTGGAAAGTTTCAAGCGACGGAGTGGCCGATCCGAGCAGTGCGACAGCGCCTTCGAGGCGCGCGCGATAGACGGCCGTGTCGCGTCCGTTATAGCGCGGTGACTCCTCCTGCTTGTAGCTTGACTCCTGCTCTTCGTCGACGATGACGAGGCCGAGATTTTCGAGCGGCGCGAAGACTGCGGAGCGCGTGCCGACGACGACGCTCGCTTCACGGCGGCGCACGCGCCACCACTCGCGGGCGCGCTCGATATCGGGCAGGCCGCTGTGCAGCACGGCGACGCGGTCTCCGAATCGCGCGCGAACCAGCCGGCCGACCCACAGCGTCAGAGCGATTTCGGGCACCAGAACGATGGCCGTTTTGCCGCGCGAGAGCGTGGCTTCGATGGCGCCGAGATAGACTTCCGTCTTTCCACTGCCGGTGACGCCGTGAAGCAGAGCCGCTGTGAATTCTCCCGCCACGATCCAGCGCAAGATTTCTTCGAGCGCAGCCTTTTGTTCGGCATTCAAAATGTTCGCTGGAGGAGCGAAGTCCGTATCCCAGGAGTCTTCGCCCGGCGTGATGGCTTCCTCCCACGTTTGCAAGACGCCGGATTTTTCGAGGCGCTGAACGACGGCGCGCGACACATGAGCTTTTTCGAGGAGCAGGTTCAATGGCAGCGGGCCGCGCTCGGCGGTGAGAATTTCGCGGATGCGGTCCTCAGGCGCTGAAGCCCCTGAAGGGGACACCGAGGTTTTGTCGGAGCTGAGGCTCCGATCCTCTGGAGTGCCCTCGTTCGGGGCACGTTGTTGGCCGACAGCAGAAGTAACGCCGACAGCCGCATGGGCTCCGGCGGGACTCCAGGCGACGATTTTCTGGGTGCGGCTGTTGCGGCGACGGAGGAACTCGCTTGCGGTGAGATAGCCGCGACGGACGAGTTTTTCGGAGAGGGATTCGGCGCCTGATTGGCGTCGGAGTCGCGCGGACGAAATCGACGAGTTCGCATTATCGAATTGACTCAGGAGTTCGAATTCGGCGCGCTCCACGTCAGTTTTTTCGCCCGTTTCGGCGAGTTCACGAAAATAGGCGCGGCCGCTGTCGGTGATCGAGTAGGCGCGATCCTGACGGAGCTCGATTTCGGGCGGCAACATTGCGCGAAAGGCTTCGCCAATGGGCGCAACGTAATAGCGGCTGATCCAGTGACCGAGCTCGATGAGCCTGGGTGGAAGCGCGGGAAGGGCATCCATCACTTGGGAGATTTCTTTGACGCCGGCGACTGCGGGCGGGCGATCGGATTCGGCGAGAGCGACGCCGGTCATCGCGCGGCGGCCGAATGGAACAACTACGCGGCGGCCGACGAGAGGCTCACAATTCAGCGAGGCTGGGATTGCGTACGTGAAGGTTGAGCGCAGGGGAACGGGGAGCGCGACTTCAGCGTAACGTGCGTGCATGGCAGAGCCACAGTGTAACAGCCCAGGCTATCGGCGCTTAGGCTGGAGGCCGAGAACCGCCATCACTTTCTGCAGATCCTTCCAGACGTCGCCTTTCGCGTTCGGATTTCGAAGGAGGTAGGCGGGGTGATAGGTCGCGATCAATTTCGCGCCGCGATAGTCGAAGAACTCTCCGCGGTAGCGGGAAATTCCCTGATTCGTGTTGAGCAGCGTCTGCGCCGCGCATGCGCCGAGGCAGCAGATGACTTTGGGCCCGATCACGTCGAGCTGGCGAAAGAGATACGGCGAGCAGGTGGCGATTTCGTCTTTTTCGGGCAGGCGATTTTCGGGCGGACGGCATTTCACTACGTTGCAGATATACACGTCAGAGCGCCTAAGACCCATCGCTTCGATCATTTGCGTGAGCAGCTTGCCGGCGCGGCCGACGAAGGGCTCGCCCTGTTCGTCTTCGTCGCGGCCTGGGCCTTCACCCACGAACACAAGCTGCGCCTTTGGATTGCCGACGCCGAAGACGATGTTCGTGCGAGCTTTGTGGAGCTTGCAGCGAGTGCAATTGGGGCCGATATCGGCGCGGATGTGATCGAGAGAATCGTTTTCGACGCGATCGGAAGATTCGAAAAGCGATGGTGACGGAGCGCTCGGAGAAAATCGCGGAGATGACGCCTCAGGGGGTAGAGCCCCTGCAAGGGGGCGCGATGGAATGTCGGAGCTTCCTTCGACTTCGCTCAGGACAGGAAAGCTCCGACCCCCTAAACTGCCTGCGTCGCGCGATGGCGGGAGAGGTGAAATTCCAGTTTGCGTTCCCACCCTCTGGGAAACCGAGGGTGGGGCACCTGAAACATCTCTCGCCGAGGTGGGTGCGCCGGCCGATGGGAGCGGCTCGACCTCTCGTACCGCGCGATTCAGATAGAACGGGCCGAGGCCGAGATCATCGGCGTACCGCAACCATGCCTCCGACTTCGAGCGTGTGGGCGAATTCATGAAACCTCTCTGACTTTGCACCTTACTTCTTCGGATCAACGAGCGCCTGATAGACGGTCGGGCGGCTCAACTGCTCCACATTCGGCTGTTTTGCACCGATCATGTGCTGCGTCATCCCCACGAAGACGATATCGTTCGTGGGGTCGATCCAATACCAAGTGTCCGCTGCGCCGAGCCAGAAAAACGTGCCCTTGCCGACGATTTCATTGGCCATCGCGGGGTCGGTGAACACGGCGCAGTCGTAGCCCCAGCCCATGCCCGGACGAATCGTTTCAGGCCCGATGAAGAATTCGCCGGTCATCAGATTCGGCGCGAGATGATTTGAGGACATCAATCGCACGGTTTCTGGCGCGAGGATGCGCACGCCGTCGAGTTCGCCGCCATTGAGCAGCATCTGCGCGAAACGGAAATAGTCGCGTGCGGTGGAGACCATGCCGCCTCCGCCGGATGGCATTCCGGGTTCCGTGGTGTAATCCCCGGTGAGGCCAGCGCTCGATTGAGGAACTAGCTCGCCTTTGCTGTTTTCGCCGTAGAGCGTCGCGAAGCGGTTCCATTTTTCCTCGGGAACCATGAAGCCGGAATCGTTCATGCCGAGAGGCTTGGTGATGTGGTCGTGTATGAAGTCGGGAAGCGTCTGTCCCGACAGTTTTTCGACGATGTAGCCCTGAATGTCCATCGAAACGCTATAGACCCATTTAGTCCCGGGCTGATAGAGCAGCGGAATCTTCGCGAGCTTGTCGATCATGTCCTGCAGGGACTTCGACTGCATGACGCCCGTGCTTTGGTACATCTTGTCGACGGGACCGTCGCCGAAGACGCCATAGGTGAACCCCGCGGTGTGATCCATCACCTCCTGCATCGTGGGAGGATGCACGGGATCCTCGACGATGATGTTGCCGCTGGAATCGACGCCCTTGAAGACTTTTAGATGGGCGAACTCGGGGATGTACTGCGAGATAGGATCGCCTGGGCGCCATTTGCCTTCTTCATAGAGGATCATCATGGCGACGCCGGTGACCGTCTTGGTCATCGAGAAAACGCGGAAGATGGTGTCCTGCGTCATCGGAGCGCCGCTGGCGAGGTCTTTCTTGCCGTAGACGTCGACATCGACGATCTTGCCGTGGCGCGCGAGCAGCGTGACCACGCCCGCGAGGCGCTTTTCGTCCACTTCCTTGTGCATGTTGGCGTGAAGACGCGCGAGGCGTGCGGAGGAGAAGCCGACGGACTCTGGCTTGCTAACGACGATATCGGATGCTTTGGTGGGCGCCTGCTGCGCATCGAGGTTCGGCCCAACCGCAATGAACGTCAAACTGGCCAGCATCGCGGTTGCGAACGGCGAGAGTCGCCTGCGAATCATGCGATTTGTCCTTTCAGTTGCGACGACGCACTGAGAATGGCCGAATGGTCCGGCTGATTTTTGTAACTCAGCCGATGGATCGTGTCAACGGAGCGGGAGAGGATTTACGATTTTCGGATTTCGAGGACGTGGTCGAGGATGCGGTTGGCGACGTCGAATTTCGAAAGTTTCGGAAGCGGAATCTCGCGGCCGTCGCGGAGGAAGAGGGTGACGATGTTGGTGTCCGTGTCGAAGCCGGCACCTTGTCGCGTCACGTCGTTGGCGACGATCATATCGGCACCCTTGCGCGCGAGCTTGTCGCGAGCATTTTCGGCCATGCGCTCGGTCTCCGCCGCGAAGCCGACGAGAATGCGTGAACCGTTTTCGCGGCCGAGCTCGGCGAGGATATCCGGCGTCGGTTCCAGTTCCAGAACGAGCCGCTCATCACCGCGCTTGACCTTTTGCGTGCGGGGGACTGCGGGACGATAGTCGGAAACAGCGGCGGCCATGATGACGATGTTTGCGTCAGCGACTCGCTCGCGGACAGCGTTGCGCATCTCCTCGGTGGCGCGCACAGGAACCCAATCGGCGCCTTCCGGTGCTGGGAGATCGGTTGGTCCGCTGACCAGAATCACATGCGCTCCGCGGCGAATGGCGGCCTCGGCCAGCGCGTAGCCCATCTTGCCGGACGAGCGATTGGTGAGAAAGCGGACCGGGTCGATATCCTCTCGCGTGGGACCGGCGGTCACGAGAACGGTCTGGCCGTCGAGATCGTGCCGCAAGCCGAGCACGGAACAAACTTTTTCGACGATCGCTTCGGTGGCGGCGAGGCGCCCTGCGCCCGTCATTCCACAGGCGAGATAGCCTTCGTCGGGATTGACGACGTGAACACCGCGCGCGCGCAGAATTTTCAGATTTTCTTGCGTGGCCGGATGCTCCCACATGTTGACGTTCATCGCAGGCGCGACTACGACGGGAGCCTTCGTGGCGAGAAAGAGCGTCGAGAGGAAATCGTCGGCGATGCCGTGCGCGAAATGCGCAAGCGAATCAGCGGTTGCGGGCGCGACGAGCAGAAGGTCGATGCGTTGCGCCACTGCAATGTGCTCGATGGCGCTTTCGACGTTGGCCGGCGCGGCGCCTTCCGCGCCGAACATTTCCGTGATAACCTTCTTCCCGGTAAGCGCAGCGAAGGTGAGCGGCGTAATGAATTCCTGCGCAGCGCGTGTCATCACGACCTGCACGTCGAGCTTTTCCTGCTGCAGGCGGCGGACGAGCTCAGCGGCCTTGTAGGCTGCGACTCCTCCGGTGACACCAAGCGCGATTTTCATCGAAACACCCGCGCTACTTTCGGCGCTTTCCTTCGCCGTCTTCCGATCCCTCGGGTATATCGGGTAGCTCGTATTCCAGAGCGCCCTGATGCAATTCCTCTTCGGCGATGCGCGTATTCTTGCGCGATCTTGGATTTTCAACCAGCGGGCGCGCTCCCACCATCAATTGGCGCGCTCGGCGCGAGACGACGACTACATAGGCGAATTGGCTTTCCGGCGCATGTCGTTGAACTGCCATGTGAAGATCAGCCTCCAAATGATTTCAAAATTTCGTGAATGCGTTCCGCCTTTTGCGGAATGCGGCACCTAGAACCCACCGCGATGGCTTGCGCTTCGCGACTGGCGCGCTCGAGATCATCATTGATGATGACGAAATCGTATGCGGCATAGCTCAAAATTTCCTGGCGCGCGCGCGCGAGGCGCCGGCGAATTTCATCTTCGGTATCCTGGCCGCGCTCGCGGATGCGACGCTCAAGATCCGCGCGCGAAGGCGGCAGCACGAAAATCGCAACTGCGTTGGGCAATTGCTTCTTGGCTTGCAATGCGCCCTGCACGTCTATCTCGAGGACGAGATCTTTTTTCTTCCTGCGCGCCTCGTCAAGCTGCGCCCGCGGCGTTCCGTACCAGTTTTTTCCGAAGACCTGTGCGTACTCGAGGAATTCGCCCCGCGCCACCATCTGCTGAAAATCAGCTTCGGTAACGAAATTGTACCACTTGCCGGCGGCTTCCGTCTTGCGTGGGGCGCGCGTGGTGCACGAAACGGACAGCATCACGCCCGGCAGCTCCAAAATTTTCTGAACCAAAGTAGATTTTCCGGATCCAGACGGGCCGGAGACGATCAAGACCAATGGCTCCGAGCCGCTCATTCGATGTTTTGCACCTGTTCGCGAAGTTTTTCGATTTCGGATTTGATTTCGAGGCCGCGGTTGGTGATCTCAAGTCCTTCGGCCTCACTGCCAGGCGTTTTGGAAAGGAGCGTGTTGGCTTCGCGTTGCATTTCCTGCAACAGAAAATCGAGTTTCTTACCGACGTCCGCCGCCGCGGTCAAATGAGACTCGAATTGGCGCACGTGGCTCGCAAGCCGCGAGAGCTCTTCCGAGATATCGCTGCGCTCGGCGGCAATGGCAGCTTCTTGTGCGATTCGCGCGGGATCGATTTGCGTCTCGCCGAGGAGTTCCTTGAGGCGCGTTTCGAGACGCTTGGCGAAAGCGGGCCGGGCGCGTTCGGCCAGCGATTCTACCTGTGCAGCGAGGCTCAAGATATTCGTGAGGCGACCGAGCATTTCTCGCCGGAGAACGTCGCCTTCGTGCTCGCGCATGCGATCGAGCTTGTCGAGCGCTTCGGTAAGGCATGCGGCCATGATCTCTTCGAGTTTGGCCAGCTCTTCATCGAGAGATGTCGCGGCAGGTCCGATCACGCCGGGCAAGCGCAGAATGGATGCAAGGTCGGGCTCGGAGTGGATCGCAAACTGCTTCCGCAGCGCGTTCACTGCCTGCACGTAAGCGGCGGCGACTTCTTCGTTGATGGTGACGGCTGCAGGCCCGGCAAGCTCGTAACGCAGAGTTACGTCGAGATGCCCCCGGCGAACGCGGTCGCGAATGATTTGGCGGATGCGCGGCTCGAGCGGCTCGAAGCCCTCCGGCACGCGGACGTGCAGGTCGAGAAAGCGATGATTCACGCTGCGCACAGAGAGCCGCATCGCGAATCCGTTTTCGGTGCGCACGGCCTGCGCGTAGCCCGTCATCGATTTTAGGCTTTTGCCGCCAGCCTCGGTGGGGTCCACCATGGCGGATTTAGATTGCGCGGGTGCCATGGTCACTCCGACCCTGCCATACGCGACACCGGCTCAGCGTCGCGGAACTGCATGTCGTAGAGGCGCGCGTAAATGCCGTTGCGCGCTAAAAGCTCTTCGTGCGTGCCGCGCTCGCGAATTGTGCCATCGTCGAGCACGGCGATCATGTCCGCGCGACGGATGGTCGAGAGGCGGTGCGCGATCACGAAGACCGTGCGGCCGGTCATCAAGTTGTTCAGGGCGCGCTGGACGAGCATTTCGGATTCGGAGTCGAGCTCCGAGGTCGCCTCGTCGAGAATCAGGATTGGTGCGTCTTTGAGCAGCGCCCGCGCGATGGCCAGGCGTTGACGTTGGCCGCCGGAGAGGCGTTGGCCGCGGTCGCCGATCACCGTGTCGTAGCCGAGCGGCATCTGCACGATGAAATCGTGCGCGAGAGCAGCTTGGGCCGCCGCGATGATTTTCTCTTGCGGCATGTTGGGCTGGCCGTAGCACAAATTGTTGCG
>Ga0187778_10000591_pt1 | contig 25597 bp, 19 predicted proteins | sample 1015_Q2_SP5_20_M_FD_132418 | JGI IMG/M metagenome (GOLD analysis project Ga0187778, IMG submission 132418) | Tropical peat soil microbial communities from peatlands in Department of Meta, Colombia - 1015_Q2_SP5_20_MG | ecosystem: Environmental > Terrestrial > Soil > Wetlands > Peat | place... | reverse complement strand
GGCCTGAAGCGTGTGGACGTGATGTACCGGCGCATCGACGACGAATTCCTCGATCCTCTCGTCTTCCGTTCCGACTCCCTGCTGGGCGTGCCCGGTCTGATGGGCGCTTACCGCGCCGGCAATATCGCGCTGGTGAATGCGGTGGGCAATGGGATCGCCGACGACAAAGCCATCTATAGCTATGTTCCCACGTTCATCCGCTACTACCTTGGTGAGGAGGCGATTCTGCGTAACGTTGAAACCTACCTCGGCGGCCGCGATTTGAGCTACATGCTCGACCACCTGCCAGAGTTGGTTGTGAAGGCGGTAGGCGAATCCGGCGGTTACGGCATGCTGATCGGCCCAGCCTCGGACCGGGCCACCATCGAGCAGTTCCGCGAGCGAATCAAGGCCAACCCCCGCAACTACATCGCGCAGCCGGTGGTGCAGCTTTCGCGCGTGCCCTCCTATCATGCCGGCACGCGTCGCATCATCGGCTGTCACGTCGATCTGCGTCCTTACTGCCTGTATGACGGTCAGAAGGTCACCATCGTCCCGGGCGGGCTGACGCGCGTGGCACTGACGCCGGGCTCCCTGGTGGTGAACTCCTCGCAGGGCGGCGGCAGCAAGGACACCTGGGTCCTGCACGGAGAGTGCTGAGATGCCCGAAATGCTCTCTCGCATCGCCGATTCTCTGTTCTGGATGGCGCGCTACATCGAGCGCGCCGAAGACACAGCGCGGATCCTCGACGTCAACTATCACATGATGCTGGAGCAGTCGGACCAGGAGTACCGCCTGCGCTGGGATCCGTTGATCGTGATGGCCGGTGAAGAAAAGCCCTTCCGGCAGCTCTACACAGAAGCCAATGCATACACTGTCTTCGATTTTCTGGCCTTCCGAGCCGACAATCCCAGTTCCATCGTGCAGTGCATCGCCAGGGCGCGGGAAAATGCGCGCACCATCCGCGAGCGCATCTCGCGGGAGATGTGGGAGGACATCAACGGCCTTTATCACATGGTGAACCGTTTCGAGGCGGCGGACGAGATCGCCGCCGGTCCGCACCGTTTCTGCGACGCTGTCAAGTTCGCTTGCCATCGTTTTCACGGCGTCACCGACGCCACCCTGCCGCACGATGAAGGCTGGGAGTTCCTGCGCGTGGGCTGGTCGCTGGAACGGGCCGAGGCGACCACGCGCCTGGTGGACGTGCAATATCAGAATCTGCTGGAAGGGCCTGCCGTTGCCGCCACCGCCGACAACCACCAGTGGATGGCCGTGCTGCGCTCGGTGGGCGCCTACGAGGCCTATCACCGCCAATACCACTCACCGATCCGGCCTGAGAAAGTGGCCGAGATGCTGATTCTCCACCCGCAGCATCCGCGCTCCATCCGCTTTACCGCCGGCGAGGTGCAGGCCGGACTGCGCGCCATCAGCGGCACGAGTTCCGGTTCCTATGCCAACGAAGCCGAACGGCTGACCGGCAAAGTGCTGGAGGGCTTGCGCTATCAGACTGTCGAGGAGATTTTTGCGCGCGGCCTGCACCTGTACCTGAGCGATCTCTTGCGCAGCTTCCGCGAGATCGGTCAGGATATCGCCAGGACGTACTTCTATTACGCGGTGGTGGCATGAACCGGTATCACCTGACGCATGTCACCGAGTTCCAGTACGACGGCCCGGTTTCGGAAAGCTACAACGAAGTGCGCCTGCGTCCCATGCACGACGACCGGCAGAGCTGCCTGTCCTTCCGGCTGGTCACCGCTCCCAACTCGCATGTCACCGCCTATCACGATGCCTTCGGCAACTGGGTCCACCAGTTCAACGTCTTCGCCGAGCACCACCGCCTGACCGTGCACTCGGAATCCGTCGTGCTGGCGCATGACGCTGCGTACAATGGTTCCGGCTCCATGACCCTGAGCGAGTTTGACGCTGGCGGCAAGGAACTCTGTGAGGAGCACTTCGACTTTATCGCGCCCACTACCTACGTCCCCCAGCTGCCACAGCTTGCCGAATTGGTCGAAGCCGCAGGCCAGGCCAGCGGCGGGAGCGTACTGGGATTCGTTCAAGCGAGCTCGGACCTGATCCATCAGCGATTTCGCTACGTCAAGGGCGCCACCCACGTTAATTCCTCAGTCGCAGATTCACTCTCCCTGGGTGCCGGAGTGTGCCAGGACTTCGCGCACCTCATGCTGGGCGTGGTGCGCACGCGTGGCTTGCCAGCCCGCTACGTTTCAGGCTACCTGGTTCCCGAACCGAAAAACGATGGGGTCTCCAGCCCGGAGGAAGTGGTGGGTGGACAAGCATCGCATGCCTGGGTCGAGGTCTTTCTGCCGGGAACGGGCTGGCTGGCCTTCGATCCGACCCTGGGAAAGCCGGCGGGCTTGCGCCACGTCCGCGTGGCCTATGGCCGGGATTACGGCGATGTGCCGCCTGTCCGCGGGGTCTACAAGGGACACGCTGGACAGCGCCTGTCGGTGGATGTGCGAGTGCGCCCGGCGGTGGACAGCGAGGGTCATGAGCGGTTGCTGGAAACCGCAGCCAGGCCGGTCGAAGAATCCGTTCCCGAGCGGCCTCAGCAACCCCAGCAACAGCAGCAGTAACCTCCCTGGGGCGAAAGGCGACCGACCCGCCGACCTCTCATAAGATATGGTCAGCCATACGTGCAGGCGACTCTCAACATTGGCAATACGGTCGAGACCCAAGTCAAGCGCGGCTATGTCAAGAGGCCGCTTGGCTACGGTGTGCGAATTGGGACGGCGTACGGCCCTTCCTTGATGAAGGCGACGCTCGGGACGGAGCCGTTCCCTCGCGGATGGTTCATGGCGCAGATGAGCGCGTTCTGAACCATAGCGGCCGTCCTCTCGGCATCATCCGTATAGGGACGCTCGGGCAAGTAATCCCAGCCCATGACTCCCGGGACAATCTGCTCCTGCTCTAATTTGGGTAGCGCCGCCGTGCAGTAAATGAGGCCTTGCTCCCCAACCTTGTCGAGAACCTTGGCCCACATCTGTGGCTCCCATTGGTCCTTGGTGAATTTCCAGCCGGCATTACGCAGCATCGACATGTACCCATCGTGCCCTTGCAGCTTCAGCAGGTGCAGCAGCGTTCTATACGTCCCTGGGCCAATAGGATTCTCGTCTCGCTCGCAGGCTGCCAGGATGATCACTCCTCCCGCCTTGACCACGGGCAGCGCGCCAACGGCTGCCTTGGCATTTTGGTAGTGGTTGATGCCCACATAGCCGCCGTGGGTCAGCACCACGTCGTATTCCTGCTCCACTGGAATAGCCACGATCTGCTTGAGGAGTTCTACTGCCTTCGCGTGGGCCAGCTGGAGGTCCCCGGAAAAAACACCGAGCAGTTCCAGGCGGCGGTTCAGCACTGTGTTGATGATGAAATCCACGCCGGCCTTCTGGGCAATCTCCAGCGCCTCTTCATGGCAGGGATTCCCTTCAAGAACAAGGTTGGTGGCTAGGGGGGAATCCAGGAATTGCGCGCTATGGAACTTCTCGATCGTCTTTCTGCTCACCAGCGCGGGGCAGATGGCCTTGCGACCGCCGGAGACTCCCGCCATGAAGTGGCTCTCCACCAGGGCTGTGGCGATCTTGACGTCGGCCGCGTAATAGACCCGGTTGATGAGAATCTCGGTACCACTCTTCGTCGTGCCAATGCTGACCAGCATGGAGGAGTTGTCGCACTCGTGATCCACGATGGCGTATTGGTCCACCACTTCTTTGCCGAACATGGTTTCCTTCTCTTCTCGAGTGCTCGGCCGGTGCGTCCCCGTCCCGACCAGGAGAGTGATGTTCTCCTTGCGGATGCCCGCGCGATGCAGCAACTCCAAGAGCGGCGGCAGGATTCCTGAGTCTCCCTTGTACGGCACCGGCCGGGTGATATCCGAAGTGGTGATGCAGACGGTTAGCTGATCGGCCGGCTTCCCCTTATTCTTCAGGATTTCTGGCAGCGGCTTGGCGCCGATAGGCCTATTGATGGAGGCGTTGATACTCGCCTTCGGGTTGCCGAGGAGCGGGGCTTCCTTCATCTCCAAAATGCGGCAGTCTCTCGGCACGCAGACCGCAAAGGCTCTGGCGCCATATTCGACTTCCACCTTCTTCCACCCGCTGAGGTTTGCGCCGCGAAGGATACTCGCCATTTCAGGCTTCATGGTAGATTTTCTCCTGGTCTGCCCCTCCGCCCCGCTCGTGACATGCTAAGGCAGGCCTGCCTTACGGGTCGGACTCAAGCAGCTCTCCGCCTTTCCCCTCCGGGACAATCCGCCAGTCTGCAGGACGTGGTCTTGGTCGGAAATCCTGAGGGTTCCGTGTAAGTATCTGGCGCAAAGCCCCAACATTCAGTGACTCAAATCACAGCATTCTGATTGCAAACGGCCAGAAAAGATTGATTGCGAGGCTTGCCAAGCTTGTGATGCTTGCAAAGCACGGACGCTACAAATTACAACAAGTCGATCATCGGGAACGCGAAGGCTGAAATTGGAACAGCTCTGTTTCAAACGAGTTGCGAGATGGGACACTGTGGCGGGGGCCCAGGCCCTAACACATTCGACAATCTCAGTAATCCGCGTGACCGGAACATGAAGCTCAGCCGCCAGCGGATATTCGCTGACGTCAAGTCACCGATAGCAGGTGCGGATAAAGCTATGCGTGCACTTGCTCAAGATGCTTCAAAGTCGGCAGCTGCTTAATGGACTTTCCAGTCTTCTTCTGGGCCATGCGCAGCTCATAAAGACTTTGCAGGTTGAGCCAGAACTCGGGGGTCGTGCCGAAGAAGTGGGCTAGGCGCAGAGCCGTGTCGCCAGTGATGGCGCGCCTCCCATGCAAGATCTCAGTGACGCGGTTGGTCGGAACACCGAGCTGCCGCGCGAGCTCCGCAGCACTCATTTCCAGTTCCTTCAGTTCTGCGGCCAGATGTTCGCCGGGGTGAATCGCGGTACGTGCCACAATGTTTTCTCCTAGTGATAATCCACAATCTCCACATTTGATGGACCAGATGCGCCTCTTGGCCATTCAAAGCAAATCCGCCACTGGTCATTTATGCGGATACTGCATTGCCCTTTACGGGAGCCTTTCAGCGCTTCAAAACGATTGCCGGGCAATACAGCTAGGTCTCTCAGTTCGACGGCCGCATCCGAGCGATCCAGCTTCAAGCGGGCGGCGCGCTCGATTCCGGAGAACGTCTTGACCCGTTTACCGGCAGCAAAATCCTCAGTCCGCTTGTCCCGGTAGCTGACAATCACGATTCAGCATAGCGATAATTACGTGTTACGTCAAGCGTAATAAATGCGCATGATTGGGGCGGGACAGCCTTTCTGCCGACTGCAAAGAAACAGGAATTCCTGCAGCAGGTGACGGAGGCCGCGTGAGCTCGTGCTCACCAAAACGTCGCCAGATTCGCCTGGCTGCCGATGCCTACAGCAAACTACATCACTCGATCCTCCAAAGGGATGGCTGGCGCTGCCAAGCCTGCGGTTCGATGCACGGGCTCGAGGTCCATCACATCCAGCGGAGGAGTCAATCAGGAAGCGATTCTGAGGACAATCTCATCACCTTGTGCTCGGGCTGCCACAGAGCGCTTCACACCTGATCAGGCGGCTCCGGCGAAATCATCCGTGACGTGGAATCCCAGCCGATATGACGACCTGAAAGTGAAGCCACGTTGGCTAGGATTGACTGAGATCGCAACCGAGAGAGAAACGTAAGGCCGCGCAGATTTCGCGCATTCGCAGGGAACTCAGGTGGGCTACCCGCCTCCCCAATCGAACCTGAGAAACAGTAACCGCATTGTGTAGATTCACTGCGCACGGCGCTTTCATGCCATCCTCTTCATTCAAAACCACTTCAGACGGCACGCCTCGAATCTTGGATGTGACAGGTGCAACAGTGACACTCGACAAGTAAGCAATTGCGCTGTCGCGAGTCAGCACAACCACGGGCCTTCTCTTGTCTGGCGGAGCAAATTGGTAGAGTCGGACGTCTCCGCGGGCTATTCTGCTGGCCACACCGCCTCCGTTTCCCAAACCAGCAGTTCTGGCGCTTGCGGCTGCTTTAAATAGCCCTCGCGGTCGCGTTCTTCGTTAGCTCGGACCTCTAATCTCCGGAGATGCTCCCGCAGTGCGTCGCGTACCAAGGCGGAACGATTCCGCTTCGTCTGCCGTGCGGCCTGATCGGCAGCGTGTAAGAGCCTCTTGTCGAGAACAATCTGAATTGTTTCCATATGTCGAATCTATTCCACAGTATACTCCACAACCACACGATTGTGCGAACTTTTCATGTGACGTTCCTTGCCAGAGGGCCGCGGTGACACCGGAACTCGCTACCCCGACCAGCCGGCAGGGTTGCTGGCTGGAGATGATCAGCGCCGCTTTCTGGCCGGCGCTCACGTCGACAGCGGCGACTCCAAGATTCTGCTGTTTTCCATGCTCCGCCTGTTCCGCTTCCTGTCGGCTACGCAGAAACAGGAATTCCTGCAACAGGTGACAGAGGCAGCGTGAGCTCGTGCTCACCAAAACGTCGCCAGATTCGCCTGGCTGCCGATGCCTACAGCAAACTACATCACTCGATCCTCCAAAGGGATGGCTGGCGCTGCCACGCTTGCGGTTCCCTGCACGGGCTCGAGGTACATCACATCCAGCACAGGAGCCAGCTGGGCGACGATTCGGAGTGTAATCTGATTGCCCTGTGCTCCGACTGTTACAGAGCAATTCACGCTTGATAAGGCTGCTCTCACAGGTCCGGCGGGATGCTGTTAGCAGCGCGACCACTCAGCGTGTGGGCTGCGGAGACGTCCTTCCAAGAGTGACACATGTCACATGATAAGGTGTCCTGGGGCACAGCCTCGCGATCCTCTGACGCGGTTAAATTCTGATTTGTAGACGAGAGCTCCCCTTGCTGCTGAGAGGTTAGCGTGCTACGGCTTGTCCGGCTTATTCTCGCCGTCTCTCTAGTCGCAATCTCCTGGATGAACCCCGCCATAGCGCAGAGCGGGAGCGCGACGGGAACCGCGGAGGCGGTTGTTCCGCCCGGAAGCGATTTTGGCGGCCTCTACTACCTGGGAAGTTTTGCTTCGGCAAAGGATTTGGTGCCACACAGTGGGATTTGCGGCGCCTTTGGACTTGTGGGAAGGCCGCCCGTCCCCCTTTCCGAGGTCAGCCGGGAAGCGTCTCGTTCTCGTTGCGACATTGTCATTGATGTGGTTGCTGGTAGGCGCGAGTTTGGCCCGGAAGACATGATTTCCTGGCCCTATAAGATAGCCACGGATTCCAAAGACCGCGTCATCGTTGTCGATCGAGATAGATATCCATCGATACACATCTTCGATTTCGCCAAGCGGAAACACTCGCTTATCGCGGGCGGCCCCGGCGAGCGCCTACAAGCCCCTTCCGGCCTGGCCATCGATGGTCAGGACCAGTGGTACGTGACCGACGCGCAACTCGGAGCAATTTTGGTTTACGGCCCGAACGGCAAGTTCCTACGGTCTATCGGTACCCGGAAAGGGGAGCGACTGTTCGCGCGACCTGGCGGAATCGCGGTGGACTCTGCTTCCGGGCACATCTATGTTGCCGACCCTATGCAAAATGTAGTGGTCATGCTGGATGCTGACGGCAACATCCTGGCGAAGCTGGGCACGAGAGCCGGTGGCAGCGGTCCAGGAGAGTTTGCGGCCCCCACCGATGTCGTGGTTCGAGGCCAGGAGCTTTTTGTACTGGACTCGCGCAACAACCGCATTCAGGTGTTCGACTTAGCGGGGAATTTCCGCGCCAGCATCCGTCCGGAATCAATGGGACCTTCGCTGGGTTTCTCCGTAGACAGCCGGAGTCGGATTTATCTCGATGGCCCGCTGAACACAGTGCAGGTCTTCCAACGAGATGGACGGTTGCTTCTTCGATTTGGTTACGCGGGCACCGGTCACGGACAGTTCCAAGAACCGACTGGCATCTGGACGGACCGGTTGGACCGCATCTACGTCGCAGATACTGGGAATCGTCGGGTCCAGTCGTTTGAGTGGGGAGTCAAACATGGAATCACACTGCCGCACCCCAATGAGTAGTCCACGCAACGCTAGATCGATAGTGCTGCCGGTCTCGGGCGCTTGTTAGCGCTAGACGCCACCTCGCGATTTGGCGAGAGGAGGATTCTTGTGTTTCTCGCCACACCTAACCGCGCCTCTTATGCGGCCCTTTGGCCACCGTACGAGCACGGAGGGGAAGCGTGTCGAGCACGCCTGAAATCTAAACTATTCCCGAAGTGGGATTGACCTTACGCCTTTATGGCCTCCTGATCCGCCCGCCACCGCATCTATAAAACTGTTAAAGGTCTTCTGGAGGTGTTGCCATGATTCGACGGCATACCGCAGGAGTCTTACGGGTGCTGTTGTGCAGCGCGATTCTAACGCTCGGCGCCAATGGCTGGAGTAGTAACAACACACCTGGAAATCAGAACATTTCTTACCATTTTGCTTCAGTTCAAACTTACCGGCCCAACGAATTTCATACATCGGTAATGGAGCGGTTGCTTGAATTCTCTGGCATCAACACGCGGCGGCGGCTCCCCTATCGGGTTGTCTTGGAATCTCAAGGACGAATTCTGGTCACCGATCCGGGCTTGTCGGTTGTGCACATTCTTGATGCGAAGAACCATGCGTATTGGCAAATCACAGGTGCTCGCCACGAGCGTCTGGATACGCCTACAGGAATCGCGGTAGACGCCGAGGACAACATTTACGTCACCGATCTGAGGACGCCCAGAGTCGTTGTTTTTCATCCCGACGGTCGTTTTGTCCGAGTGATTGGCGCGGGCACGCTAAGGGCACCGGCGGGCCTGTGGGTTGACAAGCAGGATGGAAGGATTTATGTGGCCGATGGAGGCAAGGATCAGATACTGACGTTCGATCTCGAAGGCAGGTTGGTCGGGGTATTCGGCACCTGGGGTGCAGGACCAGGGCAATTCATCCATCCACAGGATGTGGTGCGCCATCGCAAAACACTAGTCGTTCTGGATGCCGGGAACAGCCGTCTGCAGATGTTCGATCTGCAAGGCAAGCTGCTGGGCATGTGGCCCCTCGGCATTGATCGGCCGACCGGACTTGCCTTCGATGGCGACAGCAACTTGTATTACGTAGAGCGGGAGACGGGGAGTCTGGTGGCGATAGATCTGCAAGGCAAGGTGTTGGCTACCATCGGCCGGCGGAAGCGGATGTTCAGTGAACCGGACTTTTACTGCGCATCGGTTGACGCGCAGGGTGAAGTTGTCGCGGTTCGTTCCCCCTTCCAGCTACACGTGCTCAAGCTTGTCCCCGATTCTACCCCATAGTGACGTCAGTCACACGATGGCGTGATTGTGGCTACAGCCCGGGGTACATGACTCCAGTATTGTGGAAGCAGACGACGCTCTACCGGTAGGCGCTACCGCCCCGAAAAGGAGTCCCATGCCGCACAACGCCCAAAGTCGTTCTACGCACTGGACCAGTACCCAGGCGTACGTGCTCGCCGTGATCTGCCTGTTTGCAGGTGTTGTTATCGGCTATCTGCTTCGCGGCTCAGGCCCTGCTCGGGCATCGAACGCTACGTCGGCGAGCCAAAACCAGGAGGCTGTACCCGGGGGTATGGGTGCCCCAGAGACTGCGCTGCAACTGAAGCATATGGCCGACAAGCAGGCTGAACCGCTGCTGGATGCGTTGAAAACGAAGCCTAAGGACGCCTCATTGCTGGCGCAGGTGGGCAACATTTATTACGACACCCAGCAATTTAACGATGCCATCGATTTCTATAGCCGTTCGCTGCAAAGCGACCCGAGCAACACCAACGTTCGCACCGACATGGCCACGGCGTTGTGGTATGTGGGCGACGCAGATCATGCCCTGGCGGAGTTTGATCGGGTACTTAAGCAGGAACCAAACAAAGTCAATGCATTGTTCAATCGCGGTATGGTGCGATGGCAGAGCAAGATGGACGTGAACGGAGCTGTTGCCGATTGGGAAGCCCTGCTCAAGGTCAACCCGAACTATCCTCAGCGGCCGCAAGTGGAACAACTAATCCTACAAGCGAGAAAACACTCCAACGTTAAACCGGGTGAGAAGAGGTCGAAGCCGACCACGTAGGCTCTGTCGTACCTCCTGATTGTCCTGCGGCGGACCGTGCGGGGCACATTTTTGCAAGTGCACCGACCCGGTGCCTCGTTGTGGAACAGGTGGATGCAGAGAAATCCAGGCCAATCTCTGGCCCGCGTGGTCTGCTTACGGCAGTCGACGTTTTCTAGAAACAGCAAGATTCATAATTGACGAGCGCTGCAGTCATTCGTGGAAACATCGAAGAATCCTTGCCTAAGGAGGCGGACTCAGTCCTCCTATTGCAAGACTCGAGCACCCGATACTCAGCGCCGGATGTTCCAGGTAGCTTTGCTCTCCATGACCGTGGACTCAAAACCTTGCGAGCAGTCGGCCTGGCAGCATAGTCCTGGCTGGCACTAACCTCCGCTTGAGTTTGATCGAGCGAGCACCGCTGCTACGAGCCGGACGCACTCCGGCCCTTCCCACGCCTTATTTGTGCCTCACCAGGACTCTGGAGCGCTGCAGCATCTGGCTGGGGGTGGTGGAGCCCGTGCCGTAGGAAATACCGCTATGGGTCACTCCGATCCCGCTCGTATCGTTACTGAAATGGCAAGAGACGTAGCAGGTGCGGTTCTGCGTATCGATGTACCAATTCCCCCCCGGATCTGGGCCGGTGAGGTTCATATCCAGATTGATGGAATTCCCGTGGTGCTGCGCATCCGCACTGTTTACCCCGTGCGGCGCATGACAGACCGCACAGGAGATACCACCCTGCACGACGTGGGTATTGTGATGTTGAAAGACGGTGTCCTTAGGGCCGGGAACTTGCGGCACCCCTGGGCTGGGTAGAGTGCCGCCAAGCAATCCTGCCAAGTCATGGCACTTATTGCACAAAGCAAACGGTCCGGCAAGCGGGTCTCCCCCGATGGGTGGCACCTGCAGCGACAGTACGCTGCCGCCGGGGACTGGGGGCGGAGCGTTCATGTCGTAGCGTCTTTCCAGAATGTGCGGGTAGGTACTGATATGCGGACCATTCGGCCCGGTTCCGCCGTCATTTGAGGGACTGTTGCTATTGTGACAGTCACCACAATAGATATAAGTACTCAGGGACCGCCCTGGAGACTGGTCCAACTTAAGGATGTTTGTGCGGTAGTCAAGATAAGTCTTGCCACTGGCGAGTTGAACGACGTTGTGCCGCGGGAGGGTGGAGATGAAGTCCAAGCGGGTGTTGTGCGCATCCAGCTGGCGCACGGGCATGTACCCATACTTGTTGTATCCCGCTGTCGTACTCTGCGGCTTGTTGGCGCTATCCGCATGACACTTGAAACATACCTCATACACGTGCGCCGCGGGTAACGTCGCATTCCCGTACTGATCCACACCCGTCGCCGCCGCCAGCGAAGATTGCAAGGGAGAGTTGGAGGTACTGGAAGACTTCATGGCGTGGGCATCATGGCAATCCCAGCATTCCGAGTGGCGCGGCGTGTTGGCTGCCATCAGGTTCTCAATCGGCTGGTGCCCCGTGGCTTGCACCGGATGCATGAAATTGCTGCTGTTGTCGTTGCCAACCCAGACCTGCGCCCAGCGCGATTGAGAGCTGTTCGCGGCATGGCACGGAAAGCACGCGGTCTCTTCGCCCTTAGCCTTCAGGAGACGATCGGAGCCGCTCTGATGCGGTACATGACAGTTCACGCATGCGCCTTGAGCCACCGTGGGATAACCGGTGGTTGCCGCCCCCTCGGAGGTGGTACTGATGTTGTGCGCGCTCGACATCCAGCCGGACAGCACATTGGGAGGCTGCTTCGTTGCATCGTGGCAGACCAGACAAAGTGCTCCGCCGGCGTTATTCATCGACAGGAACTTGGAGGGACGGTTGGGATCGTTGTTCGGCGCATGCGGCTCGTGGCAGGTCGTGCATTCGACCCGTCCCTTCCAGAGCTGCACCGCGCCGTTCCCTGTGGACTGCGAGGTATAGAGCGAATCGTGCATGGTTTCGAAGGCCGGGTTTGCCGTATTCTTCGTCCAAGTGTCGAACGACTGTGGATGATCCCTTCGCAGGTCGGTCCCCATATTCGAGCCAGGCGCAGTCAAAGTTTGGCTGGTCGGGAAGGGGCCGGTAGCGTTATTCAGGGCGCCTAAAGCCACCGTGCCGTCATGGCAGCTCATGCAAAGCTTGCTGGGGGAGGGATCAGTAATTGCAGCCGGTCCTTCCGTATACGTGGTCGAGGTGTAACCGAGGTTGTAGGTGGCAGTCGACGATTGGTGGCCCCACAGTCCCAGCGCTGGACTGGCGCGATGAGGCACGTGGCAGTAGGAACAGACGGAAGGACCAGCAGCAGAACCGTCGCTCAGGTCATGCTCCGACCCAATCACAGTCCCGCCGCTCTGAGCGCCGGCCAGCACGCTGACACCCAGCATGGCGAGGAGAACGGCGATGCTCAACGCGCGGTTCATTGTCCGCCTCCCGTGCTCATTCTGGCGGGGGCTGCCACATAATGAAATTGCTGGACCCGACGATTGGCCGAGTCTACGACGTAAACCATGTCGTTCCTGTCGATGTGGACGCCGGCGGGAGACTGAAACTGCATCGCCCCCGATCCTGGCTGCCCGAAAAAGTAGAGCAAGACGCCGGCACGGTTGAACACTTGCACGCAGTCAAGGTATCCGTCGGCCAGGTAAAGGTCGCCCTCGCTATCGATGGCCAGGCCTTTGCTGCGGAACATTGAACCCGTGGAGTCACCAGCCTCGCCGAACTTGGCGCGAAACCCTCCACTGCGATCGAAAATCTGGACCCGGAAATTCATGGCGTCAACCACAACCAACTCATCCTTCACGGCCAGGATTTCCGTGGGAAAGTTAAACTGTCCCGCTTCCGCCCCGCGCTGACCGAAGTGGCCCAGGATGTTGCCCTCCAGGTCCAGCGTGTACACGGCATTCTTGATAGTGTCGGTTACATACAGTCGCTTGGCGACGGAATCCACCGCCAGACCGGTGGGACGCTTGAAGTACCCCTCCCCTTTCACATTCCCGATGTAGCGGCGGAACTTGCCTTTGGCATCGAATACGAAGATCTTGCCCAGCTCTGAATCGCTGACATAGAGGTTGTCTTGATCGTCCACCGCCACCCCGATCGGAGACTTGAAATCCTCTTTTCCGCTGCCCTCCAGGTGCTTGTATTTCTGGTTCTTGAAATCAAACACATGGACCAGGCGAGCGCCCGGATCGGTGACGATGATGCGGCCCTGGCCGTCGGTGGCCAGGTCGTAGGGTCGCACCATGCTATGAATCTCGGGAGGGCCTGCCACAAAATCGACCACCCGAGACAGAAACGACTTCTTGGGTTTGACTTCCGATTGCGAGGAGAACGACCGTACATATTCGAGCCGGCGCCCGCCCTCCAGGATCAAAGGAGCCGGAGGGCTGGCGTTCTTCGTCGCGTCCGTCCCTTTACTGCCGGCGAATGCCGCGCCCGCAGCGAGCAACAAGAATGCCGGCAGAACCATGCAACGTTCGCGTATCAACGCTCTGAATAAGCCCCACATTGTTTAACCCAGCCGTCTAAAACAGATGAAAACGGCGAAATACTTCAAAATAGTACGACTGTACCCCCAGATTGAGTCCCCCGTTCGTGGATGCCGATTGATTCCATCTCCGGAATCCTGCCCTGCAATCGAGCCTGCGGAACTTGTAGGTCAACGTCGCTTCCAGATTCAGGTTCCCGGTATTGACCGGACCCGTCGGGGTAGCAACGTCCGCAAAGGAATCAGTGACCGTTCCCGTGATCGTCAAGCGGCGGCGGTTATAGTTCACGGTCCCAGACACGCCCTGGCTTGTTGAGTAATAGGTTTGCAAGACCAGGATGGTGGGCGTGGTGATGGGTTGCAAGCCGAGTGGCGACGCAACCGTGTAGCCGTGGCCAAAATTGTCCTGCAGCGTGAAGGTCCAGGTGCGGTTCGCAAGGGAGCCGTACACCGAGGCGGCGAGCCTCCCGTTGATGCCTGCGTAGGAGGCGTCGGTCAGAGTCATGCCCGCAGTCAAGTTCCATTCATGGGCCAGGCGGGTGCTGGCCGTTGCAGTTCCCATGAGCGACTGCGAGGCAACCGGATTGATAAACTGCTCGTAGGCGCTCATCCGACTGTAGTTGAAGTTTGCCGTGGCGAACCAGCGGCCCACACGGCGAGCGTAAGTCGCGGTGCCGTTGTTCAGCAGTCCGCTGGAAGTCAGGTTGGGAGACCCGGCCTGGGTCTGCCGAATCGTGTAGTACTCCGGCGAATAGGAGGCGGAAAACCTGCCCCGGAAGAGCATGCGGGTATAGCCCAGGCCTCCGCCTGCGCTGTCGAACGTGACCTCCACTCCCGCTCCATGCGACTGCGTCTGCTCGGCGTTGGCCAGGGCCTGAAATCCGTGTCCAAGCACGTAGCTGGCCGAGGCGCCCAGTGAAAGCTCGCGGCCCGTCGTCTGAACCGGCGTCGGAGCGTTCGTCACCGAGCCGCTCAACACCTGCGCGAGAAGCTCCCCCGACACGTTCGAGTTATAGCTCGCCGAAGCCGAGACTGACAGGCGGGGGGTGGGAGTCGAATAGAAAAACCCGTTTGCCGTGTCGTAAGTCTGCTGAAGGTTGATGCCGGACAAGACGGTGTCCTCATCCGAATGGCTGTAGTGAAGATCCAAATTCGAATGCCAAGGCAGGTTGCGCTGCACGCTGGCCGTTTCAGTCCCTTGCTGTAATTGTGAATTCTGCGGCACGCCGAGGTTGAGCAGGTCGGGCGTGTTCTGCTCTATGCTGGTGTGGGTGTATGCGCCCGTGAGCCGGAACCCCAGCAGGTTGTAGCTGCTGGATACTCCATAGTTGAAGTTGCTCGCGGTGTTCTCGGGCAGATTCGTGCCTTCCACGCTGCTGTGGCTATCACCCTTGCTCACGTTGAACGACAGCGTGGGCCACGTCAGATGGTGGAGGGTGGTGCTCAGGCTGAAGGTCTGGCTGAGACCGGTAGCGGCAACCGAGATCGGCACGCTTCCGCCTGCCAGGTTGGCGGTGCTGATGCGAATGAGATTGTATTGGAAATAGACGGGGGTGGAGCTGCTGGAGAGAAATTGGACGCTAGCGCCCATCCCCTCATTTTGGTTGTTCAGGGCCTGGGTGACTTCGCTATCGTGACTCCAATGGAAGTTCGGGGTAAGGGTGAAGCGCAAAAACCGCGGATCGTGGTAGAACCCATCAACGGTAGCGTCGGTGAGCACGAAGACGCTGTTGGTTCCGGCTGCACTCTGGCCACCGGCAGATCCCGATCCGCTGGAGCCCGCGTAGCCCACGCCGAAGGTGCCATTGCCGGTGATGGGCAACTCAGGAATGGGCTGCACCTGACTCCAGGCCGCCTGGCCTGCCCCCAGCGCCACCAGCGCCAGGATGATTGCCAACCGATTCCGTGCGGCCCCCTTCATAAGACTTCAATGTGCGCGCTCTTTCGCAACTGCGCGGTAAGACTCTCCCACCGCTTTTTGGCCCTTCCTTGCTCCATGCGCTCGCGGATTTCAGACTTCACCTCGGCATAGCCCAGCAGCTTCTCCGGGGAGCGCTCCTCCAGACGCAGGATGGTGTAGCTGATCTCGGTCTCGACAATGTCGCTCATCTGTCCGGGCTGGAGGGAGGCAGCCGGCTTGGCCAGCACCGGGGGCAGCATGGTGATGGGCAGCAAGTGGTGGTCGCCCATATTCACCCGGTAGTCGTCTTCCGAGACGCGCTCGGCCAGCACCCCGAATTCGTTGAAGGTTTTCGCCGCCCGAGCCTGGGGCAGGATCTCCTGGATCCGCTTGCGCGCCAGCTTCTTCTGGTCTTCACTCGCCTCCGGCGGAAGGGTCACGCTGATGGTCTGCAGGCGCACCATCTCCGGACGCCGGAACATCTTCTCCTTGTTCTTGTCGTAGAGTTCGCGCACCTGCTGCTCGGTAACCTTCGACTTCAGCTCGATCTCCCGGTGCTCGTATTCCGCGATCAGGCGGGCGCGGCGCAGCCGCCGCTCAAACTCCGCCACCGAGCCGTACGCCGATCTGGCGTAATCCTGGTAGGCCTTTGGCGAGCCCAGGCGTTCCTTGGCGGAGCGCACCACCTTCTGCATCATGGCGGGCGTCACCACCATGCCTCTGCGCCTGGCGTCCTGATAGATCAGCTCTTCCATCACCAGTTGATCGAGAGATTTCTTCCGGATCTCATCCTGGTACTTCTCCGGAACTTTGCCCCCGTGCATCGGGGAATAGGGGAACATCCGCTGCATCTGCTCCAGCAGGTCGAACTGGGTGATGGCGGCGCCATTGACGCGCGCCACCGCCTGCTTCATCTCGGGGCTGGAGGGACCGGCTGCCGGGGCTGTTTTTGCCGCTGCCGGAGCGACCGGCGTTGACGCGTGCGAAGCCACCATGCCCTGCTGCGCCGCCAGCGGTAAGGCGCCCAGCGCCAGGATGAGGAGAGCCTGCGTGAGGCAACACGTGTCAGAGCACGACTTCAGTCGTGCCGCCAAGGCAGCGAAGGTGAAGGGCTTCAGCCCCTGCAACGATCCTGGGGCAACAGGGGCTAAAGCCCGAAGCTTGAGGGGAACCTTTACGGCACGAGTAAACTCGTGCCCTGACACGTGAAGGCTCACGAAAGGCTTGCGATGCCCGCGAACGATCCAGACAAAGGAGCGGCACAGGCTCTCACGCACATACAGCCCCGCCTTGACACAAATCGTTCTTGAAACATGGTTTAAGGCTTTATAAAAACGGTTCATCTTTCCCCCACGCGCTGCTGCTTCCGCAAGCTGCATCGCAGCCGGGCTGCGGATGCAGGAAAAATGAGAAGGGCGGTCGCCCGCCCTTCTCGAGGTTCATCAGTGGTCAATCGTTGACGTCACGTAGATCGACGTTTTGTCATAGTGGCAAGAGCGGCAGAAATCTGCGTTCTGGCTGCCGTTCGTGCCAGCCGTGCCCGGATCGGCATACGGTCCACGGACGTAGAAGATCGTATTCGCCGTCGTGGACACGATATAGCGAGACCCGTTCCAGATTGCGGTCTTGGTCTCGCGGTGCGGATCGTGGCAGGTGGTGCACTCCACGAAGTAGTTCGTGGTGCTGCCGTCTGCCCACAGCTTGGCTGGGTGACCATAAGCGAGCAGGCCCACTGTGCTGTCCACAAATGTGCCGTCCGTGTTGATCAGCCAATACTTCCCGCCGCCGACGTACTGGGTGTGCACCGGGTGGCTCTTCAGCAAGCTGGATGCCGAACCCCAGGCCGGAGAGCCGCCGTTGTACATGTACTGGGATTGCCCCACAGCTTCGCCGTCAGCAGTGGCAATGTTGATGAAGCCGGAGGGGTTGTTGCCGTTGGCATAGCTACTCATTTCATGCGAGCCCGTGGCGTTGTCATGGCAGCTCATGCACAGCAGGGTATGGACCTTGGCATCCGCCTTGGTCACGCCCGTCGCGGTGAACGTATTGTTGTTGGCGTGGGTGCTGTCCCAGGTGGTGTAGGTCTGGGGTGTCAGCGCAGCCGCCCACAGGTAGATGGAAGCATTGTTGAGGCTACCGTTAACGATCGCTCCTGCAATCGTGGCCGGCCCACTCGCCTGTCCCGCCCAATCCGCACCGTAGTTAGGATTGAGGACGCCAGGAGACGTGTACAGTGCGGGAGCGGCCGTGGCAGAGTAACCGGTATAGGTGCTGCCGCCGCTCGCGCTGGTGGGGTTGTTGGTGTGGGGTGCGTGGCACAGCAGGCAGCCATGGCCGCCGCCGCCGCCCACGTGACCGTTGGCGCCGTCAACGTTCCAAGTAGTGCCAGGTACCCCGCCGTATGCCCCGAAGGCCATCACGAGGATGGCCAAGACGATTATGATTATCTTTTTCATCTTTTCCTCCTCGCTCCTTATTGGGTGCCTGAGCCGTCCCACGCCGCAGACTTATCAGCGTGGCAGCTCATGCAGAAGCCCGCGGTATCAGCCTTGCTTACATACTGGCCGCGGAGAAAGTGACTGGTGGTGAACGGGTACCACGTACCGTTCACCAGGACCTTGTTCTGACTTATGGAATGCGGATCGTGGCAGCTACCGCACTCGACGTAGGCGTTGGCCGCGTCCACGGTGAACAGCCTGACCGCATGTCCGTACTGGTAAATGCCGGTCGTGTCGCTGAAGGGCACGTCGCCTTTCACAGCACTTCCCGGCAGCGCCACCCAGTACTTGACGCGGGTGGTTGCCGGATAGGTACCGGAAGCAAGGGCGCTGCCGTTGGGATACAGAACGTTGACCGGGTGATTGTTGGCAAAGGATGCTCCGGTTCCTACGTCGCCGGAGACCGATACCAACTCACTGTGGCCGGCCTTCAGGTTGCCGGAGCTGCCCACAGGGAGCTGGGTTGACGTGCTGTAACCGCCTGTAGCCGGACCGCCTACCGAGCCAACCGCTTGGTTCATGGCTCCGTTAAAGGCGGCGTCATGACAACTCAGGCAAAGAATGGTGTGCGCCTGAGTCGTGGTCGGAACGACACCTGACTGAAGATTGGAAGTCAGGGGCGATCCCTGATAGGTGGTGTACGAGTTGGTGGTGACGTTCACCGCCCACATGTACAGGCCTTGTCCGCCGAGGATCGAGCTGTGCGGCGAGTGGCAGGATTGGCAGCCGAACGTATTGTTGGTGTTATGAGGCCCCAACATCGCGTCCTGCGCCCACGCGGCGCTCAGCATGACCAGGGCGGAGAGCAGTATGAAAATTGCTTTCCTCACCTGTTTTTGACCTCCTGATAAGAATTTCATGAGCCGATAAATACTCACTGCTTTACTTCCCCTGGGTGTTTCTTGCTGTCTCCCTACCTCCTTCCGTCTTGCCGTGACTGCTTTGCTGCTCCTCGCCCGGCGGCCGAGCAAAGGCTGCCGGGCGAAGCTTGCTGGCGAAACTAATTCTTCGCCGAATTCTTAGAAGGCTCGGGCGTCGAGCTGCCCGCCACCCGCTGTTCCCGGGCAAGCCGCTCCTTCTCCGCCGTCTCCTTGGCTTCCTTGGCGACCTTCTCGTATTCCTTGGCCGCATCCGCGTCGGGGACGTAGGTGAAAAGCTGCAGGCGGCCCAGCCATTGCTCGGTCACCACTACCCGGTTGGTGCGAACGTCGATGCCGATGCCGGTGGCGAGGGTGAAGCTGCCGGGAGCGAGGCCGCGGGTGCCAAAGAACATCAGGGTCTGGCCTTCGGTGTTGAACACCTGCACGTTGTTGAACTCGGCATCGACGACATACACGTGGTCGTTGCTGTCCACCGCGATTCCCTTGGGGCGCATGAACGTGCCGGCGATATTGCCGGGCTTGCCCCACATGCGCACGAACTCTCCATCCGCGTTGAAGACTTGAATGCGCGCATTGAAGGTGTCGGTGACGTAAAGATTGCCTTCGCTGTCCACCGCCGCGCTGTTGGGACGGTCCATCACACCGGGGGCCATGGGATCAAGCGTGGGCTTCACCCCGATGCTGCGCAGGGTCTTGTAGGTATCGCAGTCGAAGACCACGACGCGGTTGGCTTTGGCATCAACGACGTAGAGAAAGCGGTTTTCCTCATCGATGGCCAGGCCCACGGGGCGGACGAGATCGTCCATGCCAAAGACGCCTTCCACGCCGCCCTCGGGCTTGAAAACGAAGATGCTGTGGGTTTCCGAGTCGGAGACGAACAGCCGGTCGTAGTCGTCCAGCGCCACCCCCGCCGGCAACCTGAGCTTCTGGAAGCCGCGGTAGTCCACCTTCTTGTTCTCGGTATCGAAAACGAAAACTACGCCCTGCTTGGAATCCGCTACGTAGATGCGGCCCTTGGAATCGAACCCCACGCCGTAGGGGGCCACCATGCGGGGTTTGCCTTCCTGGCCCGGCACGCTCACGCCGGCCATCTTGTCCATCCAAGTGGACTTGCGCTTCTTGGCCTGCGGGTTCAGGTCGTCTTCGCCGGCGAAGGCGGTTTTGTAGCGGATGCGGGGAACGTCCGGCGGCGCGGGCCACACCAGCTTGCTGATGTCGACTGGCTCCTGCGCCGGCTGGTCCTTGCCCCTGCCGGCGGTCGCCGTGCCCGGAAAAGCCAGCAGCATCCCCACCACGAGCACAATGGCTCCCGCGGCGGCCAAGCGATGTTTGCGAGTTGCGCGGGTGGTAGTCGTCATTTCTTCTTCCCCTTCTTGCCGGTTTGCTGTGTCTGCTGCCCAGGAGCAGGCTCGGTTGCGGTCGGCAGCACCAGCCCGCTGGCGTCCGCATGGCAGCGGTTGCACAGCGCCAGTCCCCCCTCCTTGGCTTCCGTCACCAGCATCCCGCGTGAGGTGGAAGCGTGCGGCGCATGGCAGCTCAGGCAAGTCATGGAGCGTTTCTTGTTGGGGTCACTGCGGTCGATGGTGGCGATGACCGGATGGGTGGCGGTCGGGTGTCCGAACGAGTCTCCCGTGTTCAGGTCAAGCGCGGGCATCCGGGCAAAGTAGCTGGCCGGCAGGCGCACGCTGTTGTTGAAGATGTTCACCGTTCCCGTCGCCTGGTCAACCTTGGGATTGCGGCGCGGCGAATGGCACTCGAGGCAGAGGCGGTTGCCCTCCGCCCGCAGCAGCTTGGGAAGATCGCTGCCGTGGCCGTTGTGACAGGTGAAGCAGCCATCGCGGAAAGCGGCCGTGTGCAGCGCCGGCTTGGTCTTGTGCATCTCCGCCTGTTCGGCGTGGCAGTTCTCGCAGACCTTCACCGGGTCGGGATTCATCAGGCGGTCGTAGCGGCTGGCATGCGGGTTGTGGCAGGCAGTGCACTCGCCCTGAGCGCCTGGATGCTGCACCTTGGCGCTGGCGATCTCCTTGGCCTTGTCCTCGTGGCAGCTCACGCACAGGGCGCGCGTGTCGGTGTTGGTCAGGACGACCTTGCCGTCTTTGGCGTCGGCGTGGCAGGACTCGCAGGCCCCACCCTCAAAGGGCGAGTGTTGAAAGAACTGCGCCAGCTTGGGCTTGCGCGACTGGTGCGGATCGTGACAGGTCAGGCAGTCGGCCTTGTCAATCGGCTGATTGTGATGAGCCTTCTTCAGCTTGTCGTCGCTGGGATCGTGACAATCTCTGCAAAGCGCCGGAGAGTCCTTGGTCAAGTGATACTGGTTGTCGCGCTGGTCGGCGGCGCCAATCTTGTGCGTCGTATGGCAGGTCGCACAACCCATGTCCAGAGCCGCGTGACGGCTGCCGTCTTTCGGGACATTCAGGCCCATGCTGTGGCAGTTGAGGCAGAGGTTCTCGTCCTTGCCGCCTTCGGCCGGCTTGAGAAGCTGATTCTTGTACTTGGAGACGTGTGGATCATGGCAGGTCAGGCAGTTGCGCATGACGGGAGCGTGAACCCTGCTCTTGCTCGGACCGCCCTTGAGATCCTCATGACAGGTCAGACACTGCCCAGTAGCAGTTGCTTTAATCAGCTTGACCCGGGTTACATCCTCCCGCTTCTTGTCCCGGCTCTTGATAACGCGGACCTCGTGGCAGGAGAGACACCCCATCTGCATTGCGCTGTGCACCGACGCGCCCTTGGTTTTGTCCTGATGGCACTCGACGCATTTTGCGGAATCGGTGTTGGGATCGAGCGGCACCGGGTGCCGCTTGGCCATGCTCGGAACCGCCAGCGCGGCGACTAGCAGCAGGCACTGAGCCACTTTCCCTAAGAGCCGTCTTGTTGCTAAGTTTTCCACATCCACTCCTAACCCTTTATTAATGCACGACGGTAACCGCTGCGCTTTGCAGCAGGGCCAAACCCCGGCTTCCAACTAGCTGAAACCAAATGCTTTTCTGGCGGCTGATTTTGAGCCGTGGCGGGCCCCTCTCCGGTTTGGGACAATTCCCACAATGACGTCTGTGAAATCACGCAGTTTGGTGCTGAGGCTTGGCAATCGCCGTGATGTGCCTCACAAAGCACTGTGACCTTTCGCGGGGAACGGCGCGGTCTGGTCGCCCCGCGCTGACCGACTGTATCCCCCGGCTGAAACCGGGGGCAGTGTTTGGCAGCACATGTCAAGGTGACGAAGGTCACAGGCTTCGGCCTGGCTCCAGAAGCGGAATGCGCCCGGGGCGCATGAAGGAAGAGAGGCCAGAGAACTGCGTCCCTGGAACCGGTTCGCGCTAGGAAAAAGGCCGCCATCCTGGCGGCCTGATAGCCACGAACTTTCGGGAAGAATTTTCTACCGCTCTGCCGAACCAGCCCGGACTCTTGCCTTCTTCGCTGCCGCTGCCTCCTCATCATCCGTCAGTTCTTCGTAATCACACGGGGAAGGCACGTAGTCTTCGAAGGTGCTGGCGGTTTCGTAGAGGCGCACCGGCTTGATCCTGGTCTGATTCACGCGAAGCTGAAACACGTCAAAGCGGTTGTACCGGCCAATGATGTCGTGTGCTTCTTTCAGGATGATCGATTCATATTCCGCGGCGAAACGGGGTGCCTCGCGGCGCTGCGGCCCCAGGTTCGCATGAGTGCTCGGCGATTTGCACTTGTTCGCGGTCGCATTTGCGGTACTGTTATGGCCCGATGGAAGACCTGGTCGAAGTTATTGTCGATCGCAAAGTTCTCGATTCTTTCAAGCGCCGCGCTTTGAAGGTGTATCCGCGGGAAATCTTCGAGCAGGTGGTCGGAAGAATCTCCGGGACCCAGGTGCGTATCTTTGCCTTCCGCGATTTGGAGCACGTAGCCAAGCGAGGGGACGTGGTTGTAGAGGAGGACGTGAACCCGATGACGGAAGGCGAGGATGAGAGCCGCTTCGACATTCTCGGGACCATCCATTCCCATCCTCAGGACACCATCGAACCGAGTGAGCTCGATTGGGAGACAATGAAGGCAGACGGCGAGCTGGTGATGGGCATTTGCGCGATCCGCAAGACGGCCAAGAGAAGGTTTGTAAGCTTTGCTTTCTTCGGCCGCAACAGGCAGCAGCTTCAGTTGACGATCGGCGAGGAAAACACCTCGCCCTAGTCCAGTACCTGCGCCCTGTATGCCGCGGTGAGGGTATCATCCAAGCGCGACCACCCGAATGTCCTTGCTTCCGCCACCGCTAGTATGCACAATGCCCACTGCACTCCTGTCGCCCCCTCCCCGCGACCAACTAGATCCACCCCTGGTTTTCGAGGAACGATCAAGACGGTAGCATGACCATGGAAAGATCAAAGAAGAAGCGCCGGGCGAGGCGGACATGGCCTCTCGGCGCGCCGCAAACGCAGGCTGTTCCAGACATTCGCAGCACGGAAATTGAGCCGGAGTCGCAGGTCTCTTCACTTAGCCGGCGGAAATTCATGGGCACAGTGGCAGCAACCGCAGCCAGCGTCGGTGCCACCGGCCTATCTCCAATCCTCGGCACAAGAGCCGAGGCACAAACGGCAACGGCAAGGCGCAGCGATTCCGATATCTCCATGCGTCTGGGCGAAGCCTTTGCGGTCAGTGTGCTTCAGGACAAAGCTCGGGAGTATCACGAGAAGTTCACCATCAGCTTTCAAAAGCTTGACGGAACCACTGCGACCATTAGCAAGCAAGGGCTATGACGGTGACGTCGACACCGCCCTGAAGCGGGCGGCCCAAGTGGTGGTAGTGTTCTGCTGTTCTCACGGCGGCCGCCGCGCGTAGTTTGCCGATGCAGCTCGACAGTGACGCCCCCTTCAGATTACGGGATCTATCATTACTGAATCACGTGAATATTCTTTCGCGCGCACATCTGCTTCAAGACCTTCGGCCACACACTGACGCTCACTTCTCCCAAGTGCGCCTTGCGCAGCAGCAGCATCGAGGTTCGGGACTGGCCAATGCCGCCACCGATGCTGAGCGGGATATCGTTGCGCACGATCGCCTGGTGGTAGGGATATTTCAGGAACTCCAACTGTCCGGTCAGCTCCAGTTGCTTGCGAAGACTATCGGCATCGACCCGTATGCCCATGGACGACAGCTCGTGGCGCCGCCGTGTGACCGGATTCCAAACCAGGATGTCGCCGTTCAGGCCGTGCATGGGGCGGCCATCTTCCGATAGCGTCGGAGTGACCCAGTCGTCGTAGTCGGCGGCGCGAAGTTCGTGGGGGTAGCCGTCCTTCAGCGTCCACCCGATGCCGATGATGAAAATCGCCGGGTACTTCTGCAATACCGCGGTCTCCCGCTGTTTGCGGGGAAGATTGGGATACATGTCGAGAATGTCCTCGGCGTGCAGGAAGGTCAGTTCGTCCGGCAGGCGCGGATAGCGCGCATCATTCAGTTCGGGGAAGAGCCGGAGCACATAAGTTTCCGCTCCCTTGAGCACTTTCCAGATGCTGCGCACGATTTGCTTCAGAAAATCGAGATTGCGCTGGTCGGATGAAATGGCGCGCTCCCAGTCCCATTGGTCCACGTAGGCGCTGTGGTCGTGGTCGAGGAAATAATCCTTGCGCACCGCGCGCATGTCGGTGCACAGGCCTTCCCCAACCTGCATTCCGAACTGTCCGAGCGCCAGGCGCTTCCATTTCGTCGCCGCCTGCACGACTTGGGCGTCGACGGGATGCCGGTCGTGGTCGTTAGAGATGTGGAACTCGATGGGCGTGCGCGAGCCGTCGCGGTCGAGCAGGTCATTGACCCCACTTTCCACGTCCACGATCAGCGGGACCGTGACCATCATCAGATTCAATTCCCGGCAGAGGTTGTCCTCGATGTACTTCTTGACAGTGAAAATCGCTTTCTGCGTCTCCTTCGGATCCAGCAGCGAGCGATAGTCGCTGGGGAGAACCTGTTCGAGTTCGTCGTAATCGCCAATACCCGGTCCGGCCAGGTCGGCTACTTTGCTGGTCAGAGTGGCCATAATCCTCTCCTTGACTGCGGCGAACGAAATACACCTTTACTTGTGCACCAACGCTCGGATTTACGCAGTGATAGGGGTCACGAGGCGTGGTGCGGAGAAAGTGCAAGAACATTCTGTAAAGCAGACGCGACCCATGGGTGCGCGGACAGGCGACAGGCCCAGGAAAATCCGCCTCGACGGCATCTTGAGCACAGGTAAGAATGGCTTCCGATCTGGATTCCGCTTGACAACTTTCGAGAACTGTTAATAGTAACTACCGCGGAAAATGTGTGCATGGTTCACGACGGCAGTTGGGTCAACCGGACCAACTGGAGGAGGACCAATATGGTGAAGGTGACACGACGGAGGTTTCTGATCGGTGGCAGCGCCCTGGCGGTATCGATGCCGTGGCTGGTTTCCGAGGCATTTGCTGCGCCGCCGACCATCAAGATTGGTGGCCTCTATCCCCTGACCGGGAACCTGGCTTCAACCGGCCTCGATTGCAAGCGAGGGGCTGAGATGGCGGTCGAGATCATCAATGGGAAATACGATCTCAACCTCCCCATGGCCAGGACGGAAGGACTGCCCAATCTCGGCGGAGCCAAGATCGAGATGGTGTGGGCCGACACCAAGGGCGAGCCGAAAAACGGCCAAGCCGAGGCCGAGCGCGTTGTAACGCAGGACGGGGTGGTCGGCGTGATTGGCGCCTATCAAAGCTCTGTGACCAAGACTGCCAGCCAGGCGACCGAGCGGCTCAGGATTCCTTACGTCTGTTCTGACTCCTCGTCTC
>Ga0187778_10000590_pt1 | contig 25643 bp, 19 predicted proteins | sample 1015_Q2_SP5_20_M_FD_132418 | JGI IMG/M metagenome (GOLD analysis project Ga0187778, IMG submission 132418) | Tropical peat soil microbial communities from peatlands in Department of Meta, Colombia - 1015_Q2_SP5_20_MG | ecosystem: Environmental > Terrestrial > Soil > Wetlands > Peat | place... | reverse complement strand
TTTCGTTCGTTTGGGCCGCTTCCGCGCCACCCTTCATCACGACCGCGTTGCCGGATTTCAACGCCAGCGAAGCAAGCTGCGGCACCACATCGGGCCTCGATTCAAAAATCACGCCGATCACGCCCAGTGGGCATGATTCTCGATAGAGCACGAGGCCATCATCGAGTTCCGTCGCGGCCAGCCTGCGCCCCAAAGGATCGGCAAGCCGCGCCACTTCGCGGACCTGCGCCGCCATCTGCGCTACGCCTTTTTCCGTCACTCGCAACCGAGCGAACATCGCAGACGACATTTTCCCGGCCACAACTTCCGGCTCCGCTGCATCGCAATCGCGCGCGTTGGCGTCGAGAATTCGCGGCGCGCCATCTTCAATGGCTTTCGCAGCGGCGAGCAATACTTCGTTCCGCGCCTCGAGCAAGAGCTTGGCCAGTGCGCGCGAAGCGATCCGCGCGCGGTGCGCGACAGAAGCGACCGAAGCTTCGCTCGACTGCACCGGCGCTGTGGTTGACTGGCTCATGGGTTTTGCAATAGCACGATATTGTCGCGGGTGACAAGAACCGGAGCGGAAGGAGCTCCTTCACCGCGGCTGCTTCTCTTCCCCGAAAATTTTGCGGCTTCCTCACTCGCGCAATTGGCGATTCCGCGCGCAAATTCGTGGCCTTCGGCATCAACGATGCTGACCACATCCATCGGCGCGAAATGATGCTCCACTCGCACGATCCCCGACGCGAGCAGGCTCGCCTTTTTCTGCGTGATCGCGCGGTGCGCGCCTGCATCGACGACGACGCGCCCGCGAACGTCCGCTGCATACGCAATCCAACGCCGCTTCCCGCGCATCCTTTTGGCGGGCAAAAATGCGGTGCCGATGTTTTCGCCGGCGAAAATGTGGCCGATCGTGTCGGGACGGCTGCCGTTTGCGATCACAGCCGTGCCGCCGCAGTTCATCGCGATCTCCGCGGCTTCAAGTTTGGTGCGCATGCCCCCGCGTCCACTGGCGGATGGCCCCGCGGCAAGCGCCTTTAGCTCGGGCGTGATCTCGGCAACAAGAGGAATCACCTCGCCGCTCTCGCCGGAATTCGGCACGGCCTGCTGTAACAAGCCGTCCACATTAGTGAGAAGCACGAGCGCGTCGGCCTCCAGGCCACTCATCACCAGCGCCGCCAGGCGGTCGTTATCACTGAATGCGACGGACCGCGCTCCCTGAGAAACGGATTCGAGCTCGGCCGTGGAAACCGTGTCGTTCTCGTTCACGATCGGCAGGACGCCGAAGCCGATCAGCTTCTCCATCGTCTGCCGGAGATTCGAAAAGCGCCGCCAGTTGCTGAAATCCTCTTCGGTAAGCAGCACCTGCGCGATCTTCACGTCCCACTGCGAGAAAAGGTTTTTGTACACATCCATGAGCAGGCTCTGCCCGACCGCTGCGCACGCCTGTTTGGTGACCAAATCCTCCAACCGGGAGCGGTGCAAACCAAGCCAGCCCCTCCCAAGCCCTACGGCGCCCGATGAAACCAGCACAACCTGGCGCCCCGCCGTTAGCAGGTCGGCAATGGATCGTGCGATCGGCTCGACGCGCTCACGGCAGAGTTCCCCCTCCACCCCGGTGACGGTGCTCGTGCCCACCTTGATCACCACGCGCCGCGCGGATCGCAGCAATTTTTCGCGCTCAGCTTGCATTTGTCGATCTTCGTCCTACCGAGAGCTCACCCGGATCTCTTGGATTGTCGAAACAGGGCCGCAGCTTTCCCCAACTGGCTTTTATTGTATCGAAAATCACGGACCCCACGTGGCCCGATTCTGGACGGCGTCTCGGGCCGCTATGGAATAGCTGGGCGTGGGGTCGCGCTGCAGGTCTCGTGGTTGGGAAAGTTTCTGGCTAAAGCACGTAAGTGCCTTCTTCATAGTCATTTGTATGGTAACCGCACTGTCACAATTGTGCAAAAAGCTTCCTGTTGACAGCGCTCGTAGGCCTCTGTAATTTTGCGTCCGTGAGCGCGGCTCGCGTACGCGCTCCGTGTTTGCGGACACGCCAGATATCTGAGGGGCTGACGGACCGCGGGAAGTTTCGGGTGAGGCCCTGATGAAAACGGTGTCCAAGGTATCCCTGCTTGCGGTTGCTGCACTATTCCTCGCAACCGCTCCTGCTGCTCTTGCCGATACGGCAACGCTCACTCTCACGAGTGCGGGTTCAAACGTCGCCGACGGTGTCTACGTCGGTCCCTACACGGCGACCATCGCCGGAACTCCCGGATCGGTGCAGGTCATCTGCGATGACTACTCACACGATTCCTACGTGGGCGAAACGTGGACAGCAAACATTTCTTCTTTCCCAAGCCTATCTAGCGTCCGCTTCACGAGTGGTAGTGAGACGCAGAACTACGACGAAGTGGCCTATCTGGCGAACAACCTCTTCAATTTAGGGGGAACCGACAACGCACAGGCTGATGCGCTCCAGTTCGCTATCTGGGATATCTTCGATCCGTCGGCGATTGCGACTTCCACATGCTTCGGTGCCAACTCCGACGATTGCGTGAGCTATTGGTTGACGGCGGCCGGGGAGCAGAAGTATTACGCGGGGGAATTCTCCAATATCCTGATTTACACACCGCAGACTACCGGGAATCCGCAGGAGTTTATCGTGCGGACACCTGAGCCGGGTACGCTTGTGCTCCTGTTCCTAGGTCTTGCCGGACTGCTTTTGCTAAAGGGATTCAAATCAGGAAAGTTTGCTCTGTTCGGCAGCGTAAAAGCGTGCTAAAGTGAAATTGCGTTTGTTGCTCTTGTAACACCTTTAGATTCGTTTGAAGGGGCTGCGAGTACAAACTCGCGGCCCCTTTTGCTTTACGGCTGGAGGCGGTCGAGGGGCGCAAATAGCTCAAAAGTAAAGTGAGTACATCAGTGAGAGAACAAGGAACCGTGAAGTGGTTCAATGCCAGCAAGGGCTATGGGTTCATCCAGCGCCAGTCCGGCGAGGACGTTTTCGTCCACTTCTCCGCTATTCAAGCGGAGGGGTACAAGTCGCTGAACGAAGGCCAGGCGGTTGAATTCGAAGTCACCCGCGGCCCCAAGGGCCTGCAGGCTGCGAACGTCACCAGCCTCTAGTCGAACGAAGGCGGACCGGCAAACGCTGGTCCGCCTTTTTTCTGTCTGAAACTTGACCGAATTCTCTGTTTAATCCTGCCTGCAGCATCTAAGCCGCTATTGACCGATTGTACTGAGATGAATGACTTTATCCGGATGCAGCGCCCCCGCACGCTAAAATACGGCATTGCCGTCGGTAGCGTTCCGGTCGCAAGGTCTCGGGACACATCTCCATCAGCTACTGCGGAGCCAACGGGAGATCTTCATGTCGAATATGAGGGCGCCGCTGCCGCGTGAAATTCCGGCCGAACGCCGGCGCTCGCAGCGGGTCAACATTGCGATGCCCGTGCTCGTCCGCGGAAAACGCGGAGGGCAACCCTTTGAGGAGCAAGCTTTTACGATTTCGGTGAACGCGCACGGATGCATGGTCCGTCTCTCGACGCCAGTCACGCGAATGCAAGAGATCGCCATCGTCAACGTAAAGACTGCCGAAGAGCTACCGTGTAAGGTATCCTTCCTAGGGCAGAAGGAAGGCGGAAAGACCGAGGTGGGTGTCGAATTTTGCGAGCCGTCGCCGGTCTTCTGGCGGATTGCGTTTCCTCCGGAGGACTGGGATCCCTCCGAGCGGAAGCGCCCCGGCGGATCGCGCACTCCGAGTTCTTCAACCGGCGACTAGTGCCGTTGCCGCAATCGTCGATGACCAATACCGATCGGGCGCAGTCCGACGCGGCGGTCTCCTGCGCGATTTTGAGTTTCTTACGAGCCCGTTGGCCGCGAATTCTCGTTGTTTCTGCTCTGGTTCTTGTCCCCTGTTACTGGCATCGCGAAATCGTTTCGTCCGATCTTGGAAGCCATCTCTACAACGCTTGGCTCGCGCAACTAATTCGCCGCGGGCAGGCGCCGGGCCTTTACCTCTCCCGGCAGTACACCAACGTGCTGTTCGACTGGATGTTGAGCGGACTCGGTTCAATCTTCGGACTGCGAATCGGTGAGAAGATCGCCGTTTCGATCGCAGTGCTCGTCTTCTTCTGGGGGACGTTTTCCTTCGTTGCCGCAGCCGTTCGCCGCGCGCCTTGGTACCTCACGCCCGTCATCGCGATGGTTACGTTCGGCTGGACGTTCCATCTCGGATTCTTCAACTATTATCTCTCACTGGGACTTTCCTTCTTCTGCCTGGCAATTCTGTGGCGTGGCAAAGGGTGGGAACTTCTGGCGGCATTGGCCATTGCGCCGCTCGTAGTCTTCGCGCACGTCCTCGGGTTCTTCTGGCTGCTTGCGGCGGCGGCGTATATCGGGATTTATGAAAATGTTTCCGGCTGGAACAAAGTCCTTCCCTTGGTGCTCGCGATTGCAACTCTCTTCGCATTACATCTTTTCTTTTCACGCCGTTACATCATCAGTCCCGGAACACCGCCGTTCTATTCCTTCAACGGTGCAGATCAACTGGTTCTGTTCGGTGAACGGTACCGCGTGCTCGCGCGAGCATTGCTGATTTTCGCCGTTGCCTCGCTCTGCGTGGACGTCTTTCGGCGCCGCCACCAGCAGGGAGTCTGGCAAGCTTATGCGGTAGCTCTGCAGCTTTACGCGATGGCCTGGCTGGCCGTCTTTTTGCTTCCTGAAGGCGTCCAATTTCCGCCTCCGAAAGTCGGCATAGCATTGCTCACCGAGCGGCTCACGTCCGTGTCTGCGGTTCTCGGATGCTGTCTTCTGGGAGCGATGCGCCCAAAGAAGTGGGATCTCGCGGCGGCAGCTGCGATCGCTGCTATTTTCTTCGCTTTCGATTATCAGGATACGGCGGTGGTGAACCGCATCGAGGCGCAGGCCGTCCAGCTCGTCAGCACACTTCCGCCAAATCAGCGCGTGATGGCGACGATCCTTCCCCTCAAGGGCTCGCGCATCTTGATCCAGCACATCATCGATCGCGCGTGTGTCGGCCGGTGCTTCAGTTACGGCAATTACGAACCCGGCACAGCGCTGTGGCGAGTTCGTGCCTTGCCGAAGAATCCTTACGTCCTCACGAGCTATGATTTAGCGATCGATATGGAGCGCGGAGGATACATCGTGCAGCCTCAGGACTTGCCTCTCTACCAGGTTTACCAGTGCGGATCTGGTGGAACCAAGCTCTGCATGGCCTCCCTAAAGGCGGGGGAGGCCAACGACGATCTCGGCGAACACGAGGACCAATAGCGCGCTACAAGCCGGGCGTGCTGCTCCCCGGGTGAGGCACTTTGAGTGGAGGCAGCGACCGGCGTTTGTCACGGGGTGGCTTCGACCTTCTCACGAGGCCAGCTCCCTGATTCGTGAGCCCAAAAACCACAACGGTGCCCGGCTGACCGCCTGCCGCACCGGTCCCGACGTACACTTTTCCATTCGCGATCATGGGTGTGATGAATTTCGTGTTGCCATTCGCCGGAAAATTGCCGCTGAACAATTCGTTGCCAAGATTCGTCGCATCGTAGGCGTTGAGGGTACCAGAGCTTTCGATCGCCCACACGATTCCGTTGCTCGAACCGTTGGCGGAGATGCTCGGCGTAGCTCCGGGATAGCCGTAGGTTTCGGGACTCGTCGTCGACGCTGATGATGCCACCTTCGCCTGTGTGATACTGAATGCTTTTAGATTGTCGTTCACCGCGCCGTAGTAAAGCGTGTTGTTGAAGTAGGCCGGGGCTGCCCAGACACCATTACTTTGCCCGCTGAGCAACGCATTAGTGATTTCCTGATAGATCGAGTCGCCGCCAGAGTTGAACTTGCCCATGTTGTCTCGATCCACCACGTAGAGCACGACATTTCCGGAATTCACGTCTGCTTTGCCGGCGCCAAGGGCCAGGTGGCGCGTGGTGTTGCTTGAGTCTTTCATGTCAGGTAACAGCAGGAGGCCGCCGGAGCCAAGGTCGCGGTCGTTATTCGATTGGTTCACTGTGTCGGACATCTCGAAATAGTCCGCGACTGCCAAAGTGCCGTTCGCCGTGGAGAGCTTGATGAAGCCATTCCCGTAGTCGCTGTTGATCGGGAATCCGTTATTCAGCGTAGTGTCAAACGTCCCGTTCCCGTCCAAGAAGTAGATATTGGGTGGCGAATTCGCGTCCGCCGCGAGCCCGTCGCCCGCCATCCAAATTCCTCCGCCATCGCCGTTCGGCGTGAGGTTGAGCGCGCTCGCCTGCTGCAAGTTCGATTCGCTGTAACCCATTACCCAAGCGTTGTACGCACCATTGTCGCAATGCGATGTCCACGCCAGATAGACCACGCCGTTCAGCAACAGCAGGCCGGTGCGCTCCTCGTACTGCCCCGGAACAAATCCGGTTGCCGATATGTCGACCGCCGTCATCCGATCAGCGCCGGTCGTCAGATCGAGCGCATGTAATCGCTGATGATAGGTGCTTCCGGATTTCGACATCGCCACGACGAAAATCGTGCCGTTCGGCCCGGCATTGAGATCGATCACGGGTGTCGAGGTGATCCCGATTGTCGGCTCGACCTGAGAGCAACCGTGGTCATCGCTAGGCGACTCGCCCGTGCCGTTCAGCACTGCGTTGTGCCACAGCTGCGTATACGAGTCCGCATCGAACGCATACACCGAATCGCTTTCGGTAACGATAAACAACACGTTGTGCGTCGCGCCGTTGATCGTCATGCCGCCGACGTAAAGCGGTTCAGCATCCACCGGTCCATCCACGTTGATCGTTTCCAGCTGGCCGAACTGAGCCGAAGCCACGTTGGCAGTCGTAAGTGTCGTTTCATTCAGATTCTGACCCGTTCGCGAGTTGTCGTTGTGGTATGTGAGAACGGTCACATTGCTGGGAGGCGGCGCTGCATTCACAGTCAGCGTGACCGCCGTGCTGGTCTGCGAGCCAACGCTGTTAGTGACGACTACTTGGAATTTCGATCCGCTTTCCGCCGTCGTCGTTGCGCCCGTGTTGTAGCTCGACGAAGTCGCTCCAGCAATGTTCGTGAATGTGTTTTGCCCGACGGCCTCTTCTTGCCACTGATAGGTGGGTGTGGGTGATCCCGTCGCCGTCACACTAAACGTGGCAGCGGCCGGCGCCGTCACAGTCTGATTCGTGGGCTGCACGGTGATCGACGGGGCCACGTTCCCGGAATTCACCGTCAGTGTGACCGCAACGCTCGTCGTCGAGCCTGCCACGTTTGTCACTCCGACCTGAAATTTAGATCCGCTCTGAGCCGTCGTTGTTGCGCCCGTGCTGTAGCTCGACGACGTAGCTCCGGCGATGCTCGTAAAGGTGTTCTGCCCGACAGACTCCTCCTGCCACTGGTACGTGGGCGCGGGAGTTCCCGTCGCGACGACGTTGAACGTGGCCGCCGCAGGCGCGGTAACCATTTGATTCGTGGGTTGAGTCGTAATCGCCGGCGCGACGTCGTTGTCGCCGCCTCCGCCCGACCCGGTTGAGCCCGAGCACGCGGCCAGCACCAGGACCATGAGCGTCGCCGCGCATCCGCCTATCCAACGCACAGTAGAGAACCTCCAAGACCGTTCAGACCACTGCCCTATTTTGGCATATCGCGGGGACGGGGAATTAGCTCTATAAGGACAGAAAAGGGACAGGTACGGGCGCACAGGTCGCGACCGCGGTTACAGCCGCTTCCCGCCTATTGCGCGGGAATGCCAAGTTGCCACGTCAAGTAGCTGAGGATGTCCGTGTACTCGTCGATCGTCTTGGTGACCGGACGTCCGCCGGAATGCCCCGACTTCGTATCGTAGAGGAGTAGTATGGGATTCTTCGAGCCCGTATCGGCCTGCAACAGCGCCGCCATCTTGCGCGCATGCAGCGGCGCGACTCGCGTATCGCCATCCCCGGTGACGAAAAGCACGCTGGGGTACGCCGTTCCCTTCTTCACATTCTGATACGGCGAATATTTGTAGATGTACTGGAATTCGTCCGGCTTGTCCGAGCTGCCGTATTCGCTCACCCAGAACGCTCCATCCATGAATTTCTGGTAGCGCAGCATGTCCAGCAATGGGTAGAGGCACACGATGGCATGGAACAAGTCGGGCCTCTGCGCCAACGCCGCGCCGACGAGCAGCCCTCCGTTGCTGCCGCCGAGAATCGCAAGTTTGCCGGGATTGGTGTACTTGTTCGCGACGAGATATTCCGCCGCGGCGATGAAATCGTCGAAGACGTTCTGCTTGTTCGCTCCCATGCCCGCACGATGCCATGCCTCGCCATATTCGCCGCCGCCGCGAAGGTTGGCGACCGCGTAGAGTCCGCCCTTCTCAGCCCACGCGATCATCGCGGGCGAGTAGCCGGGGGTCTCGCTCACGTCGAATCCGCCGTAGCCGGTCAAAATCGTCGGATTCGCCGCATCCAGCTTCAAACCCTTCTTGTGAAACAAAAACATAGAGATCTTCGTGCCGTCCTTCGATGTGTACCGGACCTGCTCGGTTTCGAAGATGCTCGGATCGATCGGCGCATTGAGTTTCGACCAAATCGACGAGTGTCCGCTCTGAATGTCGTACACGAAATTTGTGTTCGGATAATTGAAGCCCGTGAACCCGTAGAAGAGTTCGTGCGAATCCCACTCCCCCGAAACCGCGACCGAGCCAAGCGCGGGCAGTTCCGCGGGCTTCGCGTTCTTGCCGTCGGCGTCGGTGAGAATGATCTGCGAGGTAGCGTTGTGCAGGTACACCGTGACGAGCTTTCCGCCCACCGGCGCAAGCTGGTCGATCGTGTCGTGCGACTGCGCGATCACCTCGCGCCAGTGCTCCCGCGTTGGTGAGGATGCGTCAGTTGCAAACACGTGCCAGTTGGGAGCATTCCAGTTCGTCTGGACGTACAGCGTGTGGCCGCCGAAAAACGGATAGAAAGTCGACGGAATATCGTTCACTACGGTCACGACCGGCCCGTGGTTTTTCACATCCTGAATGTAAATCTCCGATTGTGGTGCGCTCGAACCGTGCAGGACCAGATATGCGACGTACTGGCCGTCATCGGAAAGGTCGAGAACCAGAATCCGTTCCTTACTGAGTCCGTCTCCGAACATCAGCTTGTCCGTCGCGGCGTCGGTTCCGATCGCGTGATAGTAGGCCCGCGGACCGTCGGGCGTCGCCCTCGTGTAGTAGACCCCGTGGCCATCCGGAGTCGGCTCGACGGAGAAATACGTCGCCGACGGAAGCACATCCGCCAGATCCCGGTGCGCATCCACGTCGAAGAGGTGTATGGTCACTTCATCTTGTCCGCCTTCGCGCCGGCTGTAATAGAGAAACTTTCCGTCATGGCTCGCTCCCTCGATCGTCGTGCTCGCCGAATGATCCTTGCTCCAGCCGAGAGGATCGACAAGCAACTCATCCGCTCCTGTCCTGCCGCGACGCATGTAGATGAGAGCGAGATCCTGATCAGCCAGCCGCTTCGTGAAGAAGTACCGTCCTGAGCGCTCGAGCGGCAGCGAATAGTTGTCGGTGTGATAGAGATCGGCGATGCGCTTGCGAAGGTCGCCGCGGCCGGGAACATGTTCGAGCACCGCCTCGGTGCACTTATTTTCCGCGTCGATCCAAGCGCGCGTCTCCGGGCTCGTTTGGTCCTCGAGCCATCGGTAGGGATCGGCCACCTTCACCGATCCGTAGGTGTCGACCACGTCATCGACGCGTGTTTTCGGAGGACACCCGCTCGCAGAATCCGACGACTGCGCCCGCGCGATCGTCGCGCAGCCGAAAATACAAGTCGCCGCAAATGCAACACGCCAGAATCGCGAGACTAGCGGCAACTGCAAATGTCGACGAACCGATCCGGACATGAGTCCCAAAATTGCCCCCTTGAATGAGCGCATAATCGTACCTCAATGAAAGCCAATTCCTTTAGACGAGTAGACTTGCGAAAGGTATCTACGCCGATTCAGCCGTCGTTGGCCCGGAAGGCGCGCGGACGCCCGCAGCGGCCGCCTTGCGCCGCCCAATGAGCCATGCCCCCAGTCGCCACGCCAAGAGAATCGCAATCAGGAACGCATACTCCAGCGGCTTGCGTTTATCCGACTTGAGAGACCAGTCGTAGTGAATCACGCCCACAATCGCCGTCACGTAGATCGCGCGATGCAGCATCTGCCAGCGCTTTCCGCCTATCCGCCGAATCCAGCCCGCCGTAGACGTCACCGCGAGCGGAATCATCAGCACGAAGCCTGTAAAGCCCAGTGTGATGAACGGTCGTTTGTGTACATCCGCCCACATCTCCGGCCAATCGAAAAATTTGTCGAGCACCATCCACGTGCAGAAATGCAGGCAGCCATAGAAGAACGCGTACAGCCCGACCATCCGCCGGAAACGGATCAGCTGCGGCATTTTCAGAATCTTTCGCAGCGGCGTGATGGCGAGCGTGATAATGACGAAGCGAATCGTCCAATCGCCTGTGCGGTGCGTGATGAACTTGATGGGATCGGCCGTCAGATACGTATCGAACGGCAGCCCCTGCAGCAGCCCGTACACCGTTCGCCAAAGCAGGTCCAGGAACGGGATAAGACAAACCAAAAAGACGCAGACTTTCGTCCACTTGCTTGTGAGTATTTTGTTCACCAGCTGGCTTTCAGAAGTTCTTGCGCAGGTCCATGCCCGCGTAGAGGCTTGCGACCTGGTCGCCGTAGCCGTTGAACATCAGCGTCGGCCGCCGGAAGAATTCGCCCAGGCGACGTTCTTTCGCCTGGCTCCAGCGCGGATGATCGACGTTTGGATTCACGTTCGCGTAGAATCCATATTCCGAACCGCCGGCGTACATGTTCCACGTGGTGTCCGGCTGGCCCTTTACGAGCCGGATTTTGACCAGCGACTTCGCGCTCTTGAAACCGTACTTCCAGGGAACTACCAGCCGCACCGGCGCGCCGTCCTGATTGGGCAACGTCTCGCCATACATTCCCACGCACAGCAGCGCCAGCGGATTCATGGCTTCGTCCAGGCGCAATCCCTCGAGGTACGGAATTTGAATTCCCGCCTGAGTTGCCAACGGCATCTGTTTCGGTTCGTAGTAGCTCTCGAACGCTACATACTTCGCCTTCGGCGTCGGCTCGACAAGCTTAATCAGGTTGCTCAAGGAATAGCCGATCCACGGCACGACGATCGACCACGCTTCCACGCAGCGATGGCGGTAGATTCGCTCTTCTAGCGGCGCAACCTTCAAAATCTCGTCCATCGAAAACTTGCGCGGCTTCGCAACCTCTCCCTCCACGGAAACGGTCCAGGGCGACGTCACGAAGTTTTTAGCGTTTCTCGCGGGCTCGTCCTTATCGACGCCGAACTCGTAGAAATTGTTGTAGGTTTCCACGTCGTGCTCGGGCGTCACCTGCTCGGTCGTGCTGTAAGGGCTTTTGACGACTCCATTGAGCGGCGCCGGCACAGATCCGGTGGCAGGTCCTGCCAGCCAGCTAGGCAGCCTTTTCCAGCCGGCGACTGCGCCGCTGGTGGCCAGCAACCCCAGGAGAAAATTGCGCCGGCCCATGTACAAAGCCTTGGGCGTCACGTCCGCATAGGTCAGTTCCGGTTTCTCTTTGATGACCATAGACATTCTCCCGCCCCAATTCCAATCATACTCGCCCCTCAAGAAATTGGATGTAGGAAGTTGCTCGCGGGAATCCTGAAAATCAGCGTGATTTGTCCGTCAATTCGGCCAGAAGTTCGTTCCGCAGCCGCTCCTGCTGCGCGAGCGAAAGCTTTTCGCCGCCGGAGGTTAGATAAAAGGCGTCAATCGCGGTTTCACTTTCCGTATCGATCACGGCGATTTCGATGTTGCACTTTTCGCGGGCGAAGAGCGAGCTGATCCGGTAGAGCAATCCCGGCTGGTCCTGCGTGATCACCTCGACGAGAGTGCTTTGCGCCGAGCATTCGTCGTCGATTTCGACGCGCGTTTCGACTTTCGTCTTTGGCGCAGCTCTTTTCTCAGATCGCATCCGGTCGCGCAACATGCGATCGAGATCGGCTTTGCCGGTCAGCACGTCGTGGACGCTAGTCTTGAACCGCTCCCATTCCGGCAGATTCAATTCGAGCGTGCGGAAGCGGTCGGTGAAAAAGAACGTGTCGACCACTATTCCCGCCGCGTTCGAAAACGCTGCGGCCTTCACAATATTCATTCCCCACGCCGCAAGCGTCCCCGCAATCTTCGCAAAGAGAAACGGTCGGTCGCCCGTCACGAGCGTCAACTCGTACCAGTGGCGTCCTCGCGCCAGTTCCAGTTGCACGGGATCCTGGCCGAGACGGCTTGCCATCTCCATCTGACGGATCACGTCACTCGCAGTCTGCGTTCGCAGATAGCGCCGCGGCAAGCCGTCAAGAAAATTGTCGAGTTTCGCTCCCGCCGCCGGCATCAGCGTGCGAAGATGCGCCATCACTTCCTCGTCGACGTCTCCGTGCAGCCGCTGATCGACGCTCTTCATCAGGAAGTTTGCGGCGCCGATGTAGAGCTGCCAAAGGTTTTCCGCCTTCCACGGCGTGAGCGCCTCGGGATTCACGGCCTTGATGTCCGCGTACGTCAACAGGCACAGCATCTTCAGCCGCTCGGGCGTGCCCATTTTTTCGCCGATTTGCGTGATCGTCTCGGGGGCAAATATGTCGCGGCGCAAGGCTGCCCCGATCATAAGGTGATGTTCGATCAGGAAAAGCACCGTCTCGCGATCCGCCGGATCTAGATCGAGCCTCGCCAATACTCGCTCGGCGACCTCGAGGCTGCCCGCAACGTGACTGTCCGGCCTCGTGCCTTTGCCGGTGTCGTGAAGCAGGAGCGCCAGGTAAAGCAGGTCCGGTTGCTCGAGCTCATCGAGCAGTTCGGCGTAGCCCTGATCCCACTTCGATTGCGATTTGCGCAGCGCGTGAAGATTTTCGATCGTCACAAACGAATGCTCGTCCACCGTGAACCGGTGCGAAAAATCCCGAATTACGAGCGAATCGATCGCCTGAAATTCCGGCAATAGCAGCGTGAGCAGTCGCATCGAGTGCATCGCGCGCAGCGCTTCTGCCGCATGCGGCGCCAGCAGGATTTCTTGCAAGTAGTGCCACAGCTGCGAACCCTTCGGCGGCGCGGCGGCCAACGCGGGCATCGCCTCTTCGATCTGATGTTCGGTCGCCGAGCTCAACCCCAACCCGTGCCGCGCCATGAATCGGAACATCCGCAACGGCAGCTCGGGGTCGCTCATCGCCTCCTGGCGCTGCAGGAAAATCCGCCCATCTACCACCGCAAACTCCGCGTTCGATAGCCGCGAGCGCAAATTCTGGAACTGCCGATAAAGTGACGGCCGCGCCGCAGGGAATTCGTCTAGCAGTTGGACCGCCACGCGATGAATCAGCCGCGCGTGCCCGAAATAAACGCGCATCCATTCCGAAGCGCTCAACGGTCCACTACCCGGCACGCCGACTCTCGCCGCAGCCACTTCATCCTGCGCGTTCCATGCGAGCGTATTGTCGTCGCGGCCGTGGCGAATGTGCAAGAAGCACCGGACGGACATCAGAAAATCGAGCGCCGTCTCGAATTTGTGCCGCAGCCACGGAGGCAGCAGCGACTTTTCGTCGGGCCACGTACTTTGCTCTTCGATCGCGGCAATCAGCGCGAGCCAGTGCGCGAGGTTGTAATCGCGCAGGCCGCCCGGGCCGTCCTTCACGGTTGGCTCGAGATGGAAAACGGTGTTGCCGAATTTGTTGTAGCGGGTCCGCGTGAGGTCCGCCAGCTTCTGAACGATCGCATGCGATTCCCTCGCCACTAGCTTCGGAATGATCTGGTCGTGCAGCCGCGCGAAAAGTTTGCGGTCGCCGGCGATGTAGCGGCAGTCGAGCAGCGAAATCGCGAATTCGACGTTGTTCGGATCGAATTTTTCACACTCGCTAAGCGAGCGATTGGCCGGGCTCAGCTTGAGCCGCAGGTCCCACATCTCCTGCGAAAACGCGCGCACGCGATTTTTCAAATCGGGCGCGGTCTCGCCGCCCGCGTCGAGGAACAGGATGTCGATATCGGAAAAAGGAAAAAGCCAGCGCCGGCCGTATCCCCCAAGCGCGAGCAAAGCAAATCCCTGTGGCCCTTCGAGGTCGGGAGAAATCAGGTCCTTCCAGAGGCGCTGCGCGACGGAATCTACGAGCGCAGTCCGGCCATGGACGGCGGCGCGCCCGTCTCCGTTCGCGAGAAATTCTTCGCGCACGCGCAACGATTGCGCCGCGTAGGAATCGCGGAGGTCTTTCGCCAATAGTGGGTTCGTTGCCATTCCTGAATGTCTGTACTTCGGTCCTGCGCCGCTGCTTGCTCGGTTATTTGCATTGCCAGCGCCACCAGGCGCTTTTCATACCGCACGGTACGATCTCGTGCGAGCTAGAGCGCACTGTCGCCGCGCTCATCGTTGCGAATTCGAATGGCGTCGTCGATCTTCGAAAGAAATATCTTGCCGTCGCCAATTTTCCCGGTGCGCGCCGCCGTCACGATTGCCTGAACCACTTGTTCGGCGCGTTCGTCGGCCACGACCAGCTCGATCTTGATCTTGGGAATCAGATCGACGGTGTATTCACGCCCGCGGTAGAACTCCGTGTGTCCCTTCTGCCGGCCGTGCCCGCGAGCTTCCAGCACCGTCATACCCTCGACGCCGATTTCGTGCAGCGCGTCCTTCACCGGATCGAGCTTCGATGTCTGAATGATTGCTTCGACTTTTACCATTTCATCCGCCTCAGCACTTCAATTATGCCTGCCACGGCCGGTAGAGACTACGCCGAAATCCCCGCGCCCGTTACGTGGAAGCTCCCCAGTGGTAGCCCTCCTCGCCGTGTTGAGTGAGATCGAGGCCCTCTTCCTCGTGCTCTTCCGTAACGCGCAATCCAATCAGGAGATCGACGACTTTGAGAATGATCAGTGTGCCGACGATCGCGATCACCCACGCGATCGCCACACCGACCAGCTGATTCAAGATCTGGTGAAAATTTCCCTGAATCGCGCCGGATGGCAGGACGTTCCCGTTCGCATCCTTGAAGATCGGGTTCACCAGGCTCGACGCGAACACCCCAGTCAGCAGTGCGCCGACCGTCCCGCCCGCTCCATGGACCCCAAAAGCATCCAGAGAATCATCATACCCGAAGCGCGACTTGATCGTCGTCGTCATCCAGAAGCAGACCACGCCCGCGATGAAGCCGATCGCCAGCGCCGACATCGGGCTGACGAATCCCGAAGCGGGCGTAATCGCGACCAGCCCCGCCACCGATCCGGAAATCGCGCCCAGCGCGCTCGGTTTGCCTCTGCGGAACCACTCCGCTGCGCTCCATCCGACCACTGCCGCCGCCGCTCCGAAATGCGTCGCGACGAATGCGCTGGTCGCCAGGCTTCCCGCCGAAAGTGCGCTTCCTGCGTTGAATCCGAACCAGCCGACCCACAGCAGGCACGCTCCGATGAAGCTGATCACCACACTATGAGGCGGCATGGGCTCCTCGGGGTAGCCCACGCGCTTTCCCAAATAGAGCGCGCAGATGAGCGCCGATACGCCCGAAGTGATGTGCACCACCGTGCCCCCGGCAAAATCCAGCGTCGGGAACCGTCCACCGAGCGACGCGTTCAGCAATCCTCCCTTGCCCCACACCATGTGCGCCATCGGCGCATAGACGATCAACGACCAAAGCGACAAGAAAAGCAGCATCGCGCTGAACTTCATTCTCTCCGCGAAAGCGCCGGTGATCAGCGCCGGAGTGATGATCGCGAACATCAGCTGAAAGATCATGTAGGTCTGCAGCGGAATCGTCGCTGAATAGTCCGCGTCCGGCTGCGCGCCGACACCCCAGAGGAACAAGTGATGGAAGCCGCCGATGAAGCTGTTCCCCGATCCGAAGGCGAGACTGTAGCTCACCAGCCCCCAGATCACCGTGATGACAGCCATCATCGCAAAGCTCTGCATCATCGTGCCGAGCACATTCTTCCGCCGGACCAACCCTCCATAAAAAAGTGCCAGCCCCGGACCCGTCATCAGTAGCACTAGCGCGGAGCTGGCCAGCATCCAGGCGTTATCGGCCGAGCCTTTTGCGTCGGCGGCCGCCTGCTCGACAACCGCGAGCCTATCCACATGAATTTCAGGAGCGATCAGGGCTGCACCGACCGCCGGGGCGCTTCCAATTGTCCGCGCCGAGACGATGCCCGCGGCCAGAAACGACACCAACAAAACGATGGCGAATTTCTGAATTCTTCGCATGGAACTCTTTTCTTCCCGGGCACACGAGCGCTACAGCCAATATGAACGTTCGGGTCGCCTCGTTAGCAATGTAAGTTTTGATCTGCCGCATCCGCAATCGCGATGCGGCCCCAAACCTAGCGCATTATACACATGCATCCGTTTTCGGCCACAATTCCCGCTATATCCCGCTTATGCCAAATTTATCGGTACCTTGATTACGTAGAAACACCTGTACGTCAGGCCAAGCTGCGCTTTCCGCAGTCCTTCCTTACACTGATCGCAGGTTTAGGGTCCTTTTGACTGGTCGCGCAAACGGCCGATTAAGTATCGCGATATCAATACAGTACGGTCTCGCTCGCCGCTTTGCGAAACTTTCGCGGCACCCCCGTGTTCGATGCAGTGTACGGCATCCGCAATCGCAGCCGCGGGGCCGACACTTAAAATGAGAGATCAGTTCATACGGAGGAATTTCATCATGAAGATCAACGCACTTATTTTGAGTGGTGCGGCCCTCATCGTTCTCAACGTCGCTCCCGTGTTCGCGCAGCAAACGGACACGAGCTCGACGCCGTCGAACCCGCCCACGATCAATCAGCGCAAAGAGAACCAGCAGGACCGCATCGCCAATGGCGTCCAGAGCGGCCAGTTAACCGCCGGTGAGACCGCGCACCTCGAAGGCGAGGAAGCGGGCCTCAACAAGGAAGAATCCGGAATGCGCGCCGAGGACAACGGTCATCTGACTTCCGCCGACCGCTCCTTGATCAACAAACAGCAGAACGGCTTGTCGAATCAGATCTATCAGGACAAGCACAACGCCAACACCGCGCACTACGGCACAAATGAAATCGGCGCTCGCCGCGAGAATCAGCAGGATCGCATCGCGCAGGGGATCCGCAGCGGCCAGTTGACGGCCGGTGAAACCTCCCGGCTCGAGCATCAGGAGTCCAGCATCAACCGCCAGGACGCCCGCATGCGCGCGGCTGATGGCGGCAAGCTAACCAACGGCGACAAGAAGGTGCTCAATCAGCGGCTGAACAACACCTCAAAGAACATCTATCGCGACGAGCACAACGGCCGCACCCAAAAGTAAGCGACCGCTACAGGCTAAAAAGTCAAAGAGCCCCGGTTGATCCCGGGGCTCTTTACATTTTAGGCCGTATCACCCACTCGTAGGGGCACAGCATGCTGGGCCCGGCAACTTTTCTTGGCATTGCCGAGCCGATCCGGCTCGGTTCAAATTACTTCGCGTACCCTCGCGGATTTTTCTGCTTCCATTCCCACTGCGATTGCAGAATCGCCGGCAAATCCGATCTGGTGGGTTTCCAAACGAGGACTCTCGCAGACTTCGACGCCTCCGCGACCAACTTCGCCGGGTCACCGGGCCTCCGCGCCTCGATGCGCGTATGTATCGGCCGGCCGGTTACCTTGCGCGCGCATTCGATCACTTCGAGCACGGAATAGCCGTGCCCCGTCCCGAGATTGATGAAATCCGAAGCGCCTCCCTTGCGCAGATAATCGAGCGCCAGAATGTGCGCGTCGGCAAGATCGGCCACGTGGACGTAATCGCGAATTGCCGTGCCGTCGGGCGTCGGATAATCCTTGCCGAACACCGAAAGCGTCGGAATTTCTCCCAGCGCCGCCTTCAGCACGTTGGGGACGAGGTGCGATTCCGGCTCGTGATCCTCGCCGCAGTGTTCGGTCGCTCCGGCCGCATTGAAATAGCGCAGCGCAATAAATTTCTGCCCGTAGGCGTGCGCGAACGAATCGAGTACGCGCTCCATCGCCAGCTTCGACCAGCCGTACGGATTTTTCGGCCACTGCGGCGTGTCTTCGGAAATCGGAATTTTCTCCGGCTCGCCGTACGTGGCGCAGGTCGACGAAAACACGATGAGCCTCACGCGCGCGTCGAGCAGCGTGGTCATCAGCGCGACGCCCTGCTCGACGTTATTCTCGAAATATCGCGCCGGCTCGGTCATTGACTCGCCCACGTACGCTAGCGCGGCAAAATGGACGCACGCTTCGATCTCCTGCTCGGTCAGGATTCGCCGCAGAAGCTCGCGATCCCCTGCGCGGCCTTCGTAAAACGGGACGTCGTTCGGCACCGCCGCACGATGCCCGCGGAACAGATCGTCCAGCACCACCACGCGCTCGCCTTTCGCGAGCAGCCGCTCAACCGTCACGCTGCCGATGTATCCCGCCCCGCCTGTCACAAGGATCGCCATCTGTCTCCATTCTGTCCGCCGATGTTGAAGATCGCACGCCGGTGGAAGCGCGGGGCTTCAGCCCCGCGAAAAGCATCACCAAGAAAGAAGGGCTCTAGCCCCGAATCGCACAAGCCCGCGATTATATCCGAACTTGCCGCCTTGCCAGTTTTCCCGGCGATCCCGATTCGCCTCCGAAACCTAGGCATCACAGGTTCCTAGCGGGTCGGAGTTTCCTCTCGCTGGGTCAGTCGAAGAGCGCTCCGACAACAGACGCTTCTGTCGTTTAGGGGGTCGCAGCTTTAGCTCCGACATCAAACCGCAAGAATAGTTTACGGGCTTTAGCCCCTGAGGGAATTCCGTCTTTTAATTCCCTTCTCGCCGCAACTTGGCACTGCCCGCGCGCGTAGTAACATGGAGAGTTGATGACAAACGGAAACTCCATCGCGATCCGTACCGACCACGTCGCGCGCCACTACCACATGGGCGACGCTACCGTGCGCGCCGTCGATGACGTCAGCTTGGAAATCCGCGCCGGTCAATTCGTTGCCCTGCTCGGCAGCTCCGGTTCGGGCAAATCGACGCTCCTAAATCTGATCGCCGGCCTCGACCGTCCGACCTCCGGCGCCATCTTCGCGCAGGACCGCAACCTCGCCGAAATGACCCCTGAGGAGCTCGCCCGCCATCGCAGCCACACGGTCGGCATCGTTTTTCAGGCTTTTAATTTGCTGCCGCGCATGACGCTCGAAGAGAACGTTGAGCTTCCGCTGCGTCTCGCCGAAGTTGATCGCGAGGAGCGCCAGTCCCGCGTGCGCGAAGCCATCGAACGCGTGCGCCTCGCCGCGCGCCTGTCGCACCGCCCAAGCGAACTTTCCGGCGGCGAACAGCAGCGCACCGCTCTCGCCCGCGCTCTCGTGAATCGCCCCTCGATTCTTCTGGCCGATGAGCCGACCGGCAATCTTGATAGCGCCACCGGCGATGAGATCATGAATCTCCTCCGCGAAATCAACGCCAGCGGCATGACCATCGTAATGGTCACGCACGAGCAGCCGCGCGCCGAGCGCTACGCGCATCGCATGATTCATATGAAAGACGGAAAAGTGGTCGACAACGGAGTCCGCGCATGAAGGGCCGCGATCTCGGCGAGCTGGCGCTACGCAATCTCCGCGAAGCCTTCCTGCGAAATTCGCTTACGACGCTTGGAATTGCGGTGGGCGTCGCCTCGCTTGTCGCCATGGTGTCGCTCGGCGTGGGGTTGCAGGACCTCGCCACGGATCGCTTGGCGCACAGCGGCCTCTTCGACGCGATCTTTGTCACGCCGAAATCAGCCGCGGCGAATTTCCGCGGCGGCCAGGGCCCCATTTTCGCGCCGCCCGAGCCGCCCAGGCCGCTCGACGAAGACGCCCGGCAGAAAATGTTGGCGCTGCCGAATGTCGTCGAGGTCTATCCGGATATACGCTTCCCCACCGAAATTCATTTCAATGGCAATCCGTTCGCGACGATGGCCGCAGGCGTTGCTCCTTCGGCGCGAAAGGATGGGGCGTTCGATGGTATGAAGGGCTCGTTCTTCTCCGGACCCGACGCCGACGAAGCGATCCTGCAGATCGATCTCGCTCGCCAGCTCTCCGATCAGCCCGATTCGCTCATCGGCAAGAGCGTCGTGCTGCGCTACGCGGAGCGTCAGCCCCTCGCGGATGGCTCGGGCGCGTCCGACGGCTTTTCCATCGTGCCGAAGGAAAAAAGTCTTCGCATTGTCGGCATTGTCGAAACGGAACCCGCCGGTGGAGTCGGCAGCCTTGGCCGCGGGCGCTTGCTGATTCCTTTGCAGCTCGCGCAAACTCTGCGCACCGCTCAAGCCAACGATCTGCGCGATCTGCTCCGCAACAACCCCAATCAGCACACGTACGAAAGCCTGACTGTGCGCGTCAACGATCCGCCCAAAGTGAAAGACGTCGAAGAATCGATCAAAGACATGGGCTTCACCGCATTTTCGCTGATCGACGCGAGCAAGAGCCTCAGCCTCGTCTTCACCGTGTTCGATCTATTCCTGGGAATTTTCGGCAGCCTGGCGCTCGTTGTCGCTTCGCTGGGAATCGTCAATACGCTCGTCATGGCTATTCTCGAGCGCCGCCGCGAAATCGGCATCTTCAAAGCGCTCGGCGCCTCCGACCGCGACATCCGGAGATTGTTTTTCGTCGAAGCGGGGGCAATGGGCACGCTCGGCGGCATTATTGGTCTCTTCATCGGGCGGCTGATCGGGCTGGCCATCAATCTCGGAACAAACATCTATCTGAAAAGGCGCGCACTTCCGGAAATCAGCGTCACCGCCGTCCACTGGTGGATGGCCGGCCTCGCAATCCTCTTTGCGATTCTGGTCAGCCTCGCCGCTGGGATTTATCCGGCATCTCGCGCCGCGAGTCTCGATCCCGTCGAGGCCCTTCGGTATGAATAGGGCTTTCGCGGCGCTGGCGCTGCTGCTCGTCTGCGCCGCTTTGGCGCAACCTGCTGCGGCAGCCGGTCGCGCCGAATGCCGCACCGTGCCAAGCAGCATCCTCGGACGCAAAGTCTCCTACTGCGTCCTCTTGCCGCCAAGCTATGACGCGGACAAATCGCGCCGCTACCCGGTCCTCTATTTCCTCCACGGTCTCGGCGAAAACGAACAGATGCTTCCCAATTCCGGAGGCTGGAATCTGATTCAAGATTTGTGGGACCAAAAGCGCATCGGCGAATTTCTGATCGTCACGCCCGATGCCGGCCGCAGCTTCTATATCAATTCGCGCGACGGTCGCGTGCGCTACGAAGATTTTTTCATCCGCGAGTTCATGCCCTACATCGAAGGCCACTATCGCATCCGCGCAGACCGCGCGCACCGCGGCATTTCCGGCGTGTCGATGGGAGGCTACGGCTCGCTGCGCTTCGGCTTTCGCTATCCGCAGCTTTTCGGTTCGGTGAGCGCGCACAGCGCCGCTCTGGTGGGAAAGCTCCCGCGCGCGCAATTGGGCACTCAAACCGAGCGGGCGCTGGCGTTCGCTCTCGGCAGCGCTTTCGGAAATCCGTTCGATCGCGCCTACTGGGATCGCAACAGCCCGTTCACGCTCGTGCGCAATGAATCGCACCCGCCGGGCTTCCATCTCTATTTCGATTGCGGAACGGAGGACGAATTCGGCTTCAATGTGGGCGCACAGTCATTTCACGATCTGCTCGTTTCGCGCGGCATCCCGCACGAATTTCATCTCTATCTCGGCGGTCACGACGAGGCCTACGTCGCGCAGCATCTCCCCGCCTCTCTCGCCTTCCATTCCCGTGCCTTTTCACCCTGAGCGAAGCGAAGGGTTGCTCGAAGAAGACTGACCGCTGAACAGTGATCGTGTGTCTCAGGTTTTTCGGGTGCCCCACCCTTGCACTCTCCGCAAGGGTGGGTCGCCTCGCAGTAGATTCTTAGTTCTGGGGAGATCACCGACCTCGGAGCAAATCACTTGTCATTCCGAGGCCGGCCTGCTTTTGGACGGTCCGAGGAATCTGCTTTTCGGTGCTGTTGAGTGAATTCGGCTTCAGTCGCTCGCCTGCGCAGCCGCGCGCTGAAAATTCGCGAACGTCCCGCCGGATTCCGCCAGCTCCTTCAAAAGCGGTGCCGGCTCCCATAGCACGCCGTGCTGCTGATGAAACTGCTTCACGCGCTCGTAAACCTTTTTCAATCCGATCGTGTCCGCGTACCACATCGGCCCGCCGCGATACGCCGGGAAGCCGTAGCCGTTCACGTAAATCGTATCGATATCGCCCGCGCGCAGCGCGTAACCTTCTTCCAGAATCCGCGCACCTTCGTTCACCAGCGAAAAAAGCTCCCGGTCTACGATTTCTTCCGCCGGAATCTCCCGCTGCGGAATTCCCGATTCGCCGATCCACTTCTTGAGCAGCGCTGGAATCTCGGGATCGGACGACGCTCGTCGCTCCGCGTCGTATTTGTACCAGCCCGCGCCGGTCTTCTGTCCCAGCCGGCCCATTTCCACGAGCCGGTCTTCGACGAACGGCTGCCGCGCGCCCGGCTTTTCGAGATGCCGGTATTCCTTGCGAATTCGATACGCCACGTCGAGCCCGCCCAAATCTCCGACCGCCAGCGGCCCCATCGCCATGCCCCAATCGGTCAGCGCCTTATCGACCGCCTCCGGCGTCGCGCCCTCCTCCACGAGAAATTGCGCCTCGCGAATGTACGGCAAGAACATCCGGTTGCCGACGAACCCGCGGCAGTTCCCGACGAGAACTCCGACCTTGCCCAATTTCTTTGCCAGCTGCATGCACGTCGCGATCACGTCTTTGCCCGTTCGCCTGCCGCGCACAATTTCGAGCAGACGCATCACGTTCGCCGGACTGAAAAAGTGCATCCCGATCACGGCTTCCGGCCGCGACGTGGTCGCCGCAATTTCGTCGATGTTCAGCGTCGAGGTGTTACTCGAAAGAATCGCGCCCTTCTTGCACACGCGGTCCAGCTCCGCGAACACCTGCTTCTTCAGCGGCATCGTCTCGAACACCGCTTCGATCACCATGTCCGCGCCCGCGAAATCGTCGTAGCTGAGCGTCGTCTTGATCAGCTTCGTCCGCTCGTTGACGTATTCTTGCGTGAACCGCCCGCGCTTCACCGACATCGCATAATTTTTCTCGATCGTCGAAATCCCGCGGTCGAGCGCCGCCTGGTCGGTGTCCTTCAAAATCACCGGCACGCCCGCATTCGCGCAGACCATCGCGATCCCGCCGCCCATGGTCCCCGCGCCTACAATCGCAACCGAGTTCACGGGAATGATCGGAGTCTCCTTCGGAATGTCCGGAATCTTCGACACTTCCCGCTCGGCGAAGAAAATGTGGATTTGCGATTTCGACTGATCCGAGTAGAGGCACTTGTCGAAAAGTCTCCGCTCTTCCTCGCAGCCCTGTTCGAACGGCATCTTCGTCGCCGCTTCGATCGCGTCGATCGCCGCCAGCTGGCAGATCTGACCGCGATACCGCTTCCGCGCGTTTTCCCGCGCCGCGGCGAGAATGGGCGCATTCTGCTCGTGCGTTCCGAGCTTGTCTTTTCGCTCGCGCGTCTTGCGAACCGGCTTCCCCGCCACTTCGCGCGCGAAGGCAACCGCTCCGGCGAGCAAATCGCCTTCGATCACGCGGTCGATCAATCCGAACTGCGCTGCCTCGGTCGCTTTCACCGGCTTTCCTGTCGTGCACATTTCAATCGCCCGTTCGACGCCGACGAGCCGCGGCAGCCGCTGCGTTCCGCCCGCTCCCGGAATGATTCCAAGATTCACTTCCGGCTGCCCCACGCGCGCGTCCGACGCCGCGACGCGGTAGTGGCACGCCTGCGCCACCTCAAGCCCGCCGCCCAACGCATTGCCGTGAATCGCGACGACCACCGGCTTCCGCGAATCCTCAATCTTCAGCAGGTGCGGCAGAATTCCGATATCGCCCTCGCGCTTTCCCGACGTCAGCTTGACGAACTCCTTGATGTCGGCGCCGGCAATGAACGTCTTCCCCGCGCTGATCAGCACCGCCGCCTTCACGCTCGGGTCGTTCTGCATCTGCTCGACCGCCGCGACAATTCCCTCCGGCACGCCCGGGCTCAGCGCGTTCACCGGCGGATTATCGATCGTGATCACCGCCACATCCTGTTCCTTCGTCACTCGTACCAGCTCGCTCATTCAATCGTCTCCGTCACAAAATCCGTTCGATCGCGCCTCTTTCCCCGACCTAGGGGGGTCGGAGCTCTAGCTCCGAGATAAAACAGTCGCGCGAAGCGCGCTCCTCTGCGCTGCTTCTCTCGCAGCAAGTAGCCGAGTTTCGTCAGCAAACTCGACAGCGCCTCTGCATCAAAGAATTTGCACTACCGGCGCCGCTGCTCCCGACAAATTTACCACCGACATCCGCGCCGCCACGTTCCGCGCCATCGCGTAGATGCTCTTCGCTCCCGGAGCATCCTCGCCAAGCGACGCGACCGGCTTCCCCGTATCTCCGCCGATTCGAATCTGCGGATCGATTTCGATCTCGCCCAAAAACGGCAACTCGAACATCTTCGCCAGCCGCAGGCCTTCGCCGTGGCCGAACACATCGATCTTCCCGCTGCAGTGCGGGCACGAGAAATAGCTCATGTTTTCGACGATGCCCAAAATTTCGACGTGCACCTGCCGGAACATTTCCACCGCTTTGCGCACGTCCGCCAGCGCCACCACCGACGGCGTCGTCACCACGACCGCCCCGCTCACCGACACGCTCTGAATCAGGCTTAGCTGCACGTCTCCGGTTCCGGGCGGCAGATCGACGATCAAATAGTCGAGCGTGCCCCATCGCACGCTGCGCAGAAACTGTTGCATCACGCTGTGCAGCATCGGCCCGCGCCACACCAGCGGCCGGTCGCCCGGATTCAGCAGCCCCATCGAAATCATCTTCACGCCGAACGCCTGAATCGGGATGATCGTCTTCTCGTCGAGCATTTTCGGCTGCTCGGTCGTGCCGAGCATCACTGGCACGTTCGGCCCGTACACGTCCGCGTCGAGCAGCCCGACCAGCGCGCCCATATTCTTCAGCGCGATCGCCAAATTCACCGCAACGGTCGTTTTTCCCACGCCGCCCTTGCCGCTCGCCACCGCGATCAAATTTTTCACGCCCGGAATCGGAGCCTTGTCCTGCATCCGCTTCGCCTCTGGCACCGAAGCGTCAAATTTCAAATCGACCGACGTCACTCCCGGCACTTTCCCCAGCGCCTCGCGCACATCCTTCTCGATCGTCTCGCGCAGCGGACACGCCGGCGTCGTCAGCGTCACCAGTAGCGACACTTTCCCATCGCTCACCTGGACATTCTTCGCCATCCCCAGCGTGACGATGTCCTTGTGCAGCTCGGGGTCCATCACCCCGCGCAACGCTTCCATCACCGCCGCTTCAGTTGGTACCGCCATCGTTTCCTTTCACGCTCTTCGACTTGACGCGGCCGCTCAGTCGCATCGCAGCCGATTTCGCAATCGCTAATCATAGACTTCCGGCGCAAAACCAGCAACCGGGCCGCGGCGACGTTACGCTCATAACGTCGAGCCCAACCCACCGTGGCTCACGTTTTGTAGAGGGTCGGGCCTTTAGGCCCGAAATAGACGGCCGGCGCGCAGCGCCGGGCCGATGCGCTGTTTCACTCGCGGCAAATAGTCGAGTGGGACGCCTCCGCCGAGCCTCGCCAAGATTGACGTCAGAGCTTTGCCGTCCTTCAATTGGCGCTCATGTAGCGCG
>Ga0187778_10000589_pt1 | contig 25673 bp, 21 predicted proteins | sample 1015_Q2_SP5_20_M_FD_132418 | JGI IMG/M metagenome (GOLD analysis project Ga0187778, IMG submission 132418) | Tropical peat soil microbial communities from peatlands in Department of Meta, Colombia - 1015_Q2_SP5_20_MG | ecosystem: Environmental > Terrestrial > Soil > Wetlands > Peat | place... | reverse complement strand
GACGGCATTCCCGAATTCCGATCGCAAGAGGAACTCGACACCTATATTCAGAAACTGGAAACGGAAATGCGGGAAGCCGCCAAGCGCTTTGAGTTCGAACGGGCGGCCAAGCTCCGGGATACGATCAAGGACTTGCGGACCAAGGAATTCCTGTTTGCCTAGAAAGGGCCGCGCCGCGATGGGCACCGAGGCGATTCAGAAGGCGGCGGCGACGTGCTCCGGCCGGGTTCCCGGCTTCCTTCTCGCCTCCTGACCGAGGACCATGAGTTCCTTTTCGAGCGAGGAAAATCGCCGCAGGACCTCGTGAATTCGCAGCGCCATGTGACGGATGGTTTCGATCTGCGAGCGGGCTTCGGCCGAGAGCGATCCCGGCTCTAACAGCAATAACTCGGAGTTGCCCAGCATCGCCGTCAGAGTGTTGTTCAAGGTGTGGCGCATGTCGAGCATGTAGCGGCCCAGGGTCGCTTGCTGCTCGAGAAGGGCACTGGTCTTTTCCGCCCCGATGGCGTTCGTTTCCGCCCGAACACGATGCAGCACCTCCGAGCCCACCAGAAGCAAGGTATCGAGCCAGTTCTCCTGCTGGCGCAGAGCGAGCATGCCCGGCCAGCGGTCGCGAATCTTTTCGAGCATGGCCGGGTCGGGAGAGACAAATAGAACTCGCTTCCCGGCGGCATCGAGCGCCTCAAGAACGACCGACAGCGCCGCCGGGCGAATCGAGCCTACAATCGCCAACTCGAAGCTTCCGGGATCGAAGCCCAAGCGAACATTGCTGCTCATGAGCACGAATGCCGGGAGGCTGCGCTCGGATTGCCAGCGGCAGGTGATCGAGCGGGCAAATTCCGCTTGGTCGGTAATGATCAGTACGGTCGGCTGCTCCACGAGTTTCCTATCCGGCTCTTGCCAAAGCTCCCCTGTTCAAACCTGGTATGGTCCGCCGGCCGGAAGCTTACTCCCCGCTGTCGGCGGGCGAAGGCAAGACCTCGAATTCCGACGGTTGGGATTCTGCGCCAACCCCAGCGGCAGCGGCCTGTTTGCGGGGTTCTGCCGGGCGTGGGGGGGCAATCTTCGTAGAGCGCGCCTGGGCCGCGTCCACCACCGCCCGAAGGTCCACCAGCATGCGAAGTGGCTGGCCGGAGGAATATTCGGCGTGAAACAGGACCTTCCAGGATTGGCAGATCATGCGCAGACGGGCAATCGGTTCCTCGGCGGAAAACTGGGCGCGCCGGCAATCGAGCGTAGACACCCCGCTTTTCTCAAGCTCTCGTAACCCTTCCACGATCGCATGAAGATCCTGATACATCAGGCGAAAGAAGATGCGGCGCATCAGGAAACCAAAGCGGGTAAAAGCCACCACGGCGACGGGGGCATAGTTCTCTTCCCCTAACGACTCCTTCAATTGCCGCCCCTTTTCGAGGACGTGGCCTGCGAGCAGCCGGTTCAGGTCCTTGGCCGCATTGGCCTCGGCCAGCAGTTGGTTGACCGGAGCGAGCGACTCCGGAACCGTCAGTTTGACCGTCCCGAGCACCGGCTCGAGTACTTGGGCCACGCAAGCTAAATCCACGTTCTCGTCTTGCAGGCCCGCCGGGGCGCAGTGCGCAAAGTACTGCACGAACAGGAAGTCGATCTTGTCGCGATCCGCATCACTGTGTTTCTTGCCCAGATGATGAGTCAGCAGATCGCGCAGGCTTTGCTCGCTGACCAAACTCGTGGTCTGCAGGAATTGGCGAAGCTGATGAACTTTTATGCGCTCATCGAGGTCGAGGAGCCACTGCCGGGCATGCTCGACCGCCTTTTCCGACGGCTGCTCCTCGGTCCCGTTTTCCAGATCGGGGCAGGCGGGAAAATCAATCACGAATTCCTTCGCCAGGTTGGCGTACAGAGGGTAGAGCGCACGGGTTTGACGCCATTCCGCCGCGGGCTGAGTTGGGGAAGCACTGTCCTTCATAGTTTCACGATCCAATTCGCGACCTCCTTGGCAAAGCGAGCGGCGACCGCGGTCTGCGCGCCGTTGTACTCGAGAGCCACGACGCGAGCTTCGACATCGAGCGTCCCGTCGAAGTTCCGTACCCGCAGCCGATCGGCAAACTCGAGTGGCAGGCTGGAAGTAAATAAGACTTCGTAGGGAGTTCCGAACTCGAGGATGGTGTTCTCAGTTACCGTGCTGCGCTCCGTGCCCAGGCGAGTCAAACGGACGGGAATTCTCATGGGTGTAGCGCTGGGAAAAAACTTGGCCAGCTTACTGGTGGAGCTCTGGCGTGGGGGAAAAACCGTGACTGTGCCAGGTTTGGACACGATGCTCTCGAGCTTGACCAAATGCAATCCAGGACAGGCAGAAGCTAGCCCTGTCCGGCAAGCAATATGCACGAGTAAGGCCAAAAGACCACCCCAGCCTGTGAATCGTAAGTGCTTATTTATTAGCTGGTTTGCTCAGCCAAGCCGAGCTTGGCTCAAGTCCGCGTCCGGTTCGCGTCTCAGATTGAAACAGGGTCTCAAATTCAACTCGGTCCGGGCTTCGACTCTACTGCAACGCCTGCCGGGTCGGTCCCAATAGGGGGCGGGGCCCTATGTTGTAACGTTTGAGCTTGCGATAGAGAGTGGCCCGACTGATCCCAAGCATCTTCCCGGCCAGCGATTTGTCGCCCTTGACCTGTTCGAAGACCCGTTCGATGGTCGCTCGTTCAATGTCTTCGAGGTCGGTCGAAGAAGTGGTCACCGCGCCTGGGCCGGCCGCATCTTGGGACGCCGAAGCCATGGCGGGGGGCAGGTCGTTAACATCAATGGCCCGACCATCGCCCAACGCGATGGCGCGCTCGATGGAATTTTCAAGTTCGCGTACGTTCCCCGGCCAACCATAATGCAGCAGGCACTTCATGGCGGCACTGGTGATCTGCATGGAACGGCCCGGGGCATAACGGTCGAGAAACCAGTGCACGAGAATCGGGATATCGGAACGCCGCTCTCGGAGCGCCGGCAAATGCACTGTAACCACGTTCAGGCGGAAATACAGATCCTTGCGGAAGGTGCCCTTACGGTATTCGCTTTCGAGGTCGCGGTTGCTGGCGGCGATCACCCGAACGTCCACTTTCAGCCTCTGGTTGCTGCCGACGGGACGAACCTCCTTTTCCTGCAAGACGCGCAGCAGCTTGGCCTGCAACTCGAGCGGCAACTCCCCGATTTCGTCGAGAAAAATCGTGCCGCCATCGGCGGCTTGGAACAGTCCCGACTTCGATTTCAGGGCCCCGGTGAACGCTCCCTTTTCATAGCCGAACAGTTCGCTTTCGATGAGGGTCGGAACCAGGGATCCACAATCCACCGCCACGAAGGGCTGTTTGGCGAAGGGACCGCGGAAGTGGATGGCGCGGGCCACCAGCTCCTTTCCCGTGCCGCTTTCCCCGGTGATCAGCACCGGAGTGCGCGTGTCCTTCAGGCGTGAGATCATGCGCAACACGTCCTGAATCTTGGTCGAAGAACCGACAATGCCGTGCAGGTCGGTTTCCGTATCCACCCGGTCGCGGAGGAACTGGTTTTCCTCGACCAGCAGAATCTTCTCCGCCATCCGGCGGAGAAACAGGCGCAGTTCTTCGAGCGGCGAGAAGGGCTTGCTGATGTAATCGTAGGCCCCAAGCTTCATGGCTTGAACCGCGGTTTCGACCGAGCCGTGACCGGTCATCACGGCAACTTCGGTGCGGGGAAACAGTTTCTTGACCCTCTCGAGAAACTCCAGGCCGGACATATTCGGCATCACCATATCGGTCAAGATCATGTGTGCCGGTTGTTCGTCCAGCAGGGCCAGAGCTGTCTCCCCGCTACTTGCCTCGAGACAGGTGAATCCCAAGGCCTCTCCGACCGTGCTGCACAGTTTGCGGATGCTCTGCTCGTCGTCAACGATCAGAAGCCGAATTCCGAGATTTTCGTTCACGGCGCCTTTCCTATGGTCTTCTCTACCACTGAAATGAACTGCTGCACGAGAAAAGGTTTTTCGACACAAGGGGCACCCGTCTGGCGCAAGGTCGCCACCGTGTCTTCGTTGGCGATATCCCCGGTAATGAACACCACGCGCGCGGCCAGGCGAGGACGATGGTGGGAGATCCAGGCGTGCACCGCGGCTCCGTCTACGCCGCCGGGAGTTCGCATATCCGACACCACCCCCAGGAAATCCCGCTGGGCGAGCAGACGCAGCCCTTCGACCCCGGATTCGGTGCATACCACCTGATAGCCATAGCGCTCGAGCGCCGTGCGCACGTAGGCCATGACCGCGGACTCGTCCTCGATCAGCAGCACCGGCAGGGCGAGCTCGGCGACCGGTTGGATGGCGGGCATGTTCATCGGGGAGCCACTCCGGCAGCTGCCCGGACGGGGGCCGATTCTTGGACGGCGGGCAGGCGCACGAGGAAGGTCGCTCCTACGCCGTCGGTATTGTTGTGACAGAAGATCTCTCCTCCGTGCTCGCGCACAATTCCTTGGCAGATGCTTAGTCCGAGACCCGTGCCCTTGCCGATGTCCTTGGTTGTAAAAAAGGGGTCGAAGATGCGTTCCGGAGACTCGATGCCATGACCGTTGTCGCGGAAAATCACCTCGACCAGGTGGTCGAGATTGGTCGTTCGGATTTCAATGCGCGCGGCACGACCCGTATTGCGCACGGCATCATAGGCATTGTTCAAAATGTTCAGGAAGACTTGCTGCAGTTGGTGCGAGTCTCCGACCACCAGGTGGAGATCCTTATCCAGGTGTTCGAGGACCTCGACGCCGTGGCTATGGAAGTCATAGGCGCGCAGCTGCACGGTGCGGTCGAGGATGGCGTTGAGCTCGATCGGCTTGCGTTGCGGCGGCATGGGACGGGCGAAGCTGAGCAAGTTCTGCACGATCTGTTTGGTGCGTTGGGCCTCTTGCAGGATGACGCGCAAGTCCTTGCGCGCGCTCTCCGGTATCTCGGGATTTTCCAGGAGCAGATCGGCAAACCCGAGAATCGCGGTGAGCGGGTTGTTGACCTCATGAGCGACACCGGAAACCAACTGGCCCACGGCCACCATTTTTTCCGCGTGGATCAGCTTGGCCTGTAAGCTGGCCGCATCGGTGATGTCGCTCATGACGACCACAATGTTGGTAACATTTCCTTGGTCGTCCCGCATGGGACTGAGATTGAGGGAGAAATGCCCCAATCGGCCTGCGCCACGCACCAGCTGCAATTCCAGATTATCCACCTGTTGGCCGGCCAAGGTCGCCGCCAAGGCCTCCCGCAGCGCCGGGCGGCGAGGAGCCGCAATCAGATCCTCGAGCGGTTTCCCCCAGAGTTGGTCGGGCTGGTAACCCATCTCCCGCCAGCGGCGGTTGGCATAACTGATCAGGCCGGCCGTGTCGGTCACCAGAATCAGGCTCTGGGTGTTGTTTAAAATCTTGCCGGAAAAATCGCGCTCGCGCTGCAGTTCGGATTGCGAGCTCCTCAACCCGCTGATGTCCAACATGACCCCGCGATACTGAATCACCCTCTCGTCGGCGTCCCGAACCGCAACGGCATTGATCAAGACCTGAATCGAGGATCCGTCCATACGGCGCAAACTCTGTTCGTGATTGCGCACGACGCCATTCTGGAGCATCAGAGCGGTGAACTGGTCATAGTGTTCCGGGGAGGTAAACACTTGCGTGCAGATGTCAACCTTCAGCAGCTGCTCCCGGCTGTCGTAGGCAAGCAGGCGCAGCAGCGTGTCGTTGACTTCGACAAAGCGCCCGTCCGAAGTGGCAAAAAACACGCCTTCTTGGATGTTGTCGAACAATTCGCGGTAGCGACGCTCCGCCTCCCGCCGGTCGGTAATGTCTTTCAGAACATGAATCGTCTCGAGGCCTCCGGTGGCGGCCTCGACCCGGGAAGTAGAAACCAGATAGGTTCGGTCGAGAAGGGCGAGAATGTGGTCCTCGCCATCCTCGGAGACCGCACGGCAGAACGGACAGGTCCGCGGGGTGAAGCCGGTCGTCAGGGCAAACAGGGCATACGTCTTGACCCCGATCAGTTCCTTGGGCTCAACCCCGATGAAATCTGCCATAGGACGGTTGACCCGCACCACGTTGTCGGACTCATCATGGGCGACAATGAAGTCGGTGATGGCGTCAAAGATCCCAATCCAGTGGCGGTTGGCCGCCTCCATACGGGTGAACAAGCGGGCATTCTCGAAGGCGATCGAGGCATGCGCGGAGATGGCCTGAAGGAGCTGCTCCTCGGCGCGCTCCAGTGGTTTCTGGCGGACCAAGCAAAGGGCACCCATCAGCTCTCCGTCTGCGGCCAGCAGACGAACCAGACTGACGTGGTCGGAGCCCGCCGCCATGCCCGCTTCACCGCCGAGCAGTTCCTCGAGCTTCGAACTCACGATGGCTTCCCCACGGATCCCGAGAAGACGCGGAATGGCGACCTCGAGCCGTGCGGGGGAGAAATTCTCATTCCCTTCCCAAGTCGGGTCGAGGGCAAGGGTCTCCCAGCTTCCGCCTTCGCTTACCGCCAGGAGAGCGGCCTGCGCTGCCATCAATTGCGCGACATGGGCGACAAAGCCCTTGGCCAGGTCGGCAAACTGGAGCTGGCGGTTCCATTCCCAGGCCGTGCGTACCAGGGCCTCCGCGCGCTGCCGCTGCTCCTCCGAGCGCTCGAGATTGCGCACCGATTCCAGTCCAACCGTAAGGTGAGCCGCGAGCGAGCGCGCCGATCGAAGGTGGCCTTCGGAGATCCGGGCGTGATCGGAGCGGTCGACGACGCCCAAGAGTCCCAGTTCTTGGCCGTTCGAGCTGAGGAGCGGCACGGTCAACAGTTGCCGCACCGGGGCAGGGGTGAGCCAGGCAAAATTCGTCGCTGCCAGCGCTTTCGAATCCTCGCTGGCGACAACGTCCTTCGCCGCCAGAGCGCGGGACCAGAGGTCCCCTTCGAGCGCGGCTTCTATCGCCAGCGCCTTTCCCTGTTTCGCAATCGAGCGCAGGCGTAGAGCGCCCCCTTCGAATAAGGCCACGAATCCCAGATCAAAGCCGAGGAAATCGGTGGCGCGCAGGACCAAATGCTCGAGGAACTCCTCGATGCGGGAGATGGAGTTGAGCTCGGAGGAAAGGCTGAGGATGCGTTCGAGTTCCTCGGCTTGGTGGCGCGCCGTCCGGCAGAGTTCCGCATTGGCGATGGCCACCGCTCCGAAACCGGAAACCGCTGAGAGCAACGATTTTTCCTGCGTCGAGAATGCGCCTTCCGGCCGCGGATAGACGGCGATCGCGCCGTGGGTTCGCGAGGTCCGGAAGGGGGCGGCCAGCAACACACCCCCGGAAGCCAAGCCGGCATTGAGGGGGACGGCCGGACCCATGGGGAAGGAAATCACCTCCCCCGCCGCCACCGCCCGGGCCACCAGCTCGCTCGCGAATTCCAACCCCTCCCCGGCAAAGCCAGCGCGCAGCGCAGAACTCAATTGGGGTGACTCGGCGGCGACGGCCTCGAGTGCGATTAATTCACCATCCCGCAGGAAGATTGCGACCAGCGGGGTACGAAGCAGGGTTCGCAGATGTTCGGCAATGGCCTCGGCCACGGTGCCGCTGTCGGGGACCACCCGAGCGGCCTGGGCGACTTCGGTGAGAATAGCCGCCGGGTGGGGCTCGGCGAGCGTGGTCATCGACCGCCTGGCCTCGAGCAGTCGGCCGAACTGATTGGCCAGAATCGTCGCCTCGCTCATCGACCCGGCGTGAAAGAAATCACTGTCTGAGGCGTGGAGAAATACCGCCGCTCCAATCACTTCATCGGAGACCAGTAGAGGCACAGCCATCAGGGACCTTGCCTGAAACTCTCTCGCCAGGGAAGACCGGCCAGGATCGACATGGTTCATGGAGAGCACTCTCCGTTGTCGAACCGCCTCGATGGCCAAAGCGCTATCTTCAAAGAAGAGCCGACGCCCCCGGAAATGCTCGGCCATCAATCCGTCGGCCTCCGTTCCCACCAATTCGCCGTTCGCCTCCAGCTGCCAGAAGTAGGCGCCGTCGACCTCGAAAAACTTCCTGGTTTCGCGGCAAAACAGTCGGATCAGCGAAGCCCAGTCGCTTCCCCTTTGGGCTGCCTCAGAAAGGCGAAGGAGCACCTGTTGCAGCGCCGGTTCAGCGTGAGCCTTCGGATCTTCCAAGATGTATGGTCTTTCCCAACCAAAGAAAATGGAATACCAAGGAAAGTAGCCTGCAATCTCAAAGTGAGTCAAGAGAATAAACACCGGCGGGTGCAAAGTTAGAAAATCGCCCCGATTCGCCGCCGAGTGTCTCAAGCTGAAATGCCGAAGGGGCCAGTCTGCAACGAAAGCCGGCAGAGTCCTCTCCTCGCTTCACATTGAGACGAATAAGTTATTGAAAACAATAAAAAGTTACTTTCGAGTGCGGGCACCAGACCAGCTTGGCAGAGGCTTTGCTCCCTGGCCAATGACCCGGGTCAGAGCCGCTGGGGGGGACCTCGCGAGTTTCAGAGCGGGCTCAACCCTGGGGTAACGGTGGCGATTCCGGCCTTCGGCCAGGGGGGCCCTGGCGCCGGGCTGAACCGGGTTTTGCGCCGGAATAACGGGAGCGTTCGCGTCACCAAAGTAATGGGGGGTAAATCGATTTTAGTAAGTGCAGCGCCCGAACCCCTGAAAAAATGGGAGTTCGAGCGCAATGCAAAAGAAAAAAGTGGAGGACGGTCGAGTTCAAGCTCAAACCTTCGGAATAAGGCAGCGACCTAGCCGAACCGGTAGAAACGACTCGGCGGAGCAATGGCAATGACGATTGGCAAGAAACTCTACGTGAGATTCGGAGCTGTGCTCGCGACGGTCGTGGTCTTATTCCTGGTCAACTACTTCGCCGTCGAGCGCGAGCACAGTGCGAAGGCGGCTGCTTCCCAAGCCCTGAGGATGGCGGAGACCACCAACAAAGTCCGCTTCCAGATGATGCAAAATCGCCTTTACCTGAGCAACTACCTGCTCAGCGGAGACACGCGCGAGGTGGAGAAGCTGAACGAGGGAGAGCACATGCTGCAAGATGCTCTCCAAGCCGCGGAGAATCTGGCGAATTCCGAACAGCAAAGGACAGCCCTGGCGAAGGTGCAAACCAGCGAGCAGAACTGGGCGCGGGAATTTGCCAGCACCCTCATCGACAAGCGCAAGGACGTAGACGGGGGAAACGCCACCGTGGCGGAGCTGCAGATTTTCTACCTGCAGAAGGACGCCTCCTCTTGGGTCAAGGCCGCCACCGAGTACCTCGACTCGGCCGACGAGGAGAGCACGAAAACTCTCGAGCTGCGACGCAAATCGGATGAGACGGCGGCCACGGGCACGATCGTGATCGCCTCCGTCAGCACGCTTCTAGCCTTGGGCTTCGGCGTGGTGATCGCCTATAGCACCGCGCGATCGATCACCGAACCCTTGAACAATCTGATCGGGGTCTCCCGGCAAATCGGCAATGCCGGCGATCTCGACCACGTAATCGACACCGAGGGCAACGATGAAATCGGTGAACTGGCCCGGACCTTTGCCCGCATGGTCAAGTACCTGAGGGAAATGGCCGGCGTCGCCGGAGCCATTGCCGGCGGCAACTTGACGGTCAAGGTCGAGCCCCGCTCGAGCAACGACACCCTGGGCAATGGCTTTGCTCGCATGACGGCCGGATTGCAGAGTCTGGTGCGCAACGTCCGCGACGCTGCCTCGCAGGTAACCAGCGCTTCCAACCAGGTAGCCGGGGCTTCCGACGAGTCGGCCAAAATCAGCTTGCAGACTTCCTCCGCCATCGACGAGGTCACCAGCACCATGCACGAGATCAGCGTCAACGTGCAAAACATGGTGAAGAGCACGCAGGTGCAGGCCTCGAGCGTGAGCGAAACCTCCGCCTCGATCGACCAAATGGTGGCTTCGATCCAGCGCGTGGCCGACACCGCCAAAGTGCTTCTGGATATCTCCAATCGTTCCCGGGAGGAGGTGCATAGCGGCATCTCCACCATGGACAAAGCGACCGACGGACTGAATCGCATCAACACCACCATCCATGCCTCCGGCGAAATCATCGACGTGCTCGGGCAGCGAGCCGATGACATCGGGAAGATCATCGAGGTCATCGACGACTTGGCGGAGCAGACCAACTTGCTGGCGCTCAATGCCGCCATTGAAGCGGCGCGAGCCGGAGAGCACGGCTTGGGCTTCGCCGTGGTCGCCGATGAAGTGCGCAAGCTGGCGGAAAAATCGGCGCAGTCCACCAAAGAAATCTCCGAGCTGATTCAGAGCATCCAGCGCGAGGCGCGCAAAGCGGTGGAGAACATGGATCGCTCGACCGGCATCGTGAACGAAGGACTCGGATTGGGACAAGAACTCAATACCGCCCTGCGCAAGATTTCGAACGTGGTCACGGAAGTCTACAAATTTGCCCAGGAAATCGGGGCAGCGACCAATCAGCAGTCCCACGGTTCGTCGCAGATTGCCCGGGCCACGACCCGATTGAACGAAATCACCCACGAGATCAACTCCGCGGTGGAAGAGCAGGCTTCCGGGGCGCACGCCGTGGTCAAGGCCATGGAACGGATGCGAGAGCTGGTACAGCAGACCACCTCGGGATCGGCGGAACTGGCGGCATCGGCCGAACAGATGTCGAAAATGTCGCGCGGATTGCTCGAGTCCATGGATCGATTCACGCTGGAACAAGTGGACCATTCGAGCCTGCTGCGTGAGGAATCTGGCAAAGGCGCGTTCCGGCAAGCGGCTGCCGGAGGGACCGATTAGGCTCGGGGAACCTCGGCATGAACCGCGAACTGCACATCGTCGGCTTTCAGATCGGGCGCGAAACCTACGGTGTGCCGATTACCTCCCTCCACGAGATCGTCCGCGTACCGGAAATCACCGCCGTACCCGGTGCACCGGACTACATGGAAGGTGTCATCAACTTGCGGGGCAAGATTGTGTCGGTGCTCGACCTCCGGAAGCGGTTGGGCGAGCCCGCGGTGACTTCGAATAAGCAGAATCGAATCCTGGTGCTCGAACACAAGGGAAAGCTCTCGGGATTGATCGTGGATTCCGCCTCGGAAGTGCTGAAGATACCGGTCGCCGATGTGGAAGCCTCTCCCACGGAACATTTTGAAGGAAACCTGGACTGCATCACCGGACTGGGCAAGTATCAGGGCCGGTTGATTGTCCTGCTCGACATGGCCAAGCTGCTCGAATCCGGCACGGGGGCACGCAAGGGCGAATCCAGCAAGATCAGCCAGCCCGCTCACCGGACGTCGGAAGCGCAGGCGACCGCGTCGCAACTAAAACGATAGGGGACGAACAAAATTCATCATGGCTAGTCCGAGTATGCCGCCGCAACTGTCGGAACCTGAACTGAAGTTGTTGCAGGCGCTGGTGTATCAAGAATGCGGAATGCACTTTGATGCGCGCCGCACCCATTTTTTGCAGGATCGCCTGCTACGGCGTTTGAAGGAATGCCGGATGGATTCCTTCTACAGCTACTATCGGCTGCTGATCAGTCGTGAAGGCAAAGCGGAACTCGCCAAACTGGTCGAGAATTTGACGGTCAATGAGACCAGCTTCTTTCGCAATCAAGCGCAGTTGGACCTGTTTCACAAACACATCCTCGATGACTTGCTGCGCAAGAAGCAGGAGAAAAATGACTTTTCTCTGCGCCTGTGGAGCGCAGGTTGCTCGACCGGCCAAGAACCCTACACCATGGCCATGCTGGTGGCCGACGCCTTGTCCTATCACTGCCTGCGCAACCCCACCGGTCACGAGGTGAGCTCGCCCAAACCCCTGGTTGCCCCTCCGTGGAAGGTGGAGATTCTGGCCAGCGATATCAACTATTCGGTGTTGCGCATCGCCCAGGAAGGGATCTACAGCGAACTGCAGATGACATCGGTCGACTACAACTACCGCCTGCGGCATTTCGACAAGGTGGGCGATCGCTACGCCATCAAGAAGTCGCTCAAAGAGCTGGTCTACTTCGACTTTCACAATCTCAAGACCGAATACCTGCCGCAGCGTAACGACGTCATCTTCTGCCGCAACGTCATGATGTACTTCGACGAGGCCGAGCAAAGACGGCTGGTCGAGAAGTTCTACCGCTGCTTGAACCCCGGGGGGTACATGCTGATCGGGCACGCGGAAAGCCTCATGGGTTTGAGCAACAAGTTTGCCATGGTCTACCGCGGCACCGGAACCGCGTATCAAATGATCGAGGTGAAGGCGTGAGCCAGTTCTCCGACGAACGCAGCCAGGAGTTGCGAGAGCTCTTTTTAGAGACCTCCGAGGAACTGCTGCAATCGTTGAATGAAGAAGCCCTGAAGCTCGAAAAGACGCCCGGGGATGGCGAAATCGTGCGCACCATGCGGCGAATCGTGCATACCTTGAAGGGCGACTCCGCCGCCGTAGGCTTTCAGGAACTGAGCGAGCTGGCCCACGAATTTGAAGAAGCTCTTGCCATGGAGGCGACCGCGGCGCACGCCTCGCTGGCGGAAATCGCCTTCGCTTCCGTCGACATGTTCAGCAGCATGCTGGGTGCGTTTCGCACGCAGGCTGATCTGCCCTCGTCCGAGCCCCTGCGCAAGCTCATCGCGGAGCTCACGAGTGCGACCCCGAAGACGCCGGGCCGAAAAAAGAAGTCGGGAAGCACCCCGCGGGTCAAATGGAACGAGTACGAGAAACTCTCGGTCGTGAACGCGCTCGAAGCGGGGCAGCGGGTCTTCGATCTCGTGATACAGATCGATCCCACCTGCGCCATGCCGATTGCGGCTCGCCAGTTAATCTGGAAGGCGGTGGCCGAGATCGGGGAGGTGTTAGCGGCGCGGCCGGAAGCCGGATCCACCGAAGCCACCACCTGGTTTGAGTTGCTGGTCACGACGGATCGTTCCAAGGGAGAACTGGCTGCGAAATCGAACATTCCCACCGTGGTCTCGGAAGTCAAGATCGAACCCATCGAGATGGAATCGGAGGAGACCGCCGCGGACGCTCCGGCTGCGACCTCGGAGTCAGCGGCGGCCAGAGCGGAAGAGGCCAATTCCCGATCTTCGGCGGCAACGGAAGCCCACGCCAGTCCCGCCGCCGCGGCGCAACCGGCGCCTTCGGTTCCTAAAAAGGCAGCTGCTGCGGGAGAAAACATCTTGCGAGTGGATGCCGAGCGTATCGATGCGGTTCTCAACCTGGTCGGTGAACTGATCATCGGCAAGTCCATGCTGCAGCAGGCGATCAATGAGTTTTCCGGGCGGTTCCCCAAAGATCAGATGCGGGGCCGATTCGCCGATGCCATGGCCTTTCAGTCGCGCGTTTTGGGTGATCTGCAACGCGCGGTCATGAAGGTCCGCATGGTTCCGGTGGAACAGCTGTTCCGCCGGTTTCCGCGCATGGTGCGCGACGTGGCCAAGCAGTGCGGCAAGGATGTGCAATTGGTGGCCAGCGGAGAACACACCGACCTCGACAAGGGCTTGCTCGATGCCATTGCCGAGCCCATGACGCACCTGGTTCGTAACGCTGTGAGCCACGGTATCGAAAGTGCCGCCGAGCGGGTTCGCCAAGGCAAGCCGGCGCATGGCACCATCCGGCTGGATGCCTATCATCAGGCCAATCAGGTCATCATTGAGGTTCGCGACGACGGCGCCGGGATCGATGCGCAGAAGGTGAAGAAGCGGGCCCAGGAACGCGGCATCGTGCGGGCCGAGGACGCGGCTCGCCTCAGCAGAGCCGAGATTCTCGCACTCATCTTCCGGCCGGGGTTCACCACCGCCGACCAGATTACCGAGGTTTCCGGACGCGGCGTGGGGCTCGATGTGGTGCAAACCGTTCTGCAGCGGCTGAAAGGGACGGTGCAGGTCGAAACCGAGCCCGGGCAGGGCACCACGTTCCGCTTACAGTTGCCCTTAACCTTGGCCATTATCAAGGCCCTGCTTTTCAGGGTGGAAGAGCGATTGTATGCCATTCCTCTGAATGCAGTGGGCGAGATATCTCGTGCCCAAGAATCCGACCTGCACGAAGTCAGTGGCTGCGAGCTGCTGCAGCTGCGAAACCAGGTGCTTCCGATTCTTCGCCTGGGAAATCGTCCCGAAGAGGGGACGAGCGAATGCTTGCGAAAGGTTTTCGTGTTGCTCATTCACATGGGCGAGCGCAAATTCCTGCTGCTGGTGGATGCGCTCGAAGGAGAAGAAGAGCTGGTCATCAAGGCCTTGGATGACCAGACCATCGAAACTGATCTGGTCAGTGGTGCCTCGGTGCTCGGAGACGGACGGGTGGTATTGATTTTGAATCTGGTGGCCTTGGTGGAGCGCTTCCTGAAAGCGGGACACGACCCGCAGGCGCTGCCGGCGCTGGGGGGAACGCGCGGCCCCGGCGAGGCAGCGCGAGCGGCGGCCGCGATGACGCGGGGGGCTCATCCATGACCACTCCAACCACTCCCGTACGCGTGTTAGTCGTGGATGACTCGGCTCTGATGCGCAAGTTGATTCCCCAGATCCTGGCCACCGACAGCTCGATTCAGGTGGTCGGCACGGCCATCGACGGGAACTTCGGCTTGAAAAAGATTGCGGAACTGCAGCCGCAAGTGGTGACTCTCGACCTCGAGATGCCGGGCATGAGCGGGCTGGACATGCTCCGGGAGATCGTGCGCCGTCACCGCGTGCCCGTGATCGTGGTTAGTTCTCATAGCACGCAGGGAGCGTCGATTAGCCTCAAAGCGCTCTCCATGGGAGCCTTTGACTTCGTCGCCAAGCCGAGCGATGTCTCGGCGCGCATGCCGGAGATCGCGCAGGAGCTGATCACCAAGATCAAAGCGGCCGCGCAGAGCCGGGGCGTCAAAGTGGGGGCGCCGGCGATGCCACCCGGGCTGCCTCAGGAAAAGGCTGCAGCGGCCAGCGGCTCGCAGCCCACGCGGGTGGTCGTGATCGGCATATCGACCGGCGGTCCTGCGGCCTTGCAGTATGTATTGCCCCAGCTCCCCAAAGATTTTGCGGGAACGATCCTCATCGTGCAACACATGCCGGAAGGATTCACCGATATGTTTTCCCGCCGTTTGGACGAAATCTGCGCCATTCGCGTCAAGGAAGCCCAATCGGGGGACTTGCTCATACCCGGCCGTGCGCTGGTATGTCCGGGGCACCGCCATATGAAGGTGAAGAAGTTGCCGTTAGGCGATGTGGTGGTGTTGACCGATGAACCGCGGGTGAATGGGCACCGGCCCTCCGTCGATGTTCTGTTCAAAAGTGCGGCCGAGGAATTCGGCACTCGGACCATTGCCGTGCTGATGACCGGGATGGGGGACGACGGCGCCCAAGGTATGAAGAAGGTAAAAGACGTCGGAGGCATGACGATCGCCCAAAGCGAGGATTCCTGTGTGGTGTTCGGTATGCCTAAGGCGGCCATCGAGCGTGGTTGTGCGTTGCGGGTCGTAAATCTCGACGCCATCGCCAACACCTTGCTGGCGCAATGCGGGCAGGAACCTAAGGGTACATCAGAAACCGGCGGGGGCGGCAGCGCCGCCGCGGCCGGGAAGAACTGAATCTTCGGCAAGCACAGCAGCTTGTCGCATGTTTGGAGCAGGAGGGTGCTTTATGGAGCAGTTTGCCACAATGAAACGCAGCAAGGACGGTCAACCGATCCGCTACTTGATCGTGGACGACTCCGTCTTTGCCCGCAAGAACCTGGCCCGCATGATCGAAACCTTCGGCGGCCAGCTTGCCGGAGAAGCGGGCGACGGTGCCGCAGCCATCACCGAATACGACCGCACCAGCCCGGACATCGTGCTGATGGATATCACCATGCCGCAGATGGAGGGGATCGAGGCCGCGGAGAGAATCGTACAAAAGCATCCCGAAGCACGTGTGGTCATGGTGTCGTCGGTCGGATACCAGGAAAACATCGTCGCCGCTCTGCAGCGGGGCGCCCGCCATTTCGTGCAGAAGCCGGTCAAACCCGAAGTTCTGTATGAAGTGATCAAGTACGTGATGGGCGAGGATGGATCCGTGGCTAACGCCGCAGCCGTAGGCGCCCCGGGGAGCGCGGGAGGGGCGCAATGAAGATGGAGCTGATTCAGCCTTTCATTAACGCGGCCGATGCTGTGCTGGCGCAGGGGCTTGCCTGTTCCCTGTCGATTGGCAGTCTGAGCATGGAGGAAGAAGCCTATCGGCGCAAGGGAATGGCGGCCATGGTCCGGCTGACGGGCGATATCGAAGGGCGAGTCATTTTCGATCTCGATAAGGAAACCGCGGTACGAGTCGCCCGGCGCTTTGCCGGAGCAGAACTCCCCGAATCCGATGATTTGGTGCGCGAAACGGTTTTCGAACTCGCCAATCAGGTGATTGGCAACGCGGTGACAACCTTAAACGATCAAGGTTTTCATTTCCGGGTTCATCCTCCCGTGCTTCACGACTCCGAACACGGTGAGAAAGGCAGCGAGGATACCGAAGCTCTGGTGATGTGCTTCGAGACGGCAAGCGGGAATGTCTTTATGAACATCGCCATGCAATATAACTCTGTTCAGTCGAAGGGATTGGCCGCAGGCGGACACAGTTAGAAGGGCGGTAGAGGTCCCCAGACGCGAAAATCGTTCAATAGCCTACACTCCATCCCATATACCCCTCGGTTTAATCGCAGCAGCCGACGTACAGCATTCCAAGAAATTTCGAGCCAATCGTTCGGAGCACACGACCGCCTGCGCTAGCCAAGCGGGGATCTTCAGGGAAACGCCTATCCCTTGTGGAAAGGGTATTCGAGCGCGCCGGTGAAAAATCGGTTTCTAGCCTCCCGGTAACGAACCCGCAAGCACTAGTACCGGGGTCTGGGGTGTGAGTACGATTCCTGTGCCGATGTTGTAGCTCACGGAGACGCCCGCCGGGTTAATCACCGTGAAGGTCCCGGCACCAAGTTCATAGATCACAAACGTTCCGTTGTTTCCGAACTGGAACATCCCGCTGATGGTGACGCTCATACCTGGTCGGAGAGTTGGACCCGAAATCGGATTGTAGCCGTAGGTCGTATACGACCCTTGTTGCGAGGCCGAGGTGATTTGAATGTGGGCCGGGGGTATGGCACTGGTCGGTGCCTCCATCCGGACCAGCACCGTGTTGTTCGATGTCTGAATCACGGCAGTGTTGCCCGCATCGCAGTTCCCTACGTAAACCCGAGAGCCGTCCGCCGCCGCCGCCATAGACAGCTCGGACCAGGTCTGGGTCGGGCATCCGGACACATGCTGAACCGAGTTCAGCGGGATCGTGGTCATCGCACTGAGATTCGCTGCGTTGAACACGGTGACCGTAGCCGTGACGGTTTGATTGGGAGCGGTGCCCGCAAGCCGGGCGCTCGCCACATAGAATCTGCTCCCATAGGGCGGCAGGGTTGCGACAGAGACCGGATTTGCCACGGCCAGTGGAGTCGCCGGCAGGGTATCGGTCGAGGCATCGAGTGCCGTCACCGTGCTCGTCGTTGGGTTGGTCACATAGATGCGATTGAGGTTCGGATCGTAAGCCATGAAGTTCGCCCCTACGCCAACCGAGGCAGGAGTACCGACCACGGCGTCAGAAAACGTGTCGATTGCCGACACGCTGCCTGCGCCTTCGTCGAGCACATAAACTCGCTGGTCATCCGCTCGCGCCACCACCCAGACGGGATTTATCCAGGATGGGCCGGGAGATGGGGCGATGGGGGCATTCGCGGTTAGGTTGACAGGGTTGACACTCAACACTGAGGAGGGATTCGCAGTGACGACATAAAGCTTCAGCGCGTTCGGCATCTCGGCCATGGCCACGGGAGACCCTCCGACCGAAACCGTGTTGGTGACCGAATTGGTGGTTGCACTAATCGCTGATACCGTCCCGTTTCCCGCGTTGGCTACATAGACGGTCGCGCTTTCGGTTGAGGCCACAAAGTCGGGTGCTGCACCTTGGGGCAAACTGATGGTGGTGACCTGATTCAGGACCGGCGGGGGGGGTGGCGGCGCCGGCGTACTGGAAGAACCGGAGCCGGAGGACGAGCTGGACGATGAACCCGAGGAAGAACTGGAGGAGGAACCGGAGGACGAAGTGGAGGTCGTGCTCGAGGTTGTCGGTGCAATGGTGGGCGCGAACGTCGAAACCGTGTCATCTCCGCTGTTGACTACAAACACTTTGGTTGAGTTGGCGGCCAGGAGTGCGTATACCGGCATCATGCCGACGATGGACTGCGAAGTTTCGGTGTCGCCCGCAACATCGATGGTCGAACTCGCACCCGGTTGGCTCGTCCCATTCTGCGTGAGTACCAAGGCGACATTGCTGAACCCGGGGTTGGGCAGCGTGGGTATGATCGGAGTCGCCACCGGCCGGTAATATGCGCCGCACCCGGACCACATCAGGATAAGCAGAGAAGCCGTCGCTGCACCCAGGGAGCGCAGGAAATTCGCAGGTCGAACCTTCAGGGGATCGAAAATCGGCATCGGATTTCGGAGGTTCCTTATTTTAACGGCTAGCCGCCATCCGCGCCACAGGCTGGCCGTGTCCTTTCCTTGCTTTTATGAACCTAGCCACCCCAAGACCAAGAATGATTGTGATGTTCAGGTTTCTAGTTTGCCATCACGAGCTGCGTGAAGTCGCTCGGCCACTCCGGTATAAAAAATTGTATGCAAGCCGGACATCGCACGGGAACCGGATCGTAGAAAATAAGTCCTGGGATTCACCCATTCCTGGTCGCTGGGAATAAGAATCCTCCACCGCGACCAAGTGCTCGCGCTATTAATAGAAGATGCGGAATCAGCCTGCCGCGGTCGCCTGCCTGCCAGTCATATTGCACGTCAACCTGGACCCCTTGCAAAGGGAGGAGCCCAATCCACATTGCTGGTGACGATAGCTTCTGCTGGCTAAGCCGCTGGTCCTACTTGAATCGGGAGTGAAGGCTCAACCGTCCGTCACATCGAGCGATGCGAGGCTGAGTGTCTGGAATAACTTGGTCAGGTTTCGTTGCGACCGGTACCTTGGGCTGTGGTAGCGAGGGAAGGTGGGAGGAAATCCTATCCTCACAGAATCTGGTTTGATTCTTGTTCGGGAAAGACCGCTCAGACTCGACCGCGTTTCGCGCCCGTGGCTTCCCGAGCCGCCGCGGCGGGCTTCTTCTTCCCTTCCATTTGCGCCAGGCTTTGTTTCAAGGCGGACATCAGATCGACGACGGGGGCAAGCTTTTTCGGCTTCTCCACTTCCGCAATCTTGCCGCCTTCCAACTTGGTTTGGATCAGTTTCTTGAGGTTGTCTTGGAAGGTATCGTGAAATTTCTCCGGTTCCCAGTCTGCGGCCAGAGCTTCAATGAGCTGATGGGCAACTTTGACTTCTGCTTCTTTCAATTCGACATCGGGCGCACCGAAACCCTCGACGGCTTTAACCTCCTCGGCGTAGTACATCGTGTGCAGCATCAAACCTCCCTCATGCGGGCGGAGGAAAACCGTGTACTCACGGTTGTGCATGGTCAGTTTGGCAATCGCGACGTAATCGCTCTCTTGCAAAGCCTTGGTCAAAAGTGCGTAAGGGCGGCGGCCTGCCTCCTCCGGCAGCATGTAGTAGGAAGATTCGAAATACACGGGGTCGACGTCGCCGGCCTTGACGAATTCGAGAATTTCCATCGTCTTGGCCGTCTTAGGCTCGATCTTCTTGATCTCCTCGGGTTCAACGACGACGTACTCGTCCTTGCGGTACTCGTAGCCTTTCACGACTTCGCTGCGTTCAATCACGCGATTGTCAGCCGGACAGTAGAGTTGTTGTTTGACCCGCTGCAGATCATCGCGGTGCAGCATGTGGAAGGAGATGCCTGAACTGCGAGCGCCGGAGAACAGCCGTACCGGCATCGAAATCAAGCCAAAGGTAAGATATCCGGACCAAACCGAAGCCGCCATGGTTCACCTGTGCCGCCTGCGCGCCAAAGCCGCGCTTGGACCGTAAGATTATACCCAGGGTTGATGCATCCAGGTGTAGGTGGTAACCCAGAGTAGAATCAACAATATTCTGGGGTGATGGCTAGCCACAGGCTATACCTAGTGGGTGTTCGGGGTGAGCTCGGGGTCGCGTCCATGCCTGACTTCCTGAGTACGTGGTTTCTGGCCGGCTGGGACATCGAAGCCCGGCGGCTCGGTCTGGCCCTGCTGGTAACCTTGGTCTTTACCGCCGTCGCCCGTTGGTTGCGTGGAGTCAGCTTCTCGGGCTCGATCGCCGGTGCCGTGATCTGCTTTGTTTTGTACTCCGTCGCCGGGTTCGGGGCATTTGCAGCCTTGGTTTCCGTGTTTGTCCTCACCTGGCTCGCCACCCGGTTTGGCTACCAGAGGAAGCAAGCCCTGGGGACGGCGGAAAATCGGCGGGGACGAACCGGCTCCCAAATCTTGGCCAATCTCGCGACCGCGACGGCCTGCGCTGTGCTCTCGGCCCTCAGCCGCAAGAGCGCTTTCTTAGTGGCTTCGGTCGCCGCCCTGGCGGAAGCCGCGGGCGATACCGTGTCGAGCGAATTTGGCCAGGCTCTGAGCGATACACCGAGACTGATTACTACCTGGGAAGTTGTGCCGGCGGGCACCAATGGGGGCGTGAGCCTGATCGGTACTCTAAGCGGCATCCTGGCCGCGGCGATTGTGAGCACGGTTTCCCATCTGGCAGGTCTGGTGTCACTCGAGGGTGCGAGAGCTTCGATCATCGCCAGCGCCGTGGGCATGATGGCAGACAGCTACATGGGGGTTGCGCTCGAGCAGCGTAAGCTGCTCGATAACAATTGGGTGAACTTCCTGAGCACGTTAGTCGCCGCGGGCGTTGCGCTTTTCCTGGCTTGAGGAGAATTTTTGCAGCTTTCCCCGCTCAGGTTACATCTGGACTCGCAGCTTCACCTTGGCGAGGCCTTGGTCTCCGATCCCGGCAGGTGAAAACAGGGGAGAACAAAAATGGCGGATCCGCGCTATCCCATTGGAGAATTCAAGTTCAGCGGTCCCAGCAGCGAAGCCCAGCGGCAAAAATTCATCGAAGACATCGAGCAGACGCCCGAAGCCTTGCGGGCCGCGATTCACGGACTGACGCGGGAGCAGATTGAAACCCCGTATCGCGACGGAGGGTGGACGGTGCGGCAAGTGGTACACCACGTCCCGGAAAGCCACATGAACTCCTACATTCGATTCAAGCTGGCGCTGACCGAGGATGAGCCTACCATCAAGCCGTATCTCGAAGACCGCTGGGCCAAACTCGAGGACGTGGCATCCACGCCGCTCGAGGTCTCCCTGTCCCTCCTCGATTCCTTGCACCGGCGTTGGGTGATCCTCTTGCGTTCGCTGAAGCCGGAGGATTGGAAGCGCAATTTCCGCCATCCTGAAATGGGGGTGGTATCGCTCGAGAAGACTCTGGCACTCTATGCCTGGCATGGGCGTCACCACGTGGCGCATGTGACCCAGTTGAGAAAACGGATGGGATGGTGACCACGGCGTTCGCCTGGTCTCACTTGGTTGGCGGCAACACCCCGGGGAGACGGCTAAAGGGGAGGTACAGCCGCCATAGGGCATAGCTGAGCGCCTCGCGAAGCACAGCTTCGACCCTCTGCCAGGCGGAATGCGGCCGTGAATCCGGACGGGGAGCAACGTAAACCTGGACTCCCTCGTGCTCGAGCAACTTGCGAATGCGGAAGACGTGATAGGCGTCGCTGACCGCGACACAACTGTGCATACGATTGGCGTGCATGATCACCGCCACTCGCTCTGCCGATTGCGCCGTATCCGCGCCTTGGGTTTCGGCGATGAGGCTTCGATCGGGAACTCCGCGGCGCATGAGGTAGTCGTGACCGACTCCGCCCTCGCTAAACTGAGGATCGGAAGCGGCACCACCGGTGGTAATGATCACCGGCGCCACGCCGCGCTCGAACAGCGCAAGGGCATGGTCCAGCCGGGCGCGAAAGACCGGCGACGGCCGGCCCGCATATTCGGCCGCCCCGAACACCACGATGGCGTCCGCCGGATGAATCTCGGCTTCCCCGGCCGCCCGCTCGATTCCCAGGCAAACGCTGACCAGGCTGACCAGGAGGAGGAGTGCGGCCAAAAACGCGAGCCAGCGCAACCAAGGTTTTCGAGAGGTCGATTTCAGATTGCCTTCGCTCATCCCTGTGCGAAGAATTCAGAAATCTCCTGAGAAGGAATCGCACCATCGCGCAGAACGCGCCAACGCGCCTCCTCGTCGGTTAGATCGACAATGGTCGAAGCCACTTCCCGGGGCGAGGTTCCGCCGTCCACGATGATCGAAATCCGCCCCCGGAGCTGCTCGCGCACGGCTTCGGCCGTGGTGCATTCCGATTCGCCGCTCAAATTCGCCGAGGTGGCCGTAATGGGAATTTGCGCCGCTCCCACTACGGCGAGCGGAATCTTGGCACTCGGAACCCGCAAGGCCACGTTTCCAGTCTTGGCGGTTACCTTGAGGGGCAGGCGAGACGCGGCTTTGACGATGATGGTCAGCGGCCCGGGCCAGTAGCGCCGGGCCAGCAGGTAGAACTCCTCGGGCAGAGGCTTGCACAACTCCTCGGCTTGATCCACGCTCTCAATCAGCAAGGAGAGAGGCTTGTCGCGGGATCGGGACTTAATGTCATAGACCCGGTCGACGGCGCGCAGGTTGAAGGGATCCGCCGCCAACCCGTAGAAGGTATCCGTGGGCATACCCAGGACTTCACCCGCACGAATCTGCTCGGCCGCATAGCGGATCAGAGAGGCTTCGGGTTTTTCGCTGCTGATTTTGACGATTTCCGCGCGCACGCGAGTCCTTCGTGGACTTTGTTTGAACGCGAAACCTAACATACCATGCCGGAGTTCTGCAAGCCGAGCGTATTATGCACGTAGCATGCGGGAAAGACGGCACAGGGCGACACCCGATCCCGGGCCAGCGATGGACCAGGAGGGACGCCTGCGCAGGATTGAAGGGCGTCATCACCGCCTGGTCAAGAACCTGCGCCAGGCCTTTCACCGAGAGGAAGTCTCCCCGGAAGGTTACTTTGCCATCGAGGGGCTGCGCATCGTCGAAGAAGCCATCCGCAGCGGATTGAAGCTGCGAACGGTGTTCTTCAGCGCGTCTGCGCAACGGAAGGCCGAGCGGTTGTTACCGCAGATCAGCTCGCACACAGAAACCGTACTGCTCGAGGACCGATTGTTTAGGAGCGCGGTGCGGACGGAAACGCCGCAAGGGGTGGCCGCGCTGGTCCAGGCCCGAATCTTCAAGTTGGAAGATGTGCTCGAGAGATCGCAATTTGGCCCCATCGTGGTCATCACCGGGTTGCAGGACCCAGGCAACCTGGGCACGATCCTGCGCTCGGCCGAGGCCTTCGAGGCCGCGGGCGTTCTTTTGGGGGAAGGCACGGTGAGCCCGCTGAACTGGAAGGCCGTACGTGCCGCCGCCGGCTCTGTCTTCCGGCTTCCCGTGGTCAGGGTCAAAATGCAGGAAATTCTCGGCCCGCTTCGCGAACACGGGATTCGCCGTTTGGCCACGGCGGCCCATAAGGGAACACCATTACCGCGAGCCGCCATGACCGGTCCTTTAGCCATCTTCCTCGGCGGAGAAGGTGCGGGTCTTGGGGCGGACTTGATGCGGAATCTGGAGGAGGTAGTGACCATCCCCCATGCGGAAATGGTGGAGTCGCTGAATGCCGGCGTTGCCGGCAGCCTGCTTCTCTATGAAGCTTGGAGGCAGCGCAAGGCATGAAGGCTGGGATCGGCCGGCCGCGATAAGGGTATCCTGGGTTCGAAGGACTGGGAAATGGGCCTGTTTCAACCAACACCGCCGGCCGAGCCGGCGAATGATCCGACCCGACCGCTTGCGGATCGCATGCGGCCGCGCAGCCTCGATGAGTTCGTGGGCCAGGATCATCTGGTGGCTCCGGGCAAACCGCTGCGCACCCAAATTGAGCGCGATGATCTGAGCTCCCTCATCTTCTGGGGGCCTCCGGGAACCGGCAAGACGACGCTTGCCAAGATCATCGCCCGCATGAGCAAGGCGGAGTTCATCGAATTTTCCGCCGTGCTCTCGGGGATTAAGGAAATCAAGCAGGTCATGGCCGACGCCGAACGGGCCCGGCAATACGGCACGCGCACCATCGTGTTCATCGATGAAATTCATCGGTTCAACAAAGCGCAACAGGACGCATTTCTTCCCCACGTGGAGAAGGGCAATATTCGTCTGATCGGCGCCACCACGGAAAACCCTTCCTTTGAGATCATCTCGGCACTGTTATCTCGCAGCCGAGTGTACGTACTCAAGCCCTTGACCGAGGAGCAGATTGTTGGCCTGCTGAAGCGGGCACTGGAGGACGAGCGCGGTCTGGGGGCGATGCGGTTGACCGCCTCCGCAGGGGCGCTCCTCAAAATTGCCGCGTACTCGAGCGGCGACGCCCGCAGTGCCTATAACGTCCTCGAAGTTGCTGCCACGCTGGCCCGGGGGCGACGGGGGGCGGAGGTCGGAGCCGAGATCACCGACGAGATGGTCGAGGATGCCGTGCAAAAGCGGGTTCTGCTCTACGACAAGGCCGGGGAAGAACACTACAACCTGATCTCGGCGCTCCACAAGTCGGTCCGCAACAGCGATGCCGATGCTTCGTTGTACTGGCTGGCACGCATGCTCGAGAGCGGCGAAGATCCCCTCTACATTGCACGGCGCCTGGTTCGAATGGCGGTCGAGGACATCGGGCTGGCCGATCCCGGTGCGCTTTCTCTGACCATGGCCGCGCGCGACGCCGTCGACTTCATCGGCATGCCGGAAGGCAATCTCGCACTGGCCGAAGCGGTCATTTATCTCTCGCTGGCGCCCAAATCGAACGCCTTGTATACGGCGTACGCCGAGGTAGTACAGGATGTCGAACGCACGGCCGCTGCCCCGGTTCCCCTCCACCTGCGCAACGCCCCGACCGGGCTGATGAAAGGACTGGGTTACGGCCAGGGCTATCAATACGCCCATGACTTCGAGCGGAAGATCACCGACATGCAGTGCCTACCCGACAATCTGCGCAACCGGGTCTACTACCACCCCACGAGCGAAGGGATGGAAAAGCGGCTGCAGGAGCGTAGGCAGGAGATTGAGCGCATACGGGCGAAGGTCCGAAGGTCCGAAGACGGGGAAAAAAGCTCCTAGGGTTCAGATGCTGGCGAGCGCCGGCCGCGGCGGGTTTGACATCAGGCGGCGGTCGTTGTACCGTCGGCGCTTGTCGCCCCATGCGTCAGCGACTGCAGTATGCTCTGGCCTGGATCCTGATTAAGCTCATCGGGGCCTTGCCTCGTCCTCTTGCCCGCGCCACCGGCATCGCACTGGCCGGATCGGTTTACCTCCTGCATCGCCGTCTGCGGCGGGTAGGTCGGATCAACCTCAAGCTGGCATTTCCAGACAAGAGTGACCGCGAGCGCGCCCGCATCCTGCGCGGTGTCTTCATTTCCTTTGGACGACAAGCCGCCGAGGTTTGTCTTCTCCCCCAATACACGCGGGAAAATGTGCGCGAGGTTGTGGTGTACGACGGATTCGAGAACTTCGAGTGTGCCCTCAAGCGAGGGAAAGGCGTGTTGTTCCTAACCGCCCATCTCGGCGGGTGGGAGCTCTCGGCCTTTGTTCATTCCTTGCAGGGCTACCCTTTGCATGTGGTGATGCGACCTTTGGACAACCTTCGCCTGGATCGTCTGGTTCGCCAATATCGCACCATGCATGGGAACACCATGGTCGACAAGGACGATTTTGTTCGCGGCCTGCT
>Ga0187778_10000588_pt1 | contig 25685 bp, 22 predicted proteins | sample 1015_Q2_SP5_20_M_FD_132418 | JGI IMG/M metagenome (GOLD analysis project Ga0187778, IMG submission 132418) | Tropical peat soil microbial communities from peatlands in Department of Meta, Colombia - 1015_Q2_SP5_20_MG | ecosystem: Environmental > Terrestrial > Soil > Wetlands > Peat | place... | reverse complement strand
TATCGGCAGTGAGAAATGTTCCAGTCAAGTATCCGCATGTGTTTGCCGCCCCATATGCAGTACTAAATGCCCTTTCGCGTCTAAGTGGGCACAATTCTGGGCACAGTGAAGAGCACGTGGTTTCGATCGAGCCCCAAATTTCCCTGCTAAGAGCTACTGGCACTGAGAGTTAGGTGGTGAGCGCGGAAGGAATCGAACCTTCAACCTACTGATTAAGAGTTGTCGCACCTCAGCAGGTTCACCAGCAACGATCACTATGTGAAATCAATCACTTGCCCACACCCAAGCCCGCACGGAAGCACTTTGTCGAAGTATCGTAAAAGCCCGTATTGGCGCATACCGGCTCGAAGCGTACGGCACATTCTACGGCACACCTTCTGGGGTGAACCCCTCTGTTGAGACAAACTAGGTTGGCACACCTGATCCTGACCCAATCAAACCACTGGACCCGGTGTCTGGCGGAAAGTCTCGGCGACTTTCTGGCGGCGAAACTCGAAGATCCTATCTAAGTCTGGAGCGACAAACAGTCGGTGCACCAGCATGCCTCCAGCGACGGAGTATTGCACGATGTCCCGTACCGTGGTGCCTCCGTCATGCTCCAAGAACTGATGCTCGTGAATCCATCGATGATAAGGTCCGCTCCTTTGTTCGTCCACGAATCGATGGGGCGGCTCCCAGGCCGTGATTTCGCTTTCCCAGCGCAGGGGAATACCGTGCAGGCGCAGCTGATACCGAATTCGCGTTCCAGCTTTCATCGCGATTGGACGAGGCGGCAAAATGGAAAAATGCAGCCAACGCGGCGTAAGAGCTTCCAGATTCTCGGCACGAGAGAAGAATGCGAAAACTTCTTCCCGCGGACGCGGAACCCAGACTTCTGAGTGCAGAGTATGGATCTTCATTGCATGCGGGTGTCCGTCACTTCGGCGAACCTAGCTGATGCCCGAAAATGTGAGCAGAAGCCAGCAACTGGTCGGCGGCTCATGCGACTGACTCTCCAGTTGCAACAATACTGGGTAATTCCGCTCGCCGGCTCACTGCCGTCATTAGCTTGTTAAAGATCAGGAGGTGGATGGGATACAGAACATACCAATAGATTTCGCCGAAAAGACCTTTGGGTTGAAACCATGCGCAGCAGCGCAAGAGCGTACCACCTGAGACGTCAGGACGTAACTCGAAGTGCAGCCATGCCGCACCTGGAAGTTTCATCTCCGCACGTAAAAGCACGGTACGCGGCGCTTCCACCCGCTCGATTCGCCAAAAGTCGATGACGTCGCCGGCTCGCATTCCTGTCGGTCGAGAACGTCCCCGCGAATTTCCCACGCCGCCGATCAGACCATCCATCCACCCGCGAATTCGCCACAGGACATCAAAACTAAACCAGCCGTGCTTGCCTCCAAGATTCTCAAGTACGGAGAAGACGCGATCCGGAGATGCTTCCACCGTCACTTCGCGAATGTCACGTATGATTCCCTCCGCCCGAACCATGCGATGCGCAGCAGGAGCGAGCGAGGGCAGAGGGAGACAAGGGGCGGAGCGGCCGAGCGCCTTGCTGACGGCCGACTCGTAGGAAATTGGCCGGATTTCAGGAAACAGTTCCGAAGCCAGAGCACTGGTGCAGACCGACTCGCTCCTCAACCCTTCGATCAGCGGTCGCGACACGGCTGGGGGAAACGGTGTCACTAGGTCCAGCCAGTAAGATGACAGCCGGGGCGTCAGCACCGGCACTCGAAACAGCCAGCGCTTCAGGCCGCGCTGGCGCGCGTAGCCGAGCATCATGCTTCGATATGTTTCGACCGTTGCGCCTCCGATCTCAATTGGTTCCTCGACGCACCCGCCTAAATTGAGCGCGGCCACTAGATAGGCCAGCACATCGTCAATCGCGATCGGCTGCGTTCGTGTCACCACCCAGCGCGGGCAGATCATCACCGGAAGCCGCTCCGTCAAGCAGCGGATGATCTCAAAGGAAATACTTCCATTCCCGACGATAATGCCGGCGCGAAACTCAATCAGTGGGGGGCCGTACTTGCGCAGCACCGTTCCCGTGTCGTGTCGGCTCTTTAGATGTAAGGAAACGTTTGCTCCTGCTGCCGCGAGGCCTCCGAGGTAGATGACGCGACGCACTCCGGCTCTTTTGGCCGCGACCGCAAAATTATAGGCAGCCTCGCGATCCCGCTGGTCGAATCCCGCTTCCCGGCCGGACATGGAGTGGATGAGGTAATACGCAACATCGATGTTTACCAAGGCCTCGGGCAGCGTCTCCGCACGCAGAGCATCGGCCGCAACGATTCGAACACATGTGCCGGCGGGGAGCGACGCAGTTGACCGCTTACGCACCATGCAGGTGACTTCGTGCCCTGACTGGGAAAGTCTTTCCGCAAGTTGCCGCCCAACGTAGCCGGATGCCCCCGTGACCAGGATTTTCACGCCACACCTCGGTTGAGCCGCCAGAGGCCAAGATTCAGGTACGTCGCGTATGCGACCCAGGCGAGATAGGGCGTCATCAGAAAAAATGCGCAACGTGAATGCTCCGAAAAACTCATCGTGGTCAGCGCGATTGCCAGTAACAGAATGAGGATCTCGATCAGAGCCAGGTCGGGCCTTTGCAGTCCGAAGAAGATGAACGACCACGCAGCGTTCAAAATGAGCTGGCCAAAGAACAAAACCAGCGGCAGCGAAACATCATGGGCAGGGCGTTCCTGCCACACGAGCCAGGCCGCTGTCGCCATCAGCAAGTAGAGGACGGACCAAACCGGGCCGAACACCCATGATGGAGGAGTGCCCGCAGGTTTCAGAAGTCCTGGGTACCAGGTTTTCACAGAGGAGTAGGTGAACCATCCGCCCACAGCCGCTGCCCCGAAACAGATGGTCACAAACACAATCCAACTCATCCACTTGCTAGGCATGGGATTGCTCCAGTCTTTCGACCTCGCCGATATACCTCTTTGCATCAAACTTTCGCCCTGTGCCGGCGAGCGACATGTAACGCACCTGCCCGAATACAGGGCGCTCGAACCACGGGCGATCATGCTTACCGAGTATGGCCCACGCAATTCCGGCATAGCCGTTCGGGTCACGACCGTCGAGTTCGTAGCGATCGTTCAACCAGATCGCGCGCTGGTAAGCCGATGCCACTGAGGGACTCCACTCCAGAATCTTCTTCGCCCAGTACATGCGCAGGTAGTTGTGCATCCAGCCGGTCAGCACCATCTGCTTCTGGGCTGCGTTCCACAACGAATCATGAGTCTCGGCGTTGTCCAGCCGTTCGGGACTGTAAAGGATCGGGCGCTGGTCCGAGGCGTGTTGCGCAAACGACCGATCGGCCCACGGCTCCATGCACTCGACTGAGTCGTAAAAGGGGTTGAACCGCACAAAGTTGATCGCCAGCTCGCGACGGACGATTTGCTGTTCGAGAAACGCCTGCTTGGCAGGCTCGGGCGCATCCGCATTGCGGATCGCAAGAGCAACGGTATGCGGCCCCAAATGACCGAAGTGCAAGTACGGAGAAAGTCGACTTGTACTATCCGTTTCCGGCCGATTGCGACCTTGCAGATAGGCAACAAGCTTGTGTTGAACGAATTCCGATAGGCGACGCTTGGCCTCGGTTGTACCGCCACGCCAGACGCTCACCCCCGAAACTGTACGATCCATCGTCCAGTCACAGGTAAAGTCGTCTTCCCAACTTTGCGATCGCAAGCTCGGAGGCGTAGCCCACCTGAGGTGAGCCTCGAGATTCTTTGGCTGCTTCAGAAACTTCGGCAGGAGTTCAAGCAACCGAGGACGAATGGTGCGTGCTGCGTAGTGCTCTTTTTCAAGGAGCCTCGAAGGCACGATTACGTCGGCGTCCACGGTCCAGAATGGAATTCGCAGCCGGTCAGCCACTCGCTGCCGCCAGTCTTCCGGCTCGCGCAGCGGATTCTCATCCCCCACCACCATCGCCGGCCGCACCTGCTCGCAGAATTTCAACAGGCTGTGCTCTGGATACGAGCGGAAGCAGAAGCCAACGCCGCGCCGCGCAAGCCCTTCCGCAATGTCGGGCACTCCTTCCGCCAGGAAATGCAGGTTGCGCTGGTTTGCTCCTGGATAAAACGGAACCGGGGCAAAGAAGGCCACAATCGGCTTGCCCAGTTCATTTCCTAAGCGCACGGCTAGGTCCAGGGCGGGATTGTCCACTACACGCTGGGCGCGCTGCATCCAGTACACAACACACTTCCCGCTTGCATCCGGTTGACCGCCGCGCCGTACTGCGACGCGCGGATCACTACTTAAATTGTGCACGGTTGTCATACAGCCCTTCACTTCTACCCGCTGCTTCTATGAATCTTGAGGAGAGCATTGAGAGGGCGGCAAACCCGCCACCCTCTCGCTCTGTGTTCAATGGCTGTGAGCCATCGCCGGGTTCCCACTCCAGCGACGCTGGATCGCTTTCCAGGAAACCGCCTGGTACACCGCCGACAGCCCGACCAGCAGATACACCACGGAACTCAGCACCGAGGTCTCTCCGAAGTGCATGCCGAAGATGGTGGCGACGAGGTCGAACCGCGCCGCTCCAACCAGCGCCCAGTTCAGACCGCCGATCACCAGAAGTACTGCTGCAACGACATCAAGTTTCTTCATTTGTTTCTCCTCTAAAGTTGCCTGGTTTCAGATTCGACTTATTGAGCTTCCGGCAGGATCACCGCGTCGATCACGTGAATCACGCCGTTGGACGCTGGAATATCGGCCTTTACGACGTGTGCATTGTTGACCATGACGTTGCCGCCCATTGCCGTGATCTTTACTTCCTGACCGTTGACTGTCTTGGCAGACGAGAGTTTGACCACCTTCGCTGACGGTATTTTGCCGGCTACGACGTGGTAGGTGAGAATGGCGCGCAGCTTCTCCTTGTTCTCCGGTTTGAGCAGGTCATCCAACGTGCCTGCCGGCAGTTTCGCGAAAGCTTCATCCGTGGGCGCGAACACGGTAAACGGCCCCGGACCCTTCAGAGTGTCCACTAGATCGGCGGCCTGCAGTGCCTTGGCCAGCGCCTGGAACGATCCCGCCGCGACTGCCGTATCCACAATGTCCTTGTCTCCGGCGTTGTTTTTTGGTACTGCCATTGCGACCGTGCAGATCGCCAACATCGCAGCAATGACTCCAATCTTGATCCGATTCATCTCGACATCTCCTTTTCTGTTGACCTCTATCAGGTCTGTGTGTGTTGACTATAGATCAAAAGATGTTGCACATTATGAAAAGACGCGGCACGCTCCAAACTCATGTGACCGACACTCAAGCAACGCCTGGTTTCTTTGATTGGGAGGAAAATCGCGATGAACAAGACCATTACTGAGGGTCTAAAACCCTATGCGCTCGGCGAAAAGCTTCGCGGGTTGCGGCTGAAAAAGAGCATGGGTCTGGTGCAACTCGGCAAGCACACCGGCCTCTCGCCGGCCATGCTGTCGAAGCTGGAGAATGGAAGGCTGGTTCCCACCATCCCCACGCTGCTGCGCATCGCGATGGTGTTCAGTGTCGGACTTGACTACTTCTTTACGGACGAGCGCAAGCGGCATGTCGTGGCGATCGTGCGCAAGGAAGATCGCATTCGCTTTCCGGAGCGGCCGGGCGGCGGCGAGGTTTCCTACTGGTTCGAGAGTCTGGATTTTGCGGCGAACGAGCGCAAGCTCAACGCATTCCTGGCCGAGTTCCAGCCCGTCAGCGCCGACAAGCAACGGCTGCACCAACACGCCGGCGTGGAATTCCTATACATGATCCGCGGCAAACTTGACCTCGTCATGGGCTCGGACACCCACACCCTCGATACCGGCGACGCGATCTACTTCGATTCGAGCGTGCGGCATGGCTACTGCCGGGTCGGTGGACAAGCTAGTACCGCACTCATCGTCACTGTTCCCTAATCCCCAACAACATCAGCTATCGAGAGTCATACCAATCTCAGCCGAGTGGCTCGACTAGAGAGCCGCCCAGAACATGCGCCTTTACGCGAAGCCAATGGCCGTCCCCGCGTGTCATCGCCGCGCTCCAAGCGGTTGGACCCACGACGCAGTGCGGAAATGGGCTCGAAGCGTACGGCACATTCTGCGGCACACCTCTCTGGGGTGAACCTACTGGACGCATCGCTACAAAGTTTCCACATCGGACTTACGCTTTCGCAAAACACTGCATCTTGCTGGTAGCATTGGGGGGCAAGAAACGGTTTCAAGAAAATCCCTCCGGGCACCAGCCCATTTTCTTTTCTGGATTCTCTGTCTAGGTTATATTAGATATTTCGAATATACTAATAGTTACGATGAGCGACGCCTTACGACAGTTCAAGAGTGAGATCTTTCAAGGCCTCGCAAATCCGACTCGGATCGCCATGGTCGAACTCTTGCGCGAGGGCGAGCTGTCGGCCGGAAAGCTGATTGAAAAGCTGGGGATCGAGCAGGCCAACGCCTCGCAACATCTGGCGGTCCTTCGGGCGAAGCAGATCGTGGTAAGCCGGAAGGTGGGCAATCAGGTTCACTATTCGATCCGCGATCGTGCCCTGATCGAGGTCCTCGATATTCTGCGCCGCTATTTTTTCGCCCAACTCAATACCACCGTGAACATGCTGAAGGAAGTCGCGAGGGAGGCGCCGAAATCCCGTCTCGTCACACGTCGATGAACGCCCCGAGCCCTTCCAAGTTATCCCGTCTGGATCGATTGCGCTGCGCGGTGGAACACGGGGCACACCTGCTCCCCAGGCAGGGCCCCATTGGAGTCTTCGTTCACCATAACACCCTGCATGCCTTCGAACATCTCCCATTCGAAGAAGCGGTAATACAGGCGGCGCAGCTATTTGGCGCCGAGCCGTACATGAGCGAAGCGAGTTATCGGGCCGAGTTGGCGCGTGGACGGATCCAACTTGTGGATGTTGACGCGGTCCTTGACCGCGAACCCGATTTCCTGATCTTTGCGGGACTAAGCCGAAGTTCGCTGCACCGGGCGATGATTACGCCAGGGGTCCGGGAGTTCGATGGGGCGACCATCGTTTGGCGCACCGAGCAGGGCGATTTGGCTAAGGACTTCCATCGTCCTGCACTACGCGTACTGTTCGAAGCTTGTTTTGCACGCGCCGTAGCTCACGAGGAAGAATCTGTCCAGCCCCGCCCTGTAGACGAGGTGATCCATCCTTGGCTGATCCGCCTTTGCTCGGTCTTTTTGGATCAAGGCACAGCCTATTGGCCGATGCCCAACCGCGAGAAGGGGTTCTATGAAAGCGTACGGATGCTGCTGTCCCCACTCGGCGGAATTTTTCCCAAATATCTGGTCGGGCTGAACGAGGAGTTTCGAAGGCAGGAGCATCTAGCGTTTTCGGCTGCGGATGCAGTCCTGGATTATTTGGACAGCATATCCCTCGAAGAAACGGAATGGCCCGAAATTCTACAAGCCGAATTATTGGCGCTGCCGGGCTGGGCTGGGTTGATGCGCAAGCTTGAGGAAGAACCCACTTTGGCGCCGCACACGACCCTCCCCTGTTCTCTCATGGGCTTTCTGGCGGTGCGACTGACGATGTCGCGAATAGCGGCGCGAAGAGGCGCGGCGGAAACAATTCCCGAGGAGAGTCCGCTAAAGACGCAGGAGAGGAGGCGTTTGAGCCGCGCCGCGCGCATCTATGACGCGGCCCGCGTGTTGCGACTTTCCGGCGAGGAAGTGGAGAGCCTCTCCGAATCCGAGTGGCTGGCGTTTTCGAGCGAAGTCAAAGCCTTCAACGGGCTGGAGCGCCGGCGAATCCTCCATCTTGCCTATGAGCGCGCTCACGAGCGCGAGATCCTGCGAGGGCTTGCTAGCCACAGAAAATATCGCGGCTTGTCCGATCAACCGCAAAGACCTCCCGCGCAAGTATTCTTTTGCCTCGATGAGCGCGAGGAATCCATGCGGCGCGCTCTGGAAGAAGCCCATCCGTCGGTGGAGACGTATAGTGCCGCTGGATACTTCGGTATAGCCGTGGATTACAAGGGCATCGATGATCCCCACGGGGCGGCGCTCTGCCCCGTAGTAGTCAAACCCGAGCATGCCATCGTGGAACAGCCAAGAGCCGGAGACAGCTCGCTACTGGAAAGCCGCCGCTGGCGGCGTCGGATTCTTGGGTTGCTGATGCGTAATTCGTTTGTCTCTTCCAAGACATTGCTCCGGGGCTGGTTTTCGACCTCAGCCCTCGGTTTGCTCTCTGCCGTGCCCTTGATCGGTCACCTCCTGGCGCCGCGACGTTATGCACTCCTGCGCGATTGGCTGAACAAGGCATTTCTACCTGAGCCGCGGACTGAGCTCACGTTGATGCGGAACACCAAGCAATCCCAAGGCGCAGTCTCCGACCTGTTAATGGGATTCACTGCGGAAGAAAAAGTGGAACGAGTTGCCAGCGTCCTGGCTCCGGCTGGTCTGGTGCGCGATTTCGCCCGTCTGCTGGTAATCCTAGGTCACGGCTCGTCCAGCCTCAACAATCCGCACGAGTCGGCCCACGATTGTGGCGCCTGCGGAGGGCGGCGCGGCGGGCCGAACGCACGGCTTTTTGCCGCTATGGCGAACCGGGAGGAAGTGCGCGAACGCTTGCGGAAGAAAGGAATCGACATTCCGCCGGACACCTGGTTCGTCGGCGGTTACCACGATACCTGCAACGACGACATCGATCTTTTCGACCTCGATGCGGTGCCCTCGACGCATCTGCCGGACGTGGAAGCGATTCGCAGCTTCTTTGATGACGCGAGAGCGCAGAACGCGCTTGAGCGTGCCCGGCGATTTGAATCCTGCCCCGTGGATGCGGATGCGGAAGGCGCTCTTCGTCACGTGGAAGAACGCAGCGAGCATCTCGCGCAGCCGCGGCCGGAGTATGGGCATTGCACGAATTCGGTTTGTATCATCGGGCGTCGCAGTCTGACGCGGGGCCTCTTCCTCGACCGGCGTGCGTTTCTGGTTTCCTATGACGCCAACGTAGGTCCCGGCGATGAAGCCCTGGCGGCCTTGCTGGCCGCCGCGGTGCCCGTCTGCGCCGGGATCAGTCTTGAATACTACTTTTCGTTTGTCGACAACGACCGATACGGATGTGGAACGAAACTGCCGCACAACGTAACCAGCCTGATGGGAGTCATGGACGGTCATGCCAGCGACCTGCGCACCGGATTACCCTGGCAGATGGTTGAGATTCACGAGCCCGTCCGGATTCTCTTCGTGGTCGAGACCACTCCTGACAGGCTGGAGAAAGTCATAGCCGCCAGCCCCGCATTAAAGCGGCTCCTCGACAACCGCTGGATTCGATTGGCGACCATTGACCCTGCTTCCTCCCGTGTTCATGTTCACCGGGACAGCAGATTTGAAGAGTTCCACGAGGATCTGGAACGCCTTCCGGTGGCGCTTTCTTCCCACGAATGGTATGCCGGCAAGCTCCAGCATCTTCCCATGGCCTGGATTCAGACGCCCCGAAGGGCAACAGGAGACTGCCTGCGTTGAATGCTTTTCAGGACATTCTAGTTTTTGTCGTGGTAGCGCCGGGCGTCATCTTCGGACTATTTTCCCTGCTGTGGCTGCTGGACTGGGTTCCAAGCGAACGGCTCATGTCCTCGATCACGGGCGTGACATTCTCCGCCTCGACCGCCGGAGTTGCGGCACTGATTTGGAAGATCGGGTCCGCGTCAAATGTTTCTGTCAGCCTCGGCAACTGGTTCGCGGTAGGAAACTATCATTTCCCATTGGTATTGATGGTAGACCGGCTTTCGGTTCCTTTCGTGGCGTTAGCGGCGGTGTTGTCAGGGCTCATCGGGCAGTTCTCGGCGACCTATCTTCATCGTGAGTCTGGATTCCTGCGATTTTTCCTTTTGCTGCACCTGTTTGCCTTCGGATCTCTGCTCGCGTTCGCCGCGGGCTCGTTCGACCTGTTGGCCGCAGGATGGGAGATCGTCGGCATCACCTCGGTATTGTTGATCGGTTTTTTCCACCAGAGGAGCGCTCCCGTCGAAAACGGACTCTACGTCTTTGGCATATACCGCGCGTGTGACATTGGATTGCTTGTGGGTATCTTCGCCATGTACCACTGGGCTGGAACAGCATCCTTCGCCAGCGGCTTTCCAACTTTGACCGGTGCCCGGGCAGTGATCGTCTGTCTTGTCCTTCTTCTTGCGGCATCCGGCAAAGCTGCTCAGGTGCCTTTTTCGGGATGGCTTCCACGGGCCATGGAGGGACCTACTCCTTCCAGCGCCATCTTTTATGGAGCAATCTCGATCCACGCCGGAGCATACCTTTTGCTTCGCGCGCAACCGTTACTTGCCCAATCCTGGCTCGCCTCCACCCTGGTAATCCTGATCGGTGCGACTACGGCCATCCATGGAACGATTGTTGGCCGTGCTAGCGCCGACGCCAAGACATCGCTCGCCTATGCCACATTGACGCAAGTGGGCATCATCTTTATAGAAATCGGGCTCGGATGGCGATGGCTCGCAGTCGCACACATCCTCGGAAATGCCACAGTTCGCACCATGCAGTACCTGCGCGCGCCATCCATGCTTCACGACTATCACCAGATGCACTCCGCCGTTGGAGGCGAACTCTCGCCAACTGGCACACAAATCGAGGAAATGCTGCCAGAGAGGTTCCAGTTATGGCTCTATCGTTGGGCGCTCGACCGCGGCCATCTCGATACAATTCTCGAGCGCTGGGTGATTGCCCCGCTGTTGCAGGTATCGGCCTATCTTTCTCGGCGTGATCGCGCCCGTACGCTCTCCACTACTACCATCCGCCCCGACCGTCCTGCGCCGGTCTCGGTCGCGGGGCCAGCCCAGGGGGGTGATTGATGACTGTGCCGGGATGGGTATTCCGTAGTTCTGTTCTGACCGGCGCCTCGGTTGCGGCGCCTTGGCTAGCGGCAATTGTCCTATTAGTTTCTCGGCGACAGGCCCGCGTCGTCGGTTGTATTGCGGCGCTTTTATCTGTGATTGCAAGCACAGCTCTTGTCTCGAGGGCTCCCCAAGGTGAGTCTTTGTACGAGACATTGATGTTGCTATTTTCCTGCCTCACTTTTGGCGCAATTGTGCTGCTCCCGCGCCGGGATGCGGAAGCGGAGACCATGGCCGGAATTCTCGTGCTTCTGGGTTCGACACTTCTCGCCTACTCGACCGGAAACTTGCTCGTTTTGCTGGGCGCGTGGATTTTGTCCATCCTCCCATTTTTGCGGGCTAGTTGGCTGTGCTCTCGCAAGTGGCGTCCTATGGTTGCCCTGCTCTCGTCAAGCCTCGCCATCGCTCTCGCTATCGGGTTCATAATAGCCAGAACAGGCGTCTCTTCGATTTCTCATCTGAAGGGACAGAGCCCGGGCGGAGCTGTAGCGTTTACCCTACTGATCGTCGCCGCGATTTTTCGCAAGGGAATTATTCCGGCCCAAGCTTGGGTAGCAGACGCAGCTGAGAGTGGCCCGTTAGTTCCTGCTGCACTTCTGCTGAACGGCCATTTCGGGGCGCTACTGGTCGTCAAGTTGATTGTCCCGCTGTTTCCCGAGACAGACCGTCTGTTCCCGGTTCTTTCCTATCTCGCGATAGCCACGGCAGTTTTTGTTGCCATTCGAGCTTTAGCAGAGAATTCGCCACGGCGACTGCTCGCATTTCTTGCTCTCAGTCAGTCGGCTTGCATCCTGAGTGGCCTGGAGAGCCGAACCGCGGAAGGAATTACTGGTGCTCTGGTGCACTGGGTTGTGGTCGCGGTGTCCACGGTAGGTCTTTTTGGAATTCTGCGATTGCTGGAGGTTCGTTTTGGCGAAAATCTGAGCGCGAGCAAGCATCTGGGCTTAGCGGAACACGCCCCACGTCTTGCCGTATCGTTCGTCATTCTCGGACTGGCACTCGTCGGTCTACCGGGCACACTCGGTTTCTGCTCTCTAGATTTATTGATCCAAGGAACGCTCACCACGCACCCGCTCACAGGACTGCTGTTGCCCATTGCGACGGCGATGAATGCGGTGAGCTTCTTTCGCTTGTTCTCGCGGCTCTTCTTGGGCAAGCGTCGAACGGGATTTACCGTTATGGCGGATGCGTTGCCGCGTGAGCGTTGGATCCTGGCTGGCATTGTGTTGTTCGTCGTTCTGGGCGGTCTATTCCCAAACGCGACTGTGATTGAACATTCGTCTGAGGTCGACGTCGTCGACGAGGCCATCCGCACCTTCGACAACCTTAATCGAAGCACAGGCAATTCGGGCAACAATTTGTCCATGAATGCCCGGCACCTACACCTAAGTGCGACGTCCATGGACGCACCGGAAGTTGAGCACGCGCAGCAACGGCCGACGGGAGTCCATCGATGACGAATGACAAGTTCCGCATACATCTACTATCCGGCAATGGTATGCGTCGCAACCAGCAGCAGAACGCTGACGGTCCGAAGGACCAGACGCAACTTCTGAAATACGCAATTTTCTATTTGGTGGTAGCGGCCATTCTCGTATTTGCCAATCAAGCTGCAAAGGACCCGATGGCCCGTGCGAACCAGGTGCAGACGGCTTCGAACCTCCAGATAGATCTGTCTGTTGCTCCTAAGTTCGAGACGAAACCTACCGTGGGCAATGCAGCCGGGAGGGGAGCCTTCGTTGTCCGTTTCCGGCTCACGAATCACGGAAACCAACCGATTTTCTATCCTATATCCTCGGACACAAATCGTCCCATGGGCCAGATCGTCTACCGGGTTGCTCCCCAATCTGACTGGAAACCGCTTTCCGAGTCTGAACCATCCACGTCTACTCGATCTCAACTAAACGGCAAAGACCACGTCGCTTGGATAGAGATGCCGCCCGGGGGGTGGGCCGACGGAGAGTATGAAGACCCCGGTTCTCCGGCGGGAGACCATGCCTTTGAGCTTGAGGTGAAAGTTGCAATCGATGGCAAAGTAAGCCCTCTTCTTTCGCATGCCTACCCTGTCAACACCAACTGAATGCTCTCGCTGGTGGCATCCAAATCCCGTACACAGTTTCTTCGCCGACGTTGGTTGGTGACTCGGTCGGTCGCGATCGGCGCGTATGCGCGATAACGGCAACGTCGAGCTTCGAATAGAGATTCACGCCGGTCGTCCCATACTTGCCGCGGAATTTCTTGACGACGGGTGCGCAGGGTTCGGCGTTCCGATGACTGTAGATTTTGGTTCGCTTAGTGATTCTTCGCCGTTACGTCGCTTCATTCCTATTCCAGGGCTGATACCGAAACTCCTAAACAGGATTTTGGAACGCGCTGGTACACAGACTGGCACGGATCGGTGGACCATGATTGGACCGTGAAAAACACTTTTTAACAGACGATCATCGAGAGGTCTCCGAGCAGCAGCATTGCCATCATTTTCGGAAGAGGTCCGCAATTGTCTGTTTCATGACCTGGCCGTAAACGTTTGAGATCGATTGCGTCAGCGGAATGTTTTTCGGGCAGATGCGGACGCAGTTCTGTGCGTAGCTGCATTCGTGGATTCCACCGCCCGCAGTCATAGACTCCAGCCGCTCGCGTTGCAAAGATGCTCCCGTGGGATGTTGGTTGAAGAGTCGTACTTGGTTGATGATGGCGGCGCCCACAAAACCTGTAGCGACGGTGAATTGTGGACACACTTCCATGCACAGACAGCAGGACATGCATCGCGACATCGGATATGCCTGCTCCTGCTCTTCCTGAGAGATTCTCGGGCCGGGACCGAGATTGTATGTACCATCGATTGGTACCCAAGCCCTGACACGCTTCAGATTCTCGAACAGGACGCTTCGATCGACTGCGAGGTCGCGAATCACACGGAAGCGTGACAACGGCTCCAGGCGAATCGGTTGCTTGAGCTTGTGCACGAGCGACGAGCACGCCATGGCAGCCCTGCCGTTGATGAGCATGGCGCAAGACCCGCACACCTCTTCGAGACAGTTGGAGTCATAGGCGATGGGGGTTGTCGGTTTTCGCGTGCGATTAGCGGGATTCATGGCGATGTCCATCAGGCCGCTGATCACATTCATACCCGGCCGCCACTTGAGATCGAACTCTTCCCAGAAAGGTTCTGACTGTGGAGTGTTTTGCCTCCGAATGACAAAGCGTACCATTCTGTCGTTCATACAGATCTCATTTCACTGTGGCAGTAGGGATCACTGGCACGTCAGAACGATCGAGGCTTCGCCGCGCTGTCTCAATAGGCGTTGAGTCGAGAATATCGGAGGCCTGGATCGCCAAGGCGCTAGCTTGTTGTCGTAGATCTGTGCGGTACCAGAAATCGGGTTGCCTCACCATGTCCTCGCATTGCCGTCTCAGTTCCAGCCAGCGGGGTAGCAAATTATGAGCCTGAGCGAACGCTTCCAGGGTCATTCCATTTTCTCGGTTCGGCAAAAAGTTCGCGGTCACCAGAATCTGGTTCATAAGGCAAGAGAAGTTGACTTTCCATCACGCTATTGAGAGCCGAACAATAACGACCCAAGCTACCTGAAGAGAACAGATCATTCTTGGAGGAAGTGATCAACTGTGCTTCAGCCGCTCGATTGAGCGTGGCAAGCCGCGTCAAGCCGGAAAAGTCAACATGCCGAGATCGATAGGCAGGAACAACGCTCTGGATCTCGTCTAGGACGGCGTTCGGGTCAAACGGGGCGAGCCGTGGTTCCAAGTCCTGCCTTTCCGTCCACACGGCCTGGCGATCCACCTCGCCGGATTGAGCGCCTCGTGACTGTCCCACATCCGCGCGAATGCCTTCTCCACGCCTGACCAACTTTTCAATTGGATAAGCCATGTACTGAGCAACGCGAGCTATGATCTCCAGGTCGCTCTTGGGGCCGGCCACCTCTCCGGCCTTCTTCAATCTCTGGAGATCGCCACATGTATTCGTGAAGGTTCCCGATTTCTCGTAAGCTGAAGTGGCGGGAAGAACAACATCCGCCAGCTGAGCAGTCTCCGTCAGGAACAAATCCTGCGCAACCAGGAATGTCGCACGCAGCGCGAATGGGTCGACATGGTAACGGCCTACGGGATTTGAGCCAACGACGTATAGGGCCTTGAGCAATCCATTCTTGGAGGCTCCCAGGATCTGGAGCAGATTCAGACCTGGCTCCTGGGGAAACTGTGCGTCCCATCTTTCACGAAACTCGGCACCCTCCGAAAGCGGTGTATACCCCGGAAGCAAATCCGGGTATAGCCCCATGTCGGAAGCGCCACGGGAGTTCGCATGGTCACCCAGGCAAACCCACTTGCAGCTGGGTATCGCAGCAGCCATGGCTCGGACGAGTCGAGCGATGTCGCCTCCTTGCAGTTCAGCGCCGCACACCACGACAAGGTTCTTTTCTGCCGATATTTTTTCTCGCAGCGCAGTCAGGGCGTTCCGGTCCGCTGGATTCGCGCTGCATTTGTCATGCGCGCTATCGTCCCCACCGAGGAACGCCACCGCCCTCTCTTCGCTGCCTTCGCCTACACGGGCGAAACAGGTGGCTTGTCGGGTGAGCTTGATGACTCTGGAATTGATCAGGTAAAGCCGCGCGTGGTGCAGCCTCACGTTGTTCCGTATTTGCCAAGCAAGCAGTGGATGCTGATACGTCGGATCGCTGCCAATGAGCAGAATGGCGGGAGCCTCGAAAACGTCCTTCATGCTGGCAGTCGTACCAGGTTTGTCCGCAAGAGCACGAAAGAAGGCGGGAAAATCCGCCGTCCGGTGGTGATCGATATTGTTGGTCCCAAGCACAACCCGTGCGACCTTTTGTAGTAAATAGTTCTCTTCGTTGGTCGTGCGCGTTGAGCCGATCACTCCGATCGTCTTGCCGCCAAACTCATCTCGAATTTGGCGGAATCGCCCAGCAACAGTTGCGAAGGCTTCATCCCACGACGTTGGAACCAAGCGGCCATCGTGACGAATTAGCGGCTGCTTGAGCCGCTCGGCGTGGGCGGTGAAATCGAACGCGTAGCGTCCCTTGATGCAGAGAAAATCGCCATTGATCCCGCCCTTATCCCGGTTGGACCCGCGAACAATCTCCATTCCACTTTCGCTGGGACGCACGGCCAAGGTCGTGGTACATCCATCAGCACAGTGCGTACATATGGTCGCCACGTGCTTCATTTCCCATGGCCGGGTTTTGTAGCGATAAGGACCGGACGTCAGGGCTCCAACCGGACAGATATCGATGCACATGCCACATTCTTCGCACTCCAGGTAATCCCCTTTGTTGGGGACAATCAGCTGAGCTGAGTTGCGGTTGGCGATGCCGAGGGCCCAAACATCCATTCCCTCCCCACACACGCGCACGCAGCGGTAGCACATGATGCAACGCGGCCGGTCGAAATAGACGATGGGAGACCACTGCTGCTCGTCCTTGTGATTCTTTGGATCAATTAGCCTGGACTCACCCGGGCCGTAGCTGAGAGTCGCGTCCTGCAGTTCGCATTGCCCGCCGGCGTCGCAGACTGGGCAGTCTAGAGGATGGTTCTGCAGGACGAATTCCAGCATCGCTCTTCGCGCCTGCTTGACAGTGTCGCTCTCGGTCGTAACCACCATCCCCTCGCTTATGAGAGTCGTGCAGGCAGTCTGGAGCTTGGGCATCTTGGCAACTTCAACGAGGCACATCCGGCAGGCCCCTTGCAGAGATAGACCAGGGTAATAACAGAAGGAGGGGATCTCTATTCCTACACTCTTGCAGGCCTCGATCAGCAGCGTCCCGGCTGGTTGGACTACTTTCTTTCCGTCGACCGTTATGGTCACATCAGCCATTCGTCATCAGCTTACGTATCCAGCATTACAAGTCGTCATCGCGTGTGGCTTAACTGATACTCTATTATATATCGTGTCGCGATGTACTGCGATTGATTGGAGGATTCGACTGCGTTCTGGAACAGGAGGAGGCCTGGTGATTCAGCTATGATTTCCTTCGATGCTGCGCATGCGGCGGTGCATTACCCCAAGGACCGCCGTTTCCGTATTTGGGTTCGCCCCTCCATTCTTATCGGAATCGGAGCAGTCGTTCTGGCCGTGGTTCTCGCCTCCTGGGTTGAAGTTGCGATGGCCGGGCTGCCTACGATTCCTCAGGTCCCTCAGATCTATCCCAATAACTTTGCCGGCCCGCACGGGTTTCCGCTGTGGGTACGCTACTGCCATTTTTTTAATTTCTTCTTCGTGATGCTCCTGATTCGAAGCGGCCTCTCGATCCTGTTTGATCATCCTCGCCTCTATTTCAATGATGACTGTACTCCGGGAAGCGAATGGATCCGTTTGACGCCACTCAAAGTTCCGCGCGACCGTATCTGGACCGCAAAAGACGATGCCCGCTATCTTTCGCCGATCGTTGGGATGCCGGGTTACAGGCACACTATTGGCATTGCGCGGGTTTGGCACTTCATCGACGTTCACGGATTCATCGTCACGGGTATTTTCTTCATCATTATGCTGTTCGATACCGAGCAGTGGCGGCGGATCGTACCGACCTCGCCGGCAGTTCTTTTGCAGGCGTGGAATACGTGGGTGCACTACGCCACATTCCATATGCCTGCGGAGCCAAACGGCTTTTATGGCTATAACGCTCTGCAGCAGATCGCCTATTTCACTGTCGTCCTTGTCTTCGGACCGTTGGCCATTGCAACGGGCATCGCTATGTCACCGGCGGTGGTGAACCGCTTTCCCTGGTACGCCAAGATATTTGGCGGGAGGCAGTCGGCCCGTTCCATCCATTTCCTCACCATGCTCAGTTTCTTTGCCTTTCTCGTGGTGCACGTCACGCTAGTTGTGATGACAGGATTCGCGAGGAATATGAACCATATCGTGATGGGGACCGATGATCAGGGGTATATGGGAATGTACCTGGGATTCGTGGGAATTGCTGTGGTGTTTCTCTCCTGGATTGCAGCGCACTACATCTCATGGAAGCATCCTCGCGGTCTGCAACACGCACTGAAATCCGTGACGTACCCCATGCAACTGCTCACGTTGAACCGGCTCGTTCCGCACCAGAACTATTCGGAGCAGGATATCTCGCCGTATTTCTGGCCTAATGGCAAGATGCCGGTGCGAGAGGACTGGAAACGTCTTGCCGAGCACGGCTTCCAGGATTTCAAGCTGCAAATCAGCGGTCTGGTTGAAAACCCAGTGGTACTTTCGCTCTCCGACATCGAGAAGATGGGCGTGGTGGAGCACATCACAATGCATCACTGCATTCAGGGCTGGAGTGGCATTGCCAAATGGAGCGGCATTCCGATGCAGAAGCTGATTGACCTCGTGCGCCCGAAACCGGAAGCCAAAGTGGTGGCTTTCTTCTCATTCGGCGAAGCACTCTACGGTGGCCCATATTACGACACACAAAGCCTGGAGAATGTACTAAAGGCCGAATGCTTGCTTGCGATTCGGATGAATGACCAACGGCTTCCAGATCTGTATGGAGCGCCACTACGGCTGCGTGTCGAGAATCAACTCGGCTACAAGATGGTCAAGTGGATTGAGCGCATTGAATTTATCCAGTCAGAGAAACACTTGGGGGCGGGAGAAGGGGGAAAGAACGAGGATGATGAGTACTTTGATTTGCTCCCTAACATTTGAAACGACTCGCTCTGTCGGAGCGTAATTACCCTGGTTCGCGAAGAGGTTGCGCTGCGATAGCGGGGGCCTGGCGTGCAAAAGTAATGAGGAGATTGATTGCAAAGACGGTGACGGCGGCTATCTCGCAGATCGCGGACGTCGGAAGCCATGACCAGGCAGCGCGAACCATACCTTGATAGGCCAATACTTCTGAACTGACTCGCAAGAGACAGCCGACTGCAAGCAGCGAGAGAGAGCAGAACATCAGTTTGGTACTGAACAGCAGGCGCATGCCGGAAAATGCCGGAAGCACGCGCTGGCCGATGGCAAACACCATCATAGCCAGGAAGCCGACTGTGAGCGCGTGACGCGAGGCCCCCCAGATCCCGGACGAACCTCGGCTCATCGCTGCCCAAAGACTCAGAAAGGCTGCAATCAACGCCCAGATGTAGGCGAGTCGCACGAAGAATGGAAAGCTGACGTGAACTCCCTTCACCTTGGCTGGACGTTCCGCAGGTTCGAACAACCGTAACGCGGTAATGGCAGTAACTAACCCTGTAAGGATAAATACCGTGGCAGGCAAAATCGCGCCAGCGAGCGCGAGCAAAACTCCACCTGAATTTAAGGCAATCGCTATGAGTAGAATCCGTCCACGCACGGGCCGCAAACCAAGAAAGACCGGTAGCCATTTGGCGCTAAATCCCCAGACAAAGGGCACCAAGCATCCCCAGGTCTCAAGCACAAGGAACCTCTGATCAAAATTGGCGGGCACTTCAGGCGAGCTACTTTGAAACGACAGGTAAAATGCGAGGCCAGCATTGACCAGCAATATCAGCAACAGCCCGAGTGAGCCTGCAATTACAACAAAGACCCATTCATCTAACGTGGCTTTTCCCGAATCTTCGGAGCGATGGCCCGAGACAATGCGGAAGAAGACGAGGAAGGCGACCAACTCGCCAACCGATGAGACTGGAACAAGCACGCGCCAATGCCAAGAATAGACGCTCCCGAGCCAGCGCAAAGCAACACCCGAAGTCCAGAGTCCCCAGGCGCACCACACCGGGGCAAGGGCGAACGAACTCATGCGCCGCAGCTTGGGGATTGAGTAGAACCCGATTCCAAGAATGAAGCTGCCGATCCAGCCGAAGATCTGTGCGTGGCCGTGGGCTTGAATCCAGGCCGGCGAAACGGAATTGGCCGCGCGATGGCTGCTGATCGTCAGCAAGTTCCAGACTCCGAGAAAGGTTCCCGGAAGTAGCATGAACAGTATGCCAGTGCTGATGTAGAGCATCAGCATGCGGGATAGCGCCCTCTCACGCGCGGCAGTGATATTAACGATCTCGCTCGCCGCCAGCCGCCTGCCTGCTTCCCTTTCGATACGCGTTGGGAGAGTGGACATGTGAGTTGAATTCCCCTCACTTTACGTTCTTCGTTCAGGCTCACCGTCCTGAGGGTCGAGTTCCCATTCGATCCAGTCTTCCCCGAAGAGCTCAACTGGGTGCTGAGTTCTAATAGTTCCGTTTCCGCAGCGAAGGTCATTGGCTGCGCACAACTTCTCGCACCCCCAGCAAAGACGCTCTGGGTGTTTCGGATTCACTGCTATTCTGGGCTTCGCCATGGCACACAAATTCCGGTGGTGCTTACATCCTGGTACTAGATACTACGTGACAGTCGAACCAGAGCTTTTGCCACAAACGCAATACCAAGTGTCTCTCTGTTCTACGCCCGGATCATGGTCAACACCATTTTGAAGCGACTGGTAGCCTTTCCCAGTGCCGTTTGTACTTCGCGTCGATAACAACTGAGGTCTCTTCAAATTTAAGAATGATGTCTGGGATTAGTGACCGTTGAGACCCAAGATACGGCGGATTCCAGGCCAAAGGAGATACTGTCTCGCGCTTACGCCCGCTTTCTAGGGAGCCCCCCCATTTGGCGTGCAACATTGCGCATTACCGTTTCGACCCACGCTTCAAAGAACTGCTCCATTGGCATCGTCCACGGTATGCCTTCCAGATCACTCAACCCTGCCAGTCCTCGGTCCTCAACTGTCCACTCGATTGCTTGGAGTCCTTCAATGAAGGCGTCGGCACGCATCGGTCGCCGTAGCCACATATCTACTTCTGGCTTCTCAGGCCGGCGGCTATAAGAATCGCTGACTTTGCGCAACAGGATTTCCGCGAGGGCGATCAAACGATGGACGAATGTGCCCTGTTCGTGTTGTGTTTCGAGTGATCGCAACTGTTTTTCGAGCGCAAATCTAATCGCGCCCTTCAGACGTCGATCGTCACGGAGGTCGGGAAACGTGCAGGGGACAGATAAGAAGTTGCGCGCGGCAGTTCGCGCGTTCCGTAGTGGGTCCAGTCAATATTACCTTTTGGAGTGGATCGGACTTCCGTTGTGAGTTCAAAGCGCCGCCCAAGTCGATCCAACAGAGCTTTGAGTCGTGCCAAAATCATAAAGGAAAGCACCCATGGTGGTACTCTCCGTTCGGAGCGCTTCAGGAGTGGCAGCCGCAGCGGTGTGGGACTAATGAGCCACCCCATTTCGGCGAGCATTGGGCCGATTCCAGCCCAAGGAAATCTTGGCTGGACAACTAGCCCAAAATCGGGTCTGGCCGTCAAAGGCGACACGAGGGGAATAGCACCGATGGCACTTCCGGAATCAATATGTAGCAGGAGATCTCTGCCGTCGTAATCCCGCTGCACACTCACGTCGAGCAGTCGAAAGAGTCCTGCATTCTGATTGATAAATTGGTCTGCCAGGCGTGCCGCCTGGGCCGCAGGATCGCCTGAAGAACTGCTGCCGAAGAATGCAACAGCTGATCGCGTAATGCGCGTGTGGTCTTGAAGCTCCAGGCAAATGTCGGGTGTGGGCTTTGGTGCTCGCAGCGGCGTACGTGCACTAGAGTGGTGATAAAAGCTACGACGTTGACGCCGACTCTTCATAAGCTGTCGAGCCATTGCAGATACCCTCGAATTGACTCGGCAAAGCCGCTCACATAACCCTGAGCCAGGTACTCAGTCAAGAGAGGCACTAAATTGGTCTTTAAGTTAATCCTGGCGCGCTGTTCGTCTTTCTCTAAGAAATACGAGTGTCCTGGAACAAGAGGGAGTGCTTCGTCCGCCGCATGTTCAATAAATGTTGAAACCAATTCTTGAAATGCTTTTTGGCTCAACAAGCACCCGTGTTTTTCTACAGCTTTCAAGCTGGGCCAAAGCGACAAAAAGGCAAAGCGCCGTCTTACCGCGATATCGAGAATCGCGATGCTGCGATCGGCGCTGTTCATCGTTCCCAGCACGTGCAAATTATTAGGCAGCTGTAGGCTACGGACAAATGGCTTTCCGAAATCGTATGGGAGGTTAATTTCGCGCGGGTATTCCGGGTCAGGCTCGAACAAGTAGATAGCCTCACCCAAAATCTTCCCGAGGTCTGCCCGATTGGTTTCATCAATGTGGAGCAAATAATCCTTCGACGGATTCTCGGAAGCTCGCACGGCAGCCTCAATAAGGAAACCGGGTTTCGGCGCGAATCGAAATCCGAGCGTCGCATTGCCATTTGACTTCTCCTCAACAGGTGCGAGTCCGCCCACGAAATTTTCGTAGGTCGTATTGGGATGGAACTGGATTGTCTGCCCGGTGCCCTCATAATCTTCGGTGAGAATTTGACGCGCCATACGCGTCTTTCCCGTTCCCGGAGGACCCTGAATGATGACGTAGCGCCGTGTTTTTAACAGCGCGACTGCATCGTTCCGAGTAGTTGTGGGCATTAAATACTCAAACCATGCAGATTGCACCTCCGTAGCATTGTCCTGAAATTCCTTTAGGGGCGTGTGACCACGCTCCTGAAAAAGCATATCGAGCATCGCCGTGACCGCGGAGATCGTACCGGATCTGTTAGGCGTGGGCCGGTATATTGCGTACAACACTCTCCCGTACCTCTTGAACGCGCGCTCATACATAGTCCAGGCATTCTGGATCGCCAGCGGTACGTCAATATCCACCCGTGTCGGGTCCTGCTTAGCCCAGGCGACTTGCTGTCCGCCGCCATATTGGTGATTGAGCCATGCGCAAATCGCCTGCATTTTGCGTGCATGACCAGGGCGGCCTAGGATCGCCTCATCTGGCGATAGCCCCTGTGTGCCGATTCCCATCGCGACAAGGCAAGGCGCACCTTCGACCGGGAAAATCACGAAGCACATGCCGCTGTATGCACCAGCATCCGGGTTGGATGGGTGAATGTACGCCGCATAAGGTACGCCGGAATCGCTGCCCTTCATATCCGGCGCTCGAAGTGTAACGGATTTCTCCGTCCGTCTTGCGTAGCGTGTTCCGAAGAGCGCCGCGAGCGCATTTTCGTTTCGCTCTTTCCACATATCCATTGTGCTGGAGTGGATGATTTCGATCAGCGCATTAAAAGGTGAGTCCATATGTGTTGTTCAGCTTTCCCCTCAGCGTCGCATGCGAGGAAAATCGGAATCAGCTCCCAAGGCCAGTACTTCCGGCTCGGCCGGCAAAGCAAACACAGTCTTATGTAGAGCAGGCAAGTTTAGCCTATCGACCGGGAAACGCGTACCGCTTCTCAACGCACTCGGCGTGCCGAACGAGTGCGGCACTTCTACTCGATTTTTCGACCTCCGATTCTTACGATCGAAGGGGTCGACTGAATACCCGTCAGTCAGAATCCGCCATTTTCCTGGGTTTTCCCCCCGCTTTGGGTGCCGAGTGTGCGCCAGAATACCGGGGAGTGAGACGACGGTATAGCCGGTCCAAGGCGTGCGCCAAAATCCTCGGCGACGGATTTTGGCGCACGCGCCTAAGCTGCCCCTGAGAGCCCGTTGAGCTTAAGGTGTGGCGGCTGCGACGTCCCGGACAGGATCAATATGGCGCAGCATAGTCCAACAAGACAGGAACGTGAACCACTGTAGGGGTCGCGGTCGTGTACCGCGTCACCCCTGCGCTGTCCCTGAAGGCACAAGCAGGATCTTCCCGCCCGTCATGTTGGCTGCGTACTGCTGCAGGCCGCGCGCAGCATCTTCCAGGGGAAGCCTTGCCCGAATCTCGGTCTTCAGATCCCCCGCAAGCAATCGCTGGACCTGCCGGGAAACCCGGAGTTGGCTCAGCATGCTTTTGCGGCGCAGCCATGCAGTGAGCCAGAAGCCCTCGACACGTTTCCCTTCGAAGATCAGCGATGCCGGATCCACTTGGCTGGCCTCCAACGACAGTGCGCCGTATACAAGCATGCGACTTCCGCGGGGTTGCGCGCGTAGCACGCGGGCGGACATTTCGCCGGCCACGGCGTCGAAACTGATGGTGGCTCCAAGTCGGCGGCAGAGTTCCGGAAGACTGGCGTCAAAATCGGCGTCACTCGTATTGAGAACGTGCTCGGCGCCCATCTTGCGCAGGAGCTCAGCCTGCTCGGCCCGCCGCACAACATTGATGATGGGAACAGAGAACCTTTGCCCAAGGCGCACCAGCATGCGTCCGAGGGCGCTGGCTGCGGCCGTCTGAACGACCGCCCGATGCCGGCCTAGCCGAGCCTCTTCCATCAGTGCCCAGGCCGTCAGAGGGTTGACGAGCATCGTCGCGCCCTGCTCCATGTCCACCTGCTTGATCAGCGGCACGCACAGTTGCGCCGAGGTCACCAGGTATTCCGCCCACATGCCGCCAGCGAGGTTGGGATCCGCGGCAGCACACGCCACGCGCCGTCCCCTCAGGAACCGCGCCATCAGCCCGCTTCCGGCTTCGACGACTGTGCCGCTGCCTTCAAAGCCGGGGATCGCCGGCAAAGGTTTCTTGAAGCCGTAAAGACCCCGAAGGAACATCTGGTCCGAGGGATTGATGGGCGAAGCGGCAACGCGGACGAGCACCTGCCCCGGGCCTGGGCGCGGAACAGGCAAATCAGCAACCCCGATGCTTTCGGGCTTGCCGTCATAGGCCCGAATCTGCACGGCACGCATGGTGGCTGGAATCGGTGTCACAACCGAGAGATCTTAACACCCGGGCTTGTCGAAACCGACCTGACCGCCGCGGTCTTCAGCCCCGCACGCGACCCGGAAGCTGTCCGGCGCGAACGCATCGCGATCCATCCCATCGGCCGGCTGGGCCAACCCGAAGACATGGCTGGACTGGCCGTCTACGTCGCCAGTGACCAGTCAGCCTGGGCACCGGGCGCCTTGTTGCGCGTCGATGGCGGCGACCTGTCCGTCTAGCCCCTAACTCTCGCCTGCATCTGGCGCCAGGCGCCCATCCCCCGACTGGATTTCGCCCTGATTTTTTCGAAATCGCAGTATTTCAAAGGTAATTGCTCCTCCGTTCTGCCCGCTTGCCCCCCAAAAAGGCTGCCGTGGCGCGATTGTCAGGAGAACCGACGGCACGGGTAAAGGAGCGGGGATAAACATCAAGTTGAAGAATATGAGCGCCGATCTCCAGCAACGGATTCCACATCTGGTCAACACTAGGAGAGCCGCCGAAATCCTAGGCCGCTCGCCCAACACGCTCAAGCGCTGGCGCTATGAGGGTGTCGGGCCGGCGTATGTGGAGATTGAAGGACGGGTCAGTTATGATGTCGCAGTTCTCATCGAATACGTGAGTGAGAACACACGAGTACCTTCCGTGCGGGCTGCAATGGAGGCGATCTCGTGAAGCTCTTTAAGAAGCCGAAGTCGAAGTATTGGTGATACGACTTCACCATCAGGGGAAAGAGATATCGTGGCTCCACGAAGGAGACAGCCGAAAATCGGGCGGCCAAGATTGCGGCATTGAAGTTTTCGGATGCTTGTGAACAAAGCGACCCACTTCCTCGTAAAGCCCCGACTCTCAAGCAAGCGTCGGTGCGTTTCCTAAAATGGGTCGAGTCTGCGCGACTCGCTCCTAAGACCAAAACCTATTACCAGGATGGATGGCGCCTACTCGAGACGACATCCATCCTGAAGTTGCGGCTGGATGCTATCGACAACGACGTTGCCGAACAGCTGAGTTTCAGCGGTTCAGCGGCGAATGCAAACTGTGCTTTGCGGACTCTGCGCCGTCTGCTGCACAAAGCAGAGGATTGGAAGCTCATTCGCCGAGCACCAAAAATCGGTTCTGAACGAGAATCTGTAAAAATGCGCATCTTACGCGGCTTTCTGCAAAGCGATGAATTCGTTCTTGGTGGCCGCCAAGCGTTGCGCCTTCAGCAACAAGTAGTTCATGTCGCGATAT
>Ga0187778_10000587_pt1 | contig 25709 bp, 25 predicted proteins | sample 1015_Q2_SP5_20_M_FD_132418 | JGI IMG/M metagenome (GOLD analysis project Ga0187778, IMG submission 132418) | Tropical peat soil microbial communities from peatlands in Department of Meta, Colombia - 1015_Q2_SP5_20_MG | ecosystem: Environmental > Terrestrial > Soil > Wetlands > Peat | place... | reverse complement strand
CCCTGCGACCACTGAGCCACATCCCGTTCTCCGAGATTGGATACTCGTCTCGCGGGAAATTTGTCCGATATGAGTGTACTAATTTCAATCCTCGTTCGTTGAATGGAACCATAAAATTCACGTAATTACTGCTCTGGAAGTTCTAGTTAAAATTACCGACCTCTGTCAATTAGAAGTACAACACTCACGCATTGCTGACCTTGGCAAATTTCCTGTCTTAGGTACAATCCAGGTCTTTTCGTTCGCTTGAGACTGTTTTCCGTCCGCAATTTAGTTTTGAACGATTTCGTCGTTTTCAATTTTTTCAATGTGCCTAATGTTGTGGGCTAGAATGATTGTTTGTTTCCAATTCACTTTCGTTTTGGGTTTTAGAGTTGCATAATCCTTCCATTGGTTGACCGCGACGTCGAGGTTATCAGGTCGCCCAGTTACGGGCTCGATGGCAGCGAAGTAGTAGTCTCTCCATCCTGAGTTATTTGTGCAGATGAGGATGTATGGGAGTGCATCTCCGTCGAATCTGAATCCGATAGCTTCTTGCCTAGATTCATTGATCAGGGCACTCCACCGTTCTTTCAATCTACCTGTGTAAAGGTTCTCTGTCGTTTTCTCGCAGGGGCCCCGTATTTTGCCGACGTCCACCACCTCTCCTTTGTTATCGACGCACTCAGGCCACGTGATTTCGACTCCCATTTTGCCGAATTGACCTGCATATCCAAGTTTAACTTTGGATACCTCATGCGGTAGAACTATTCGGTGAAACGGAGTCACATGAAGGGTGTTGTGGCTACTATAGTGGAATTCCACAGTTTCATCTGATAAGTTACGAAGCTCATGTTCCAAAGTTAAAATGGAGCTATTCTTTCCGAGCGATATCTCTTTGCGTATCAGGAACGGGTAGATTTTACATTTAGCTTCCGCCCTAATCCTAGTAATCTTACGCGTTTGTTCAGTTTTCAAGATTCTCCAAGGAATGGAGGAAACCTCACCCCCTTCGGGCAGTTTTATGCCCCTTAAAGTGCAAGGGTCTGTAGTAGGTATGCAATCGAAGAATCCAGTCACGTTCTCCAATTCTTTCGTTGGTTTTTTCAGGGTGACATCAGGGCTTTGCCATGCGAAGTCGGTTTCAGTAGGTTTGTAGATAAGGCTCAGAACTCGCGCGCCAAGTTCAGGAGCGATGACTGCTCTAACCTTTTCATTTTCGAGAACAAACGTACTCATCTCACCTTGCTGCGTCTTTCGAATCCTACGTGGCGACATTACAATTCCTCTAACGAACGATTTCGTTGCGACAATGCTCGTCCACGAGCATGGTGTAGGTCTTGCAACGGCTAACGTTTATCGTTCTGGATGGTATTTAATTCATCGGCTAACACATCTGTGACCTTGATCTGTTCGCCAGTGGCTAAAGTTATCAGTGGGCTTCAGGTGGAGTCCTCAGTTCAGCCTTTGGTGACGAGCTTCGATAATCCTATGAGCCTATTGAGGAGTTGTGCACGACGCTATCCAATCTAACATTCGTTTAATCGGATTATTACGCGGGTGGGAGTTCCCGGAAGGCTACTCCCATGTCAAGACCTCTCCGCTCATTGTACCATTTGGCTATACCATAGATGATCGGTGCTGGGAGCATTGTGAGAAAGATTGCTATAACGTAGCTTGGATTTACTGCTGCACCTGTGTATACTGGCATTATTGGGATGATTGTATTGAAAGCGCTGCAAATGACAACATAGACCCCCAAGATCGTGATCACAGGAACGTTACCGACTTTGGTCTGTACGATCTTAGGAGCTTTCTCGAAGATATCCTTCCGACGGTATGGGAATACTATGGCTGCGATCCCTACAAAGATTTGAGGCAACCACATACCTATGCTCCCATAGGCATAGTAGGTCAGTACCGGTGTGTAGTAGAACAGGAATGAATAGAATATTGCGATAACCGTGACTAATGCAACTGCGTTCCTCGGCACATGGAATCGGTTTTCAACAGATGAAATTGCGGTTGGTAATATTCGGTCAAATGAGTATGCGAAGAACATTCTTGTTACCATAGCCACGATGGAGAGGACGGTGCCGTAAGCCGCCAACATCAGTCCGATCCCTGGCAATATGCCAAGATACGGATTGTTCGTGGCGAACACGACGAGGTAATTCAGGTAGGGAAGCATGGGTAGTGTCCAAGCACTGTTACCTGTGCCTGCTAAGAATGATGCACCTTTAACAAATTCAGACCCAGCCGTCATCCAAGTTACTTCATACAAGCAATAACTAATTATCGTGACTACGACCGCGCAGCCGAGTTGCGCAATCGCTTGCGAGCGACCGACGTTCTTCACCTCTCCAGCAAGATATATCGAATAGTTGAATCCGCCTGTGAGGGCTTGGAACGAGTACATAAGGCCCAGAACTGTTCCGAGCATTGTGAAACCGGTATTGTAGCCCGCAGATTGCGCAGCTTTTATAATTCCCTCGTAGTCAGAACCGGAAATCCGGTTGAAATTCTGGACGAAACTGTCATGCCCTACACCGAGCATAAGTCCGACATAGACAATAGCCGTGAAAAGGCTGATGACAAAGATGGCGATATAGGTTCTTGTCGAGAATTTCGTTGGCAGAAAGTTGATTATACCCGCAGAGACTGCCAAAATCGCAGACCCGATAAATAGATTGAGTGGAGTTAGAAGAGTGCTCACCCACGCTACCATTCCGGGGTTATTTGTCAACGTTCCCCAAATCAAGAGGACACTTCGGAGGCCGGGATCGAGGACCCATCCAGATATTATCCCGACGAAAGAGATTTGCATCATCGCAAACAAAAAGTTCCAAGAGAAACCTAGAATTGGATGAAGCGTGCGACTGACCCAAACGTAGTCTCCGCCGGCGCGCGGCATAGTAATCGAGAAGAAATAGAACGGAATAATTTGCAGGACAATTAGTGGGAAAACTATTAGCGGCGTGATTGGGAGGTCGACCCCCGGAAAGAGAATTGACGCGCCTATTACGTAGATAAACGCCCACATATGGCCGGACCAGACGATGTTACCGGTCATTGCGTCCCATGCGGAAATATTTCTTACAATACCTGACGCTTTTCGTACATAGTACTGTTGGTTTGCCAATGTACCACGTGCAAACGCATAATTTTCTCAAAATTGCTAATAAAACTTGTCCTCACAGTAGAGACGACCGTTGAAGAACATCGGCAGCATTAACGTGGAACGTAACTAATTGCCCAAGCAGCTGAATATTGTTCGAACCGACTTGATGATTCGTGACGTTGCGCAGAAAATGTGAGGCCACTTTCGAATCTAGATTTATAAGACTCCGCTTGTTTCCTTCAGCCGAACCCAGTTCCTATATTGCAACCGGACTGGGCGTACCTCCTGCAACGAACTGGGCGGACAACTCGGCTTGAAAGAGAAGAAATTCCGAAGAATTTTTTATGCGACTGACATTCACGGATCCGAAATTTGCTTTCGAAAATTCCTGAATGCAACCAAGTATTATCATGCCGACACCCTGATTCTCGGAGGAGACATTACAGGAAAGATCGTGATTCCCATTGTTGACCTTGGAGACGGAACTCACAGAGCGGATTATCTTGGACGTCAGGAAGTTGCTAAGACACCCGAGGAGTTGAAACATTTAGAGAAACTTATCGCCGATAGTGGATACTACTATTGCCACGTAGACAAATCGGAGATGAATCAGAAACCATCTGATCAGGAGATAAGTAAGCTCTTTCTCAAAGCAATGAAGGAAACTATAGCCAGATGGGTTGACTATGCTGAACAGTTCTTACAGGGCAGTGAGACCGTCTGCTACATTACTGGTGGAAATGACGATTTTCAGGAAGTAATAGACGCAATCCATGAAACCGATCACGTCAAGAACCCTGATAACAAAGTCGTAAAGATAGACGAGATTCACGAAATGGCGAGTATGGGTTATGGAAATCCAACGCCCTGGAGATGTCCAAGGGATATCAGCGAGGAAGAACTCGGAATACGTGTCGAGAAGGTTATGGCCTCTGTATCAGACCCATCGAATTGCATTCTGAACTTCCATGTCCCACCTCTAAATTGTGGGTTGGATACTGTTGCAAAACTTGACGATTCTGTGTATCCTCCACGTGGCGTAACGGAAGGCGGACAGCCGGTACTGATCGGAGCGGGCAGCGCTTCAGTTCACAAGGCGATTATGACATATCAACCATTACTCGACTTATGTGGCCATATCCATGAATCTAGAGGCACGACCAAGATTGGAAAGACTCTCGTGATCAACCCGGGCAGTGAATACTCCGAGGGCATCCTAAGAGGTGCGATCGTGAACGTCGCAGACAAGAAGGTATTGAGTTGGCAGCTTACTTCCGGCTAGATGAATAATGTTCGGTGGGTGGATGCTCAATAGAAAGTTGTCGGGTTCTAGTTTCGAATTCTTCTTGACATGATGTCCTCAACAAAAACCTCAGAGATAATTGCTACTGATGATGTTCAACAGAGTCGCTTAGATAACTGCCACCAGGTCAAGAGGCGACAACTATGAATCGAACTATTCCAGGTGAGATTCAGCTTTCGATGTATGAGAGTATGCTGAAGCAAAGGTTGTTGGATGAGAAAGTGGTCGACCTTTACAAGAAGGGTTTGATCCAGGGTATAGCGCATCCTTGCATAGGTCAAGAAGCAGTTTCGACTGGCGTTATAACGAATCTCAGCAAAGAGGATTTGGTTGTTAGTAACCATCGAGGGCATGGGCATAGTTTGACCAAAGGCGTGAGCGAGCGCGCGATGCTGAGTGAGCTCTTTGGCAAAGAAACAGGAATGTGTGGCGGTTTCGGTGGCTCGATGCACAGTAGTGATCTAGAGTGCGGAGTGGTCTTCTCTACTGCCATTGTAGGAGGAGGGATTCCCCTCGCGGTCGGAGTTGCATTAGCGCTCAAGATGGACAAGAAGACAAACTGTGTAGTATGCTTCTTTGGAGACGGCGCGTGCAATACGGGCGCGTTCCATGAAGCATTGAACATGGCGGCAGTCTGGCACCTTCCAGTGGTATTCGTTTGCGAGAACAACCAGTATGCAGTGTCAACTCCCGTTGCAAATTCAACCGCTGGCCATATTTACTTGAGAGGTGACGGGTATGGCATTCCTGGGAAGTTAATCAACGGCATGAAAGTACTCGATGTATACGATGCCGCATCAACTGCAATCGTCAGGGCGAAGAAGGGTGAAGGGCCCACTCTCCTCGAATGCGAAACCTATCGTTACACTGGACATGGGCCATATGATATCGGTTTAGATTATAGGTCGCAGGAAGAGATCGATCGTTGGAAGGCTCGGGATCCTATTGCAAACTTCGAACAGAAATTAATTTCAGAGGACGTCGCTACCGTTCAGGAGCTTCAGACAATCCAAGAGCGAGCGAGGCAAAGAATAGAGGAAGCCGTACAATTCGCGCAGAACAGTCCATTCCCTGCTAAGGAACAACTGTCAAAACATGTTTGGGCGTAGGAATGATTGCAGATGAAGACGCTGTCATACGTCGAAGCGATAAGGGAAGCCCTAACTGAAGAGATGCGCAGAGACCCCAAAGTATTCGTGTTTGGCGAAGACGTTGGCCAATACGGAGGAACATTCAAAGCAACCAAAGGGCTCATTCAGGAATTTGGGTCAGACCGCGTGATAGACACCCCACTCTCAGAAAACGCGATAATTGGCGCCGCGACCGGTGCCGCCATCATGGGTTTTCGCCCTGTTGCAGAGATAATGTACATGGATTTCCTTAATGAGTGCGGGGACCAACTGGTCAATCACTTACCGAAACTACACTTCATGACAGGAGGGAAAATTAGAGTTCCCGTCGTGATTAGAACACAATACAGCTTGGGCAGGAATACTGGCGCGCAACATTCACAGTTCTTTCCATCCTTCTTCATGAATACCCCCGGAATCATGGTTGCGACCCCGTCCACTCCTGCAGACGCTAAGGGACTTCTCAAGACTGCGATTCGCGGAAACAATCCTGTTCTATTCATTGAAGCAGCTGCTCTGTACGCGAGCAAAGGGGAAGTGCCTGAAGGAGAGTTCCTCGTTCCATTCGGCAAGGCCGATGTGAAACTTCAAGGAAACGACGTGACCGTCGTGGCAGTTTCGAGGATGGTGCGAGAAGCAGTCAGCGCCGCTGAAGTGCTATCGTCCGACGGGATAAGTGTCGAAGTGCTCGACCCAAGAACACTTGTACCATTAGATATGGAGACAATTGTGAGTTCAGTAAAGAAAACCGGCAGACTCGTTACTGCCGAGGATGGGGTCAAAACGTCAGGGGTAGGAGCAGAGATAATCACACGTACAATGGAAACGGCGGCGGGCTATATCGAAGACACCCAGCGCGTCGCATGCCCTGACATACCAGCCCCATTCAGCCCTCCACTGCAAGAAGCCTACATGCCTGGCAAGAACACGATTATTGAAACAGTTAGACGGATGATGAACCGGCCAGCATCTTGAATCCCCGTAATGTAAATTGTAAATGAATCGTCTTGTTTTGACGTAAATTTACGTAAATTTACGCATATCTTGACGATAAGCAAGGTTCTCCGCTGTAACTTGAGCGCACCCGCTGAATTCTTCCCACAGCCCATCATTCAGAGCGACCCTTTGGCCACAATTCCGCGGAACGGACCGTTCCATTTTGGAACGTTTCCGAGTGTTGGAACGTTCCGGAACGGCTTGGAACGTTCCAGTGGAACAGCCAAGAAACAGTGGTCGGACTAGCTAGAGGGACGTATGCCGTTTTTGGGGGCCCAATTCAATGCTAGGATCACCAATTCACGACTTCGAATTACCCATCTACTCGCGTTAGCACCAATTCAGAGCCGCACGGTGCGGGCAAACTACTCGTAACGAATCTATGATTATTGGTCCCTGTGGCAGAGGAAGGAGTCATCATCAGTTACTTCCTGTATCCGAGGCTGAAGAAGACCTGAACACAACAAACTCGACCTTGCCAAGTGACCAATGAATGTTACGCTCGCGTGAATGACCTGAAGGCGTAGCATTTTCGGGCCCAAGGCAACAGGTGACTACATACGAGAGCTGTTCTTTGGGAGGCAGCTCATGACCAGTGAAATGAGCTCGAAGCTTCACGGCAGATTGAAGTGTGATTAGATTAGAATCTGGATCCCTCGGAGATGACTGTAGTAGATATTCAGCTTCTATATGCGAAGGATTCGTATATTTCTCCGGCTAAGCGAGTGTGGATCTAGATGAAACCGATATTAGTGAAATCTTGGGAAGTCGACTTTCTCGCAACTTCGTCACCATATGAAAGACACAGGCAAGTCCTGTTCTCGTCAAAACTCCAAGGGCGAACTTCCGCCGCAGTCGGCACAGTTACGATACCACCGGGTGGACAAAGTGATGCACACATACACGAAAATTCAGATGAATTCTGGATTATTACAAAAGGACACGGCAAGGTAATTGCCGATGGAAATGAGGTTGAGATTGCACCTGATGTTGTTGTATGCGCACCAGCCACATCGAAGCATCAGATAGTGAACACAGGAAAGGACACGCTGCATGCCTATTGGGTCATAACACCCTCGGGACCAGAGGAAGCGATACTGAAGATCTTGGGAAGAATCTAGCCTAACTTATCAGCTATCTTATGGAGAATCGACATAGGCGTCAACAATGTATGACCGCAATATTCTCTGGAAAGAAAAAGTTCAGTTCATACTGTCTGAACTAAAGCGTACTGGAGCAAAGGTGAGCAATAGATGAGCCCCTCTATAGCCCCAACCAATGTCGGCGGAATGAAGGGAGTAATACTCGAAAATGAGAAAATCCGGACAGTCCTGATGCCCGAATTCGGCGCCAGAATTCTCAGTATTGTATACAAGCCAACAGAGACAGAGTTTGTGTGGCATAATCCGAAAGTATCCGTGATGAAGCCCACCTACCGTCCAGAATTCGAGGATATGAGCGGTCTCTTCGACTGCCTGCCAACGTGTGAGAATTGTACATTCAAAAAATGGACATTACCTATGTATGGCGAAGTTGCCTCCGAGCCGTGGCGGGTTGTTAGAACAGAGAAGAAACCACGAGCGGTCACAATCAAACTCCAACGGAAACTCCCAATCTACCCGCTTCTAGTCAACAAGTCACTCACGCTAAGAAAGAATGAATCGACGCTCGAACTGAATTATAAATTGTCAAATCTATCGGACGAGAACTTAGAATATCACTACAGTGGACATAACACTCTGCAAATTAACCCATACTACCGGATAGTTCTCCCACCGGAAGTGAAGAAAGTCAAACGGGGCATGGCCATTACAGACAGACTCGGGAATCTAGGTGATGAAATACCATGGCCAATCACGACTGACAAAGACGGAAGGAACGTTGACTTAGGCAAAGTAGGCCAGCCCACTGAGGGGACCGGAGAAAACCTCTACACACCCAAGTTGAAGGAGTCCTGGGCAGTTGCGTTCAACGAGTCACGAAAGGAGGCGATCGCATTTTCATTCCAGACTGACACTCTCCCGTACATTCTAGTTTGGATTAACTGGGGAGGCTACCTGGGTTACTACCACATAGCGTTGGAACCTTCTACTGGCAGACCTGATAACTTAGAGGTTGCCGTCAATCAATGGAAGAATTACAACGTACTTGCACCTAAAGCCGAAGTGGCATGGAACACCAAGATCTTCATCAATCACAATATCAGGAACGTAGAGAAAGTTAGTGCGCAAGAAGGAATCATAGAGAACTAATTCTAGCTCGTTTAGTCAGCGCGTCAATATTTCTACGACTCGCGATATCACGACCAACGAAGAGGACGATAGATTCTGGATAGAGGTTCAAATGAATAATCTCATCATATTTGACATGGACGATACGCTGGTAGGCACGCATGAACTGATAGCCGCCTCTTTAGAACATGCATCCTCCGAGTATTCCTGTCGAAAACTCGACGATAGTGTGGTTGCTATGATAAGCGGTTACACGCTATCGCGTGTGCTTTCTCAACGAGTGCCTTATCATTACCTCGACACAGCGCTCGGAAGATATTATGGATATTTCAAGGAGCATTTTCGTACTACTGCGAAGATTTACCCATCTATGCAGGAGACACTGGCACTGCTTCGCGAGAAAGGCATCGTCCTTGCCACCTTGACAGGAGCTAGCCGGAAATGGGCTGCGATAACTCTGCAGGAATCGAAACTCTTGAAATTCTTCTCAGTCGTGCTGACCTCGGATGATGTAAGACACCCCAAACCTGATCCAACTGGCATCATAGCGATAATGAGTCAACTCGGAGTAGACAAAGAACATACATCATACGTTGGAGATGAAGTCAAGGACATACGAACTTCAAGAAACGCTTCGGTGCAGAGCATTGGCGCCCTCTGGGGTTCATGGGAAAAAGAAGAATTGACGTCTGCAGCCGACCTAACTTTCGAAAAACCAATAGACCTGTTAAGAATATTGAGATAGTTAGTCACAATCAGCGTGTGGATCTCGGATTCGTAAATAAGCGGCCTAGAATCATCTCGGCAACACTGATCCGACAATATATTACTCCTCTGAATCTATTCAGAATCTTGCGATTTAGCGAACAACTCGAAGATAATCGCTATTACATATGCTCCTGGGTCGACATAGCCGAGGGTCTGCTCTCCCAGATATCTGGCTTTACCACGTCGTGCGATAATTCTTTTCGTGGATTCAGATCCAGTTCTCGCGGCGCTGGCTGCATTTCTTAGACCTTGTGAAAAGCTAGTATTGCGTGTAGCATCTTCTTGCATAATACTAACTGCTGGTTCCAGGGCGTCGACAACGGTCTTGTCACCAACTCTCGCTCCCCCCTGTTGTTTTATCTTACTCAAAGAGGCGGCGAACATAGTCGCCAAGTCTGCGAGGTCAATCTCAGTTTCTCCCTTTGCCACCTTTCCAGCCTCGATAAAGAAGGAACCGAAAATGGGGCCTGCCGCTCCTCCGGCTGAGGATAGAATTGCTTGGCCGGTGGTTAGAAACATGATCCCTATGTCGTTGCTCCCTAACTCATCGAGTTGCTTTCGAGCGCTGCTGAACGATATCTGCATGGTTGTGCCAAAGTCTCCGTCACCGCATGCTGAATCCATCTCATTTAGCTCGTCTTTCGCTTGCATCACTCGCGTCGTTATGTTCAGGAGTATATGCTTGACCTGCGGAGGATGTAAATGCTCTATCATATACGGTAGTTTCCTATCTTCTAGGACCACATCGAGTTAGAGCTGGAGTCACCGCAGGAGCGTCGTAACACCTGCGAAGTTCCTCGTCTAGTCGCATTAGAGTAACGGAGCAACCTGCCATTTCTTGCGTGGTGAGAAAATTTCCTACCTCGGTGCGATGGATTCTGATTCCTGAATTGAGAAGAATTTCGTTGACTTTCCGATTGATGATGAAGAGCTCCATCAGCGTCGTCGAGCCATATCCGTTGACAATTAGGTTCACTTCATCCCCCGTTCGGTATGGCAAGTCCTTCAAAACCTCCTCTACAAGAATCTGAGCTGTCGCGTCCGCACTTAACAATCCGGTTTTCCTTACCCCTTTCTCGCCATGCGCCCCGATTCCAAAGTACATTTCATCCTCTCCAATCGTGAAAGTTGGTTTTCCGCTTGTTGGAACAGTTGCGGGTGAAAGAGCAACTGCAAAGGTTCTAGAATTATCCCGCGCTTTCTCCGCCGCCAGTTTTACTTCTGAGAGAGATGCGCCTTCCTCTGCTCGTGCTCCTGCAATTTTAATTACGAAAAGGTCAGCTGCAAGTCCGCGTCGTTCTTCCACCCTGTCTGGAGGAGCGGAGGCCACGTCATCCCACACGCGAACTGCTTCTGTTTCGATCCCTTCTGCTACTGCAACTTCAGCGGCCATGTCGAAATTCAGGTTATCCCCAGCATAGTTGCCGTAAACGTACAACACGCCTCTGTTGCCATTTGCCGCCTTAGTTGCCTCCAAGATCAGAGGCGGCGGTGGAGCTGCAAAGATCTCGCCTAACACGCCAACATCAGCCATCCCGAACCCCACCCAGCCGATGAAAAGAGGTTCATGACCCGAACCGCCACCTACGACGACCCCGACCTTTCCCTTGACCGGCGCATCTTTTCTTGCGACAACATGAGGTCCGATCTGCTTTACGATCTCCGGGTAGGCGTTAACCAAACCCTGAATGCTCTCGATGGTCACTTTGAAAGGATCGTTGATTAGCTTCTTCGTTCCGTAACCCTCGCAGCAACCCATTATGGGCTCGTCAATTAGAAGTTAAGTTCACATGCTGCTAGAAGGATCCCCGCAATCTAAGTATCCATAATACAAGTAAATACCCATCGTCTTGTCTCGCCTATTTTCTTGGCAGGTCTTATAAGCAACGTACGAATTTTCAGAAGTGGTTGCAATGGCCCAACGTACATCGTTCGTTAGAGATGCTACGGGACTCGTCAGATCATTTAGTTGGTATGATGCGCTAATTTTGAGCCTAGCCGTTACGGGACCGTGTTTATTCGGAATCTCATCCCAAGTAGGTTACGTTGCTCCTAATGGTCCAGGGGCTGACTATGCGCTTTCCGCGGTATATGGTCTGCTCTTCATGATACCCCTCGCGTTCGTGTATTACGTTTTCTCAGTACAAATGCCTCGCTCTGGAGGCGACTATATCTGGCTTGGTCGAACCATCAATCCAATTTTGGGATTTATGGGCGGCTGGGCCATGTTCATTTCATTCATCGCTCTTCTCGCGAGTGCATCAGTTACAGAACCTGCGGTTGTGATCCCAGATGTGGCCGTTGCTTGGGGGTACATTTGGAACAATCCTGGACTGATCACGTGGGGTCAAAATTTCGCAAATAGTACTTCAAACCTATTTTTGGGAACCTTGTTCACCATATTCATTGGTATTTTGATAATTAGTTTTGGGCCGAAAGTCTATAGTCGCATAATGGTAGTGCTCGCCGCCATTATTTTCCTGGCCACGTTCCTGTTTATAGGAGCTCTTGCAACCGCCACAAACGCTTCGTTCGCTGCTGGACTCAGTAGCATGACGAACGGAACCGTGACCATGGATGGAGTGATCTCGCAAGCACAGCAGGCGGGCTTCACATATGTTCCGGTCAATGCAACAGGTACGGCTTTCGCGATTCCGTTCGGCGTCTTGCTCTTCAACGGATTCAATTACTCGGTCTATGTTGCAGGGGAAGTGAAGAATGTTAGACGAGGAATGCTTTGGGGAGTTCTAATTGCTTTAGCTATCTGCGGCGTTCTTGACATAATAGGAATTTACGCCGTGATGAACGCGCAAGGATACCCATTTACTCAAGCAGCGTTTGCACTGTTTGGTGCCGGCAAATTCCCATTGGGCGTGTCCCCATGGACACCGCTTTTCATACCCGCCGTACTCAGCAACCCCTACCTCTCTAGTTTTGTGGAGTTCGGGTTCCTACTCTTCAACTTCTGGTGGGCGGCCGGACTTGCATTAGTGTCAACAAGGTACGTATTCGCGTTTTCATTCGATCGAGTGCTTCCCACGTTTTTTGCCGACATAAACGATAGACTCCATATCCCCATCAAGGCGACGGTCCTGACGTTCATATTAGGCGCAATTCTGACGTACATCGCGATCTACACCACGTATATCGGGCAACTCCTGAACGTGGTCACAATCTGGACAATCGTGTGGATACTGATTGGAATATCGGCGATAATCTTTCCGTTTTGGAGGAAGGATATGGCGCAGAACCTAGTGGGTGGTCGCTGGTTGCTCCCAATATGCGGTGTGTTCACAATTCTAGGAATGGGAATGACTTTCTACTGGTCCATTACGCTCCCAGCGATTGGCGCGTCACTAAATCTCGGCTCAAGTACCCTGCTTGCTGTGATATTCGGCTCAGCATTGGTCATCTACCTGGCCCGCTACTTCTACTTCAAGAACAAAGGACTCGACTTGGTCAAAGTGCAACGGATGATTCCACCAGAGTAAGAGCGCATATTCTACGATAACAACGTACACGAATCTTACGTACGATTGGGCACGACGGAACACGCCCGCTGTCGCAGTTCGTTCTAAACGCACAAAGAATCTTAAACTATGAAGTTGCAATGTGATTTTGAGGATGTCGACTGTGAAAGCAGAGATTCCCCCGGGCATGAGAATTACTCAAGTTGCCGTAGTGGTGAAGGACCTCCGGAAGACCATGGAAGCCTACACGCGAGTCATGGGGTGGCAGCCCTGGAGCGTTTACGAGCATGCACCGCCAGTCTTACATCACCAGGAATTGCATGGTAAGCCGACAAATTATTCGATGCTAGGCGCGGAGGTGCACTGTAACCCCATTGATTTTGAAATTCTACAACCATTGGACGGCCCCAGTATTTACAAAGAATTCCTCGAGCAACATGGTGAAGGACTTCACCACGTGTCGGTAGTGAACACGGCTGAAAACGTGGACCTGGCCTTGGAGAACTTCAAGAAGAATGGTGTGGAAGTGAGCATGAGTGGGCGGCTCGGTGAAGGCATTAGATTCTACTACATGAACACGGAACCTGTCCTAAAGATGGTGGCTGAAACAGTAAGCGGTCACGCAATATCAATGAAACCAATCTACACGTACCCATAATTCTTGAGTAGCTGAACGAATTGCCCCAACTCAGATTGAGTGAGATAGATCAAGCTGAACTCGAAGGTCTCAAGGGCAAAGTCATTGAAGTCGCCCGAGGACTTTTCGAAAACCACCTAGTCGTCTCAACTTTTGGAGTTGTCAGTTTACGAATCCCCAATACGGAGTACGTGCTGATCACGCCAAGCGGATTCAGCAAGATGACTCTCAATAATGAACATCTTATCGTCGTTGACCTTGAAGGTAAGTTGATTGCAGGAAACTTCCGACCATCGGTCGAAACGGCGATGCACACATACATTCACAAGCATCGTCCTGAATTGAATACCGTGATTCATACTCATTCGCCGATGGCATGTGCTTTTGCCGCCGCAAATATGGAAATACCGTGTATATCAGCGGAACAAGCATTCTACTTAGGCGGGCCGATACCGCTAGTGAAAAAATACTCGTTGCCAGGAACGAATAAACTTCCAGAACTCGAAGCGATTCTAAATGCGCTAAAGAATGTAGACGCGGTCCTAATGCGCAAGCACGGCGTTGTTGTCGTCGGCAGAACCCCAGAACAGGGTTTGGAAACTGCGATCGTTCTCGAGGATGTGGCGAAAATGACATTTTACTCGCTCCAACTCGCAAAACCTAAAGAATTCACGCAAGCTGAACTAAAGTACCTGAAGGAATTCAAGCGAACAAGATACGGCCAAAAACCCGCCCCCAAATAGCAGTGCTCTTTATTGAGCAATTACATCGCAGCAATAGACGCGGGTACAGGAAGCGGCCGCTGTGTTATCTTCGACACGCAAGGGACGCAAATTGCATTAGCTTCACGTGAATGGTCACATCCATCCCTCCCAGACTACCCTGGTTCTTTCGTCTTCGACACCGAGCAGAACTGGAAACTGCTTTGTGAATCTGTCAGAGAAGCGCTCCAAAGGGCCAACCTAGTGTCAGACGACATTTGCGGCGTCAGCGCAACAAGCATGAGAGAAGGAATGGTTCTCTACGATAAAGAAGGCAAAGAAATCTGGGCATGTCCAAACGTTGATTCCAGGGCGCGAACCGAGGTCTCACAGCTCATAAAGAAGGGGCTTGCAAAGAAGATCTACTTCCGAGGAGGAGACTGGCTGGCCATTACTTCTCCGCCACGATTCCTCTGGATCAAGAAACATCAACGCAAAATCTACGAGCGAATGGCCCACATGACTATGATCAGCGACTGGATCCTCTACCGCCTGAGCGGAAACTTCGTCACAGATCCTTCCGCGGGATCAAGCTCCGATCTTTTCCAACTCTCAAAAAGGACATGGTCCGACGAAATTATCAAATGGTGTGGATTACCCCGCCATATCTTCCCGCGAGTATTCGAACCGGGAACGGTTATCGGAGAAGTGACAAGCAATGCGTCGAACGAGACAGGTTTGAAGAAGGGCACACCGGTTGTTCAAGGAGGAGCTGACACACAGCTTGGCCTAATCGGCATCGGCGCCGTGGACCCCAACGATTCGACAACAATTGGAGGCACTTTTTGGCAACAGACAATTGTTACCGACAAACCCGTCATAGATCCCCAATTGAGACTCCGCACGCTATGTCATGCTTTTCCCAGCCTTTGGATGACAGAGGGGATCGGATTTCTCTGCGGTTTGACAATGCGCTGGTTCAGAGATGCCTTCTGTGGACGAGAGAAAGAAATGGCATCACAGCAAAGAGTCGACCCTTACCTCCTTCTGGAGAAAGAGGCGGAGAAGGTCCCACCCGGGTCGAACGGGATAATCCCCATCTTTTCTGACGTTATGAACGCAAAACGGTGGATGCATGCATCTCCATCCTTCGTTCAGTTTGACATCAATCAACCGGACAAATCAGGCGTGAAAGAATGTTTTCGCGCAATTGAGGAGAGCGCAGCATACGTTGCGAAGGGCCACATGAAAATTTTAGATGAGATTACAAAACGTAAGACCAAACAGATCGTGTTCTGTGGCGGCGCGTCGAAAGGTCTTCTATGGCCACAAATTCTCGCCGACGTGCTAGGAGTGGAAGTGAAGATTCCAGTCGTGAGAGAATCTACCGCACTAGGAGCCGCAATTTGCGCTGGCGTAGGCGTCAAATTATTCCCTGACCTCAAAGCTGGAAAGAGACTAGTGAAATGGAACAGGGTTGTCGAACCTGACCGAACGACTCATGAGAAGTACATCCGGCTCTACAAACAATGGACTGAAGTGTACGGTAGAATGGTCAGGCTGGTGGAAGACAAACTCGTAGATCCTATGTGGAGAGCAGCGGGCACGTGACTACAGTATTCTGCCCGGAAAGCCTAGCAAATACCTAAAGAACTAGTTTTGAGTTAGCGGGCGCTGGTCAATTCGAATTGACGAGCATAACTCAAATTGAGTCTGTTCCAGAGAAGGACTATACTAAACACAATCTAACGAAGGACAACCTTCGACAAATGCTGCAAAGCCTAATTCTCCTAAGAAGATTTGAAGAAAAAGTAGAAGAACTCTTTCTCGTTAAGGGTGCGTTAATCGGCCCCTCACATCTTTACCTAGGTCAAGAAGCGGTCGCAGTAGGCGCGATGAGCGCTCTCTCACCTGACGACCTTACAGTCACAACCTACCGAGGACACGGACACGCGTTAGCAAAAGGGGTCCCAGCAAAATTGTGCATGGCAGAATTATTTGGAAAGGAGAATGGTAACTGCAAAGGACTTGGAGGGTCCATGCACGTTGCGATTTACCCTAAAGTCGGCTCCCTCTACGCGACCGCCATAGTTGGCAGCGGCATCCCGATTGCGGCAGGCGTCGGATTAGGACTAAAACAGAAGAAGAGCAAGAATATTGTCGCGACATTCTTCGGAGATGGAGCATGCAACACTGGAGCATTTCATGAAGGGACAAATCTCATCGCCGTTTGGAAACTACCTGTCATTCTCTTCTGTGAGAACAATCAGTACGCAATGTCAACTCCGGTAAAACGTGCTGTCTCAAGCCCTAGTATCGCCGAACGGGGCAGATCGTATGGAATGGAGACGATAGTAGCCGACGGCAATGATGTCATGTCAGTTTATGTCGCAGCAAAGTCTGCGGTTGAACGCGCACGCATCAAGTCAGAACCCACATTCATCGAGTGCGTGACATACAAGATGAAGGGGCATGGAGTATACGACAAGGGAGAATATCGACCTAAAGAAGAAGTTGAGAAATGGCTTGCGCGCGATCCGATCCTCGTTTTCAAGAGGAAATTGCTGGAAGGAAAGCAAATGACGCAGACCGAAATTGACGTTGTCGAGGAGAAAGTGAAACAGGAAATTGAAGAATCTGTAACTTTCGCGATGCAAGGGTCAGTCCTGCCATTCAATACGATACAGAGTTATGTTTACGCGGAGGAATAGACGATGCGAGAGCTTACTTACGCGGATGCCCTTCGCGAAGCACTTCGCGAAGAAATGTTACGAGATCCTAGCGTTATACTTCTGGGGGAGGAAATCGGAGTCTTCCAGGGAGTCTACAAAGTCACTCGCGGACTATTGGAGGAATTCGGACCTGAAAGGGTTCGAGATACTCCCATTTCTGAAGCTGCCATCGCCGGTGCAGCAGTTGGACTCGCTTTAGCCGGACTTAAACCAGTCGCCGAGATCATGTACATGGATTTCCTGCCAATCTGCATGGACCAGCTTGCCACGCAGGCCGCTAAAATGCGGTTCATGAGCGGAGGACAATTGAAGGTTCCACTAGTCCTCAGAACGCAGTATAGCCTCGGCCGACAACATGGCTCGCAACACTCACAATTCACACCAGCCTGGTTCCTCCAAGTACCAGGACTCAAGATTGTACTACCATCTAATCCACATGATGCTAAAGGTTTGCTGAAATCTTCCATCCGGGACCCCAACCCCGTCCTATTCGTAGAGAGTGGACTTCTCTACCGAACCAGAGGTTCAGTCCCAGAGGAAGAGTACACTATACCACTAGGACAGTCAGAAGTTAAGCGAAAAGGCGACGACATCACCATCGTAGCCGTGTCCAGGCAAGTAGGAGAAGCACTCGCAGCCGCGACGAAACTAGAGCAAAGTGGCATTTCAGCCGAAGTAATAGATATCCGCACCTTGCAACCTCTCGACCTCAAAACTATCGTAGAATCAGTGAAGAGGACGTCAAGGCTGATCGTAACTTCTGACGATGTTAGGACTGGTGGCGTAGGCGCCGAGATCTCCGCATCAGTCAGCGAGAACGCCTTCGGTTATCTCGACGCTCCGATCGCTCGAATTGCATGCCCCGATACACCCATCCCCTTCTCGCCCCCCTTAGAGCAATTGTATATACCGAACGCTGACAGGATCGTTGAGACAGCGAAAACGATCATAGGACGCTGAAATCATGCCTGAAGTTCTAATGCCTAGATTAGACCCCGGAATGCAGAGCGGAAAGATCGTTGAATGGCTCAAGAAAGAAGGCGAATCAGTTCAGAAAGGTCAACCGATCGTCGTCGTCGAAGGAGAAAAAACAACGTTCGAAGTGGAAGCCCCCGAAACAGGCACCTTAACCCGGCTCCTCGCCGCAGTCGGCGACGATGTTCAAGTCTCACAACCAATAGCGATGATTGGCGATTCCGGATCAGCTTCAACAGCAAGTCAGCCTGAAACAGTCAAATCTCAGCCGTCCCCGCCCCCACGAACAGTACCACAATCAGCCATTTCAAGCGACCGAGCCGTAGCTTCACCGGCTGCACGACGATTAGCCCAGGAAGCTGGCATAGACCTTTCGCAAGTTCGAGGCACAGGACCGGGTGGAAGAATCTCAAGAGAAGACGTTCTAGCCGCAAGTCAGCCGAAGCGGGCCACCCAATCATCTGTGTCAATAACGAAAACCCACCAGCCTCAGATCATGAAGAAAGTCAAACTTGAGGGGATTAGAAAGGTAGTTGCAGAGAGGCTTTCATTCAGCGCAAGAAATACCGTCCCAGTCACACTTACAATGGAAATGGATGCGACCAAACTTGTGCAACTAAAAGACACAGAACATGTGAGTTTCAATTCGTTCGTCGTGAAAGCAGTTGCCAAAGCACTCGAGACATATCCGATGATGAATTCAAGCATCGAGGGCGACGAAATAACAACATACACGGATGTAAACATGTGCGTCGCAATCAACACGGATCAAGGACTAGTAGCCCCAACAATAATGAACGCGAACAACAAATCGTTAAAAGAGATCAATGAAGAAGTCGCACTGCTTGCGGACAAAGCCAAAACGAATCGACTCACAATCGAGGAACTAACGGGCGGCACATTCACTATCACAAATCTAGGAGCCTTCGACATCGAATCGTTCGCGCCGATAATTAATCCGCCCCAATGTGGAATTCTAGGGCTGGGAAGAATAGCCTACAAACCATTCGCATCGGGCGAGCAAATCTCAACTCGTCCACTAACCGTGCTGACTCTGGTGTTCGACCATCGAATAATCGATGGGCTACCCGCAGCAAGATTCCTCCAAGCCGTAAAGGGCAACTTAGAAGAACCGGAATCGTTACTCTGAATGCTAGGCTGGACGCAAAGCAATTTTCAGCGCTTTACCTTCACCCATCATCTTCAGCGCCTCCTCTGCTTTATCGAGGGACATCTCTTGAGTTATCAATGGTCCAATCGAGACCTGATTTGACGCGATCAACTTGAAGGCACGCTCAACCGCAGAAGGCGTATGATGAAAGGCGCCTTGAAAGTGCAGTTCACCATAGTGTATCTTGTCGGCGTCGAACGATACACTCGTTCCTGACTGACACCCGCCAAAAAGTAGAACCGTTCCCCCCTTTCGCACGAGTCTAGTAGCACTTTCCCAAGTTTCTTTTCTGCCGACCGCCTCAACTACGATATCGGCTCCTCGACCACTTGTAAGATCCTCAATACGTTTGGGTGCATCCTCTACTGTCGAATTGATAGTAACGAGGTCAATTCCCATCTTCTTTGCTTCCTCAAGCCTCTGATCAACAACATCGCATAGGACTATGCGTTTCGCCGCATGAAGATTGGCAAGTTGCAGGTGCAAAAGTCCGATTGGTCCGCCTCCAATTACGACCGCCGTTCCCGCTGCCTGAAAGTTCACCAGGTCCCAACCGTGCACGACACACGCTAGCGGCTCCAGGCTCGCAATGTGGTCCATCTTAACGTGATCAGGAACCTCGAACGTGTTTTGGCGTACTATCCTCTCAGGAATTCGAACATATTCAGCGTAACTTCCAGGCCATGAGAACCCAACTAAGACCTCTTCAAGATGCTCGCAAAGGTTTGGTTCTTTGGTAAGGCAATGGAAGCACGCATTACAGGGAGCGGAATTAGCGGAGACAATATGCATTCCATGCGTGAACCTCGTCACGCCCTCACCTACATCTGTTACTATCCCAGCAAATTCGTGGCCGATGATCTGCGGGGGGTGAACCAGTCGGTGTCCCCGCCTGTACATCTTCACATCGGTTCCGCAAGTTAGTGTGACAGCGCACTTTGCGACTAATTCACCTGGACCAGCGTGCGGAATTTGAGTAGCTTCAACTCTTACATCGCCAGGTGAATAGAATCGGACTGCACGCATCGAAGACATGGTAGTGCGTCTCTCAGTTATTCTATTAAGGTTAACAGAGGGGCTCAGGAGTTCTCAATGATGATTTTCCCTGAAGCCCCACTATTCCGGGCCATTTCAAATGCGTCGAGCAGTTTGTTAAGTGGTAATCTGTGAGTTATGATCTGCGACATGTTGACGCGCTTCTGATCGACGAGTTCGAGAGCCATCCTAATTTCAAGTTCGGAAGCGGAGTAACTGGATTGTAGAGTAATTTCACGAAGGAAGAGACGACTGATGTCCAGAGAAAGTAGAGTCCCGCGTGGTGGAAGTCCAAACAGTAATACTCGCCCTCCTTTCCGAACTGTTCCGATGGCTGATTCGAGGGCTTTTGGATTTCCTGTGGCTACGATTGCATAATCGACTCCTAGGTTGTTCGTTTCCTTTAGGGCGGCTTGGAGAACGTTCATTCCTGGGTCAAGAACTACATTGACACCTAACTTTGAAGCGAGGAGTCGTCGGTTTTCGAGCACGTCAACTGCAAAGATTTCACCAGCCCCGTATAATCGTAGCAGCTGGATGAAAGTGAGGCCGACAGGCCCCACTCCGAATACAATAACTGTAGAGCCTGGCTGAAAGTTAACCTGCCGAAGCCCTCGTATGCAACATGCGGTTGGCTCGACTTGGCAACTTTCTTCAAAACTGGAATGTGCAGGAAGGCGGTAGACCGTACCTCCCTTCACGAGTGTAGTGGGAACGCGGAAGTACTCAGCGAAGCCGCATGGGTCTAGGTTGCTTTTTGAGTATTCTTCGCAAAGAGTTTCTAATCCTTTCTTGCAAAAACTGCAACTTCCGCAAGAGATATGATGATGCACAATCACTCTCTCGCCGACTTCGATCCCTCTCACATTCTGTCCTTTCTTCTCGACAACTCCTGCAACCTCATGACCCAAGATTGGAGGAGTAATGTGCTCTCCAGCGATCTTCTCCAAATCCGTTCCACAAATCCCGCAAGTCCGCATGTGAACTAGAATCTCGTCGGATCCAATCTTTGGAATTGGGCCCTCTCTCAGTTCAACCCGGCCCTTTCCAGTGATGACTGCCGCTTTCATGTCCAATTCAACATCTAAATTGCCAAGGGAGTGATGTATAACTTAGCCAGTTGATGATCAACACTTACACAAGCAGTTGTGCCAGTTACTTAAATTTGCAGATTCTCAAGTCGTTTCGAAGGAGTAGTTTGGACTGAACCAACCTCGCGTGTTGTATGCGATCGCTGAGAGTTGTCCATTCGATTCACTACTCGTTCGGGATATGAAGAGTGCTGTTAACGCTCTAATCCAACTTAATCTGAAGAGGTTCAGAGTTCCCCAAAAGACGATGACGAAGTACTCTGCACTCGACGTAATGAAACAGGCATTGGAATTACTGTTCGAGTTCACTCCCTCAGAGAAAAATTACCGCGAGGCTATGCGAACTATTCAGGTCTACTCTGAAGGAGACGTTGAGATGGTTCGAACCTTGAAATCAAGCTTCAAGTTCATCGCCAATGCCATTTACAATACATATGCTGGTCAGCGATACGCTGAGAAACTCTCTCCTGAAGTTCTTTTCCTGCAAGGCCTTCCGTTTGATCAGACAGAACTTCAACAAGCATTTAGGTACGTTGGAGTCAAGCCACCGGATATTTGCAGTCCAACGGTCAAGAAGACGTACTTCTTGGATCAAGGGTATGAGCCGTACAGCCTATTTTTGGATCATGGAGTGGGAGTTGAGCCTCAGAAGGGTAGAGAGGACCATTGGTCGAACATAATAGAAGGCGCCTTATTGGAGTCTTCGGGAAGGGCGCTTATGCGAGTCGGCGCTGATCACACAGAGTCACATTCTATCCGACTCATCCACAAAGATACAGGACACCTAGTCTCGATTTTGAAGAAGCGAGGTATTGAGGTTGAGATTGCCGAGAGGATTACTGACGTGAATGAAGCGTTTGGAAGGTAACTAACTGTGGCTTGACGCTTACTTCTTCTTGCTAGGCGTTAGGAGATATTCATAGACGAACCCGGCCAGCAGAGCACCGATGATTGGTCCCACCCAGTATAACCAGAGGCTGGAATAGTAACCTGAAGCTACTGCTGGTCCTAGGGCACGTGCAGGGTTCGCCGCACCACCGGTCAATGGTCCAGCGATCAGAATATCGGCGGTCAACGTCATGCCGATCAATATCCCTGATGCCCCGGATGGAACTCTATTCGTATAGAATACGGCATAGTAAGAGAACATTAGGAAGAAGGTAATGATAAGCTCCACAACCAATGCAACCAGATCGTTCCCGCCTAGTGGAGGACCAGGGGACACCCCACCATAACCTGTCAATGCACCATTGCCCGGTTGTATCAACATATGTGTCCAACCGGCCAGCACTGCACCAAGCAGCTGGGCGACGATGTATGCTAATCCGTCATCAAAGTCGAGTTTCCGAAGGACAACTGCGGTTATCGTGACAGCTGGATTGACTTGACATCCAGAAATCCACCCGATCGCGTAGACCATTGCCATTAGAATTAGTCCGCTAGTGAACGCGATTCCGATAAAGGAGGCAGCAGGTGAAGAGACACCGAGAACGTTAGAAAGGAAAATAGTCACTGAAAGAGATCCAAATAATACCAGGGCATAGGTTCCAATGAATTCAGCAACGTATGCTCTTCTTCCCATTTTCAAACCGGTCACTTTCCGGATAGCTCAAGGTCATAGTATAAAACCGTTCAGCTTTCAGAAACAGCAAAAAGAGCTGCTAGAACCAAGATTGCCCCGAGAAGGGTAGTTGTATTGTACACTTCTCCAAGGAATATCCATGACAATACCATCGCCGCAACAATCTCAAGCATCCCCACAACTGACGCAACCGTTACAGTCACCGACTTTAAAGCCACAATCCACATCGCATACGGCAATACCGTGCAAGCTATGGCCATGTAGACTACCAACGCCCAGCCTTGGATAGAAACATCCAATGATGTTAGACTTCCCACAATGACCGCCGAAGGAAGCAGAACGACTGCAGTGGCCATCATCACCATAGCCGAGAGTTGTATAGCATCCTGGTCCCTTTCCATTAGAATTTGTTTATGGCGCACAATGAAGAATGCCCAAATCACACCTCCTGAGAAAACGAAGACGTCACCTAACAGTTGCCCCCCCATTAGGTTCGACAGCTCGCCGTTTGTCGTTATCATTACGGCACCCACTATGCCTAGCAGAACACCGAGTTGTTTTTGTTTCCCAAACGATTCTTGGAATAGCCACCAGCTTAGAATCGCCACAATTACAACGTTAAGGTCAACCAACAGTGCTGTTTTTGCCGCAGTTGTGAATTCAAGTCCCACATACTGGAGTAAGAATGCAACGCCGTTCAGGACACCTAGGAACCAGACGGATCTTTGCTTTAGCAGAGCAAGTCGGAATCGTCCTCGGGACACTAGCACGACGAACAGAACAGAAGCAGCGATTGCCAACCTGAGGAACACGAAATCAAACGGATTAATGTACGCAAGGCCGATTTTGGCGCTGACGAAAGAACTTCCCCACAGAATGCTGGACAGAACTAGTAGACCCAACGCAACTGATCGTGGATCAGGCTCCTGAAACTGTGAGGTCGTCATTTGCGATTGTCAATTCAGAGTTGTTCGCCCATACGATACATGTAAATGGTATGTCCCAGTAGTCCATCGTAAACCTGTTTTGGTTTCCACCCTGGCACCTTGAAGTCGTGTGACACAATCCTGCATCCTGCCTTCAGCTCTTTCTCCATTTTCGGACGAAGTCGTTCGTTCGCGCTGGAAGTGAGATAAAGGGTCACTACGTTGGCTGTCGAAATATCAACCTCGAAAAAGTTCGCTTGGATAACTTTCACTTTTGTGTCCAATCCGAGACGGATAATCTCAGTTCTCGCTCTCTCGAGTAAGTCTTCCCGGAGGTCTACTCCGATGGAATTCGCTCCCATCTCTTTGGCAGCTAGAAGGATCAAGCGGCCGTCACCGCATCCGAGATCGTACAGGTTTTCGCCAGGTTTCAGCTCGGCAAGTTCGAGCATTTTCTTAGCCACCTCAAGAGGTGTTTGTACGAATGGAGCAACGCTCACAAGCAACACTTCGTCTATGTCAAGTGTACCTTCGTTCTACTTCGGGTCGTTCGTTCTTAGTTTTCGTGGCAACTGGGAAGCTCTTTTCTTTTTTGCCTGTCCACTTAACATCCTCTTCTAGAAAGTGAACGCAGACGTCTTTGAATTCAGCATAGATCTCTTTGAGCTCTCCTTCGCTGAACGTGTCAATGAAAGTCGGGTTCCTGAGCCAACTATCCCAACCCCTAACGCTTTCGAAAAGTGAAGAATTCATCTTGATTAATGCCGCATACAGACCTAGACGATCGGCAGGCGCAAGTTTCTTGACTTCCTCGAGAGCCTTGGCTCTCTCTTCAGCCCAAGACAAATTTCCCTAGACACCTAGATGATATCGTCGCACTAATTCTAACCTCAATTAAAACTTGCTTTACCGAACTCCGAAAGCTAATCAGCATGTGCCATTCTCATCTATCTTAGAAGCGAGACGAGCAGTATTGGATCCAGTTGAACCACAAGTAGTCAAGATTGCGGAGACTAGCCTTGACCCTGATGGCGTGCGTCAGATGGCCGATTTCTACGGTGCGCAGGATTGGTTGAAAAAATCAAGAAAAATTCAACCGAATGATTCGGAGTTTTTAATCGAACTCTCGGGGCGCGCGTGCTACAAGAGTTTCGGACCCGGATTGAATCCTAACGTAAAGAAAGTGCGTGATAATCCCAGAGACTACATCACGAACGTTCTGGAGAAGGCTGATGGCAGCATACTCGAACATGCTTCCGTTACATTCGCCTTCCTGAACGTGAGTCGCATTTTCACACATGAGTTAGTAAGACACCGAGCAGGAACAGCCATCAGTCAGGAGAGCCTCAGATACGTCAGACCCCGTCAAATCGATATCTGGCTTCCTCCAGATATCGAATCAGCATCGAAAGAATTCAAAAGAGCGATTAATGAAATCACAAAGAGATATCGAAGTCTTGAGGAGAGGTTTGACTGGGATAAGATGAACTTTGAGCAGAAGAAGCGTGTAACTTCAGCGCTGAGGAGGATTCTTCCTGACGGCATTGCAACGAACCTAATTTGGACGGCCAATCACAGAACATTACGTTGGGTAATTGAGATGAGGACTGATCCAGGCGCCGAAATCGAGATTCGCAAGGTGTTCGGGAAAGTCGCTGAAATTTGCATTAAAGACTACCCTCTGTTGTATGCCGATTTTACGCGAAAGGAACTATCTGATAGAACGTTCCAGTACATTCCCAAATTCTCTAAGGTGTGACAAGGAGGAGCAGAATTGACAGAGCACTTTTGGACGACATCAATCTCCAAAGTCGAACCCAACAAGATTCTAGTTCGTGGTTACGACCTGATTCAACTCATT
>Ga0187778_10000586_pt1 | contig 25713 bp, 23 predicted proteins | sample 1015_Q2_SP5_20_M_FD_132418 | JGI IMG/M metagenome (GOLD analysis project Ga0187778, IMG submission 132418) | Tropical peat soil microbial communities from peatlands in Department of Meta, Colombia - 1015_Q2_SP5_20_MG | ecosystem: Environmental > Terrestrial > Soil > Wetlands > Peat | place... | reverse complement strand
GCTGGTCGAGCAGAACGGTCAACTGGAAAAACAAAATCGAGAACTGATGGATCAGATCCAGTCTTTGCGTCGGGTTCTCGCCCAGGAATCCGGTGCAAAAGACAAGGCCATTGAGACAGAGACGGAGCCGCTGGCCATGGCGATAACGGACAATGCTCCGCAAGAAAAACCGCAGGCGGACGCAGATCTCTCCTCTCCGGAGCAGCCAAAACGGTGGGGTTCCTACACCCCCAACCAGGGTTTCAAGTTGGCCAATACCGAGTACGGGGACTTGAATCTCAGCATCTACACATATGTCCGCTACTTGAACCAGCTAGGCCTGGACCCCACCTACACGGATGCATTCGGCAACGTCAAGACGGTTCAGCAACGCCAAGACATGCAGATTCAAAAAGTGCAGATAAAGTTCCTAGGCTGGCTACTCAACCCGAAATTCCGCTACTTCCTCTACGCCTGGACTTCCAATGCCTCGCAGGGCTTACCTGCTCAAGTGGTACTTGCGGGCAACCTGAATTACACTTTTAACAAGCACTTTAATTTAGCGGGGGGGATCACATCTCTGCCTGGCACACGCAGCGTGGAGGGCAACTTCCCCTTCTGGCTGGGCGTGGATACCCGTCTGATCGCCGACGAGTTCTTCCGTCCTTCGTACACCTCGGGTATCTGGGCCAGGGGGCAGATCGTGGATCGCCTGTCGTACCAAATCATGGACGGCAACAACCTCAGCACACTAGGCGTCAGCGCAGCCCAACTCAACAATAAATTCAATACACTCGCTACGGCCCTGATCTGGATGCCCTCGACCGGCGAATTCGGGAATGGGTTTGGTGACTTCGAAGATCATCAAAAATTGGCCACCCGTCTCGCAGCCCACTTCACGCGGAGTAGCGAGGACGCACAGGAGCAGCCAAACAGCAACCAATTCGAAAACACCCAGATCCGTCTCGAAGACGGGAGTGTCATCTTCACTCCCAACCTCTTCGGCCAGGGTATTAGCGTTACCGATGTAACCTACAAGATGGCCGCCTTTGACGGCGGTCTCAAATACCATGGCTATTCCCTGGACGGGGAGTACTTTTTGCGATGGCTTGATCACTTCAAGGGCCCTGGCACCTCCGCGCTTGCCCCGATTTTCTCCCACGGCTTCCAGATGCAAGCCTCAGCCATGGTTCTGCCTAAGGTTTTCCAGGTTTACCTGGGGGGATCGACGTTGTATGGCAAGTATGGCAATCCTTGGGATTTTCGAGCCGGAGTGAACTGGTTCCCCTGGAAGAACAGAGTTGTTCGGTGGAACACCGAATTTCTTTACTTGTACAAGTCTCCGGTGGGATACACATCCGTCCCCTTCGCGCTCGGCGGCACTGGGCCGGTGTTTCACTCAAACGTTGAGTTAGCTTTTTGAGGAGCGAAGTGATGGCACAGACGAACATCCCCAACGATCTGGCGGGAACTACCCACTCTCGTCAACCAAGAAAGCCCAGCGCTGGTCGCCACCGGATAACACGCCTCGGTCGTCAAAGCGCTAACATGCGCAACTTCCGGTGCCCTAGAAAGGGCTTCTTCCTTTGGTTCATGGTCCTTTTCCTGTTGGCCTCGCACGATTGGATGCCGGCGCAGTCCCACCCCTCAACAACAGACCAACCCGAACTGAATGACGTTCACTTTCACCTTACCAATTACATTCAGCAAGGGACTGACATTCATGACTTTCTGAACATTATGGGTACCAGGGTTGGACGCGTCGCGCTGTTTGGCATACCCTTGCAACAAGAATGGTCGTACCAGAATTCCGGAGACTTCGCCCCAAGCTATTACCTGCAAACCGACGCACCGCTCTATTACTACTCCTTCACCGACGCGTACATTGCCATGGCCTATCGATCGCTGTCCAGAGAGGAGCAGGCGCGGTTCGATCCTATGATCACCGGATTCAATCCGGCTGACATGTATGCAGCTGATCACATTGGCCGCGTGTTGCAGACTTTTCCCGGCGTGTTTTCGGGAATTGGCGAGTTTACTGTTCACAAAGAGTTTGTTTCCTCTAAGGTGGCAGGGGAGACCGCTTCGCTGCAGAACCCCGCCCTCGACAGGATCCTGGACTTTGCCGCGCAAGCCGGACTCGTTGTCCTGATCCACAACGACATGGATGTGCCCTTCGCCAAAGAGGGATCTGAGCCCGCCTACCTGGCGCAGATGAAGGCTCTGCTCAAACGCCATCCTCAGACCACCATCATTTGGGCGCACACCGGAATGGGCCGAGTTGTTCGTCCCGTCCAAGGTCATGCAGCCGTGCTCGAAGCGATTCTGAAAGACCCACAGTTTGGTCATGTGTATTTCGATATCTCATGGGATGAAGTCGCCAAGTACCTGGTAGCCACGCCAGAGTCGGTCCGGATCGCGGCAGATCTTATCAATCATTATCCGGATCGCTTCTTGTTCGGCACCGACGAAGTCGCGCCCGCGAGCCAGGAAAAATATCTTCGTGTCTATGAACAGTACCGCCCCTTGTGGAGCGTGTTGAATAAGGACGCGAGCGATAAGGTACGGAAAGGAAATTACGAGCGCCTCTTCGACGCGGCCAGGCAAAAGGTGCGGGCGTGGGAGCAGGCCCACGCGAAATAAGATTGCGTCTTCCTTCTCGCCAATCGAGTTTGCAGCGGAGGTTATGCTTCTGTTTGAAACCGAAATAGGCTAGTATTCACGCGGCGTTCCTAGCGAAAGCAGTTCTCACCGAGCTTGCTCGTTGCAGCATGTCCGGTTGCAGGCAGAGGTGCTCGGCTGCCACCTAGCGTGCCCAGATCATCGCTGGCCGGATTAATGGGACTGTTGGGAGCCGTGCGGAATGCACCGCAGGTCACGGTATTGCAGTAGTAACCGACTACCTGGCCGGAGTTGTTGATGCCAAGGCCTTCGCTAAACCAGCCCGGGCTAAGGTCATCGGTAGCCGGATTAATGGGACTGTTGGGAGCCGTGCGGAATGCATGGCAGACGCCACTGATGCAGAGGTCGCCGGCAACTTGGCCGGCATCATACAGATTCGCATATGTTCTCCACATACATTTCCCGTTACCGCTATACGATTCGGCCCATACGTTAAGAGGTGCTGTCAGACCGCTACTCCCATCCGCCAGTGGAGTTTCACTCCAGCGACGCAGCCAAGCTGTAGTCGCTTGATCACTTGGACAGCAACGGCATTTTCCAAAACCTGAAAAACGCCAGAATCAACGGCTCGGAACCTTCGTCGGAAAGGCCTGCCAGTCGCTGGTTTTAGTGGATTTTCAGTACTTGCAACGTGATCATCCACGAATTCCGAGGGGTAGGTCTCGACCCATTTCTGAACCGTGACATCAGTACGGTTTTCCGGGCAATTTCCGGTGTCGTTCCATATGGCTTCATACGAAATGGCTTCATACGAACCCGTGGCTCCTGATTCCATACGAATTCCATCCAGCCGGAACCGTGTTCCGCCCAAGCATTGACTGTAGCGCCCAAGTGCATTTCGTTGATCAGCGATTTCGGCCCTTATTCCCGATTGCTTCATAGCTTTTCATACGATCCATACGAAATCTGGGACTCCGGAATCAATTGCGAATTTCGTATGTTCGGGATCGTCCGTTCCCGCCAGAACTCTCTCCGTGAACACACCATGCTTCGCATGCCACGAAACCACATACATAATAGACAGCGCATACAAAACAAATCAGCATGGCCGAACCTCGGTGTTGTACATCACAGAGAATCTTACGGGGAAGGAACTACACGCAAAACATATGCTACACGAACGCATTCATCCACCAGTGGGATCGTGCTCACAGGCAGCGGCCTAGCGATATTGTTTGCCGTGTAGCAAGCGCTAACAGGCCGGTAACGTTTTGCGTATGGCCCACTGTGGTCATCGCGCATTGAATTGCAATCTGTCTGCCCAAGAGCTTGGGAAGTCCAAAGATTCATCAATGGAGGATCAGTCCGGGAATTGCGTCCCTGTTGACGCAGGGAATTTTCTGGACCTGAAGCCCGCGCAACGGTTTCCGTATGACTGGCTTCTGTATGGAAGCAAGGCTGATCCCAAGAGATCCCCGAGCTTCCGCAATTGGCCGGGTGTCCTGCCCAGCCCGAGTAGTCGTGTAGAGGAACTCCGGGTAAGGTAGCGGAAGAGAGGCGTGTTGGGCTCTGCCCAAACTCTGCCCAACTGAAGGGAACACGAGGTCACAGGAAGGCACTCAACGGCACTATGCCCAAATCGCATGTCATTGGAAGGGCAGCGGCTTCTGCAACTTGAAAAACGCATGGGCTGGATTTCTAATCCGAGGGTTGCAGGTTCGATTCCTGCCGCGCCTACCAAATCCAGCCCACACAAAATACGGCGGATTAGCGAGGGTAACCGGGTGTGCTCGGCGACGTGGGAATCCCTCAACTTCAGGGTCGCCCATTCTCTGCCCAGACTTTGCCGCCTGCTCCAAGTCGCGGCGGCGACGAAGGCCGCTTTCGTGCTCGCGCTCTCATACCACTCTTGATCTCAACATTAAACAAGAAAAGAGTATCCGGTAACGCTTCGCAATCTCGTTCTCCCGGAAGAAGGCGTGCTGGTCGATCGGGGCTCTCGCAGAGCGAAGGCGGGATGAAGGTCTGCGAACACAGCCAGGTCGGCGCCGCCATCAACAGCCTTCTGGACCAGGATGTCCAGCCTGTCGATGGCTGCATGGCGGCCCAGGAATACGGGAGCGGCCTACACCGCCGTCGCACGAAACCTGGGATACCCATCGCCTGGCATGAGCAATTCCTCCGATGAACAGCCTTATGACAACTCGAGGTGCTTGGTTTCCGGCCCGGACAGGGCGCCTACCAACAGTAGAAGGCTTCCCACCGCCAAGATGACAATTTGGGTGTATTCGTAGGGCATTCCCAATCCCTTCAGTCCCAACATGTAAAAGGAGGAAAATGCCGGAATGATCGTGGCCGCGCTGAAACCAACGCCATATCCACATGCCCTGACCCCGGTGGGAAAGCGCTCGTTGATGTATGAGGTCACGATCGCCCATACCGGCGTGGCGCACAAATTAATTAAGGTGACCAGCAGGGTCAGTTGTAAAGCGCTTCGATAGCCGGACCTGACGAGTAGGTAATACAGGATTGGACCCGCGGTAAGTCCCGTGAGTCCGATGAGAGCCAGGGTGGTGCGGCGGCCGATCTTCTGGCCCAATATGCCAAAAGGCACAAAGGAAGAAGCCAGCACGCAATAGGCGACCAGTTGTGCGTTGGTGACGACAACGCTGTTCACGTGTCTGACCGTGAACAGAACGCCGGGAAGAATGGATGTGACCGCGTTCAGTGTGAACCAGGCTCCACTCATGACCAGGAACACTTGCGACAGGCACCGGAAATTGTCTCCTCGGAACAGTTCCTTAAGCGGCGACTGGGTCTTCTTGGCTTTGGCCCACACGCTCGATTCCTGGACCCTTTTGACGTAGTAGAGAAATACGCCGCCGGCCAACACGGCGCCGAGAAAAAAAGGAATGCGCCAGCCCCACTGTACATACGGCGAGTGCAGTGACCCCGCCGGCAGCACGCGCAACAAACCAGTGGTGACCAGGGAGATGGCGGCTAAAGAGAGCGGAAACCCTGTATGGATGAACGCCGCCCATTTTCCTCGTTTCTCCTTGGGGGCATACTCCATGGCCAGGGGATTGGCGCCGGTATATTCACCTCCGAGGAAAACGCCGTCGACGAAACGGAGGAGCACAAGGATCACAATGCTCCCCATCCCCCAGGTTTCATAGCCCGGCAGAAGTCCAATGAGCAGGGTCACGACCGCGAAGCCACCCATGGAAATAATCGCGACCTGTCGCCGCCCGAGTTTGTCGCTGTAATGTCCAAAGAGCGTTGCTCCCACGGGACGACCTACTAGGGACAAGGCAAAAACGACATAGAACAACGTGGATTTGAGGGCCGGGCTCAGGGTTGCGGGTTGAAAGTAGGAGATGGCCGGACCCAGGGCCACGACTGGTAGATACACGTCGAACATGTCCACGAAGAATCCGATGAAGGCGGCGCGTAAAGCTCGCTGTCCCGCATCGTGGGCAGCGGCTTCAACTTCCAACACCTGACCAAAAGAAACTGCCGGATCGGCCACATCGACCTCGTGCTATCGAGAATCTGAGAATCCGGGCGCTGAGTCAGCAGCTCCGGATCTAAGGCATGCTTGCGGCGCCCAAACCCAGTAAGCTGGAACTTCGTTATAGGCTCGAAAGCAGCGTCATGGTACACCCCTCTCGCTTGTTCGCAAACTGCAAAGCGGGCCGGAAGTTATTCCGCGCCGGAAGTCCGCCTGTCGGAGTTTCACCAGATGAGTCACTGGGAAACGCCCTAGTGCTGAGCGACCGGCGCTTGTTCCCCGATCGCCGGGCAAACAGGAAAGCGATTCGAGAGAACTGGCATGGAATCTCCCAATTGGCGTTACACCATAACGCTCATCGCGGAGTCAATTCACGCTATCACTTTGATTTCGCCAGCAATCACTCTTACCCAAACTGCGCAGTACAACCTCGCGTGGTCCCTCTGTGCGCTTTGTCACTGAATCTAGGGAGCAAAAGGGCTAAAGTATAAGTGCAGCACAAGGCCTCTGGGCTTAGGAGGACGGCATGTTCCCCACGATGCTGATTCAACTCGTCGAAACCCATGCCGACAATTTGGTCGCGGGAGTGCTGCGCAAGCTCAAGAGCTCCGATCGGTGTGGTGAGCTGCTGCAGAGTGTGCCCGTTGAGGAGTTGCAGAGACGCATCTATGAGATCTACAGCCGTCTTGGCGACTGGTTGTTCCGTAAGCAGGAGTTCGAGATCGAGGAACGCTATATCGGTTTGGGGATACGCCGCGCGAGGCAGGGCGTGCCTCTGAGAGAGCTCTTGTGGACCATCAACACCGTCAAGGAATATCTCTGGGAATATTTGGAGCAAGAAGGCCTGCTCGAGCAACCGGTAGACCTCATTGGTGACCGAGAATTGCTGCAATCATTGGCACTGTTCTTTGACCATGCCCTCTACTATGCCATCGTGGGGTATGAGAGCGTGGGCTTGACACGGATGGAGCACGCCGTGGCGTCCACCGAGGACCACGAGGATCTCAACGAGCCTGCCCGGTGGGTCCCCTAGTTGTCTGGCCTTACAATGCTTTCCAGAACTGGGTGGACTATGCTGAATACGCAAAAAGTTGCAGCTTTCGTTCCCAGCGCCGAGGGGTTATTGGCCTACGTCTCATAAGCCAAGGCCGCTTTGGTTTGGTGCTTGACGCGAACGGGACCATGCTCCGTGTGACCAACGTACAGAACTTCAAGCCGCAACAGTTCACGATTTTGGGGTGGGATGTCACCGATATAGATGGAGCCGTTGCAGATCTGAACCAGCGTGGGGTTCGCCTCGAAAACTACGGCATGGCGGAGCAGAATGAACGGGGTATATGGAAATCACCTAGCGGTGCACGAGTCGCGTGGTTCAAGGACCCTGACGGCAATGTGCTCAGTCTCACTCAGTTTCCTTGACAGCCTTCCCGCTGCCATCAGTCTAGAGGTCAGCATTAATATTGAAATATTGTCTTCTCTGGTGGGCCGATTCGCCAACGCTCGCCTGTTAGTTTCTCCGCTTTTGTCGCGGTAATGGATCCTCTGACTGAGCTTCCTTCCTCCCTACACCGCCGCCCATTGCGAAAGTCACCGCCTCCGGTGATAGCCGTCCTACCCCAACAACAAGGCCCGGGCTACGTTGGGTGTAGATTTGCCGGCCGAATTCCGGGGGGTACCGTATGACAGTTGCGTTGCATCCAGTGGAGCCACCCCGCCAGGCGAGCATGGCTACCGTGCTGGATGGGCATTCTCTCAGCATCGAAGATGTCGCGGCCATCGCTCGCCTTCGTCAGCCCATCGCGCTGCACCCCGATGCCATCGCCCGCATCAACAAATGCCGCGAACTGCTGGAACGCAAGATCAGGGCACGGGAAATTATGTACGGGGTGAACACCGGGATTGGCGAACTCTCCGAGGTGGTCCTGACACCCGAACAGGTTGAGAAATATCAGCGCTACCTCCTCTATTCGCACGCCGCCGGCTGCGGAGAGCCCTGCGCTGAGGAGGACGTCCGGGCCGCGATGCTCTCCCGTCTTAACACCCACTGCTGGGGCCATTCCGGAATCAGGCTTGAGATCGTCCAAACGCAGGTCGACATGCTCAATCGCGGAGTCACTCCGGTCGTCTGCCAGAAAGGTTCGGTGGGAGCCTGTGGTGACCTTTCCCCGATGGCGCAGATGGCCCTGACCCTAATGGGCGAAGGCGAGGTCTTCTACCAGGGCAGGCGACTGCCCGCCAAAGCAGCAATGGAGGAAGCCGGAATTCCCACGATCGTTTTCCGGGAGAGGGATGGCTTGGCCGCAATCAACGGTTCCAACTTCATCTCCGGCATGGGCTGCTTGGAACTGTTCGACGCCGAACGCTGGCTGCGGACTCAGGAAATATCCCTCGCCATGACCCTCGAAGCTCTTAACGCCAACATGCAAGCCTACGATCCCCGCATTCATCAGGTGCGCGGTTATCCCGGCGCCCGAACCTGCGCCGACAATATCCGAAGGCTCACCGAGGGATCGGAGCTGCTCAACCTGCCGGGCAAGAAAGTGCAGGATGCCTACTCGCTTCGCTCCAGCCCCCAAGTTGTCGGTGCTGCGCGCGAGGCCTTCCGCTGGGCCCGCTACATGCTCGAGATCGAGCTCAATCACGCCGCCGATAACCCCACGTTCTTCCCTGATGAGGAATTGGTGCTCACCGGGGCCAACTTCCAGGGCACGCCCATGGCCTTCGCCCTGGAAACGGTGGGCATGTCGGTGACCACGGTGGCCGCGCTGTCCGAGCGCAGGCTCAATCGGCTCTTGAATCCTCATCTCTCCGTGGGTCTGCCCGCCTTCCTCATCAAAGGCGCGGGCATGTTCTCCGGCCTGATGCTGTCGCAGTACACTGCCGGCGCCTTGGTCTGCGAGAACCGAGTACTCAGTCACCCCGCGGCCACCGGCTCCATCCCCGCGGCCGCTGACCAGGAAGATTTTGTCTCGATGGGAATGACTACTGCAATCAAGACCCGGCAGATCATCGAGAACGCCTGGTATATCGTTGCCATCGAGCTGATGGCGGCGGCCCAAGCGCTTGACTTGCGCTACCCTGTCCGGCCTTCGCCGGCTTTACAGGCGGCACATGACGTCGTCCGCGCTCATATCAGAACGCTGGAGGAAGATCGACCCCTTCATGACGATATCAACGCCCTCGCCCGGGTCGCCAGGGAAGGCGAAATCCTGCGGGCCGCAGAAAAGGTTGTCGGGATGCTGAACTGAACCGCGGCCCCAAAAGTTGCCGCGCACGCTCGCCACCCTCGAGCCATCGCTTGCCGCTCCCGATCTTACGAAACAAATCGTGACGTCCGCGTCGTTCTCCCGAAAATGACGCTCATTGAGGGGGTTAGCGAGGGTAACCGGATGTGCTCGGTGCGGTGGGGACCGTCCGCCCATTCTCTGCCCAAACTAGGCGCGTGTTGCAGAGTCGCGCAACGCCGAGCGCGGCCTCGTGTTCTAGACCACCTGTCCCAACGTGGCAAGCAATGCACGCGCTTCGCACGCTGCGGAAAGCCTTCCCTGGCCTTCCTCCCTCTGCACCTGCGAAGCGGCCAGGCATGTCTTCATTTACCGGGGGCACTCATCTGAGCCCCTGGCATGGTCATTGACGTGCGTCCTCACCCCGCCCTAACATTTGGGCCAATGACCACTCCCTCCCAACTCATCGGCCAGGTCATCTCCCACTACCGTATCGTTGAGAAGCTGGGCGGTGGCGGAATGGGGGTGGTGTACAAGGCGGAGGATGTCAAACTCGGTCGATTCGTCGCCCTCAAATTCCTTCCCGACGATGTAGCGCAAGATGCTCAGGCTCTAAACCGCTTCCAGCGCGAAGCCAAAGCTGCCTCTGCCCTCAATCACCCGAACATCTGCACCATCTACGAAATCGACGACCAACACGGGCAGACGTTCATTGCCATGGAGTTTCTGGACGGTGTCACGCTAAAGCACCGCATAACTGGACGTCCGCTGGAAACTGAGATGCTAGTGTCACTGGGAATCGAAGTTGCCGATGCGCTGGACGCTGCCCACAGCGAAGGTATTGTCCACCGCGACATCAAGCCGGCGAACATCTTTATCACGAAACGCGGGCACGCCAAGATTCTGGATTTCGGGCTAGCAAAGGTGACGCCCCCCAGCAGTTCATCGAGCAAGATTGCGGCAGCCGACACCATGACCGGCACGATTGATGAGCAGCACCTGACCAGTCCGGGCACGGCTGTGGGCACAGTCGCCTACATGTCGCCGGAACAGGTAAAGGGGAAGGAGCTCGATGCACGCACTGATCTGTTCTCATTCGGAGTTGTGCTCTACGAAATGGCAACGGGCACTCTGCCTTTTCGTGGCGATACGTCGGGCCTGATTTTCGATGGAATCATGAACCGGACACCGGTGGCCCCGCTGCGGCTAAATCCCGACCTGCCGCCGAAACTGGAGGACATCATCAGCCGGGCCTTGGAGAAGGACCGAGAGCTGCGATATCAGGGTGCAAAAGAGATGCGTTCTGAATTGCTGCGGCTGAGACGCGACACAGATTCCGGCCGTGTGGCGGTGATGCAAGCAGAACCGTTGTCGGTGCCAATCAGCAGCGGCGCAGTTGCGGTGGCGCCTCCCGCCTCAACCTCGGGACCAGCAGTCTTTACACTCGACGGCGGGGCGGCCGCGACGGTTCACGGGCGGCCTTCAGGAATTACCGGCGTGGCGGGGACTCCAAACCGGCGGCCTTGGTGGATGCTTGGCGCTGGCGTAATGTTGATTGCCGCTTTGGTCGGCGTGTTCTTCTATCGTCACCACGCCCCTGCACTCACAGAGAAGGATTCCATCCTCCTAGCTGATTTTGTGAACACCACCGGTGACTCTGTGTTTGACGGCACGTTGAAACAGGCGCTGGCCGTGCAACTGGAGCAGTCACCCTATCTGAACATTCTCCCGCAATCGCGCATTCAAGAGGCGCTCCGCTTCATGGGTCGTCCTGCCGACGAGCGCGTCACCAGTGAGGTGGCGCGCGAGATCTGTTTGCGCGAGGGCGTGAAGGCCATGCTGACGGGTTCCATCTCCAGCCTGGGCAGCCATTACGTGATTGACCTCAACGCGACCAACGCGCAGACGGGCGATTCCCTGGCGCGTGCGCAAGTGGAGGCTGAAAGCAAGGAACAGGTGCTGAAGTCTCTGGACCAGGCAGCATCGAGCCTGCGCAGCAAGCTGGGGGAATCCGTGGCATCGCTGCAGCAATTTGCCACTCCCCTGGAGCAGGCCACCACGTCCTCGCTGGAAGCGCTCAAGGAGTTCAGCCTGGGACAAGCGGCGCATCAACGGCAGGAAGACGACGCAGCCATTCCGCACCTGAAACGCGCCATTGAACTGGATCCGAATTTTGCCATGGCCTATGCAACACTTGGCGTCGCGTATGGGAACCTGACGCAGGAAAGTCTGAGCAGTGAAAACCTCAGGAAAGCCTTCGACCTGAAAGACCGGGCCAGCGAGCGGGAGAAACTCTACATCTCGGCCCACGTCTACGACGAAGACACCAGGGAGGTGGATAAGGCCATCGAGGTCTACGAGCAATGGAAAAAGACCTATCCGCGCGACTCGGTGCCCTGGGACAACCTGTCGCTGCGGTATGAAGCAATCGGGCAACACGAAAAGGCGCTGGCCAACGCCAGCGAGGCCATGCGGCAGAACCCTAAAGATTCATACGCCTACCAGAATCTCGCCGAAGATTACGTACGGCTTAATCGCTACGACGAGGGCAAGGCAGTGGTGGAGAAAGCCATCGCCCAGGGTATGAACGTCGATTCCTCGCGATTCACCCTGTACGAAATCGCATTCGTGCGGCATGACCAAGGTGCGATGCAGCAACAGGTCGACGCCCTCAGAGGAACGCCCTACGAAGCGATGATACTGCTCTTTAAGGGTCAAGGTGAGTGCTCGCTGGGGAAGCTGCAAGCTTCCAGGCAAACCTTCAGCCAGGCAGCGAGTTTAGCCGAAGGTCGCGCTATGAAAGAATTGGCCGGGATTCTTCGCGGGTTGCAGGGGACCTGCGATTCCGAATTGGGCAATATGGCCGCAGCCCGGCAGGTGATCTCAGAAGCTCTGGCCGCGTCCAATGACAAGGCTACGAGAGATATTGCTGCGAGTGTGCTGGCACGGACCGGTGACCTCACGCGTGCTCAGAGGCTGCTAGACGAGTTGGCCCGAGAATTTCCCAGTGACACCGTGCTTAATCACGCCGACATTCCAGCGGCCCGCGCTCTGATTGAGTTGCAGCGGAACAGTCCTGAGAAGGCTATTGCGCTGCTGGAAGTGGCCCGACCCTACGAACTCGGTGCCGGGCCTGGAGCAGCCGGCTACTGGCCAATCTACGTTCGTGGGGAAGCATTCCTGAAAGCCCACCAAGGAACAAAGGCTGCTGCTGAGTACCAGCAGATTCTGGACCATCAGGGCGTCGATCCGACCAATCCGCTCTATACACTTGCTCGCCTGCACTTAGGGCGTGCTTATGCGCTGCAGTCTGACACCGCCAAGGCCAAAACCGCCTACCAGGACTTCTTCGCCCTCTGGAAAGACGCCGAACCGGACATCCCCATCCTGAAGGAAGCGAGGGCGGAGTACGTGAAGTTGCAATAACCGCTTCCTGCCTATGTGTGATTGACCTCCCGCTTTTGTCTCCCCTAGTATTTGAAAGCGGACACGTGATTCGACTAACAGAGCCGCTGTGATGACGATGCCTACGCTGCCCGATCTCTCCGGAAGGCCATTTCACTTAACTACGGTGCGTACCATGGCTGCGCGACCCGAAGTGCTGTTCCGGGCATGGACGGAACAGTTCGACCACTGGTTCGCGGCACCCGGCTCAGTAGCAATGAAAGGCGAAGTCAATGCCCCGTTCTACTTCGAAACACATTTCAACGGAAAGCGACATCCTCACTACGGGCGATTTCTCAAGCTCGAACACACCAGGCTAGTTGAAATGACATGGCTCACTGCAGCAACGAAGGGAGCCGAGACGGTGGTTACGGTCGAATTTGTGCCAAGGGGTACAGGAACGGAACTTCGACTCAGGCATGCGGGTTTTCCGGACGAGGATTCGAAAAAGCAGCACGAGGAAGCCTGGCCGCAAGTGCTTGCTGAACTAGACGAGCGGATGAAGCACACTTGATAGCTGGCAAGTCCAAGGCCGAGTACCCGAGTTGCAATCGCCGCTGAGGTTCAGGCCAGTTTTAACCATAAGCCTGTCTGCGCTCCCGCTGTTGGAGCCGGCCGGCATCGTGGGCCTTCTGTTTTCTGTCCAAATTAGAGCCTGATGAAGACCATGATGCCATCCTTTTTGGGGAAGCTCGGGCGATAAGGTCTCGGTAAGCAGGTGCACACTGGAAGAAGGATGGGACCCTCGGTACTCGGCAGACCAACGACCTCCCAGTGCTATCATCCCTCCTGGATCGCGGTGAAGTTGTCGAAGTCAGCAGCGTCGAGGATGGGCAAGGCTATGCTTGTTCCCAACAACCTATATCACCGCGAGGGCGGCGACAGGATTTCTTCTCGAAATTGAACACGTAGCCAAGACCAGCCGCGACCCCGTGCGTATTGATCAAAAATTCTTTGCTCCGAATCTCGTTGAGTCTTGAGGACCTGCGCCGTTACGTCGGGCGTATAGTGCATGATGCAGAGCACCGATGTTCCATCGTTGAACGCCAGGAAATTGATCGTCACCGGACTTCCAGGCGTCGTCCAATTGGGGCTACCATAAAGTGCCTGTAATTCAAGAGCAGCCCATTCAAGTTTCGTGGGCGTGTATGGTGCATCGCCGGGCCGAGCAGCCGCCGTTTTCTTTTCTCCCGCTGCTTGTGCTCGAAGCGGCCGCGACAGCACTGAACTACCCCCAAAGAATCCCAGCGCTAGTACCAGCGCCGAAATCGCCAGATGAGATCGTTGCATGCTCACCTCCCCCAGTCTGCAGGTGCTCCGGAAGCTACCACACCTCCGATCGGCTTGATGAAGCACGCATCGCAAGACGTTCAGTCTCCTTGGACTGGGGTGTGGTGCGTGTCGGGTTTGGGGTTGTTGGCAGGCTCGGGGTCGAGCTTCAAAGCGGACTTAAACCCGCGAATGCCCTCTCCCAGGCCTTTGCCGAGTTCCGGGAGTTTTTTCGGACCGAAGACGAGCAAGGCGAGGGCCACAATCACGAGCAGATGCATCGGCTGAAATAATCCTTCCAACATTGCTAGTTTCCTCCTCAATCAGGAATTTCTTCGAGACAACTTTTGGGGTGACGGAAGGCCCTTCTTCTCGAAGAGGTGCGAGAAGTGGGGCATCCGCTGGGGGAGCGCGGGACGGTCGCCACATAAGCGGGCTGTGGCTGGGAGACCTGCGAGGGCAAGATGCCCTCGCTAGCAACGGGTGAGTACAGCTGTCCGCGAAATGCCGGCGCAACCGGAGAACGGGGACACATTACAGTTCACGTTTTGCGTCGTCGGCTTCGGCGGCTAACTCGAGCAGCAGCTCGATGAATCGGGGGGACTGGTCCATGAACAGTCCATCCGCCTGGAGAGACTTGACTGCATTGACGGCACCGCTGAAGGCTTCGCCGATGGGACGAATGATGGATACGGGGCCAAGCTTCTTGTCAATGAAGTGACATGGCTCGGGCATGATGAGGTTGGCCTGGAGGGTATCTCCCTTGAGGGACTCGGGAGTGGTTTCGCCCTGGGCTTCAGAGAGAGTGGCGAAGGTGACGCTGGCGCCGGTGCCGCCCGGTCCATTGTCGGTGTCGATGCTCAGCAGGATACGTAACACTTCCAGGTTGGTGACCTTGAGCGCGAGCGTGGGGTAGAGGCTGCTGCCCCCCTGCTCGATGAATGCAAAGTGGAAGCCGGCGGTGAAGGCGATGGCCTGAAGGTGCGTGGTGATGCTCTTCGTGTTGTCGGCGGAGAGGGAGCTGCCGGCCGTGTCGTCATTGGAGCGAGGGATGGCAGTGTGCCGGCCCTCGGCGAGGCTGGGAACGGCCGGGACGAAGGTGGCGCCGGGATCGAAGTCGGGATTGGTGATGCTGCGGTAGCGAGACCAGAAGGTGGTGTCGATGGTGAGCTGGGTGAGGTTGGTGAGGCGCCCGCGCTGGTGGGCGCCTTCGGCGGTGCTGCTGGGGAGCGTCGCGAAGTGTCTGAGATCGACGCCGCGGGCGCCCTTGGAGGCGAGGTAATTGTTGAGGAAGCGATGGTGGCTGATCTCGTCGTCGGTATTGTCGTGGATGTACTGCGGCATGTCGCCATCGAGGATCTGAAGAGCAGCGGTGTAGACGGAATTGCCGCCGTTCACGCCGGAGATCTCGTTATCCTGAGTGCCGCCCAGCTCGGAGTATTGCTGCCAGAGGTCAGTTTCAACCTGTTCGATGGCGCTGAGGAAACGCAGGATGGCGATGTCACCCTTGGTGATGGGCGGGCCGCCGTGCTCGGATTCGGCAAGCGCGGCCCAGGGGCGGCCGCTCAGGAGCGCGGCACCCATAGAGGCAGCGCCCGCGGCAATGGCTCCGTCTTTCAAAAAGGACCGACGATTCGAACGACGCTGGAGGAACCCTTCGGGCTGAACGTTTTTCACAACTTCGTCTCCTTAAGTTTTTATGGTGCTCGGTCATGAGCCAGGAGCACGACAAACCCCAAAAGCCAGACTCCAGCGTGGTGTGGACACATCCCATTCACACGCTCGTAGTACATGGCACGCCCCAGCGAATAACCGTTGAGCGGAGGTTACGCGCATTGGCGAGGGAGGTTGTCATCGGGGCGCAAATGGATTGTCGAGTGATTGTCGCGGCGTGAGCGCGGCAAGAGCTTAATCGCGGAGAAAGCCGAGGAGGTTGAGGAACGCGCGGCCGAAGGACGTGCGGCATCGGGAACATAGATTCAAGCGGCGTTCGCGGGCGAAGGCGCCCGCCCCACACAGATGGGCAGAAGAAAAATCAAACGGGCGAAGCGCAAAGGAGGGGCCGATGCGGGGCGCTTCGGGCTAAGGTGTGTTCCCGACGAAGTATTGGGACCACGGAGAAGTTGCGGCGGGCGCGAACCGGAGCTGGTGGGCTGATTTGGAGAGCAAGGCTGACATCAATTCGCTATCCCATTCGAATACGTTATTCGGCTACTCCGTCTTTACCAGCAGGCGAGCCAGCGGACCGATTCGAACATCCAGCGGAAGAACAGAGCCGCCGGCACAAAATAGGCCAGGTTTAGCGCCAGACCCCATTCGAACTCCGGGGTCGAGAACCCCTCTCCTGCGATCGTTTGCCTCATTCCCTGGTAGGATCCATTTCACCGGGTGCAGAAACTCCGGGAAGGACTTCAAAGGATAGAAAACGCACGAGAAGGGCATCTGCAAACCGGCGAAACCCCACGCCAGGACCTCAAATCTGTACCGGAAGATCAATCCCGTCCCCGCAATGCCCACCGCCAACCCCAACAACACCAAGTTGAAAATAAACGGAACGAAGGTAAGCAGTAAGGGGAAAATGTTGTAGCGATAACCAAGCCAAGCGATCATGGACTCGACTACCATCCCGATCCTCGCTTTGATTAGGTTCACGGTGATCAGACCTGTGATGGTCGCTGCGGATAAGGTCTATGCTCCAGCCAGGCTGTAGCTGAAGGCAACAGTGCCCACAATAGCTCAGGGTGGTGTGCCCAACCAGTTCATCCGATTGAGTCTCGGCCGGCTATCAGGTATTGCCGCAGGGTTTAGTGCAGAGAGGTGCCGACGCGTTGAAACAGATTGAAAGCCTGGGTCCCAATGTAGTGCAGGGCCGTCACCGCGAGCAAAAGCACGACTGCCAGTACGAACGTATACTCACTGACAGTCTGACCCTGTTCGCTTCGCCACAGAACTTTTCTGAAGCAGAATCGCAGCACCACACTGGGCCCCTGACGGCTTGTCACCCGCAAGGCTCCGTTTAGTCTTGGGAGGGGAGAAGGAACGACAGGAAGGCTGCGGGTCAAGCCGGTTTGAATGCACCACGCAGCGTGCCGCCCCAGGAAGGTATCTTCTTGTAACTTCGCGGATTCGTCTATGGCACGAACGTGCAGTTGGGCGCAACCCGTGCCCGATGCTGGTTTCCGAAACCCGTGACGGAGATGGCCAAAGAGGGGGGATTTCTTCGATGGGCTATCCACGTGAAAACACGCCCGGCCACGTAACGCCGGTTAGTCGCCGGAAGCCAGGCTCTTGTCGAGGCCAGTCGCAAACGGGCGTGGCTTGAGAGCGCGGTGCTCGCAGCTGCCCGTGTTGATGCAGCGATCGTCGAGCATCAACCGCTGGACCGGCTGCCCATTCATGATGTGGGACTGAAGAATCTCGTCTACATCCGCCGCCGTTACCCTGCCATACCAAACGGCGTCGGGGTACACCACGACGTTTGGCCCGTGCTCGCACTGATCCAGACAACCTGACTTATTGGCGCGCACCGCGGCCTTCAACCCCAGCGCGGCCAGCTTTTGCTTAAACAGCAATTGAAGCTGCGCCTGACCTTCGGGATCGCAGCAGCCCCGGGGATGATCGGGAGCGCGCTGGTTGCAACAGATGAAAAGGTGTTTTGTGAACTTGGCCATCGTCATAGCCTACAGGATCTTCGCGCCGGCTTGCGCGCCACGGTTGGCAGGGGTAGAGCTATGGCGGGTTCCTTTTGTGGATGTGCAGCACCTTTTGGACCTCGGCAACCACCCCTCCGGATTCATCCTTGACCTGAACGCTGAACACACGTTCGATCTTTTCCTCATTATTCAAAGCTTCCCGGATTTCGTCGACCTGCTCTGGGGATAGCCGGAACTTGGCGAAAACAGTGCCTCTCGCCGGCGTCCGGAAGCGAATGCTGGCCGACTTGTCCCAGACGATATAGTCCGAACCCAGGTTCTCGATCAACATGACCATGAAAAAGGGGTCTGTCATCGAATACAAGGAGCCTCCATAATGAGTTCCGACATAATTCGAATTCCAGCGGTGAAGCCGCATCTCCACATCGATCTCTCTCCAATCAGAGTTGAGGTTCTTGACTCGGATTCCCGCCCCCAGGAATGGCGGCCAGAGATTCAGCAACATCCGCATATGGCGTCGCACTAACTTTTTCACGTTTCCACCTGTGTCTCTAAAACAGTGCTCCGGCACTACTCTGCTGCCTTCTCAGCAGGAATGCGGGGCGTCCAGAGCTGTGTCGAAGCCTGTAAGCGGGGAAATCTCAGGCTGTCCGCGACGGGTCCGGCTAGTCCTTCAGCGGAACCATTGGTCGGCCATTCTGGCAGAAGGTGGCGACGTGTTGTAGCGAGCCACTGCTGGGATCGGCCACGAGCATGACCGGCCCGTAGCAGTAGACCGCATGTCCATTCGCCGCGAAGTACCAGCGGCCACCCTTACGTCCATGGGCGAAGGCCATGTCCGCCGGGGCACGAGGCGGAGTGTGGTTGAACCGGGGGCCGGGAAGAGACAGCAGTAAGGCTAGGGTCAGGGCCTTCATGGCACTTTCTCCGAGGGCCCTCGCCGCGGGCCGGGTCAAAGCTAGATTGAGTGCAGGTTCCGCCGCACGTCCACCAAGTCCCCCGCGGGTTGCGCCGGCTTCTCCGGCGCGGGTGGACGCGCCTTGTGAGCCGGCGGCTCTTTGGGGGGCTTGTCGGACGGAGATGCCTGGGTCGACGGAGTTTTCGCCGTTGCGGCTCCCTGCTCTTGCATCATCTTACCTTTCAGGGCGGCCAACTGGGTGCTATCGACCAGCAGTTGCTGGATCATCGTCCGTTGCGACTGGATGGTCGAACCTTGTTCCACGATCAGCAGGGTCATCAAACCGTAGGAAATGAGGAACAGCACCGTCAACAGGGGAAGCAGACCGCTCTTCGGTTTGGGTTTTATCTCCGTACCGCCAAACAGCGTCGTCACGTGTGCCCCCCGGCAGCGCCCTTAGAAAGCAGGCAACCCGTGAGAGTGCAGCTATGGCACCATCGGGGACGTTTTTTGCAAGTTATTGATTCAGCGCTTGTTAAGGCTACCTACAGCATCGCCCTAGGAAGGTGTATCTGCAATCCGCTGCACATAAGAGGTAACCAAGTTTGTTACCCCACAAGGCATTTCTCGGCTCTTAGCGTCCCCCTAGCACCAGCTTGGCAATGGTCTGCAACTGCATATTCGACGTCCCTTCATAGATCTTGCCGATCTTGGCGTCGCGCCAGTATTTCTCGACCGGGTAGTCGCGGGTAAAACCGTACCCACCGTATACCTCGATCGCGAGCGAGGTGACCCGCTCGGCCACCTGCGAGCAGAACAACTTCGTCATGGCCGCCTCTTTGACAAAGTTTACTCTCGCATCCTTCATGCGGGCGGCGTTGTAGACCATCAGACGGGCAGCCTCGATCTCCGTCGCCATCTGCGCGATCTGGAACTGGATGCCCTGGAAATCCGCAATGGGCTTGCCGAATTGCCTGCGTTCCTGGGCGTAGCGGGCAGCGTATTCCCAGGCCCCGCGGGCCACGCCCAGCATCTGCGCGCCGATCCCGATGCGCCCTTCGTTCAGCGTCTCGATGGCGATCTTGTACCCCTTGCCCACTTCGCCAAGAACATTATTCTTCGGTAGGCGGCAGTCTTCGAGGATGAGTTCGCAGGTTGAGGATGCGCGAATGCCGAGCTTGTCTTCTTTCTTGCCCACCGTGAAGCCGGGGAATTCCTTTTCGACAACGAACGCGGTGATCCCCCGGTACCCCGCCGCCGGATCGACCGTCGCAAAGAGAATGAAGATGCCGGCTTCCTTGCCGTTCGTGATCCATAGCTTGCGCCCGTTGAGCACGTAGTCGCTCCCTTTCAGCTCCGCCCGGGTTTGCAGCGCAAAGGCGTCGGAACCCGAGCCTGCCTCGCTTAGCGCGTAGGCGCCCACGGTGTTGGCAGCCATACGCGGCAGGTAGCGCTTCTTCTGCTCTTCGCTAGCCCACCGCAGCAGGGCGTTGTTCACCAGGGTGTTCTGTACGTCTACCACGACGCCTGCCGAAGCATCCGCCCGGGAGAGCTCCTCCACCGCCAGGATGGCTTCGAAGAACTTGCCGCCGCCCCCGCCGTACTGCTCGGGAACCTCGATCGCCATCAGTCCCAGCTGAAAGAACTGGTGGATTAGGTCCTGCTCGAAGACGCCCCGTTCGTCCATCTCCTTGGCCAGGGGCCGCACCTTCTCCTCGGCGAACTGGCGCACGTTGTCGCGAAACAGAACCTCGTCTTCATTCAGGGTCGTGAGCGGTGTCGCGGCGGTGGCTTGCAGGGTCGTCTCGGCCATAAAGCACCTTCCAAATGGGGATGCGGAACCGTCGATTCTAGCACCGGACCAGGCCATGCTGGACTCGCACCCTCGGGGGATGTATAGTGCGCCAGCTCCCGAGGTGGGTCGCTTCGAGGAGATTCATGGCAACCATCGCGGTGCCTGAGGAAGAAGTTGCGACTGCCAGGCGGATGGATGATCCGCACCAAACCGCCTGCTGCATCGTAGGGGGTGGCCCGGGCGGGATGATGCTGGGGCTCTTGCTCGCGCGCCGCGGCATCCCGGTGACCGTGCTGGAAGCCCACGAGGACTTTGACCGCGACTTTCGGGGCGATACCCTGCATCCGTCCATCCTGGAAATCCTCGACCAGATCGGCCTGGCTGAGCCCCTCCACCAGCTTCGACACAACAAGATCTATGGCCCGACACTGCAAGCGGCAGGGACCAGTTTTTCTCCCATCGATTTCCGCCGCCTCAAAACGCGGTTTCCCTATGTCATGCTCATCCCGCAGACAAGATTTCTAGAATTTCTGGCGGCTGAGGCCGGTAAGTATCCCGCGTTTCGCCTGCGCATGGTGGCCAATGTGCAGGAGTTGATTGAGCAGAATGGCGTGGTCCGCGGCGTACGTTACCAGAGCACTCGAGGCTGGCATGAAGTGCGCGCGGAGCTCATCGTGGGAGCGGACGGAAGGTTTTCCAAGGTGCGTAGCCTGGCGCGCTTCGAACCCATCAAGACATCGGCCCCCATGGATATCCTGTGGTTTCACCTTCCCCACCTTCCCGGAGACGAAGTTTCGGACCGTATCCTGGGCGGCTTCGGGGGCGGGCGCGTCTTAGCCGTGTTTGACCGCTTGGACTACTGGCAGGTGGGGTACGTCTTTCCTAAGGGACAATACCAGGAGTTGCGCGCGGCCGGGATCGCTGCCCTCCGTCGCTCGATCGCGGCCATCGAGCCACGTTTCGCCAACCACGTTGCCGCCCTCACCGACTGGCAGCAGTGCGCTTTGCTCTCGGTCGAATCCAGCCGCTGCCCCATCTGGTATAAGCCTGGACTATTGTTGATCGGCGACGCCGCGCACGTCATGTCTCCGGTGGGCGGGGTGGGGATCAACTACGCGGTGCAGGACGCGGCCGCGGCGGCCAATGTGCTCATCGAGCCGCTGACGGCGGGGCACGTGCGCGCACAACATTTGGCCCAGGTGCAGCGCCAGCGTGAATGGCCCACCCGGGTCATCCAGGCTATCCAGTCGGCCCTGCAGAAGCGGATTCTGAGCACCGTTCTCGAAGCTCGGGGTCCGGTGACGGTCCCCTGGACACTGCGGATACTCTTCCGGATACCAGTCTTGCGCGATCTTCCCGCCCGCTTGCTGGCGTTCGGAGTAAAGCGCGTACGGCTGGAGAAGCCGTAGCCTTCAGGACCGATCCTTGCGGTAAACGACCTTCAAGCCTTCCTCGTGCAGGATGCGCTGCATCTGGGAGCGCGCGTGGATGGCCCAGGGCCCGCTGCTGTCGAGCTTTACGTAGGCGCGCCAGTGCGCCAGCGCCTTGCGCGGCTGTTTGATCTTCTCGTAAGCTAGCGCCAGGTTGTAGTGCGCGTCGGCGTAGGTCGGCGCCAACTGCAATGCCGTTTTGTAGCTCTGGATGGCTTCTTCGACCCGCCCGGTCTCGTCCAGCACGTTGCCCAGGTCGAAATAGGCGAGCGCATAGCGCGGGTCCGACTCGATCGCTTGCCGGTAGTGCCTTTCCGCCAGCCCGAACTCCTGGCGATTGTAGTAAAGCGTGCCCACATTAATGTGCGCCGCCGCATGCTCCGGGTCTAGCTCCAGGACCTTCTGGTAGGTGGTGATCGCCTCCGCTTGGGTGCGCGCATCTTCTTCCAGCGCTATGCCCCTAGCGAACAGGGTGGCTACGTCGGCCGTCTGGTGTTCATCGGGAGGCACAGACACCGGCGTGCGGGCCACTACCTTCTCTTCGGGAGAGAAATCAAAGACAAACTGCCCGGCGATGGGCTCCAGTAATTTGCCTTCGTGGCGGAAGGTGACACGATGCCCCGTCGCGGCGGTCCCCGCCTCCAACAGCGGATTTTCCATGCCCGCGACCTGCTTCTGCATGGCTTCGAGCGACTGGCGAATGACCGCGGGACGCACCTTCTTGGCACACAGATCGCGTACCTTCTTGATCTGCAGCAGATCAAAAAACGAGTAGCTTTCCGCCACGGGCATCAGTCCGGCCTTTTCCCAACTCGCCAGCTGACGCGCCGTGAGCCGAAGTATGCGGAGCAAGTCCTCTCGACGGTATCGGTACACGCTAAGTAAGGATTCTGCGGCTATTATCGAAAAGCGCGCGCTTGGTGGCAATAGGAAACCGGTGCCAGCAGGAATCTTCCTCAACACTGCAGCGGGAATGGTGCAGCAACGGTGGAAAACCTCTGGCTCAGTGCAGCGCAACCATCGGAACGTAGGTCCCTTTCCACTCCCGGTGCCACCAATCGCCGGTGGCCTTGCGCTCTTCGGGCGTAGTGAAGCGGTAGTCATAGACTTGCGCCCGCATGTAGCGTGGGGGCGCGTCCGGAAAGGGATTCCGTTCCAGCAAGCCCAGCACCTCGGGCGAGCCCTCCAGCGCACGCTCCAGGAATTGCAGAATCCACGGATCGGTCCGGTAATTTCCCAGGGCCGCGAACCACATCTGCCAATCCAGACGCGGCTGGTGCGGTTCGACGAGGGGCGGCCGCCGCGCCAGATCTCCCGGCTTGTACTTGAACTCGTAAGGGAGCCAGGTCTCCCCGTCGTTCGATCCTTCGATGATGATCTCCGGGCGCGTCGTAGTCATCACCGCAAACAGCCCGTATGTGTTGACGATCTCGAAGGGTGAGATCACGCCGATGACCTTGTCCGCCAGTTGCCAGCGACGGCCGGCGAGTTCGCCCACCATTTCGAACCCGCTGCTGAACAGGACTAATGCCGCCACCGCCATGCATACCACCCGCCACACGCGGGACCGTGGGATCGCGAGCGGACGGGAAGACACCCATGCCACGATCTTCTTCGGCATGACACGCGCCAGCGCCGCGTCGTCAAATGCAAACAGGCATAGCCCGATCGTTAGGAAGTTGAAGAACGCATAATTTCCCGTGATCAGAATCAGTACCTGCAGCAGGGTGATGGCAAACGCCGCGAACATCCGGATCTGCCGCGGCGCCAGCACTAGCAGCGGAACCAGCAACTCCACCAGGAAGACAAACCCCACCGACATACGCTGAAACCACCCGGGCAGTTGGAAGAAATACCAGGCCAGCGGCGTGGGCAGCGGCTGTGTCTGGTAATGAACGGGCAGCGCCGTGAAGTTGCGCCAGCTGGGGTCGCCGCTGGCAAGCTTGACCGCGCCGGAAAGAAACATCAGCCGGCATAGCAGCCAGCGGAAAAGCCCCACGATCACCACTTCCGATCCCAGGAACACGGCCAGAAATCCCGCCTCCAACAGGAGCGCGTCCCACTGGTAGCTCATGAAGACCTGGCCGGCAGTGTCCAGCGACAGGTAGAGAACAAGAAGTGCGAACCGCACCGGCTTCGCATTCACCCCGCACAACAGAAAAAGTGACAGGCAAACGCCAAGAATCCAGACGGCTCGTAGAAAAACGTCACCGCGGTTCAACCAGAGCAGCGTCGGGACATTCCAGTAGGCTGCCACCCCCAGGTATGCATGCACGCCGCGCAGAAAATCCGCCTCCGGCAAGATGCCATGCGAGCCAATCAGACCAGCAGCCTGCTCACCAAACGAGGCAAAGGCCACTAGGTAGATCGCGCCCAGCAGTCGCAGGAAGAGCCAGCTCGTGACCCGGTATGTTTCCGACCGCACCGGGACTCCCCATAGCAAACGGGTTACCCAGTAGCCTAGCGTTCGGTGACGAGCAATGACGCCATACACCGCCTCACAGAGCACCGCTGCGCCGGGCAGTCGCTCGTAAAGCCACAGCATCCAGCGCTTTCCGGGAACGTAAGCCAGGGCCGTGAAAGCCGCGCGCGCGCCGCTGCACACTTCGTCGTCCGGAAGGATCAACTTGACGGCCGTCGCGAACTGCTCCCGCGACACCCGGGGAAACTGCTCGCCCACCTCCTGAAACGGGGCGTACTGGACCCGCTCCCCGGTCAGGGACTTCCAGTACTCCACCCAGGCACGGCAGAACCCGCAATCTCCGTCAAAGATGAGCAGCGGCCGCTTGTCATTTGCTTGGTCCATGATCGGCTGCCCACGCCTCCGGTCCACTATCTGCCGAAGCACAGAACAAGACAGCATAATGGACGGCAACGTGCCGTGGGTATATTGTCCCGGTTGGGGGCCGAACGATGACGCTCCGTCCCGGGTTCAGCTACTGGATGTTCGCACTTTTTGCCGCGGTCCTCCCGGCGCAAAGTCCCATGTCGAACCAGAAGTCATCCGCCGCGAACGTTGCCACCTTCCTTGCAACCGCCGCACGTTCGCGACCAGCCGAAATCACACTGGCTTGCGTCTATTCCGAGATGGCGGACGACGTGCGCCATGCGTGGTGACAAACTTGTGAGCCATGCCGAGCAAGTCCCGCAGGACATCGGGTGTGACGCGGGACAGGCGAACCAACACGGCGTTGTAGGTGAGATAGTGGTCGGTCACGTAGTAGACGTCTGGAACGGCTGCGAGCAGTTCGGCGCGGTCATCGAAGCCGACGCGAACCATGAGCGAACCAGGCTCAGCCGAACGATTAACAGGCACACATGCCAAAAGTTTTCCGTGAACCTTCAGCGCGGGTGACCCGTAGGCTGTGCTCTCCTCCACGCCAGGCAACGCCAAGCCGATCTTCCGCACGGTGTCGAAGTTAATCGTGCTTTTGCGCATGGGCGAATGCGATTATCCGCAAGAATGATGATAGCCCGAACAGCTATTGATAGCCCGAACAGCTATTGATTACATGACAATGTCGGCTCCCAGCCCCGGATAACTTTGGTGGTGCTAACCAACCAAGGCCCGGAGAAAGGAGCCAACATGACTATTGTAGGGTGCGATTACCTTCCGACTGAGGCAAGACACATGGCGGCACGTTTAGTGGCGAGCCGGGACGGCGATCCCTTCCTGCCGAGACTAGCCATGATTCGACGGAACCTAAAACTCCCCCTCTGTGCCCTTCCGTATCCCTAAGTGTCATTGCTCGATTCTAGTGAATCCTAGCCTGAATAATTCTTGAATTTGAAGACAAAAGAAGCCTCCTGTGCTACAAACACGGTGTCGAATCGCTGTTCGGAGCACATCCGGAGGCTTCTTCGTGTCTGACGATAGCACGACACAGT